>Ga0209099_1000075_pt1 | contig 110055 bp, 82 predicted proteins | sample AD_JPNHW2_MetaG_FD_184430 | JGI IMG/M metagenome (GOLD analysis project Ga0209099, IMG submission 184430) | Active sludge microbial communities of municipal wastewater-treating anaerobic digesters from Japan - AD_JPNHW2_MetaG (SPAdes) (version 2) | ecosystem: Engineered > Bioreactor > Anaerobic...
CGTCACGCGCGAAACACGGTCGCGGACGTCGTTGGCGGCTGCTTCCATATCCACGCCGAGTTCAAATTCCACCGTAATGCTGCTGCGCCCGTCGCTGCTTGAGGAAGTAAGGGAACGGATACCGGCGATGCCATTTATGGATTCTTCCAGCGGTTCGGTGATCTGCGATTCGATAACATCGGCATTGGCGCCGGTATAGGAAGTGCTTACCGAAACCACAGACGGGTCTACGCTGGGATATTCGCGAACGCCGAGAAACAGGAATCCGATAGCCCCCATGAGCACAATAAGAATGGAGATTACGGTAGCCAGGACGGGGCGGTTGATGCTGAGGGAGGATATATTCATCTGGTGGAAGGGCAGTTGATATTCATGAATGTAAAACGGCTATTTATTGACCGGCATTACTTTTGCTTTTCTTGATCAGTACGGCACCCTCAATACAAAACAATAAACCTGTCATTACAGACACCTTGCTTGTTTCCTGGTGGCTGAGGTAAACATATGCATTCCAGATTAAAAGCACCAGGCCGGCTATCCCGAAGCAGAAACCGATGATTTTTCGTGTTTTGTCCTGCATATCTTGTTTTGATATGATTGTGGCTGCTTAATTTCGTTATTGCTCTACGACGGTTCCAGAGAAAGAACCATCAACAATTTTCGGATTGGCCTTCATTCCATCTTTCAGCACAAGCAATCCGCTGATAAAAACCGTATCACCCTGCTGCAATCCGGAGATAATCTGGACCATTTGCTCGTTCCGGATGGCTGTTTCCACTTTTTGCGAAGTAACCTTACCGCCGCGGCAAACCAGCACTTTTTGTCCGTTAATTTCAGGAATAATGGCTTCGGAAGGCACCGTAATGGCGTCATTCAGTGTTTCGAGCACGATTTTTATACGCGCAAAGGCGCCAGGCATGAGAAAATTTCCCGGATTCGGGCAAAGTGCGCGCATCGTTATGGAATGTGTAAGCGGATCCACAGCAGGCTCAATGGCATACACTTTTGCCGAAAAAGTTTTATTCATGCCCTCAACCGTATAACTGACAGGGGTTCCGACCTTCATATCCCGAAGGTATTTTTCCGGCACCGAGAACTCCAGTTTGAGCGGATCAACCTGTTGCAGCTTTGATACCAGGGTAGCCGAGGAAACGTAACCGCCGGCGATCACCTGCCTTAATCCCACCACACCGTTAAAAGGGGCCCTGATCTCTGTTTTCGATATTTGCGTCTTAACAAGCCCGATGTTGGCCTGAATTACCTCCAACTGGTTTACTGCCTTTTCGTATTCTTCGCGGCTCACAGCATTTATCTCGAGCAACTTTTCTTTCCGTGCAGCATCATCTTTTGCCAGTTTTTCATCAAGCAGCAATTTCTTTAGTTGCGCTTGCAATTCACGGTCGTCAATTTTTACCAAAAGTTGACCTTTGCCGACACGGCTCCCTTCGCGAAAATCAATGCTGACAATCCGTCCGGGTGTTTCGCTGCGTATTTCCACTTCCTCTCCCGGGAGCAAGGTGCCATTGGCTTCAATACAGTTATCAAGTTTGCCCGGCATCACGACAACAGCATCGGCCGATGCCGGTCTCTGATCGCCTTTTTTCCCGGCAGCCGTATTATTGCCCGATTTTGTCGAGCAACCGGAAAGAAAACACAGTGCTACCGCGGTACAGAAAACAGGTAGAGAAATTTTACAGCATTTCATAGAGGAGGGAATATATGCCTTCAAAATTACGGATTATGTTTTCAGTAAAAACGCATCCGGCAAGGATTAACATGAAGTTAACTTTGTCCCAGACGGGATAAATCCTCCGGATGAGCCTTTAAAATTCCCTTTTCGGTGATAAATGCCGTAATATACTTTGCAGGTGTGACGTCGAATGCCGGATTGATGGCTGAAGAACCCGGGTTTGCCACACGGATATGATGAATTTCACCTTCAGCATCCGGGCCTGCCTGGTACAACACTTCATCCTGGCTTCTTTCTTCGATGGGTATCTGACTGCCTTCAGAAATGGAAAAATCAAAGGTCGACAAAGGCGCTGCAACATAAAACGGAATACCGAATTCCTTCGCAAGAATTGCTTTTTCGAAAGTGCCGATCTTGTTCGCAGTATCTCCGTTGGCGGCAATCCGGTCAGCCCCTACGATGACCATGTCAACCAATCCCTTCGACATAAGATGCGCTCCGGCATTATCAGGGACGACGGCATGGGGAACGCCTTCATTCAGGAGTTCCCAGGCTGTGAGCCTTGCGCCCTGACTCCGGGGACGGGTTTCATCGGCATAGACAAATACCTTTTTGCCTTCGCGATGCGCTTTATAAACAGGCGCCAGGGCGCTCCCCCAATCCACGAATCCCAGCCATCCGGCATTGCAGTGCGTGAGTATCCTGCAGCCATCAGGGATCAGGGTGTTCCCGGCTTCACCAATTTTCAGCGCATCGTCAATATTTTCCTGTGCCACGCGAAGAGCTTCCTCTACTGCCGCATCTGTCGACACGGCGCCGGCATTGAAAACTCTTTCCGCAGCATAAAAAAGGTTGCGTGCAGTGGGACGCGTCGCCTCGATTTCCTTGCGGGCATGCCCGGTATATTGACTGTTCCCTTCACCTTCCATGAACGCCTGGGCCATGGCAAAGCCTGCAGCAGCTCCGATGGCGCCTGCTCCGCGGGTGATCATCGTGATAATGGCCCGGCAGGTTTCGCGATATGTCCTGGCCTCATAAATCCTGAATTCAAAAGGAAGAAGGTTCTGGTTAATCATAAAGACTGAAGAGCCTTCGAGCCAGATAGTATGATAAGGTTGGCCGTTAATATTCATTGTTGGTGGTTGATGATAGTGATTCGTTGTTGTTAACGTAACGTTGCTCCTGATGTGCAAGGCATCGTTGTCAATAAATTATTAGAGATATGATCCTATTCAGTTATATATAATTTCCGGGATTTGTTTTTATAGTAGTTTATGAATCCGGTGATCAATTTCTTACAGTCCTCTATTTCTCCCAACACCGATGACAACTGTTTATCATTGAGATATCCTAAATCAGATGCCAGAATTATCTGGGTTTCTAATTCAAAGATTGAGCCTCTTGATATATGAAAGAATTGAATTGTCCCGTTGTTATACTGTCTGGCAATACCTTCTGCAATATTTGAAGGAATCGAAATAACGGCACGCCTGATCTGTGATGTTAAAGAATAGGCTTCTTCCTTTGGGAAATTATTGGTCAGCAAATAAATCTGTTTTACTAAAGCACGGCTCTTAATCCAGACATCCAAATCGGTATAAGATTTAATTTCTTTCATAAATAACTGATTTAGTTTTATTTAAATTTTTTATTACAACATTCCACGAATCACTAATTACTAATTACGAATCACAAATTACGAATCACGAATCACGAACCACTTCCCACCGCCAGCCATGCTATCAGGCCCATGCCCACTTCAATGCTTTTCTCGTCGGCATCGAATTCGGGAGTATGCAGGTTCCTCACTTCCTTCCATTCCGGGTTCTTTACGCCAAGCCGGTAAAAGCATGCCGGGATGATATGGGAATAATATGCAAAATCCTCGGCGGTCATGCGTTGCTCGGTTTCAACAACATTCCCGGCCCCAAGATATTCAATGGCAAGCTGTTTTGAGCGGGACGTCAGTTCTTCATCGTTTACAAGATAAGGGTAACCCTTGTCGATAAACACCTCGCATTCCCCGCCCATGCTTCGGGCTATGCCCTGCGCCAAGGTGGTTATCTTTTCGTGCGCCCTCGAACGCCAGGCTTCGTCGAAGGTCCGTATAGTACCGTCAATTTTCACCTCACCGGGAATGATATTCGTGCGGCCGTCGGCGATGAACCTTCCGAACGACAGCACTGTCGGAATACCGGGAGGCGCGCAACGGCTGACGACCTGCTGGAGGGCCACCACGATGTGGGATGCAATCAGCACTGTATCTATATTCAGGTCAGGTGTGGCGGCATGGCCTCCTTTACCCTTTACCGTAAGGTAAATTTCGTCGGTCGAAGCCATATAGCGTCCTGATCTGAATCCTGCTTTTCCCGCTTCGAGCGTGGGCAATACATGCAGGCCGAGAATCTGGACGGGACGAGGATTTTCGAGGACGCCCTCCCTGATCATGGCCAGCGCCCCGCCGGGGAATTTTTCTTCCGATGGTTGAAAAATCAGCCGCAAGGTACCTTCAAACTGTTCCTTTACCTCATGCAGTATCCGGGCAGCGCCCAACAAACATGACATGTGCACATCGTGCCCGCAGGCATGCATCACACCTTCATTACAGGATTTATAGGCGACATCATTAATTTCGTTAACGGGCAGGGCATCCATATCGGCGCGCAAGGCAATGGTACGGCTTTCCGGGTTTTGTCCCCTGATTTCTGCGATGATGCCAAATCCTCCGACATTGGCCTTAAACGGGATGCCCCAACCGGCAAGTTTTTCCCTGAGATAGGCTGAAGTATTGTCTTCTTTTTCCGATAGTTCCGGGTTTGCATGCAGGTAACGGCGGATTTCGATCATCTCACCGGCATACTTCGATGCCAGCCGCCTGATTTGTTCCTTCAACATCATACATGGTATTGGTTGCTGCAAAAGTAAGAATGAAACGGCCAAAGACTATTTTATTAATCCTGAATTTCAACGGTATGCTTTTTGTCCCCACTTTTGCAGTTGAATTGATCAGTTATACTTTACCTATGCGAACCTGCGGATTTACCATTGTCAGAAATGCCGTCAAATATGATTATCCGGTGGTTGAATCCATCAAATCGGTGTTACCGGTTTGTGATGAATTCCTTGTTTTGGCCGGAAATTCAGATGACAATACCCTGGACCTGATCAGGCAGATCGGTTCTCCTAAAATCCGCATAGCAGAAAGTACCTGGGATGACTCGCTCAAGGAAGGCGGCAGGGTGCTGGCAGCAGAAACCAATAAAGCTTTCGACCTCATCTCTCCTGAGTTCGACTGGGCGCTTTACCTGCAGGCTGATGAAGTGATCCATGAAAAATACCACGACAACATCAGGGAAGCCATGAAAAAATGGCTGGACTGCCCTGAAGTGGAAGGGCTGCTTTTTAATTACACCCATTTTTACGGAACCTACCATTATACCGGTGATTCGCGCCGGTGGTACCGCCATGAAATCAGAATAATCCGCAACGATAAATCCATCCGGTCGTACCGCGATGCCCAGGGATTCAGGAAAAAAGGCGAAAAACTCCGCGTCAGGCCGGTCGACGCTTCAGTATATCACTATGGCTGGGTTAAAAATCCGAAAACCATGCAGACCAAAGTGCTCGATTTCCACAAACTTTGGCATGATGAGGAATGGATCAAACAAAATGTAAATCAGGAAGAATTATTTGATTTTACCGATGTCGATTCACTGGCAGTCTTCACCGGAACTCACCCTGCTGTGATGACGGACCGGATTAAAAATGCCGACTGGAACATCGAACTGGATATTTCCAAAAAGAAACTCGGATTTAAAAACAGAATACTTCTTCTGTTCGAAAAACTGACTGGTTACCGGTTGTTTGAATACAAGAATTACAGGATTATTTAAATCGTCAACCCTGCATTTTATCCCAACCCGGCTTATTAATCGGCAAAAATCAAGTCGGAATAATCCGTATTTAGCGAGGGGAAGTTTAATCGCCATAGCCACGCATCGAAGCCCTTCAGTCCACCGGATAACCTTACGGGCCTTCCATGTAGAATTTCTTACACAATTCGCTGAAATTATGGAAAATGCTACCCACAGATCAGCCTGGCTGATGAGGCTTTAAAATGGGTCCATACCGGTTTGCCGGCGACCAGCCGGAGCTTTTCCGCCGATTCGCGGCTAACCTGAACATGAAGCGGGATGCCGATGTTCACAACCACTTCCATGCCATAACGCAGGGGATAAACATCCTCGACTATTCCTTTGAAATTATTGAGCGCGCTGCTTTCAAAATTTTCTTCCGAAATCAAAATATCTTCATTCCTGATAAGTAAAAATCCCTCTTCCGCATCGGTTTCCTGGTTCAGGACAACGGGAACTTTTTCATGGGGAAAGACGGTAATATGACCGGGCTGTTTTTCAATCCTGACTTTAAAGAAATTGCGTATTCCGGCAAAGTGGGCGACAAATCCGTTCACGGGGTTGCTGAACACTTCGTGGGGAGTGCCGGTCTGTACGATGCTTCCCTTATCGATAATGGCTATACGGTCGGCCAGCGAAACGGCTTCATCAAAATCGTGCGTAACGTGGATGATGGTTTGTCCCATCCGGTTGATTTGTCTCAGCAGGGCACGCAAATCCGATTTCAGCTTACTATCAATGGATGCCAGCGGCTCGTCGAGAAGAAGAACCTGCGGTTGCTGTACCAGCGCACGGGCTAGCGCCACTCGTTGCAACTCGCCTCCCGAGAGCGTCGGCGGACGCCGGTGTATCAGGTGGCCGATTTGTAAAGTTTCAATAACCGGTTGGATGCGTGAAGCTTTTTCTTCGGCTGAAAAATGTTTGTGTTTCAGCGGGTAAACGATATTTTCCTTTACGGATAGATGCGGAAACACAGCGTGATCCTGAAATACAAGCCCTATACAACGCTGCTGTATTTTTTCATGGGTAATATCCTTCCCGCTCAGGGTGATGGTGCCGCTTTGTTGTTTGTTTAGCCCGGCAATGGTTTCGAGCAGCAACGATTTTCCTGCACCGGATTCACCCAGTAGGATGAAATATTCGCCGCCGGCTACGTCGAAGCTTATATCGCGGAGCTGAAACCCGGGGAACGAAACGGAGATATGCTGAAGGCTAAGCATGGCCGGCGGTTTTTGGTTCCTGCCTGCGCGACAGCAGTCTGAGCGCTACAAATACAGCCAATGAAATGAGTATAAAAAGCACCGAAACAGGCCTTGCATATTTCAGTCCAAAGGCGCCAAAACGCTCGTAAATGAGAACAGGAGAGATCATGGGGTGGTAGGCGACCATGATCACGGCGCCAAATTCGCTCATTCCCCTGGCGAACATCAGGATAAGCCCCGAAGCTATATTGCGCCATGCCAGCGGCAGCGATACAGAGAAGAAAACCCGCGAAGGCGATGCTCCCAAAGTCAGCGCCGCCTTTTCGAGCCTTTCGGGAACTCCTGCAAAACCGTCACGGGCAGAATTGATCAGAAAAGGAAGGCTGACAAAAGCCATGGCGACGGCAATTCCGGCCGGATGTCCTACAAAATCGAGCCCTATGGCCGAACCCGCTTTCCCCAGGACGGAGTTGCGCGAAACAAATCCCAGGATGGCAATACCTGCTGCCGAGTGCGGGATCACAATCGGCAGGTCGATGATGCCTGTGACAATGCTCTTTAGCGGGAATTTTTTTCTGGCCAGCAAAAAGGCAAATGGTATGGCGGCCAGTGAAAAGATGACAGTTGCCGCCAGCGAAACCCAGATGGTGAGTTTTATGCTTTGCTGAACCTCGGCATCCTTTGCCGTGTCAAACAATTCGACGGGGCTGGTTGCCACGAACATCCCCACCAGCGGCGCAATGATGAACAGCAGGATAAGTGCCGAGGCCAGGGTGATCGTGAGTTGAAATGGAGAACGCATCGAAAAGAGAAAGGATAAAGGTAAAAAGTCAAAGGGCAAAGAACTTGGAGCACGGAGCACGGAGCACGGAGCATGGAGAACGGAGAACTCAAAACTTCAGGTATTGCAGGCACTAAAGGCACTATTAACCGACAACTTTACCAGCCTGGTGTAAGCCTGCAGGCGGCAGGTGTTAAGGAAGCAGGAAAAGAGGATATGAAGATACGTGCATGGCCTGGTGAATGTTTAACGATGTATTGAGAAGACTCCCTGCTGATTTGCTGTTGATTTTCCGGTTGTCAGGTAACTTATTGGGTTTTCCGGTTGTTTTATCCCATTTCGTACCGGAATCCGGACAAAGAACAAAAGTATAAAGTTTATCGAAAGTATGGCAAAAGTCCGGACCAAAGAGAAAAGCCTGTAAGGTTGAGCTGGCGTCAACCGGCTGACAATGAGCCAACAGCAACGATATCCGGGAATTATCTTTTTACGAATGGCCTGAGCCTGGCGGGCACCTTTTCGAAATGGTTCACCTTCATAGGCACTACCGAAGGTTGCCCGTTCCTCAGCATGATTTTCTGCCCCTTCTCCTTGCTAAGCAGGAATTCGGCGAAAGCCAGAGCAGCGGCTTTATTGGGCGCATTCCGGGGTATGGTGAAGCTGTAAATCATGGGTTCGCCGGTCATCGTGACTTTTACACCCGGTTCGTTCCCGTTGATCAACACTGTTGCTTGAGCATATTCCCCGGCAAAAGCAGGATTCTTCAGGTTGATCTGGTCGGGAAGGATGATGTATTTCAGGTTGTGTTGCACGGCAACGCTGCGATACAGGAAGATGTAATCCACCGAACCGGTCTCGAGCAGTGCAAGCAGATCGGTTTCTTTCGGACGCATATAAGCGACATCCTTGCCCAGGAACTGTTTTTCCAGCCCCGGCTTTTTGTAATATTTCACGGCCAGTTGCAGCATCATAACCGTCCGATATCCGCAGGGGTCGGCATTGGGATCGGAACGGCCGAAGATCACATCGGGCTGCCGGAGGATGTTCATCCAGTTCTTTGCACTGATTTTGTCCGAATACTTTGAGTTTTCGTTGTAAACCACACACATTTCGTTTCCGGCAAATTTGATGTTCCAGTCGGCGTATTTCGGGATCAGAATTTTGTCGATCACGGCGTAATCGGCCGAAGCCAGAATATCGCAGGGCTTTCCCAGGTCGGTGATCTTGCGGGCCGAAGCCACCGAGCCGGCGGCTTCCATCATGATATTAACGCCGGGATTTGCTTTTTTGAATTCATCGGCAACCTGTTTCAACGGCACCGAGAGGCTGCCGGCATGAAAAATGATCAGGTCTCCTGATACCCTTCCTGCATTCTGACCAAACACCGCTGCGGGATATGATGCAACGGCTGCCAGGAATAATACCGGAAACAGGAAATTCAAGGCTTTCATTTAATTGAGGCTTTTAATACCTGCAAAGATAAGCAATGAAAGTAAACACCGGGATTGACCGGCGGTTCCTGGTCAGTGATGCTTTTTAATCCGGGAATCCTGTCAGATGAAAAGCTTTTGAAGAACACTCTCAACTTCAGCCTGAAGGCTTTCAATAGAATGGTCATTCATAAAAGTATAATCTGCCAGTTTTATGCATTTCCCGATATTCTGCTTGTTTGGATCAGACGAGGCCATCTCGCGTTTCTCATCCTCCAGGAACGTGGCAAATGAAATATGGTCGGTTTCGCTGTTGCGTTTCACGATGCGTTCGTAACGAAGCCTAGGATCGGCATCCACGGCGAAGAGAAGGAAGTTGCCTTTCGAACGGAGCGATTCCACCTCGCCGGGAGTACGTATGCTTTCGATGATGCTGTTTTTGCCGGCCAGCAACGCCTGTTCATACAACTGGTCTGTAATCCAGGAAGGCGAATGCAAGGCGCGCAATTCATTGGCAACCACCACCATACTATCCCTGTTCACGGGCATTCCACGGCGTATGATCTCTTCCGAGATAAATCCGCGTACCGAAAAATGGATAAATCCCTTTTCCTTTACGAGGTAATCAACAATGGTTCCTTTGCCGGCGCCAAGCGTTCCGGTGATTCCTATGATGAGCATTTTACGGAGCATCTGACTACCCGATAGATAGTATTTTTATTATGATAAGATTCGCTGTAAAGATACAACGGCTTCTTATGCCTGAAATGTATTTTCTTTTAATTCCTTAATCCATTTACCGCCTTCAACTTTCACCGCCTTATAATTTTCAATTTTTTCAAGCAGACGGTTGGCGTCGCTTTCGCAGATAAGGTTTTGCCTGTGTTCAGCTTTTACAAACCGCTGTTCAACTGAATGATCGAGAAACGTGATCAGGTTATCATAATAACCATTGATGTTAAACAGCGCTACCGGTTTGTCGATCAGCTCCAACTGATTCCAGCTCATCACTTCAAACAACTCGTCGAGTGTGCCGATGCCGCCCGGCATGGCAATAAAAGCGTCCGCCAGGTCATTCATCATGGCTTTGCGTTCCGACATGGTATCCACTACATGAAATTCGCTTATGTTTTTATGGGCGACATCTCGCCTGATGAGCGTGTGCGGCATTACACCGACCACTTTCCCGCCGGCATCCATGATGGTATCGGCAAGAACCCGCATCAGCCCTACATTGCTGCCTCCATAGACAAGGGTAATCTTTCTTTCGGCAAGCAGTAAAGCTAGTTCACGGGCTTTTCGTGTGTAATCGGCATCGCTGCCGGAACTTGAGCCGCAAAATATACAGATGGATTTTTTCGGGTGCATAAAGGAGAGGATAGAAGGTTAAAAGGCAAAAGGCAAAGGGCAAAGGGCAAAGGTCAAAGGTCAAAAGTTTACCTGCCTGGGGCGGGTGTGGGTAAGATGGCAGGGCAAGGAGCATGGAGCGGGGAGCGGGGAGAACGGAGCAAGGAGCACGGAGAATGGAGAAGGGAGTGGGGAGCTAACGGCTAACAGTCAGAAGGTCAAAAGTCAAAGGGCAAAAGTCAAAAGTTTACCTGCCTGGGGCGGGTGTGGGTAAGATGGCAGGGCAAGGAGCATGGAGCGGGGAGCGAGGAGAACGGAGCAAGGAGCACGGAGAATGGAGAAGGGAGTGGGGAGCTAACGGCTAACAGTCAGAAGGTTAAAAGTCAAAGGGCAAAAGGCAAAAGGCAAGGGGCAAGGAGCAGGGAGCAGGGAGCACGCAGAACTTTACCTGCCTTGCGTAAGCCTGAGGGTGGCAGGCAGGGGAGAACGGAGAACGGAGTACGCAAAACACAACGAAACACGAAACTCAAAACTCAAAACTCAGAACTCAAAACCCAAAACTCACAACGCCAATGGCTAAGAGCTAATGGCTAACGGCCTGCCTGCCTGGGCTGGCTGTGCGTAAGATGGCAGGCCAACAGCCAAAGATAAAAAGTAAAAGGTTGTGAGGGTGAAAGCTGTGAGTAAAAAGCCGGGATCCTAAGTCCGGATGTCTGAATTCTCTGATAGATCATGGGCTTACTTCAATCATAAGTTAACTGAAACTCATTCCAAAGACGCCGGCAATATTCATTTTTAACACCTCTTTTACCTCTTTAAAATCCATTTCCCTGCCCGATTCTGCCTGCAGCGAAGTTACTTTTTTGTCGGTGAAGCCACAAGGATTGATCATGTTAAAGTAAGAAAGGTCGGTATTCACGTTGAAGGCGAAACCATGCATGCTCACACCCCTGCTAACGCGAACCCCGATAGCGCAGATTTTTCGTGTCCTGCCGGGGAAACCGGTATCGATCCATACCCCTGTGGCCCCTTCGAGCCGTTCGCCTGCAATGCCGTAGTTTTTCAGGGTAAGAATAATGGATTCTTCAAGTTTCCGGATGTATTCACGCACGCCTTTGGCAAAATAATCAAGGTTCAGGATGGGGTATCCCACAATTTGTCCCGGACCATGATAGGTGATATCGCCGCCGCGGTTGGTGTGGATGAATTCGGCATTCTTTGCCTGTAGTTGCAGGTAATTCACAAGCAGGTTGGCTTCGGAACCGCTTTTACCTAACGTAAACACATGGGGATGCTCTACAAACAGCAGATAGTTATCGGTGTAATGGCCTTCCGGGCCTTCCCTGGGAAGAGCAATCTTCTGGCTGATGATTTCCTGCATGAGCTTCTCCTGATAATCCCAGGTTGGCTGGTACGAACGGATTCCAAGGTCGAGGAAGTTTACTTTCATTTAGAATTTTTTTTCAACAGTGACCGGCAAATAAATCAGTAGTTTTAATTAAAAGCCTTACAGGCGGGCGTTTCAGCGTCATTCCTGAGGTGAAGCCCCTCGCCTTTAGGAGAGGGGTTGGGGTGAGGTTTTTTGGGAGGAAGTCCATGTATTAATCCGTTCTGCTGGTCGGAAATAACTTTTTTTGTATAAACAATCTCTATTAGTAACTAACAGAACCTCAGCGCTCCGAATCCTCCGGGTCAGCATAATAATTTTCAGCTATTAAATTTTTGGCTGAACATGCTTTTCCGCATGAAAACTGCTTCGTACCAGCGGTTTGCTTTCCACGTGGGTGAAGCCTTTCGCCAACCCAGCAACACGGTATTTCTCAAATTGGTCGGGATGGATATATTCCACAACGGGAAGATGCAAGGGAGTAGGCCGGAGGTACTGCCCGACAGTAAAGATGCTGCAATTCACGGCCCGCAGGTCGTCCATGGTTGCCAGCACTTCGGCTTCACTTTCGCCCAGTCCCGCCATGATTCCCGATTTGGCCGGTATGCCCGAGTCGGCAATCTGTTTCAACACCTGCAGGCTTCTGTCGTATTGAGCGGCGCTGCGCACCTGCGGCGTAAGCCTGCGTACTGTTTCGAGGTTGTGCGAGATGATCTCCGGGGCGGCATCAATCACCACCTGCAGGAGGGCTTGATTCCCTCCGAAATCAGGGATCAGCACTTCAATGGTGGTCCCCGGATTCACTTCCTTCACCCTCCGGATGGTAGCCGCCCACAGGCAAGCGCCTCCATCGGGAAGGTCGTCGCGGTCTACCGAAGTGATCACCACGTGTTTTAATCCCAGGTGCTTTATCGATTGGGCAATTTTCTCCGGCTCCTCTTCATCTGCCGGAAGAGGCTTTCCTGTCCTGGTAGCGCAAAATTTACAGCTTCGTGTGCAGATATCACCGAGGATCATGAAGGTAGCGGTCCCCGCATTCCAACACTCCCCCATATTGGGACATTTGCCGCTGGAACAGATCGTGTGAAGCCCTTTTTCCTCCAGTATTCCTTTTACTTTTAAATAATTTTCACCTTTAGGAAGTTTTATTTTGAGCCATTCCGGTTTGCGGAGAACATCCTTTTTTTCGTCTGACATAGCAACATAAGTGGTTATATAAATAACTAACTGTGAACATATTAAGATTCCGGAATATGATGACTAACCACCCGGAAATTGTTGGCAAAAGTACGGTTTTTCAGCCTGTTTCACCGCTTTAACAAATATTTGGCAGTGGAGGCCGTAATGAATAAAGTTGTATTTTTGAAGCATTGCAAACATTCAATTTTCTTCATAAGCGATACTAATCGTATCTCAGGATTACGGATGAATACACTTTACCCGCTTAAATTCGCCCCCGTTTTCAAAGAAAAAATATGGGGAGGCCGGAAAGTCAGGACACTGTTCGGACAGGATTTTACTCCTTTACGGAATTGCGGTGAGTCCTGGGTTCTTTCAGGATATCCCGGTAATGTTAGCGTTGTATCGAACGGCTTTCTTAAAGGGAACGACCTGAACGAGCTGATAGAGGTCTATATGAGCGATCTTGTCGGCGATAAGGTGTTCCAGCAGTTCGGTAACGAATTTCCCTTGCTCATCAAATTGATAGATGCCAACGACTGGCTTTCAATACAAGTCCATCCTGATGACCAGATGGCCCGGAAAAAGGGCTTTCCGAACGGCAAAACCGAGATGTGGTACGTTGTACAGGCCGATGAGGGGGCTGAAATCATTTCAGGTTTCAACCGGGATATAACCCGCGAAGAATACCTGCATTGCATGGAAAACAAAACCCTGAAATCAATCCTGAATGTTGAAAAGGCTAAGGGCGGGGATGTTTTCTTCATGCCTGCCGGACGGGTTCATGCCATGGGGCCCGGATTGCTGATTGCCGAAATTCAGCAAAGCAGCGACCTGACATACAGGATTTATGACTTTGACCGCGTGGACGATAAGGGCATGATGCGTGAACTCCACACCGATCTGGCCCTCGATGCTGCCGATTTTAAACATTATGACAGTTACCGTACTGCATACGACAAGGTTTTCAATAAAACGGTGAACCTGGTAAACGCTGAATACTTCTCCACCAGCCTGATCCATTTTGGCACGCCGGTTGTAAAAGATTACAGCGCTGTTGATTCTTTTGTGGCGCTTTTCTGCGTAGAGGGATCGTGCGTTATCGGCTACGAGGACGGTTCTGAGATTTTAAAAGGAGGAGAAGTAGCGCTGGTACCCGCCGGCTCCGAAAACATCACGCTCATTCCGCAGGGTGAAGCCCGGATACTTGAAATCTACGTACCCTGATACCAGGAATCGCCGGTTAGAATTGTCTGTTCATTATAATAAACCAAGATAAACAAACCCAATCATGAAAAAACTACTGGTCCTGACTCTAATTTTCTTTGCAGGGGCACACCTTATGGCCCAGGAAGAACTAAAACCGCAGTTCAAAATTCCTTCCGTTAACATTACCGATGTTGACGGCAACAAAATAAATACCGCCGAACTTAACAATGGCGGCAAACCCTATATTATCAGCTTCTGGGCCACCTGGTGCAAGCCTTGCATCAAAGAACTCACTACTATCGCCGATGTTTACCAGGACTGGCAGGACGAAACCGGCATAAAACTGTTCGCTGTATCTATCGATAATTCACGTTCGGTGGCCCAGGTAAAGCCCCTGGTAAACGGTAAAAACTGGGATTACAAGGTGCTTCTTGATGTTAATAATGAATTCAAACGCGCTATGAACGTAAATGCCGTTCCCCATACCTTCCTGGTAAACAGCAAAGGCGAAGTGGTGTGGCAGCATACCAGTTTCAGTGAAGGCGCCGAACTGGAGCTTATCAAACTCGTACGGGAACTTGTTAAAACAGAAGAAACTTCAAAATAACACGATGTCGATCAATTCAGATAAAGAAAATTTATGTCGAAGAACCAGATACTCCGTATAACCGGTATACTGGCACTGTTATTACTATCAGTGCCGGTTTTTGTTTCTGCCCAGAACTTTCTCTCCGGTGGACAGGTAAACGGGAATTTCCAGATGGATGCCCAGTTTTACCGGACCGATTCAGCCATTCAGGCATACTCGGTTCCTGAAAAAATGATGATGAACAGTTGGACCAACCTGACTTACAACCTTGGCAATTTCAATGCAGGGATGCGTTTCGAAACTTACCTCAACCCGGTGAACGGATATGACCCTCGTTACAAAGGAGCCGGCGTTCCCTATTGGTTTGCCGATTACAAGTCCGACCAGTTCCAGGTTACAGCAGGCAATATTTACGAACAATTCGGATCGGGAATGGCATTTCGTACTTATGAAGAACATAACCTGGGCTATGACAACTCATTGCGCGGCGTGAGGGTGAAATTCACCCCTGTTGATGGTGTTGAATTTAAAGGTATCTGGGGTACGCAACGTTACTTCTGGGACCAGGGAGCAGGAATCGTACGCGGCGGCGATGTGGATTTCAACCTGAACCGCGTCATCAGGCATTTTGAAAGCAGCAAACTGAAAGTACAGTTGGGCGGCAGTTTTGTAAGCAAATACCAGGCCGACGAGACCATCACCGACAATGACGGCAATGAGTTGATACTGCCGCTAAACGTGGGTATAACCGCTGGGCGCGTAAACCTGGGATACGATAATTTTAGCCTTGCAACGGAATATGCCTATAAGATCAACGACCCATCGGCGCTCAACAATTATATTTATCGTCCCGGGCAGTCACTGCTCGTTACAGCTACCTATTCAAAAAAAGGACTGGGAATGATGTTACAGGCAAAACGGATTGATAACATGAGTTACAAATCGAAACGTACCGAAACCGGCAATGTACTCGATATCAACTACCTGCCTGCCATTACACGGCAACATACTTATTCCCTGGCCGCCATGTACCCTTACGCAACCCAGCCCAATGGCGAAATGGGGGTTCAGGGACAGGTCAACTACAAAATAAAGAAAGGAACATGGCTTGGGGGTCATTATGGGACGGATATTGCCCTGAATTTCTCGGCCATAGCTTCTCCCAAATACGAAATGATCGATACGATAGCTATCTCAACTCCGGGAACAAAAGGTTATGAATCCCCGTTCTTCGCCATTGGTGACGAATTATATTACCGGGATATCAACCTGGAGATAGGCCACAAATTCAGCAAAAAATTTAAAGGTATTTTAACCCTGATGCATGAGGACTATAATATTGAAGTGATCGAAGGCCATCCGGGTGAAGAAATGGTTCATGCCAATATAGCCATTGCTGATTTAACCTATAAATTCACCGACACCCATTCGCTCCGCGGAGAGTTCCAGGTGCTCCAGACCAAACAGGACGATGGCAGTTGGCTTACCGGCTTACTCGAATATACCATTGCCCCGAAGTGGTTCTTCAGTGTGACGGATATGTACAACTATGGGAATGATGACAGCGATAACCGGCTGCACTACCCGTTGGTGGCAGTGGCATATAACAACAATGCCAACCGCATCCAGGTTTCCTACGGCAAGCAGCGCGAAGGAATTGTTTGCGTAGGCGGAGTTTGCCGCAACGTGCCTGCATCCAATGGTTTCACAATATCAATTACCAGCAGTTTCTGATGTTGAAACATGAAAAGCCAATAACATGAAAAAGATATTATACACTTTACCGATAACACTCCTGCTGACAGGGATTTCATGGATGTTTAGTTCCTGCGATAAAATTGATGAACCGTATGTCGTCAAAAAGGAAGTGGTTGACACAACGCAATGTCCTGTTCCGGAATTCCCGGCCGTTACCAATCCTGTGAAACGGGCTCTTCTTGAGGATTATACCGGCCACTCCTGCGTAAACTGCCCCAGGGCTGCCGTTACAGCCCACGAACTAATGCAACAGTACGGCAATTCACTCGTTGTGGTTGCCGTTCATGCCGGATTTTTTGCAAAACCGGCAAATGCGCCTCTCAATTACGATTTCAGAACGACCGCCGGTACCGATTGGGACGACTTCTTCGGTATTGGTAAAGTCGGTAATCCAAACGGAATGGTCGACAGGGCCGGGTATCCTTCCGAATACATTTTATCGCCATCAGCCTGGGGAAATGCCATTGCCAACGAACTTAGCAAATCCCCTGTGGCCGAATTGCAGTTGATGACGGATTACGACCCCGCTACAACAAAACTATGCATCCATACCAAAACCTCATTTCTGCAAAGTATCAGCAATAAGGCTGTCAAATTATCGGTAATCATCGTGGAAGACAGCATCGTGGCAGCCCAGAAAAATAATGATGCGGAGGTTGGCGCTACGCCGCTCATCGAAGACTATGTGCACATGCACGTGATGCGGGGCGCCGTCAACGGTTCCTGGGGCGATCAGATACTGGCATCATCTTGCCTTTCCGGTGATCCTGTTATAAAATCGTACCAGACCAGCCTCAACGGATTTAATGCCAATCCAATTGATGCTGAACACTGCCGCGTGATTGCCTTCCTGTATGATGCCGCAACCTACGAAGTGCTGCAGGTAACGGAAAAAGCGATTACAGAATAACAACTGTAAACTATTAATCCAAAACCCGCTCCGGTCAACGGCAGCGGGTTTTTTATGCGGATACCAGGGAGGAAAGGCGGGTATTATAGAAGAAGATAAGAAATGGAAGGACAAAGATATTCAGATTAGTATTTGCCAGCCAGGAGAAGGGAAACCGTACCGGAAAGAGGGAAACCTGTCAGCGTCCGCATTCAGGGACAGACCTGACAGCGCCGGATAATAACAGGGATTTGTACTGCAACAGCTATTAAAGATAGATACACTGTAGACTTGATAAAATCTTAACGGTAAAACACATCCAGCCAATTAAAAACCCCGCTCCTGTAAAAGGGAACGGGGTTTTATTATGAAGCGCTTTGCTGATTATTCCTGAGGTTATCTGGTTACGATCAGCTTCTTTATGAATTGTTTGTTGTTATTGGTAATGATGACAAAATAAATACCTTCCGGCATGCCTTTTACATCAATGGTTTTGGAAGAATCAGCCTGAATGTTGGCAAGGTTGAGGACCGTTTTACTCAACGCATCGGTGATGCGAAGGCTGACGGTTCCCGACATTCCTTCGAAACTTAATGTTGCCGAGGTGCCGGCGGGATTCGGATATATGCTTACTTCGGCGTTCCTGCTTTCGGGAACACCGGTACAGTATTCAACCAGCATATACTTGTCTTTGGTCAGTGTATCGGTGGTTATTCCGTTACCGACGATAAGCGTGACATCATAACTGCCGGCATTGGCATAGTAAACTTCAGGATTCTGTTCGGTACTGGTTGCCGGTTCCCCTCCGGGGAAACTCCATTCCCAAGTGGTGACGTTTCCGGTTGAGAAATCTGCAAATGAAGCTGTACTTCCATCACAAATAGTGGAAGGCTGTGCAATGAAGTTTGCGTTAAGCGGCGAAGCCAGGATACCGAAGAACTGGATAATGCGCAACATATATTCGTCACGGGTTGCAGGTAATTCGCCATTAACAAGTCCGCCAAATTCAAATGCCGACCCGATGGTCTTATAGGTTCCCCCATCGTAAGCAACTGCCGTTATAAAATAGGGGCTTTCATTTTTATAAATAGTAAAAGCCGTACCGGTAGGCGCTATATGGTCGATAAATTCATTATCACCGCTATAGTTTAACGTCAGGCCTTCGGTAAAGGAACTAACCTGCCCGATTTCCTTGTTCAGGTCGTTGGCGCCATCCATGATTCCGTTGATCATAAAGAGCGGATGAACGGCAGTCTTTGGATCATAATACCATACGTCGGCGCCTTCCATATACAGCTTTCCGCCGGCAGTTACGAAATCGGCAAGAAGCTGCCCTTCAGCCGAAGTAACAACATGCTTTTTGGTGCCAGTTCCCAGACAGACAAAGAGTGCTTTATAACCTGAAAGGTCCGAAGGCATCGAAAGCAGATACTCGGCATAGACATTGTTCGCCTGAAGCGACTCCAGAATCTTCGGGCCTGAGTTAAAGTTTTTATCGAGGTCGATGACGGCTACAGGTATTTGTCCGATCACTACCGAAAATGAGGCGGATGATGCAAGTCCCTGATCGGCTGACATTGCAAAGGCACACGGGACAACATATCCTGCCGGTGTATTAATACCGGCTTGAACCGTAAATGTTTTCGCAACCGTCAGCCCTGCCTGGATTGTGTCATAATACTGGGTGTTAGCCGACAGCAGGGCCAGGTAAGGATCGTTGAATGATATCTGGCCGGATGTTCCTTTTATTTCAGCGGAACCCGTATTGGCAATACTTAAAACCAACTCGAAGGTCTCACCCGGATCGGCAATTCCGTTGTTGTTGCCCATGGCATCGTTGATGCTGATGGATCCGAACTCAAGAATCCCGGCATGGGCGGTTATGTTAAAGTTACCGCTCCATACATTGGTATCGCTTGCAGCCGTATAATGGAATGCTATGGTATGAAGGTCAGGAACGTTGTCGGACAGGGTAAAGGTGAAACCGTCAACCACGTTGACTGTGTCGCTGGCCGGTATCACGGCGCACAACTCTGTTGAATCGGACAGGGTGATATATTCATCACCGGTCGAAAGTGTGATATTTACATTTTCAGCATCCAGTACTCCTATGTTTCTGAGCGCTAACGACAGGTTTACCGTTTCGCCAAAATCGGCGCGGCCATTGTTGTTAAATGCCGGATCGCTGATGGTATTGGCATTATAAACCAGATAGGGGCCTGCGTTTGGTATGACGGGGATTCTTGCAGTATAGGTCAGGCGGTTGAAACCGGTAATTACCAGGTCAACGGTATCGGGATCAACAAGGGCCGGGAACTCCAGGGTAAGGGTGCCTCCCGAAATGAAGCCGGCAGTGATTAACTGGCTATCCTTTGAGAGAGCAACCAGGGCGCCTTCAGCATCGGCTTCCACTGTAAACCCGGTTGACCCGATAAATATCTGGGATTCATGCGTTGCCGTAATATTGGTTGGCATTGCCGTATAGACATTCACCGAAGGATCTCCGAAAACGGTCCATGTATCAGTCATCTCGGCGCCATCGCTTCCGTAAGTATCGTTCATCTTATACATTCCGTTGACGGATAATCCGCCAAAGGTGCGTTTCAGGTTATCCGGATATGTTTCCACAAGTATGGCATCCATTTCATCCTCTCCTTCCATGGGAGGGTTCCAGCTTTGGTTGATGGTCGACATCAGAGTTGCTATGGCGCCTGTAGGGCCGTCAGCGTTTTTAGCCCGTAACCAGGCTTCGGCAAAACAGGTGCCACCCGGGAAATTGCCGTTTACACAGGCAACGCTCCATATAAATGGCCACCTGTGATTGTTGGTGAGCTGGTTCACATTGTTGTTTGAGAAGCCGGTAGTTCCCCAGGACTGATCACTGCCGTGGCCTGTATAATTGATGATGCCGGAACCCGGGTTTACGAATGAGGCCACCATCGCAGTAGTAGGATTTCCAGGTTGATCTTCGCCTCCCTGGTTTCCGTCGTAAAGTTCGGCTACTGCTGTATAGGTATATCCCATCAATTTAGTGCGGATATTGCGGATATGCTCCCAATCATATTCGTTATCGTCGCCGGGCCCCTGGTCCGATCCGATCCCGATCCCCTGGCTGAACCAGTCAGCGCTGATATCCGGACTTTTTTCATATTCCAGCGTGCGCTGAACCATCGTATTCACGTGATCTACGGTCTCAGCCGAGAACCGCCCCACAATGATATCAGGATAATGGTCGTTTCCCAGGATGTAACCGTAAGCGTTGTCCGAAGGGCCGCCAATGCTGCCGGCTGTATTGGTGACAATCTGTGCGGCATCGCCCACCAGAAGCAGGAAAGTCAGCCCGTGATTGTTGTAATAATCCGTAACATAGGCTTTTATAGCTTCTGCGTTGTTGCCGATGGTCGCAATGTCAACCATTTCCGTTTGAATACCCATCTGGTTTTTCCAGTCGACAAAGGGCTGCATGGCTTCCATAAAGCTGCCGTAACAAATCACAAGCATTCTGCCATATTCACCCAGGGGAGTATTATCCGTGTTTGGGATGTTGAGGAACCTGCGGGAATAAACCGATTTAAAATCATTATCAACCCGGGCAGGCATTTCACTGCGGGTGATTGCGTTGAAACCATGCTGCCCTTTCGAATAAACTTTTACGGTTATGTCGGTATAAACCCTTAATACTTTGGTAACAGGATTGTACGAAAACGGATATGCCACTACGGTCTGTCCGCGGTAATCGCGAAGAATATACGGATCGCGCAATTCAGCCTGCCGCGACGGGAAAAAAATGTTTTCGGAATAGGGCCGTCCATACTCATAAGCTACCTTCGAAGGATCGGTATCGCGCTTGAGATTTCCTTTTGATGGCGCTATTGAAATATTTGCGAAATCGGTGTAGGAGGATGAAATCACTTCCACATCCATAATTTCCTGATCGGGGATAATTAACGAGGCTGTCAGTTTGGGGAGGTCGGGAGTGCCTTTTAAAAGCATAGGCGTGGAGTTCCCCAGCGTCACAATGTTTTCTTCACCTTGCTGTGTTTTCACACTACTGAGGTAAAAACCATCGAGCGAAAAATGGACAACAGAAGTGGATATATCTGACGATACCAGTTCTATTTTTGCTGATGCAGGTTGTTGGGACCGGATGTTAATCCATCCTGTTCCGAAGGCCGTAAAACAGAATACGGTCAATACAAGCGTAAGGTAAAGGTTTCTCATATAATCCTGGTTATGTAATGAATGTTATTAAGATTCGGTAAACGACGATTATGATGAACCGGAGAGTTCCGGGGTTTAAGGGGCATAAAGATATGATAAAAACATTTAACAATTGAAATTCAACTTCCTTGGTAAAAGAAAAACTGCCTGTGGCGGAACCTTCCGGTATCCGCAACAGGCAGTGGGTATTTCGGTTTTGGGATGCTATTTTGTATGAATTACTTTGGTGACGGTGGTTTTTGAACCTTCAAATACTTTACAGGTATAAATGCCTGCAGGAAGGTTGCTGCCATCCCAGTAAAGCGTGTTTGTTCCTGAATGCATCGTGCTGTTGCTGATTACAGCGACTTCGGAGCCAAGTGCATTATAAAGGGCAACCTTTACTTTTGAGGAACCGTCAGATACATAATTAATTTTCAGTTGTGATGTGAAGGGATTTGGAGATACCAGGATTCCGGCCGACGCCTCGGCAGAAGTTCCGGTAAAACCGAAATACACTTCATTGGAAGGTTCGGAGGTGCATCCTGAAGCATCGCCAGTCACAACATAATAGAAATTTGTATGTGACGGATAATAGGTTTGTTCCGTAGCACCGGGAATAATTCCGTTACCATCGTACCATTGATAACTGCTGGCGCCGGTCGAAACCAGGTGATCGCCCGATACCGATACGACAGGAGTAGCCGGCGCCGGTTCAACAAACACTTCAACATAATCGGTCATGGAGTAAGTTCCGCTGGTGATGTTGACGCTGAAAAGTGTATAGCCCGATGGCGTTGCTACCGGATTGAAAATCGACGGATCGCTGAGCGCTGAAGCAGGAGCCCAGTCGTAGGTATAAGTTCCCCAGCCTCCGGTGGCAAATACATAAAGCTGACTCGAAGCCCCCTGGCAGATAGTGCCGGGAACAGCAGTTGTATATACCGAAAGCGGGCCGCCCTGTGTTTCGGAGAACGGGGGAAGCATGATATAATCAATCCATGCGGCATCCTGGTATGCAATGGAGGCTTCATCCTTTTCATAAACCCACCTTAGTTTGTGGGGACCGGTTTCAACCGGGTACGAAACCTGGCTCCAGTCAAGGTTGCCCGACCATTCACCCATCATCTGGTCATCAATATAGAACCTCAGAAAATCGTAACCCTGTTCTGAGGATACTTTCCGGTAGAAGGTAATGCTGCCAGGTGAGATGATATTCACATTCAGGTACATCTCGCTTTGTTCTGAATTTGAAATGCTGCCCGACATTGCGCTGTACGAACCTTCATATTTCACTGTATTGCTGATGGTCCACGGTTTTGATCCGGCAAATTTCCAGTTGTACTTGGTAAAGGAACCCGATTCAAAGTCTTCCACCTGCTGCCCAACCGTAAGGGCCAGGTTTGAAATAGCATTATAGGCCCCTGCATTGGCAACATAAAACACGTTAAATTCATAACCGAGAGTAGCGCTTGGACTTACTGAGAAGGTATAAGTGGATTCCACGGAGCCTCCGGCGGCTATCGGCCCAAGGTTTTGCTGCTGAGAGCTGCCAGAGATATAATTCCCGAAATAAATCATTTGTGCAATTACATCTGACGATGCGCAATGCCCGGCGTTATCGGTATGAACGGTTACTTCGATGGTTTCGCCCGGTTCAATGATCCCGTTTCCGTTTCCTCCGGCCACGTCGCTGATGGTTATGTTGTCGGCCTGCAGTTTAGGCGCAAGCAAGGTCACCGGCAACTGGTAGGTGAATTCACAGGTATCGGCATCAAATTTCAGTATCATGTTTGCCTGGTGCATATCGGGAAGAAATCCGGCTACCTGAATTCCGAAAACATTGCTTACCGTATCGCTCTGCTGGCTGGGAATAAGCGGCCAGGTAAAGGAAGGCTGGGTTATGGTAAGATAGGGATCGCTGGTTGAAAGCGTGGCCAGCGTGTTAACGGCGGAAGCGTTTCCGTAATTTACAACGGTTAGGTTGAGGTCAAGAGGTTCGCCGAATTCGGGCAACTGGTTATTGTTTCCGCCTTCGTCATTGATCTGGTAGTTCTGAAGCATCAGGTACGGACCGGCAGGTGATGCAACCAACACGCTGTCGATAAACGGCTGCATATTTTGTTTCGTAACCACAACACTGGCATAACAAGGCTCGGTGAATGGGGTGATATTCATTATCGCCTTACCATTGGAATCGGCTTCGGCAACGCCATGGATAATATTATCCCGGGTCAGGGCTATGTACGCGTAAGGTTCGGTTTGTACTTCAAATTCCGAGGTCCCCAGTGGCAGCAATGGAGTATAACTGGCTTCCAAAACAGGGGGAACCGAATAATAAATCATCAGGGAAGGATCGCCCATAAGGCAATAGGTCTGCCAATAGTACTCTTTCATGCCCGAATTCGACTCTTCAACGGCAAGATTCCCTGCGAAAACCATCTGGTCCTGAGTTGAATACCATTCGCTCCTGGGTTCGCCATGATCGTGGAAAGTGCGGTCATAAGCCCCAAGCCCGTGGTCTTCATAGGTAGGATTGACCACAATCTGTCCTGATCCGACGCCCCAGAAATAATCTTCGTCCCAATAACTGTAATCTGATGCGCCGATATAGCCAACAGCCCCTTTATTTTCTGCGCGGAGAAGGGCTTCACCAAAACAGTTTTCATTGTACGTTGAAGACTGGCAGCAGTTTCCTACCATCAAAGGATATTTGTGGGCATTGGTAAGGTTGGCAACATCGTTGATGCTGAAGGAAGGATCGGCCCAGCCGCTTGGCGAACCGTGTGCGGTATAGTTGGCATAAGCTACCCCTGCGCTTACATCGGCATGGATACTTTGTGCATAGCCGGCGCCTGAAGGCTCAGGCTGAAGGTAGGTATGTGACAGCAATCCATGGGCTTCATTAAAATAATAGGTAGTTCCATAGTTGATCTGCCCGTTGCCGTAAATCGGCCCGTGGGTAGCATCGGCTCCGGCAACCATGACACATTCGCCCAGGAATGAAGGATCAGGCATGAGGTATTGTTCATATTCCAGGGTTTTGTCAATCTGTGGCTGAAGTTCAGATGCATTGGTGGCCGAAAACCTGCCGTAATAAACCTCAGGAAGGTAATCGCCGCTGTATTCACAGTAATATAAGTCGGAAACGTGCGCACCGCAGTTATAAGCGGGAATCTGAGCCACATCGCCTACCAGCAGAACGAAGGTGGGAGCCGGATCGGTTGCAGTGGCCGATGTATAAAGGTTCTGCAGGTATGCCTTGATGGAATTGAAAGAATTGCCCACAGCCGGATCGTTGGTGTAAGCTTCTACTACTTTAAATCCTTTTTTGGTCTTCCACTGGATGAAAGGCTGTAATTGGCTCTGGAACATCGGGTCGGAGACAATCACATATTTTACGGGCATTTTCGACAAGGTATCGCGACTGCGTTCAACCGGCTGAAGGTTGATGACGCTGTTATAGATGCTCCTGAAATACGGGGAATCGTAACGGGCGCGTATGTCGGTGGTTTTTTGTACGTTGGCTCCCGTGAAACGAACATCAACCACAATGTTGTTATAGATACGGAGTGTATTGGTAACCGGATTGTACTGAACCGGCGAAATCACCAGGTTGGCAAGCCTCACGCCCCTCATATAGCCATTCACGCTTACGGCTGCAAGTTCTCCCCCGATAAACTGGTCGATCGAATAGGTCGATGCATTGAAAACAATGTCGCCGGCCTCCCTGTTCTTAGGCTGAGGAGGTTGTGCCGGGAACAGTTTGCTGACAATTCCCCAATCTGCCAGGCTATAATCCTTTACATCATAACTGATCACTTTTACTTCAGGAACTGCATCGGCAGGAATTTCGATGAGTTTGCTCAGGACTGGAAGTTCCGGATCGCCGACTGTATTCGATTTTGAATATCCGGAAACCATCATTTCGGCAAACAGGCCTTTGGAGGTGCTGATGTCCAGAAATTTCAGGTCATTCAGGGTATTGGTAACCTGCAACCTGTAATAACTGCTTTCATTGACCGAAAGACGGTTTGTTGCTCCGGGTTCCAGTTGTATTTCATTTGCGGCAAAGCCGGATGAAAACAACGCTAGAACCACAAGCAGTGATAAGATCATGCTGCGCATAAAAGTAAAGTTTTTCATGTTGGATTAATTGGTTGAAGGGGTAGGAAAATATTTAGCCACAAATGTAAACTTTTAGAAAATATCTGTGTAATGAAATATTAAAAAATACGACATGGATCAGAGTTTATGATCGCTGAATTTTCGGGCGATTTTGCGCACCGGATACCAGGTGGCTGCCAGACCGATCAGGAATACGGTAATGAACACCCATAAAAAGTCACAGGCTTCCATTTTTACCGGATAGGCGTCAATGATAAAAGCGCCGCTGCCGCCCTGCAGTTTTATAATCCCGAAGCGCTGTTGTATCCAGCATACCGTGGCGCCGATCACAAGCCCGGCAACAGCGCCTGATAGCGAAATCAGCAAGCCTTCCGTCAGGAAGATGCGGCGGACCAGCCTGTCGCTGGCGCCCATGCTGCGGAGCACGGCAATGTCGCGCCGCTTGTCGAGGATGAGCATGGTCAGCGAACCAATCACGTTAAAAGTTGCAATGAACAGGATAAAAGCCAGTATCAGGAAAACTGCCCACTTTTCCGATTTCATGATCTTGTACAGGGTTTCCTGTTGCTCAAAACGGTTTTTCACCACGAATTTGTTTCCGGCCAGGGCCGAAACCTGCTTCTGGATCAGTTTCCTGTCGGCTTGGGGCGAAAGGCTTACCTCGGCCGAAGTAACCTCCTCGGAATATCCGAAAAGGTTTCTCGCGAACGAAACCGGCGTCAGCATGTACTTGATGTCAAATTCGGCCGATATCGAAAAAATACCGGACGGCCGTATGACCCCCGTATTGAAAGATTCATCAGGCAGGCCGGTAAAGCTGGAATGCCTATTGGGGACATATACCGAAATCATACTGCCCGGATCAAGTAAGTCAACGCCCAGAAGATCGGCTATCCCTGCTCCGGGAACCGCATATTCGCTGCTGTCGCGTTCAAGGACAAACTGGCCTTCGATAAGCATGGTGTCGAGCGGCGAATAATCCTGATAACCGTTCCCCATCCCTTTGATGGTGGCAATACATTGCCTGTCGTGATAGCGGAGAAGGGCATTTTCCTCTATCACTTCGGTAAGGTGTACTACCCCCGGCAACCGGCTTATTGAATCCTCCGGCAGATCGCTCATGCGGAAAGTCTTACCGCTGACAGGGGTTATCTTTAAATCAGGATCAAAAGCATTGAACAACGAAACCACGACACCCTCAAAACCGTTGAAAACGCTCAGGACAATAATGAGCGCCATCGTCCCGACGGTAACGCCCAATACCGAAATACCCGAGATGATATTAATGATATTGTGCGACTTTTTCGAAACGAGATAACGGCGGGCTATGTAAAACGGGAAATTCAAAACGGTGTTGTTGGTTACGTCAAGGGCAAATGTAACGCTTTCCGGTTTATGTAGGCATTACCCTAATAAAAAGGAACGAACCTGATTAATGCCCGGAAAAAGGCTGAAAATTCAAGCTTTTGTACAGTTGGATTCTTAATTTCTGAAAATGACTTTAATATATTCATATTGGAATATATGCCTATATCTTTATCAACAAAACATTTAGGGATATTTCAGGAATTGATTTAAATTCTAAAAATAAGATGCCAATTTATATCAAATGGCACAAAAATTTATTAATTTTACAACCGGACATTTATAAGTTACGATCGGATATTTAATTTAATCGGCCATGAAAAATTTACTTGCATTTTCACTGCTGTTGGGCATTCTCTTAACAGGCAATATTTTGTATGCCCAGGGAATGGAATATTTTACCAATTTTCCGGAAACCGGCAGTACATACAATAGCGGGACATTCGCAGGTTCCGACGGTTCACTGTGGACGTATGCAAATTGCCGGGGCGACAATCCGATATTATCCCCATCGCCCACCCTGGGGCAAAACACCTCTCCTTCGGCATTTCTGCAGTCAGGCATACTGCACAATGGCTGCAGCCTTTTAAAGTTTAGTTACAAGCAGGCGTCAGCCGGGAATGTGAACCTCCATGTTTTTATTAATGATTCCCTAGCGGGGACTGTCACTACATCGGGGCAGCAGAATTACGTCAATGATTTTTGGGTAGGTGTTCATGTGGAAGGTGATTTTGTAATTACGATCAGACAGGCCGACAGCGTATCGTCAGGTGAAGTCACTATTGACAACCTGAGCTGGGATGAATTATACACCCATATTAACATGGAAGAGCCCCAGTTTTATCCGGAGAATTTTGTCGCCGTTGCCGGGGGAATGTCCGTTACATCAACATGGAAAGATGTTGAAGGCTCAGGGATGATTATGGCTTATGCCAACCTGCTTAAAATAAGTACCGATTCATTGATGGTTCCGCCTGTCGACTCCATACCGGAGGGCGACGACCTGGACTTAAACGACGGTACGGGAACAGTGAATGTCCTCTTCGGGAACGAAGAATTCACCTTCGAAAACCTGGAACCGGCAACCACCTATTACCTGAAGATTTACCCGTATGCTTACCCGAGCGGTGGCGGTAATTATCCATTATATAAAACCAACGGCTTTGTGCCTTCAGCCAAGGTTTTCACCCAGGCGCCGCTGGTCTTCTATCCTTTTGATAATGACCTGTCCCCCTGGACCCAATACAGTGTTACCGGTGAACAGGTTTGGACCTATGCTGCCGGTCAGGGAATCAATAACAGCGGGTGTATCCTCATGAGTGGATATTCATCGGGGAACCTTGCCAATCAAGACTGGCTCATTTCTCCTTCCATCGACCTCTCCCATGCCCTTGAACCGAAACTCAGGTTTTACACTGCCCTCGACAGCAGCAATGGTAATCTCCCGGTATCCGTTTTTATCTCGACAGATTATACCGGTGGTGATCCTTCGGCCAGCGGCACATGGACGGAACTGAGCCAGGATTTATCCTTTTCTGAAGGCTCGATGGCCTGGACTCCCTCGGGGTATATCGACATATCGTCTTTTGCCCAGCCTGATGTTCACATTGCCTTCCGGTACAACTCTACCGCTCAGGCCGCTCCTGTATGGGCCGTTGACGATGTTCTGGTATCGTTTACATCGGGAGTGGGAATAGAAGAACCGGCGGAAGAGCCCTTAACGTTTAAAATTTATCCGAATCCCTGTGAAGAAACTTTTTCCCTGAACCTTATGGAAAAAGGGAACTACCTGGTGCGCATCCTGGATATCACCGGCAAGAAGGTTATCAGCCGGTATACCCATGAAGGCATTACGGCTTTCAATATGAAATCGATGGCGCCGGGAATATATCTGGTAATTATCAGCAACTCCGGTACAGGAGAAACCGCCGTTTCAAAAGTCATTGTTCGGTAAACCGGCTCATAATCCTGTCCTGAAATTGGGATATAGCCGGCGGTGTCCCTGAATAAATTCTTTCATACAAGGCCGGACCTTGTTTTCAGTTGGTGAAAATCTGCTGATATCATCATTCTTTTACCGCTGCATCGAAACTTTTCTTTCATTTTCCCGGCTGATGAAATTTTTTTTAAGATGCATTTTCTTTCACCGGAACCCGGCTGATGCTTTGCCAATGCTGACAATACTGCCCCCGGCAAACCCGGGAAGTGTTTTCGGAAGGACAATAATTAAAAATTAAACGGGAATTCAGGCTTCCCTTTCATGGCAGATTGCTAATTTTGAACGTTCTTACACGTACTGCTCTATGAATGCCATGCCTTTTGTGATAGGCGCCCTGCTTGTTCTCGTGCTTGCTTACCGTTTCTATTACAGTTTTGTAGCCGCAAAACTGGCCACCATCAGCGATTCGAAATTAATGCCGTCGCAAAGGCTTTACGATGGCCAGAACTATTATCCCATGAATAAATGGGTATTGTTCGGGCATCATTTTGCCGCCATTGCCGGAGCTGGTCCGTTGGTGGGCCCTGTGCTGGCAGCCCAGTTCGGATTCATGCCCGGTTTTATCTGGATGCTGGCAGGAGCCGTGCTGGCAGGAGCCATGCACGACCTGGTGATCCTGGTGGCTTCGATCAACCATGACGGAAAATCACTGGCCGAGATCGCCCGGACCGAAATCAGCAAGGTAAGCGGGGCGACGGCTTCCTTTGCCATCCTGCTGATCCTGATCGTGGCCATGGCCGGTCTTGGATTGGTAGTGGTAAATGCCCTTGCCGAGAGTTCGTGGGGTACCTTCACCATCGCCATGACCATTCCCATAGCCCTGCTTATGGGAGTGTGGATGTTCAAAATAAGGAAAGGCAAAACGGTGGAAGCTACCATTGCCGGTGTGATCCTGTTATCGGCAGCGGTCATTTTCGGCAATAATATCGCACATTCCGGTGCGGCTTCCCTGTTCCTGTTCGATCATAAATCGCTTACCCTGCTGTTGGTAGCATACGGGTTCATAGCATCGGTGCTGCCGGTATGGCTGTTGCTTTCGCCCCGCGATTACCTCAGCTCCATCATGAAACTCAGCGTGGTCGGCTTACTGGCCATAGGCATCATCATCGTGGCGCCGACCATCCACATGCCTGCTTTTACGCCGTTTACCCATGGAGGCGGGCCTATCATCCCCGGCAAACTTTTCCCCTATCTTTTCATTACCATTGCCTGCGGGGCTATCAGCGGATTTCATGCCCTGGTAAGTTCCGGAACCACCCCGAAGATGATCATGAGCATGAAGGAGGTGAAATTTATTGCCGCCGGGGCAATGCTTTCGGAAGGAATGGTCAGCATCCTTGCCCTGATTGCCGCTACCAGCCTGCTCCCCCTCGATTATTTCCAGATCAATGTCCCTGTTGAAAAGTTCCAGGCCATCCTGCCCCAGCTTCAGGCCATGGGCTTCACCGAATCGAACCTCAATCAGCTATCGGCCGAAGTCGGCGAAAAAATAGCCGGAAGGACCGGCGGCGCAGTCTCGCTGGGCGTCGGTATGGCGTACATCTTTTCATCCATTCCCGGATTGCAGCACCTGATGAGCTACTGGTACCATTTTGCCATTATGTTCGAGGCGCTGTTCATCCTTACCACCATCGATGCCGGTACCCGCATCGGGCGGTTTATCCTCCAGGAAACACTCGGGAAAATTTATAAACCTTTTGGCCGGACCAACTGGCTGCCCGGGAACCTGCTTGCCAGCGGACTGATAGTGCTGGCCTGGGGGTATTTTATATACACAGGCAGCGTTTCGACAATCTGGCCTATGTTCGGCACGGCAAACCAATTGCTGGCTACAGTAGCATTGGCAATCGGGACTTCATTCATTATTAACCGGGGACTGGCGCGCTATTCCTGGATGACCATCATCCCGATGGTTTTTGTAGGAGTGACGACCCTCTCAGCCGCTTACATGAACATGACAAATATTTACCTGCCCCAGATACACGACCCCGTCAGCCGGGTTCAGGGCATCATCAGCTTTACGCTTACCGCGATCATAATTCTCTGCGTACTCGTCGTATTTATTGATGCTATACCCAAATGGATCGCCGTCATGAGAGGAAAGAGAGCGGTTGTAACAGTCAAGGCATAACCGGTCCAGCCTGGTGAAAGCGCGGGATAACTACCGAGATTTCATCGTAAAGCTATCGGAAAACGGCAACGCCGTTCATGCGTTTATCTAAACGGTAACGATCGTAACAGGATTGTGTGATCAACAATCCCAAGTGTCTGATTGAGACTCTTTTATAGGTATTTCTTATTTCCAGGCTTTCACTACCAGCCCTGTTCCACTTTTGTGGTCTCCTGTTACGTCTGCCCGGTTCAGGATTAAGCTGATCGGGAATGTGATCAGGTAATATAAGGGAAGGATAATAAAGAACAGCTTCGATTTCCCCAGCATCAGGATGGGATACTTCATTGAGAGTTTCCAGGATAACTGTCCCGGTTTTCCATACTGGTACTTTGCTTCGGTACGGCTGAAGCCGGCTTTCTTCAGTTTTTCCTGAATTTCACCGATGTTGTACCCTTCGCGGACATGTTCCCCGATGAAAGATTCCTCGTCATGGTCGTGAACATCACTGCCTCCCTGGTCCGACGGGGTGGAGATAAGCACCATGCCTCCCGGCCTGAGCGAGGCGTGGAAGTTTTCAAACACCTTCACATCTTCAGTGATGTGTTCCATCACATCCACCGAAAGGATGAGGTCATAAGCCAGGGGTTCCGAAAACGCTGTGAGGTCAGCATAAGAGAAGGAAGCATTGTTGCGGCCGATGCGTTTGAAAAAAGCATTGCAATCATCGATCTGTTCCTGTTTTACATCGACGCCTTTCACGGTGTAACCGGCCTTCATCCCGGAAAGGAAATAGGAATACTGCCCGAAGCCCATGCCTGCATCAAGGATGGCGGCGTTTGCCGGCGCCAGCTTCGACCATTGGCGCAAATTCCTGCGGATATGCCACGAACGCAGCAACAACAAATCAAGCAGGTGATAAAACATCTTTCTCAGCCGGGGAGTCCGGTTAAAAACAGTTCCGAGCGATCGTTTGATGGGGTCGTATTGCATAAGGACGGAGTTACGGGGTTGAGAGCCTGCCTGTCAGGCACAGACCTGCAAGGGGCTGGCAGGTTTGAGAGTTTGAGGGTTTCCGGATAATAATCTCAGCGAAGCTGTAAACCATGTTCTGATTACTATTACTCTTTCCTGCAATGAACTAACTCTTCAGCAGGTTTTCAATGTTTTCGATATAATCGAGTGAATCGTCAATAAAGAATTCCAGTTCGGGAATGGAACGCACCTGGTTGCGGATGCGGTTTCCCAGTTTCAGCCTGATCTCCTTTTTGCGGGTGTTGATCTCATCCAGCAGCTCTTTTTTACCGGTTTTGCCAAAAAGGCTCAGGTATGACTTCGCAACGTACAGGTCGGGCGAAATATTAACTTTTGTAACGGTGATCATGTTGCCCGGGAAAAGGTCACGGCACATAACCTGGAATATTTCACCCAGGTCTTTCTGTATCAGCCGTGCAATCTTTTGTTGACGTGTTGTTTCCATAATACAAAGGTACAATAATTATGAAAGGGAGAAGTCCTGCCCGGCTACTGCACTTTCCGATGGCTGAATACTTTAACCGGATAAACTTTATTATTTTATTTTTGCACAGATAAAAGTAACAAGCCATTACGGCCCATCATTCCTGACAGATACTTTTTTGTGAAAAAACTTTCGACTTTACTTCGCTACGCATACCCATACAAGTGGCATGCCTTGCTCAACATAGTATTCAACATTCTCGGGGCCATATTTTCACTGGTTTCACTGGCCTCGCTCGTTCCGGTTCTTAACATCCTGTTCAAGCAGTCGGAGCCGGTCTCGGGCCTGATGCCATGGGCGCTTGACACCAAAGTCGTTTTCAATAATCTCAATTTTTACATCAGCCAGGAAATTACCCGGAGCGGCGAAATTAATACGTTGCTCGTCATTTGCATTGGCATTGTCATCCTGTTTTTACTGAAGAATTTCTTTCGCTATATGGCGCTGTTTTATGTTGCCGTTTTACGCAACGGGGTTGTCAAAGATCTCCGCAACTCGCTATACCATAAGATACTGATCCTTCCCCTGGCGTATTATTCCGATCAGCGTAAGGGCGACATTATTGCCAGGATCACCAGCGATGTTCAGGAGGTGGAATGGTCGATCCTGTCGTCGCTCGAAATGCTTTTCCGCGACCCGATCACCATTATTATTTACCTGATTGCCATGTTCAAGATCAGCCCGCAGCTCACACTGTTTGTGCTGGCTGTATTGCCGGTTGCTGCCTATTTGATCGGGCTGATAGGCCGCAGCCTCAGGAGGACTTCCCAAAAAGGGCAGAAAAAGATGGGAGAACTGCTCTCCCTGATCGAGGAGACCATTTCAGGGCTCAGGATCATCAAAGGTTTCAATGCCATTGATTATTCCTACCGCAATTTCGACGAAAATAACAGGGGGTTCATGCGGCTGATGGTAAGATTGTTCCGCAAACGCGACCTGGCGTCGCCGGTCAGCGAATTCCTGGGTATCGCCGTGACGGCGCTTATTTTATGGTATGGCGGCAGGCTGATATTGTCGTCGGAAGCATCCCTCACCGCGCCCAAATTCATCCTGTACATTGGCATTTTCTCGCAGATGATCGTCCCGGCCAAGGCCATCACTACTGCCTTTTATAACGTTGAAAAAGGGTCGGCATCCATCCAGCGGATCAACCAGGTGCTCGAAGCCGGCGAAGTGATTGAAGAAAAGCCGGACGCCCTTGCGGTTGATGAGTTCCGGGATAAAATAGAATACCGGGATGTTTCTTTCCGATATGATAAAGATTTCGTGCTTAACAATATAAAACTCACCATTCCCAAGGGAAAAATGGTTGCACTCGTCGGCCCTTCGGGCGGCGGAAAATCAACTATGGTTGATCTGCTGCCCCGCTTTTACGATGTAACGGAAGGCGGTATTTTCATCGACGGAAAGGATCTCCGCGACTTGCGGATCGACAATCTTCGCGGGTTGATGGGAATCGTGAACCAGGAAACCATCCTTTTCAACGGAACCATTGCCGACAATATCGCCTTTGGCATGAAGGATGCCCGTATGGAGGATATCGTTCATGCTGCCAAGGTGGCCAACGCCCATGAATTCATCGAAAGACTTGAGAATGGATACAATACCAATATCGGCGACCGCGGAATAAAACTTTCGGGCGGACAACGCCAGCGTATCAGCATTGCCCGCGCGGTTTTAAAAAATCCTCCGATCATGATCCTCGATGAAGCAACATCGGCCCTTGATACCGAAAGCGAGCGCCTTGTGCAGGAAGCTTTGCTCAACCTGATGAAGAACCGCACTTCCATCGTTATCGCCCACAGGCTTTCCACCATCCAGCATGCCGATGAAATTGTCGTTATCAACGAAGGAAAGATCACAGAACAGGGAACGCATAATGAACTCCTGGCAGCCAATGGCATTTACAGCCGTCTGTGCGAAATGCAGTCTTTCAGTTAATACCGGTGTTACTTCTGTAAGTGTCCTGTCACATCGGACCAAATGAACCATTATCTGATTGCGTATACCGGAATTTTTCTATCTTTGCACCGGACATTCCGGAAAAATCAGTTTTAAACTATTTGATGTTTGTCCATATCTCACAACCACAAACATCCTATCCAGAAGAGCATCTGATGGAAAAGAGAATTGGAACTATCACGATCTTAATCAAAGGGACTGTTTCTGTACCTCCCGTAAATTCCCTGTTATCGGAATACGGCAGTATTATCCTTGCCCGCCAGGGCCTTCCCATGCATCATCGTAATATTCATGTGATATCCCTGATCATCGAAGGATCGGTTGAGGTTATCAATGCTCTTACCGGAAAAATAGGACGTTTGAAAGATGTTGAAGTCAAATCGGTCCTAACAAAATACAAGGAGGAGCAAAATAATGAACAAGAATGAAAGGAATAAAATTTTCATCGACAGGGATAAACTTTATTCCCTGATAGAAGGAAAAGTCCCCGGAGAATCAGAAGTCAATGATATTCTGAACAAAGCCCTGAAGTTAAAAGGCTTAAATCTTGAAGACGTAGCGGCGCTTTTGCGCATAGAAGATCCGCGCCTGATCCATAAGATCATGGAGACCGCCAAAACTGTTAAAGAAGAAATTTACGGTAAAAGGCTGGTTCTTTTTGCTCCCGTGTATACCGGCAATGCATGTATCAATAACTGCACCTACTGCTCTTTCAGGAGGGACAACAAACTGATAAAACGCAAAGTCCTCAGCATGGACGAGATTGAAGAAGACACACGGGCCCTTCTTCGTGAAGGCCATAAGAGGATCCTGCTTATTTGCGGCGAAAGCAAGCGTAATGGTACGGATTACATGGTAGAGGCCATCCGCAGGGTATACAGCATCAGGGAACACGACGGGAGGGACTATATCCGCCGAATCAACGTGGAATTGGCCCCCATGGAAGTGGAAGATTTTGCCAGGCTGAAAGCCGAGAAAATCGGAACCTATGTTTGTTTCCAGGAGACTTATGATCCGGTGCTGTACCCCAAATTTCATCCTGCCGACACACAAAAAGGCAATTATGAATATCGCTTAACAGTCATGGACCGTGCTATGGAAGGCGGAATCAACGATATAGGCATCGGCGCCCTGCTTGGCCTTATTGATTACCGTTTCGAAGTGCTTGCCATGATAGAGCATGCCAACCACCTTGAAAGGGCTTTCGGGTGCGGCCCCCATACCGTCAGCGTTCCGCGCATCGAATATGCCATCGGCGCACCTCACTCGGAGAATATCCCCTCGAAAGTTTCCGACGAAGATTTCAAGAAAATTGTATCCATAATCAGGATTGCGCTTCCATACACCGGGATTATACTCAGTACCAGGGAAAACGATACCATGCGCAATGAACTGATAAAATACGGCGTCAGCCAGTTGTCAGCCGGATCAAGGGTGAACCCCGGGTCCTATGCCCATGAGGATCAGCATACGGGAAGCCAGTTCACCCTGGGCGACCATCGCTCCCTCGATGAAGTGATCTCGTCCCTGGCATCCGAAAGCTACATTCCTTCGTTTTGCACCGGCTGTTACAGGAAAGGAAGGGTTGGACAGGATTTCATGGACCTCGCCAAGCCCGGACTGATCAAACAGTACTGTTTGCCCAACGCCATGTTCACCTTTACAGAATACCTTGAAGATTTTGCATCTCCGGAAACGAAGGAAAAAGGGCTCCGCCTGATCGAAAAACTGGTCGGCGAAGTAGAAAAGAAACCGTTACAGGAGAAAATATCCGGGAATATTTCGAGCATCAGGAACGGACAAAGGGATATTTACTTCTAATATATCCCGGATTTTCGTTTGGGTTTCGGCAGAGCCGCAAAAGTGCATATCTACGGCATTCTTAAATCTCAGACGATTATCATCAACTGCCTGTTTCTTCATCATCCGGGGCCGCATCATCCGCCTGTTGTCTCGCGTATTGAAGCACCTCCGGATTTACATACGAAAGATCGATCCCTGCCTGGGCAAACATCTCCTCCGACTCCGACCCGGAGTGGTACTTGAACTCGCAAACAACCCGCTTAATGCCGCAATTGATGATGAGCATGGCGCAGGTGCGGCAGGGCGTCATGCGGCAATACAGGGTGCTGCCTTCGAGCGGGATGCCCAGTCTGGCAGCCTGGCAGATGGCGTTCTGCTCGGCATGGACGGTTCGCATGCAGTGGTTGGTTACATGGCCGTCGGCATGCGTCACCTGTTTGAAGAGATGTCCTACATCGTCGCAGTGTGGCAACCCCACGGGCGAACCCACGTATCCGGTTACCAGTATTTGCTTGTTGCGGGCAATGACGCAGCCGCTGCGCCCGCGATCGCAGGTAGCGCGCTTGGCCACGGTGCGCGATATTTCCATGAAGTACTCGTCCCAGGTGGGACGGATATAAGAAGTGCCTTTCTTTTCGTCCATAATCCGGCTTATTGATCCCCGAACAACGCCACCTTCATTTCTCCCCCCTCTTTTACATAACCCCGGAACATTCCGGCAGTGTTGAACGGCATCGCAATATTACCGTTTTTATCCACTGCTATCACACCTCCGGTTCCGCCTTGTGCTTTTAATTTTTTCATGACCACTTCGCCGGCGGCATCCTCCAGCGGAAACCCCTTATATTTCATCAGGGCTGACATGTCGTAAGCCACCACATTCGTGGAGAAATCTTAACCACGAATTACACGAAACAGGCTGCGCCTGTAACACGAATTCTCACGAAATGCCTCCCCGGCAATCTGAAAAAAATAATTTGTGTCCATTCGTGTTTCATTCGTGTCCATTCGTGATCTAGTCGTGATCCATTCGTGGAGAAAACTTAACCACGAATTACACGAAACAGGCTGCGCCGGAACACGAATTACACGAAACAGGCTTCGCCTGTAACACGAATTACCACGAAATATCTCCCCGGCAATCTGAAAAAAATAATTTGTGTCTATTCGTGATCAATTCGTGCTAATTAGTGGAGAAAACTTAACCACAAATTACACGAAACAGGCTGCGCCTGTAACACGAATTACCACGAAACGTTACTCTGAAAAATCCATTCGTGTCCATTCGTGATCCATTCGTGGATAAGAAACAGCCCCGGCCCCATTTTTCTCCTTAATTCTATAAACCGTTTCCTTCACAATTCCTGAAATTTGTCTCCTTCACTGCCATGAGAGTTCTTATTTTTGTTGATGAGGATAATCACATTTTAATCGCAAAACGTTAATCCTGAAACTTCAAACTCAGAAAAAATGAAACGTTACGGACAAGTCATTCATCTGAAACCCGAAAAATACGAGGAATACAAGAAACTTCATGCCGCCGTGTGGCCCGGAGTGCTGGATATGATCCATCAGTGCAATATCCGCAATTATTCCATTTTTCATCGCGACGGTACCCTGTTTGCCTGTTTCGAATACATCGGGAACGATTTTGACGCCGATATGGCCAAAATGGCTGCCGACCCCCTTACCCGGGAATGGTGGAAAGTAACCGATCCCTGCCAGCAACCGGTAGACTCAGCCGGCGAAGGAGAATGGTGGAGCAATATGGAAGAAATGTTTCACACGGATTGACGGAAGAGAATGACGCTAATTGAAGGAAAAATGCGCCATTTAAGCCGGGATTTTTATCTCTTGCCCGTACCTGATAATTTCATTGACCAGCTGATCAGAAACATTAAAATCTCTTACCTGAAAGGATGAGGTTCTATTCTGCTGACAATGTTTCTGCGTAGCCTCATCAGTTCCAGTTGCATGTCAAACTTATTAAATTTTCTTAAATCTTCATTCTTCTACCATAGAATGAAAGAGTACTACATTCTCTTCATTCAAGAACTGCTATTTCGCGCACCATTCTTTTATTTGCTTACTAGCGAATGTATCAAATTCAAGAACAATATCAATCAGACTATCTGAATAGAAAGCTAAAAATACATCATTTTCAGTTTTTGAAAAGAAATCTTCAGTAAACGTTGAAATGAAAAGATAAATTTTTGAATCATTAATTCTGCACAGATGCAAATACCTAGGATGATCAGGATTCCTAAAAGTCTGCTTAATTATTTTTAACGATTTTATAAGACTCTTGGGCATCTTGATATATCTTCCCTCTTTATGTATACTTAACGTGTTAATGTCTCTTCTAATAAAAGATTCTTTGAAATCCCCGTAAATCAGAAAAATCGTTTTTAAATCTAATTCAGTTAACATCTCAGATTTGTTTAATTTGTTTCTTTATTGATAGTACGTTATATACAGAAATAATTCAGTTTTAATATAAGCACAACTAAATATTTTGAAACATATCAATTGTTTATTATTTCCTATTTGATACAGAGATAATCATTCCAACTATTAACATTATTATTCCTGTTGCGACAGATAGTAAAATAAGAAATAGAAAAAATCTTCCAACGCTATCAGGTTGTAATCTCTCCCATAAATAATTTGCAGATAAAAACCACGCTATCACACCTAGTATATATAGGATAGTATAACCAAATGCATTATCTAGAAATTTCATAATAAATTCTTTTCTCAAAGATATTTAAATTCTATGATATATGATTAACTCCCCAAATTTTGTTTTTTATAATGAATTAAAATTCAAAATGACTTCTTGAATTCTAATAATTATAATTTGAATGGTTCAATTTTTTATATTTTTAAGGAATAAAGTATTAGATGAGGCAAGGTATCGATGTCAAATCAGAGAGTGTTAATAATAAGAAAACAATGAAAAGAATTCTATTGTGCCAGCATTGCGGTAATAAAACTTCTCATACAATCCTTGATGAAGTTATTGAAAAAGAAGACATTACAACTGAATTGGGCGACGAATTCTCAGTTGACAATTATTTTTTATTCACAATATGTGACAGTTGTGAAAAGCATTCTTTGTTTTATTGCTTTGAAGGTGATTATAACGAATCTTCATGTTTATGGCCTAATGAAAGGCATTTAAGTGATGCTGTACCGAAGGAGATTACCGACGCCTATTTTGAAGCTATTAAAATAAAAAAACTCTCAAAAATGGGTTTTCTTATGCTGATAAGAAGAAGTCTCGAAATTCTATGTAAATATGAAAAGATTACTGGTAAAGACTTGTTCAAGAAAATTGAAAATCTTGGATCAAAAAATATTATTCCACAAAACCTAGTTGAGATGGCAAATTTAATTCGACTTCTCGGGAATGATAGTGCTCATGATAATAACATTGATATTAGCAACCCCGAAATTGAGCTTCTCGATGAATTTTTTATTTCTATAATAGAATACGTATATATTGCTCCTTCAAAAATTAATAACCTGAAAAAGAAACTAATGAAGAAATAGCAATTCATTCTTGTTTTCGGAATTTCATCTAAACCAACACCCCCGCTAAATTGTTCATAGCCCATCACATATACCTCTTGACAATTTTCATTTCATTGCTTTAAATTTGGGAATATTTCCGGTATGGCAATTAATAACAAGCCGCTAATATTATCTAGTAACCATTATCACCAGGTAAAACAATTCGTCAACTTTCATAAGGCCGTCTATGGCAGATACTCTTTCCCCTACTACCTTCAGCTTTGTTTATCCGCAGTGCCAAGCATATATCGGGTGCACCTGTCAGGGGCTTTTGTAATGGGCATAACCGGCTATCAGCATGTGGCTAAACCCGTTTTTGCATGCAGATGGGCTACTCACATGTGCCAAACCAAATTTTACATGCAATAGCTTTCTAAAAGCATGCACAAAGCCAACATTTTATGCAAAATGCCATTAGTACACAAGTACAAAACCTTTACCGGAGAATTAGCAAAAAAAATTGGGTGACTACCGCGCCGAAGCCGATAGTCACCCCGTGCAGCAGCGTTAGTTTTACAACGGTTTCACCGGCAGGCATATATCCACAATGAACCTGTGTTCAGCATGTTCGCTGTAATTGTTGTAGTAATACTCATAGGTAGGGCCGTCGCCGGGCTGGTAGCCGCTTTCGGTGAACCATGCGCACATGGTATTCCAGGCCTGTTCAAATTCGGTTTCTTTGATCTCGAAATGTCCTACGGCATATTTGCCGCCGGGAACCGTTGACTTACCAATCTCGCCTTCAACCTTCACATCGCCTTCAACAACCAGGCTGGCGTCCTGGCGGACTTTTTCGATGCTCGTGATCGCCGGATCGTCATGATAAACGGTTACAGTTCTGGATGCAGGCGTTACCAACCCGCGCGGGCCTGCCCACCGGAAAAGTTTTTCATAAGCCTCCCCGATCTTGTTGAAAGCGCCCATGTGGCGGCAGTAGATCAGGTGCAGTTCGGGCATTTGTTTCACTTCAATTTTCGTGTCCATAATGATGAATTGTTTAAAATCGACACTGCAAAATTGGTCGTTTACCGGCTGACCGTGTTTACCGATCTTGCTCACCGGTTTGCAATTCTTGCCATATCGGATGCCGTCTTTGACAAAAATAGCCTTATCCAGTTCCCGGAATTCTTTGGTAGTCATGCCGAAATAGCTTTTAAACGCCCGGCTGAATGATGAGATATTCACGAAACCACACCTGTAGGCGATATCACTCACCGATGCCTTCTGGTTATCGCACAGCAGTTGCGCCGATTTTTCAAGTTTGATCCTCGTCACGAAATTGCTGGGCGTTTCGCCGACCATGTAAGTAAATATCCGATGAAAATGATAGGGCGAAAACGAGGCTATCCCCGCCATCGCTGACAAATCGCTCTGCTTTTCCAGGTTGTGCCCGATATAATCCATCACCCGGTTAATCCGTGCCGTATATTCCTGACGGCTAAGTTCTTTTGAATTCATATAGGTTTGAAACAAGCAAAGCTATCAAAAAAAGCCGAACCGGGTATTTGCAGTTCTTGCTTAATACAAGCAATGCCAGTCACCGGGTGACTCAATGGGGATTTTTTACCACCAAGACACTCAGAACACATAGAAGCACTAAGGATTTTTTACCACGGAGCCACGGAACACGAAGAAACACAGAGCATTACATTCTTCTCCGTGAACCTCTGTGCTTCTCTGCGGTTCTCTGTGTAACCCTTTGTTTCCCTGCTCTTTTACCACCAAGACACTCAGAACACATAGAAGCACTAAGGATTTTTTACCACGGAGCCACGGAACACGAAGAAACACAGAGCATTACATTCTTCTCCGTGAGTCTCTGTGCTTCTCTGCGGTGTGTAACCTTTTGTTTCCCTTCTTTTTTACCACCAAGACACTCAGAACACCTGGAGGCACTAAGGATTTTTTACCACGGAGCCATGGAGAACACGAAGAAACACAGAGCATTACATTCTTCTCCGTGAACCTCTGTGCTTCCTTTTGTTTCCCTTCTTTTTTACCAAGGAACACGAAACACAAAGAATTGTATATATTCTTAGTGAAACTCAGTGCCCTCAGTGCCTTAGTGGTTTAATAAGGCAATTTCCGCTGCAGCCTGCTGTGCTTAAACCCATAAGTAAAATACAGCATCAGCCCGATCACCAGCCATACCAGGAACCTCATCCAGTTGGTGACTCCCAGCTCGCTCATCAGGTACAGGTTCGTCAGTAACCCCAGCACCGGTATCAGCGACCACTGCCTGACGATAGCCATAATCGTAATAATCACCGAAGCCAGTATAAAGATCAGTGTCGGGAAATTGTGACGGATAAAATACAGAAAGCTGACATTACCACCGTGGTTGAGGTCGAATATATGCATACCCGGCGAATTCAGGACAACCAGTATCACCAGAAGCCAGACAGGCAGCAGGAACCAGCGGCTGTTGGCGTAAGGAACGGAAAAACCTTTTTTCCCGTTTCTCTTTCCTCCTCGCGGGTTTATTACCAGTATTCCTCCCGATACCAGGATGAAAGCGAATAGCGTCCCGATACTTGTCAGGTCGGTAACTTCGGTGAGGTTGAGAAAAAGTGAAGGTATGGAAACCAGCACTCCTGCAACAATGGTAGCAAAGGCCGGTGTCTTATAACGCGGGTGCAGTTTTGAAAATACCGGCGGCAGCAATCCGTCGCGGCTCATGCTCATCCAGATGCGCGGCTGGCCAAGCTGGAACACCAGCAGCACGCTGGCCATAGCGATCACGGCGCTCACTGCGATGATCCCCGAAAGCCTTGTGAGCCCCAGCTTCTGAAAAACATAGGCCAGGGGATCGGAAACCCCCAGCTCGGAATAAGGGACCATTCCCGTCAGCACCAGGCTGGTAGCCACATAGAGCAAGGTTGTGATGAGCAGCGCCAGAAACATGGACACCGGCAGGTCGCGGCGGGGATCTTTACACTCCTCGGCGGTGGTGGAGATGGCATCAAAGCCGATGTAGGCAAAAAACACCCCGGACACGCCTTTCAGCACCCCGGCGATGCCGTTCGGGGCAAAGGGGTTCCAGTTGCCGGGATTCACCCAAAACGCCCCGACGCCTATCACAAGCAGGAGAATCCCTACTTTCAGGAGCACCATGATATCGCCGGCTACCTTGCTTTCGCGGATGCCTTTGTAACAAATCCAGGAAATGAGGGCCACGATGCCGAAAGCAGGTAAATCGGCGATCAGCCGGACGCTCCCCAATTCCGGCGCCGAAGTCCATGCTTTGAAGGCTTCCTGCAGGCCGCTGTTCAGGTCGATGAACTGTGTTCCCTGTTGCATCAGGCTTATGGATTCCTTATATCCCCTGGCAGCGCTGAGATAATCGATGGACATGAATTCGGGAATATGCAGGCCCAGGCCATTCATGAGCCCGGTAAAATATCCTGACCAGGAGATGGCGACGGCGATGTTGCCGATGGCATATTCCATGATGAGGTCCCAGCCGATGATCCAGGCGATGAGTTCCCCGAAACTGGCGTATGAATAAGTATAAGCGCTCCCGCTGACCGGTATTCCGGCGGCGAATTCGGCGTAACACATGGCCGAAAGCCCGCAGGCGAAGGCGGTAAAGACAAACAACAATGAAACGGCAGGCCCGCCGCTGGCGGCAGCATTGCCGATGGTGCTGAAAATTCCGGCCCCCACGATGGCGGCAATGCCGAGAGCCGTAAGATCGCCTCTCGTCAGGCTGCGCTTCATGCTGCCGGGACCTTCCCTATCGCCGGCATGTTCCATGAGTTGTTCAATGCTCTTCCGGCGCAGCAGTTCATTCCATTTCACCGCAACTTAATTTTCGGTAAATGTATAAAAAGAAAAAGAAAAATGAAGGATTTTACCCTACTTAAGAGTTTTCAGGATTTCTGCTGCTTTTACGATACCTTCCGTATCCATACCGCACTCATGGTAGAGTTCATCGGGAGTACCCTGTTCAATGAAGCGGTCGGGAATACCGAGACGGTGAATCCTGGCCTCGTGATACCCGTTTACGGAAGCGAATTCCATCACGGCTGTTCCCAGGCCGCCGATGATGGTACCGTCCTCAATGGTGATTATCTTGTCGAAATGTTTAAAAACATCGTGCAGCAAGGCTTCATCAAGTGGTTTCAGAAACCGCATGTTGTAAACGGCTGCTTCGACTCCATTTTCAGAAAGGATATCACATGCCTTCATAACTGTATTGCCGATATGGCCTATTGCCAGGAAAGCCAGGGATTTCCCCGCGCGTAACTGTTGTCCTTTCCCGACGGGCATCTCCCGGAATGGCGTTTTCCATTCGGGCATCACGCCCCTGCCGCGGGGATAACGGATCACCCACGGCCCCATACCGTCGAGCTGGGCCGTAAACATCATATCGCGAAGTTCGGCCTCGTTCAGGGGAGAGGCGATGGTAAGGTTGGGAATGGGACGGAAGAAAGCCAGGTCGAAAACGCCATGGTGCGTGGCGCCGTCTTCTCCCACGAGTCCGCCGCGGTCGAGGCAGAAGATGACATGCAGGTTCTGCAGGGCAACGTCGTGGATTACCTGGTCATAGGCGCGCTGCATGAAGGTAGAGTATATATTGCAGAAAGGCACGAATCCGCTGGCAGCCATCCCCGCCGAAAAAGTCACCGCATGCTGCTCGGCAATACCAACGTCATATGCGCGGTTAGGCATGGTGATCATCATCATGTTGAGGGAACACCCTGTCGACATCGCTGGCGTCACCCCCACGATCTTCGGATTTTTCTCCGCCAGTTCAACAATCGTCTTACCGAATACCACCTGGTACTTCGGAGGCTGGTTCTTACAGGGTACATCTTTCAGTTCACCGGTCTCTTTGTCGAAATGTCCCGGAGCATGATAAAGGGTTTGCTCTTTTTCGGCCTTTTCGAACCCTTTTCCTTTCACCGTTACAACGTGCAGAAGTTTGGGGCCGGGAATATGCTGAAGATCGCGGAACAACTGGACAAGCCTCATCACATCATGCCCATCCACGGGGCCGAAATACCGGATGCCAAAGGCCTCGAACAGGTTACTGCCACGTAACAGGGTGGATTTGACGGCGCCGCTCAGTTGCTTTACGACAGCCCTCGAATTGGCGCCATAGCGCGAGTTACCGCCCATGATGTGCCAGATTTTATCCTTGAACCTGTTATAGGTCGCCGAAGTAGTGATGTTTGTCAGCGCTTTCGACAATCCGCCTTCATTTTTGTCGATGGCAATGCCGTTGTCGTTCAGGATAACCAGCAGGTTTGCTTTCGACACAGCCGCATTGTTTAATGCTTCCATAGCCATACCGCCCGTCATGGCACCATCGCCGATCACGGCAATATGTTGCCGCTTTTTGTCGCCCGAAAGCGCAGAGGCGATGGCCATCCCCAGGGCCGCTGAAATGCTGGTAGAAGAATGGCCGGTGCCGAATGCGTCGTATTCGCTTTCGCTCATGCGGGGAAAACCGCTGATACCTTTATAGGTCCTGTTGGTATAAAAAACATCTTTGCGGCCGGTAAGGATTTTGTGGGCATAAGCCTGATGGCCGACATCCCAGACGAGTTTATCTTCGGGGGTGTTGAAGGCATAATGGATGGCAGTAGCAAGTTCAACCGTGCCCAAACTGGCACCCAGATGACCGGGATTGCGGGAAATAACTTCGAGAATAAGCTGCCTGATTTCATTGCATACCGCGGGAAGCTGTTCTACCGGCAGTTTCCGTAAGTCTTCCGGTGAATTGATTCCTGATAATATATTGGCCTGTACAGGAGACATGATAGTTGGTTGATGATGTAAAATTACTGCTTTCCGTTGAAAGGAACCTGAAAGCGGACAAGTTTATGGAGATTAAAATTGGAGGAAGCCTCGGGGAACCGTTAATTATGTAAATGTCAGGAGAGAATAACATTATCAACCACGAATTTCACGAAACAGGCTTCGCCTGTTACACGAATTAACACGAAATGCCTCCCCTGCAATCTGAAAAAATAATTTGTGTCCATTCGTGTTTCATCCGTGCTAATTCGTGGTGATACTATAACCACGAATTTCACGAAACAGGCTGCGCCTGTTACACGAATCCTCTCGTAACGCTTCTCCGGTATGATTTAAAATCCATTTGTGTCAATTCGTGATCAATTCGTGCCAATTCGTGGTGAAAACTTGACCACGAATTTCACGAAACAGGCTTCGCCTGTTACACGAATTACCACGAAATGCCTCCCCTGTAATCTGAAAAAATAATTTGTGTCCATTCGTGGAGAAATCTTAACCACGAATTACACGAAAACAGGCTTCGCCTGTTACACGAATTATCTCGAAGCGCTTCTCCGGTATGATTTAAAATCCATTCGCGTCAATTCGTGCTTCATTCGTGTCCATTCGTGGATAAACTATAACCACGAATTACACGAAAACAGGCTTCGCCTGTTACACGAATTATCTCGAAGCGCTTCTCCGGTATGATTTAAAATCCATTTGTGTCAATTCGTGCTTCATTCGTGTCAATTCGTGGTGAAAACTTGACCACGAATTTCACGAAACAGGCTGCGCCTGTAACACGAATTACCACAAAGCGTTTCTCCGGTATTCTGTAAAATTAATTCGTGTCCATTCGTGATCAATTCGTGCCAATTCGTGGTGATACTATAACCACGAATTACACGAAACAGGCTTCGCCTGTTACACGAATTATCTCGAAGCGTTTCTCCGGTAGCTTTAAAATCTTTTCGTGGCCATTCGTGATCAATTCGTGCCAATTCGTGGAAAGATGCCCCTCAGAATTTTACAGGAACCCCAGCTCCAGCAATCCCGCATCGCTGATCATAGCCCGATCCCAGGGCGGATCGAAGGTGAGGGTGACATTACAGCCGGTCAACCCCGGAATAGCGGCTACTTTATCATGGACTTCAACCGGCAGATCCTCGGCCACGGGACAGTTCGGGGCAGTCAGTGTCATAGTGATTTCAGCCACACCCTCGTTGTTGATGTTGACTTCATAAACCAGTCCCAGATCATAAATATTCACCGGTATTTCAGGATCAAAGATCGTCTTGAGGGCCAGGATTACCTGGTCGGTTAGAATGGCTTTTTGCTGCAGATCATACATAGGGCAAAGATCAGATTGAAAGGTTAATGACCACCAATTGAAAAAAACGTTTATGGAATAATTCTCAACCTGCTGATTTTCAGGCAGGGACTACCAGCCATACTCCGTCTGTTAATTCCCCTCTTTCTGCTCCTGTTGGGTTTTAAAGGCCAGGGCATAGAGTTTGATCTGTTTGACCATCGAGAGCAGGCCGTTGCTTCGCGTCGGCGAAAGGTGCTCTTTCAGGCCAATGGAATCAAGAAAGCTGGTCTGGGCTTCGAGTATCTCATCCGGTGAATGACCCGAAAACACCCTGATCAGCAGGTACACGATTCCTTTGGTAATGACAGCATCGCTGTCGGCAGTAAAGAAAATCCGCCCGTCTTCGAAATTGGCATGAAGCCAAACCCTGGACTGGCATCCTGTAATCAGGTTTGAATCTACCTTATATTTTTCCTCGATCAGCGGCATGCTTTTTCCCATCTCAATGAGGAAATTGTACTTGTCCATCCAATCATCGAAATACCCAAACTCGTTGATAATCTGTCCGATAGTTTCTTTAATGGTCATATTCTACTTGTTTTTCAACGCAATTTTTGATAAGAGAGGCCATGCCGTACCGAAAACGTCATGATCCTTCCTCAGGCAAACATCTCCTTCACCTTTTCGATGGCTTCAACGAGCCTGTCGATTTCTTCGGTGGTATTATAAAAAGAGAACGAAGCCCTTATGGTTCCCAGGATGCCCAGGCGCGCCATGAGAGGCTGGGTGCAATGGTTCCCGGTGCGGACCGCTATCCCGTAATGATCGATGATGGTGCCCGCATCATAAAAGTGGATGTTTTTTAGTAGGAAGGATATAATGGAAGCCTTATGCGGCGCTGTTCCTATGATGTTCACCCCTTCAATCTGCGAGAGTTTCTCCGTCCCGTATTGTAAAAGCAACGATTCCTGCTCCTGAATTGTCTCCCACCCCACCGAACGGATGTAATCAATGGCCGCGCCAAACCCTGCGGTATCGGCAACATTCGGCGTTCCTGCCTCGAATTTGTAAGGCAAACCGTTGAAAACGGTTTCGTCGAAACTCACGGTTTCAATCATTTCACCCCCGCACTGGTATGGCGGCATCCGGCTAAGCCATTCTTCCCTGCCGTACAGGCCTCCGATGCCCATCGGGCCGTACATCTTATGAGCCGAAAATGCATAAAAATCACAGCCGATATCCTGTACATCCACAGGCCCGTGCGACATTGCCTGAGCCCCGTCGATCAACACGGCAGCTCCCTGTTCATGGGCCATCCGGGTTATCTCTTTCACAGGGTTGATGGTCCCGAGAGAATTCGAAATGTGGTTAACGGCAACCATGCGGGTATGGGGATTCAGCATTGTACGGTAAGCCTCAAGGTCAAGCTCGCCGTTTTCAAATACCGGGATCACACGCAGGACAGCTTTTTTGCGATGGCACACCTGCTGCCACGGAACCAGGTTTGAGTGGTGCTCAAGGCTCGAAATTATGACTTCGTCGCCTTCCTTCAGAAATGCTTCCCCGAACGAGAAAGCAACCAGATTAATGGATTCGGTGGTCCCCCGCGTAAAAATGATTTCATGCTGATACCTCGCATTCAGAAACTCAGCGATCTTTTTTCGCGTATCCTCGAAAGCAATCGTCGCCAGGGTACTGAGGCGATGCACGCCGCGGTGTACATTCGAGTTTTGAAAGAGGTAAAATTCAGAAACCGCGTCTATTACCTGTCGGGGCTTTTGCGTGGTTGCAGCATTATCAAAGTAAATGAGCGGTTTGCCATATATTTCGGTACCCAGAATCGGGAAATCAGACCGGATCTTTTCGATGTTTACAGGCACGACGGTATTTGTTTTCAAAATGAACAGGGTTATTCCCGGCAAGTGCCGGAATTATATCTTCGACATATCAATCTTAAAGTCTGCCTTTTTTTCCTGCGAGCTGCACTGCAGCACACATTGATCGCAAATTGACAATTCTCCGCGAAGCCGTTTTTTCACCATATCGTCGATACGCTGTTTCAATTCCGGGATGCTTATCTTATTGATGATCTCGGCTGCAAAAGCATACATCAGCAGGATCCGGGCGCTGGCTTCGCTGATGCCGCGCGAACGGATGTAAAACATGGCGTTGGCATCCAGCTGTCCTACGGTGGCGCCATGGCTGCATTTTACATCATCGGCATAAATTTCGAGGAATGGGCGGGTATCGATAGTGGCTTTATCGGTAAGCAGGATGTTGTTGTTTTTCTGATAAGCCATCGTTTGCTGTGCATCGCGCCTCACCAGCACATGGCCGTTAAAAACACCGGTCGCATGATCGTCGAGTACGCCCTTGAACAGTTCGTTGCTGTGGCAGCGGGGCTTTGCATGGTCTACAAATACCCGGTTATCGATATGCTGGTTGCGGTCCATGAGGTAAAGGCCGTATATATCAGCGGATGCATTTTCGCCGTCAAGTTTTACACACGAGCTGTTCCGGATAATGCCCCCGTTGAGGCTCATCGCATTGCTGGTAAGCCGGCTTCCCTGTTGCTGCTCAAAATACATTGTATTGATGAGCGTGGAATGGCTGTCTTTGTTCTGAAGTTTGTAATGATCGAGCGAGGAATCCTCATCCATGAACACTTCAGTCACTGCATTGATGAAGGTAGTGCCGTGATTGATGGAATCGTCGCACTGGACGAGCCGGAGATGCGCATTTTTCCCCAGTATAACCAGGTTGCGCGGATGGAGCATGAGGTTTTCGGGGGAATCGATCAGGTTCACCATCTGCAGGGTCTCCTCCACGGAGACATTGTCGGGGACATAGATGATCATGCCATCGAGGGCATAAGCCGTATTCAGTGCGGTAAGCCCTTCGTCCGATTGTGCAGTAAGATTGCCATAGTATTTTTCAATTAAGCCGGGATGCGCATGGATAGCGCTGGCTAAGCTTCCGACAACCATCCCGTTGGGCAGTGTATGCAGCGGGCCGTCGTTATACACAAACCAGCCGTTAAGCTGGGCAACCAGAAATGTTTCAAAATGAGGAACCGTGCATTTGAAAAGGGCTTCAATATCCACTCCTTTTCCGGCCGGATCGAACGATAAATGGTAATCCGTTTCAAAAGCTTTGGAAAGATCGGTACCACGCCAGCGCTCCAGGTTGGGATGCGGGAGGCCAATTTCCCTGAATTGTTCCAGCGCTTTATGCCGGACACCTGCCACATAAGGCGTATCGCCTCCCGGAAACCGGATATTGCGGCTGAGTGATTGCTCTATCAGCCGTTCTTTCAGGTTATATGTTTGTATGCTTGTATCCATTTCAGTGATTCCGGTAACCGGTTCTCTTAGTTGTACTTATAATGAATTCTTAATCCACTCATAGCCTTTTTCTTCCAGCTCGAGGGCCATTTCCTTACCTCCCGATTTTACGATACGGCCGTCGTACAACACATGAACAACATCGGGAATGATGTAATCAAGAAGCCGCTGGTAGTGTGTGATCACGATGGCTGAATTATCGGGACGGCGCAGGTTGTTCACGCCGGTTGCCACAACCCGCAGGGCATCAATATCGAGGCCTGAGTCGGTTTCGTCAAGGATAGCAAGGCTTGGTTGCAACATAGCCATCTGGAAGATTTCATTTTTCTTTTTTTCTCCCCCCGAAAAGCCTTCATTTACCGAACGGTTGGCCAGCTTGTCCTGAAGGTCCAGTAACTTTTTATTTTCTTCCATCATGGCAAGGAATTCAGCCGGAGGAACCGGGTCAAGGCCCTGGTATTTACGCTGCTCATTGATGGCTGTCCGCAGGAAGCTGGTGATGCTGACGCCCGGAATTTCCACAGGATACTGAAACCCGAGGAAAATACCTTCACAGGCGCGTTCTTCCGGCGAAAGTTCCAGCAAATTCATGCCTTTGTAAGTGATTTCCCCCGAAGTGACTTCATATCCCTCGCGTCCGCCAATTACGTATGCGAGCGTGCTCTTGCCCGTTCCGTTTGGTCCCATGATGGCATGAACTTCCCCTGGATTTACCTCGAGGTTTATTCCTTTCAGGATCTCTTTGCCTTTGATGGCAACACTCAGATTTTTAATCTTTAACATTTAGGGTCGGATTTCAATGACTTTCAATACGTTGACAATACACTAACCAATGCTCCCTTCGAGGCTCACGGAAAGCAGTTTCTGCGCTTCAATGGCAAATTCCATCGGCAGGCGCTGCAAAACTTCCTTGGCATAACCGTTCACGATAAGCCCAATGGCGCTTTCAGCGCTTATTCCGCGCTGCTGGCAGTAAAAGAGCTGCTCGTCGCTGATTTTGCTGGTAGTGGCTTCATGCTCTACAATGGAAGTCGGGTTTTCGGCACGGATATAAGGAAAAGTATGCGCGCCGCATTTATCGCCGAGCAGCAGAGAATCGCACTGGGAAAAATTCCGGCAATTGTCGGCCCGTTTTACCACGCGTACAAGTCCCCGGTAACTGTTATTGCTTTGCCCTGCCGAAATGCCTTTGCTAATGATGGTGCTCTTGCTGCCGCGTCCCAGGTGGATCATCTTTGTACCGGTATCAGCCTGTTGATGGTTGTTGGTAACGGCGACAGAGTAAAACTCACCAACGCTGTGATCGCCCATCAGGATCACGCTGGGATACTTCCAGGTAATGGCTGAACCGGTTTCTACCTGCGTCCAGGATATTTTTGCATGATTGCCCTTGCAAATGCCGCGCTTGGTGACAAAATTATAGATTCCGCCTTTACCATCTTTATCGCCGGGGTACCAGTTCTGAACCGTGCTGTATTTGACTTCGGCATCTTTGAGGGCTACTATTTCGACGATTGCGGCATGAAGTTGGTTTTCGTCGCGTTGCGGGGCCGTGCAGCCTTCCATGTAACTCACATAAGCGCCTTCGTCGGCGACTATAAGCGTACGTTCAAACTGACCTGTCCTGGCGGCATTAATACGAAAATAGGTAGAAAGTTCAATGGGGCAGCGGACTCCCTTGGGGATGTAACAGAATGATCCGTCACTGAAAACCGCGGAATTGAGCGAAGCATAAAAATTGTCGGTAAAGGGCACTACGCTTCCCAGGTACTGTTTTACAAGGTCGGAATGCTTTTGAACGGCTTCGCTGAATGAGCAAAATATAATGCCAAGCTTCGCCAGGGTATCGCTGAAGGTCGTTTTTACTGAGACGCTGTCCATAACGGCGTCAACGGCAACGCCGCTCAGCCTTTTCTGTTCTTCCAGTGATATCCCGAGTTTGTTGAAAGTATTGAGCAACTCCGGATCTACTTCATCGAGACTTTGCGGCGATTTTTTCTGTTTCGGGGCTGCAAAATAAATAATATCCTGAAAGTCGATGGCCGGATAAGAAAGATGCGCCCATGTCGGCTCCTTCATGGTAATCCAGTGGCGATAAGCCTTAAGGCGAAATTCAAGAAGCCATTCGGGTTCGTTCTTCTTGGCCGATATATAGCGGATGGTATCTTCATTCAGCCCTTTGGGAGCCGTTTCTGTTTCGATATCGGTATAAAAGCCGTATTTATATTCGCCCCTAGTTACCTCGTCGATAATGTGATTCGATTCTTTTTCCATGGCAGTCGGGCTAATCCATTCTTATTTAGTTTAAATAAAAGCGGCAGCAAAGTTAGCAATTAAACACGGATCAAATTTCCTGCAACGCATCAAATTAACAACCTATCATAAATATTGTTTTCTGAAGTTGCCTGTTTCGGACAAAAAATACTGAAATAAGAAAACCGGGAGAATTTCCCGGTTTCATGATGGGCAGAAGCAGTGTTTTTCATTCGTTGAATTTAACGTCAGGAGCCGAAGCCACCGCCGGGGGGGCCAAAACCACCGCCGGGGGGAGGCCCCGGAGGGCCATCGCGATGGAAATCTCCATGCCGGTCGCGGTCCGAAGGTGGTGTTTTTCCGTTGAAATTCCGGAGGTTGTAGGTGAAGGTCAGCATAAAATATTGCTGAAGTACCTGGGTATAGGAATCTTCGATATAAGTATCCGAAACACTGCGGTTTACGCTCTTATTCTGGTTCAGTATATCAAAGGCGCTGATTTTGATCTCGGCAGCATTGCTCTTCAGGAACTTTGTACCGAAAGCAGCATTCCACAAGGTATAATCCATCATGTAACTGGCCGAAATACCGTTATAAGCCTGGTATGTAACGTTGTTCTGGATAAAGAACCCTTTCCAGAACTGCCAGTTCACCGAAGCCGATGCCGCCTGGAAGATGTAATTGTTTTCCGATTGCGACTGCAACGTATTATCGACAAAATTGTAGTTGAAATTATACGTCAGGGTAAAATCGAGCTTTTGGCTTATATTGCTGGCCAGCACAGCGCCTTCGTTGATGCCCAGCGTTTTCGACATGTTTTCCTGCCCGTTAATCAGGCTGGGAAGCTGCGTATAACTAAGGCCGCTGTTGAAATTGAGATTGCATTTGATATACCTGATCGGGAGCCCCAGCGAGAGAAATGTTCGCGTATTCCAGGCGCCATCAAGGTTTACAGGCATCGATAGCTGTGCGCCCCGTGAAACGGCCTGGCCGAAGAAAACCGTATCGCGCTGCACCAGCAAGGTTGAATTACCGATATAATCCTGTGTTTTCTGAAAGAAAAACATCCAGAAAAGGTTGGAAGTTTTCTGTTTGTTTTGCAGCGAAAAGCGGCTCATAGCAAAATGACGGACTTCAGGCTTCAGCGATGGGTTACCAGCCGATAACAACAGCGGGTTTGAGTTATCCACGACCGCCTGCAACTGTTTTACCGACGGGGCGTTGGTACTTCCGCGATATACTACACGAAGATTCATACGATCGGTGATCTTGTAATTGAGAAACAGGTTAGGAAGAAAAATCCCGAAATCGTAATCCGTGTTGTTATCCACCGGAAATTGCTGATCGCCTTTCAGCAGGGCATACTGATAGGTCAATCCCGTGTTCAGGTTTACCTTTTCTGTTTTGAAGAGGTATCCCAGCCCCGGGCGATGTGTGATATAATCGCTGCTGTAGACGTTCGAAAGAAGAGTATCAATGTATTGCGAGTATTCCTTCTGCTCAAAAATATAATCATAGGTTTTCTTATCGGTGCTGTTTTCTGACCACGAAATATTGTAATTGGCCTGCAACTGGCTGTTTTCACCTACCGGTTCAGTGTACACAAGGTTCGATGACAGGGTAATCCCTTTGGTAAGCGTTTTGGTTTGTTGCTGCAATGAATCGCCGGTTTCGGATGAATAGTACTGATTCATGGCGTTTAATACACTTTCACCGTCACGGTTGCTGAATCCCGTTCCCAGGTTAATGGAAAAGGTCCGGCCTTTTTTGGAAAATTTGTGCCGGAAAAGCAGGTCGTTATTAAAATTGTAACTGTTAAACTGGCTGTTAGTCTGGTTATCGGTCGAGCTCAGCAACAAGGCAGGATTCAGCAATTCCGGATCCAATCCGCTTAAAGCAAGCACATTGCTGTTTGATGTGCTGCTTTGAACAGTGAGCCGCGGAGAGAGGATGAAGGAGTTATTATCATTTACATTGTACTCGATCCTGCCATGCATCCTGTGATTATTGCCGGTATTGTCCGAAAGGCTGTTTTCATTGTAATACTGGCTCGAATCGGCAGAAAGGAAATACTGCCGGCTTACTTTATTGATGAGGTTGTTATCGTTGCGGTTGAAGAAATAACTCCCGTGAACCGTCAGTTTCTTTCCCCAGCTTTCATCGTAATTTAACCCGAGTGAGTTAACGGTGGTGATGCCGTTTTGAGGTCCCATATTGAACCCGCCCATAGGACCGCCCCGGCCCTGCATCATGCCTCCGCCTGATGAGCCTGAGGATTCTTCGGCAGAGAAATTCTGCATGTTGATGTTGTTGGTCAATCCAAGAACCGTAAGGCGGCGCTTTTCATTAAAAATATTCATATTGACACCTGCCAGATACCGGTCGTCGTTGCCGTAACCGGCAGAAAACTTGCCGAACTGGCCCGTGTTTTTTGCCTGTTTGGTAACGATATTGAGCGTCTTTTCTGCATTTCCGTCATCGAAACCCGTCCAGGCTGCCTGATCCGACATTTTATCAAAGACCTGGATTTTATCCACTACCTCTGCCGGAAGATTTTTGAGCGCAACCGAAGGGTCATCGCCGAAAAACTGTTTTCCGTCAACGAGGACCTTCTTCACTTCTTCGCCATGCGCCTTTACAGTTCCGCTTTCGATGGTGATTCCGGGCATTTTCCTGACCAGGTCTTCGGTGGTGGCATCCTGCGAGACCTTAAAAGCGTTGGCATTAAACTGAACGGTATCGCCTTTTTGCTCCGCCCTGATCGTCGTACTGGTAACATCAACTTCTTTGAGTGTTGTGGCCGTCGGTTTCATGACCAGCTTCTCACTTTTGGGGGCAGCAGACGCTATGACACTTTTCCTGAGTTTGTCAAAACCTATGTAAGTAACTTCAAGGATATAAGAGCCTCGGTTCAGTTTGGAGAACTCAAATTTACCCTGTGTGTCAGAAGTAGTGTAACTAAACCGGGTTGTGTCGCGCGCGGGCATGAGCTTCACGGTAGCCCCGACCAGGGGCAGGTGGTCGTCATCATTCAACAGGGTTCCTGTAATTCGTAAATCCTGGGCCTTGACGGCGTTGATCATCAGAAAAGCAATCAGGATAAGGGGTAGGCGGTAGCGAAGCATAAGCAGGCTTTTAATTCGAAAAAAGAGCAATACACTTTAGATGGCCGGAATCGCCCAAAGATTAACGGACTGTAAAATTTTTCATTAAAACCTGTCCTGCATTTTCAGCGCTTTCTTTCCGTCCTTCCATTTTGGGGGGGCGCAAAATTAGTCATCATTTGCATCTCTTTTAACAATTTTCAAGGTTGCTTAGCCAGACTGATGTATTTTTGCGGAAACCCTGAAATGTATGATCTCTGATCCCAATCCTGAGCGAACCGAACTGAGTGAACTCGGCGAGTTCGGCCTGATTGACAGGCTTACCGAAAATATCAGTCTCCTCAATCCGTCAACGTTAAAAGGCGTCGGCGATGATGCCGCCGTAATCGACAACCAGAATAAACTTACGCTTGTAAGCACCGACCTGCTAATTGAAGGCATTCATTTTGACCTCACTTTCACTCCCCTCAAACACCTGGGATACAAGTCGGCTGTGGTCAACTTTTCAGATATATATGCCATGAATGGTTCACCGAAGCAGTTATTTGTCGGGATTTCGGTTTCGAACCGTTTTTCGGCCGAAGCCCTTGACGAATTATACTCCGGAATAAAACTGGCCTGCAAACATTATCATGTCGATCTGGCCGGAGGCGATACCACTTCGAGCCCACAGGGCTTGTTCCTGGCTCTTACCGTTACCGGTGTTGCTGACAAAAATAAAGTTGTTTACCGCAACACTGCAAAGCCCAATGATTTGATTTGCGTGTCGGGCGACCTGGGCGGGGCATACATGGGGCTGCTCCTGCTGGAACGGGAAAAACAGGTTTTCCTGGCCAACCCCGATATGCAACCTGACCTCCAGGGGCACGATTACATCATCGGAAGGCAACTCAAACCTGAGGCACGAAAAGACATTATTGAGAGTCTGGATAAAGCCGGAATTCTTCCTACATCCATGATTGACATCAGCGACGGGCTGGCCTCCGAAATAATGCATATATGTAAAGGTTCAAAAGCCGGATGCCGCATTTATGAAGAAAAGATACCCATCGACGCCATGACTGTGATGACGGCCGAAGAGTTCAATATTTCGCCTGTTACGGCAGCCATGAACGGCGGCGAAGAATACGAGCTGCTGTTCACTGTCAGGATGGAGGATTATGAAAAAATCAGGGAAATTGAAGGTATCACGGTTATCGGGCATATCACGGGTGCGGAGGAAGGCTGTAACCTCGTTACCGGGGATAACGTACTGGTGGAGATCAAGGCACAGGGGTTTGATCATATGAAAGAGAAAGAATAAAGGTTTTTAGTCTCATAAAGTGACAACCGGGAGCCGGGAGAAAAAGGGGAAGGTTAAATAGCATGGAGCAGGGAGCAGGGAACGAGGAGAACGCAGAACGGAGAACTTTAGCTAAAAGCTAAAAGCCGACGGCTAAAAGCCAGAAGGCAGAAGGCAGAGGGCAAGGAGCAGGGAGCAGGGAGCGAGGAGCAGGGAGAACGGAAAACGCAAAACACAAAACACAGAATGCAGAACGCTGAAAGGAGAAGGGAGAACGAAAAACGAAAAATTATGCTGGCAGGCAGATCTCAAACCCTGCCCCCTCCTACAGCCCAGCGCAAGGCAGGCAGGCCTGCCACCTGACGCACAGCCTTCCCAGGCAGGCAGGTCTGAAACACTGAAACTCTGATACTCTGAAACCCTGAAACACTGAAACACTAAAAACCTGCAACCAACAGCCAATAGCCAATAGCTAACGGCTAAAAGTTTACCTGCCTGGACGAGGTTGTGGGTAAGATGGCAGGCCAACAGCTAAAAGCCAGAAATTGATCATCTTCTGTCCGCTGCCCGCAGGCAGTAACGATGCAGACCGCTTTAACAAAATTCTGATATTAATATGCCTCCTAAAACAGTCCATCTCGAAAATATCGTCAGGGACCTGCCCGACAGGCCGGGGGTGTACCAATATTACGACAAGGACGGTAAATTGCTTTACGTGGGCAAAGCCAAGAACCTGAAAAAGAGGGTTTCATCCTATTTTACACGCGACAGTTCCCTGACGGGAAAAGTAAAAATTCTTGTCCAGAAAATTGCTGATATCCGGTTTATCGTCGTCGATACAGAACTGGATGCCCTGTTGCTCGAGAACAACCTGATCAAGCAATACCAGCCCCGCTACAACGTAATGCTGAAAGATGACAAGACCTATCCCTGGATTTGCATCAAAAATGAACCATTCCCCCGTGTTTTGCCCGTTCGCAACCTGGTAAAAGACGGCTCGGAATATTTTGGCCCATATGCGTCGGTGCGGATGATGAATACACTGCTCGACCTCATCCGGCAGCTTTACCCTCTCCGAACCTGTACGCTCAACCTTTCAGAATCGAATATCCGCCAGAATAAATACAAGGTATGCCTCGAATTTCATCTGGGCAATTGCAAAGGGCCCTGCGAAGGGCTCCAGCTACAGGATGAGTACCTGGAAACCCTGAACGGGATCAGACAAATCATCAGGGGAAACATTGCTTCCGTCAGGCAGGGACTGATTATACTGATGAAGCAGGCAGCAGCAGGGTATGAATTTGAAAAAGCGCAATTCCTGAAAGAGAAGATAGAACTGCTGGATCGTTACCAAAGTAAATCTGCCGTCGTTAATCCCTCCATACATAATGTGGACGTCTTCTCCTATTGTGACGATTTAAGTGCCGCCTATGTCAATTTCATGAAAGTGATAAACGGTTGCATCATCCAAAGTCACACCATCGAACTGAAAAAGAAGCTGGATGAATCGCCGGCCGAATTGCTTTCCCTTGCCATTACCGAATTGCGCGAACGCTTTCAGAGCGACGCCCGTGAAATCATCATACCGTTTGCCCCTGATGTTGAATTACAGGATATTACAACTACGATCCCGCTCAGGGGCGATAAAAAAGCCCTACTCGAACTGAGTGAACGCAACGCGAAATATTACAGGCTTGAGAAAAACAAGCAGCTCGAACGGGTCGATCCCGAGCGGCACACAAAACGCATCATGGAACAGATGCAATCCGATTTAAGGTTGAAAGAGCAACCGCTCCGGATTGAATGCTTTGATAATTCGAACATCCAGGGCGCATACCCCGTTGCCTCCATGGTGGTTTTCACCAACGGCAAACCCGACAAGCAGGAATACCGCCATTTTAACATTAAAACCGTAGAAGGTCCCGACGATTATGCCAGCATGGAAGAGGTGATCTATCGCCGTTACAAACGCGTGCTGGAAGAGGGAAAACCGCTGCCGCAACTTATCGTGATCGATGGCGGTAAAGGGCAACTGGGATCTGCGATGACAAGCCTCGGGAAATTAGGGTTGAGAGGAAAAATAGAAGTCATCGGCATTGCCAAGAAACTGGAAGAAATTTTTAAGCCCGGCGACCCGATTCCACTTTACATCGACAAAAAATCGGAAACGCTTCGCATTATACAGCAGATACGCGACGAAGCGCACCGCTTCGGCATAACACATCACCGCAAACGCCGCGAAAAAGGGACCATCAAAACCCAGCTTACCGAAATCGAAGGCATCGGTATGGCAACGGCACAATCGCTGTTGAGGAAATTCAGGAGCGTAAAGAACATCGGTAACGCTTCGCTGGAAGAATTGCAGGCTGCCGTCGGCAAGGCTAAAGCTTCAGTAGTTTATGAATACTTCCGATCGCAAAATCAATGAAAGCGATCGCTCAACCTCTGAGATGAAATAAGGCAGGTAACTTATAGTCCCTGCCTTATTTGTACACCGTTTGTTTTACCCGGGTCTATTCTCCTTTACAGCCAAAATGAATATCAGCGCCAATGGCGAGGATCATGTTGTCCTTGTCATAGGTTTCCACAACCGGAACAGCCGTCGATCCTAACATATGCGTCATATTTTTATCAGCATCCTTAAAAACCGAATACATAGCCCCAACGTTAAGCTGGAAATCAGGGGTAATATTAACAGCCAGTCCGCAGGCGCCTGAACGGGAAGTAAGGCTGTTGCTGAGATCCGTCTGGTAGGTTTCTTTTACGCCCGTCTGGGCCAGCAGGTATCCTGCGCTCACCAGCCACCGTTTCCCGATTTTATATTCGAGGCCCAGCGCATATTCCCTGAAGTTATGATCAATCAGGTCCGTATTATCCACATATTCCCCGCTCAGTTTCTTTCCGTAATCGGCAGCCTCGTCCCAATAGGTATGGAAACCGGCCGAAACCAAAAACTTGTCGGAAACATTATAGGCAGCTCCTATCGACATCATTGCGGGCATATCGTTATAAAACGATTCACCGTCAGGGAACATGGTGATTTCGGAACCGTCGGGTGCAAATCCGCCAAGGACATCCTTCTTGGTATTATTTGTTACCTTCATATGGACGGGCATTTCATATTTAAAACCTATATTAAGCTTCTGATCAAGAAGGTTAACATTCAGGCCAAAAATCGGGGTTATTGCCGAGCCTTTCTGGGTAACATCAGCTTCCTGGTCCGACAACAGGGTTTTCGTTGCCTGGGCTTTGGCTGCGCCGACATTGCAGGTTTGCACAGTCTGGTTCATGATGGCAACCGCCTGTCCGAAAGTTGTTCCGGCCGGAAGGCCGGCTGAAGCTGCAACATCATTGGGCATGACAAGATCGGCAGGATATTGTGAAAATTGTCCGATTGCCGCCGTAGCTTGTTGTGTGCCTGTCAGGTACTTCTGTCTGATGATTTCGATAAAATCAACAGCAGGAATTTCTGTTGAACCCATGATCAGCGTATTGTTTCGCAGGTATCCTTCATAGGTTGTGTTGGCGGCAATAACACGGAAACCGCCAAATATTGAAACATTTTTATTCACTTCGGCGCTGACGCCTAACTGGGCGCCCCAATAAACAGATCTGCCCTTGAAATAGATGTCGGTTTTATACCCTGTTACTCCGCTCGATTGAAGGCTGGGCACAAGGTCAGAGATGCTGTATTCAAACGAAGGCAATCCTTTGTCAAACACAGCCCCGCCACCGCCGCCTATCGGATTGAAACCGAAGGATACTGCAAAGCGGTCAAATTTATAAGCAGCATATACCGACGGAAACACAGGCGCTACGATCTTACCTATATATTCTTTGTTATTCAGATTCAGGTAATCACTTTTAATATTCCGGTCCTGCCAGATGCTCTGGTTCGATACCGACAGATGAAATCCCTTTTTTAACAACATGAGTCCGGCGGGATTAAAATAAACGGCATCAATTCCTGTTGAGGCGTCACGACAAAGCATCCGCACGTAGGCTGCGCTTTGATTGGCATTGGTAACGATGCCGCCGGCGCGTGAAGCTGCAGCGAGCATCAGCAACGCCAGGATAACAAGTACAGTTCTTTTCATGGTTTTGTTTTTGGTTAATGATAGAGAGTCTGGTTTTTCACGAATAAGTGCGATAAAATAAACACTAAATATGCGAACTTCAAAATATATTTTTTGATTTTATAATAATTAATATTTCATATACAAACCAGTATCCTGAGCTATCGGGCTTTTACGGAAGAATTTGTGCACCATAAAAATGTAACGACGGGCAGCATTTCAGCCAAAACAAATCATCCTGAAATAAAAAACCCGCTCAAAAATGAGCGGGCCCGGAATAAATTCCACTGTTTCTTAGTTTGCCAATGTAAACCGGATAGGCAGGTTAAACTGTACACGAACCGGCTTGCCACGCTGCTTGCCGGGGTTCCACTTGGGCATAGCTTTTATAACACGGATGGCTTCTTCGTCGCAACCACCGCCAATTCCACGCAGCACTTTGACATCGGTAACACTTCCATCGCGTTCAACCACAAAAGTAACAAAAACGGTTCCTGATATTCCTGATTCACGGGCCATCTGAGGATATTTCATGTTTTCTCTGAGGAAATTGATACGGGCTTCATCTCCGCCAGGATAGGACGGCGATTCTTCAACAACGGTAAAAATTTCAGCTTCGGCAACTTCTTCTTCAACCACCTGGGTAGTAACTTTTACAGGAGCCGTATACTGCTGCATCTGGGTATTCTCATCGGCTTCGGCGTCAATCTTGAAATCGTCATCAACAATGGCATCATTATTTACAATATTGATTACCGTAGTTGTTGCAGGAGGAGCAGGAGGCGGGGGGGTATTCTGCTGTTGCGTTATCTGTACCATTTCTTCGGGCACATCTACGAAGTTTTTGGTGTCATAACCTTCCACCACTGCCTTGTCATAGCTTTTATATTCGAAAGCTGCAAGGGTAATGGCAAGGGCTACGATGAGCCCGATCTGTAAAAAGACAGTCTTTTTACTTTCCAGATCAGCCTTAGCGGATTTTTTCAGTTCCATGGTAATTGTTACTTTGTTATTTATACTCCACGTACTCTTTTACAAATACAAAATTACAAACAATTTTAACTTTCCTTCCCATCCCGGGCAATATTTTATGCCGTTTATAATTTGCCATCAGCTTCCTGTTGAACTGTATAAACAACAGAGAGAGGAAAGACGCTATTAAAACAGATGCAATTGCAGCCACGTGTACCAGGTAGTGCCTGCTACACTTACATTAAAGCCTTTTCGATCAGGCTTCTATAAGTTTCTGATAATCGGCAGGTTTCAGCAGGTCACCAAGCTGGGAAGCATTGTCGATGCGGATTTTTACAATCCAGCCTTCTCCGTAAGGATCACTGTTTACTACTTCCGGTTTGTTTACGAGGGCTTCGTTGAATTCAAGAATCTCGCCGTCAACAGGAATGAGCATATCCGAAACAGTCTTTACTGCTTCAATGGTACCAAAAGTTTCGCCCATGGCCACTTTTTCCCCCACGGTATCAACTTCAATATAAACAATATCGCCAAGTTCATGCTGTGCGAAATCAGTAACGCCAACAATGGCTTCATTGCCGTTTACCAGAATCCATTCGTGATCGTTTGTGTACAGGAGATTTTCAGGAATATTCATCTTCAGGGTTGTTTAATTATTCGCTTACAAATGTAGAAATTTGACAGAATACAGTAGCCGCGGACTGTTAAATTAGAACTATTCTGAATAATGTCTTTTTCAGGTTGAGAACATCATAACGCCCCGGGGTTACTGGGTAAGGGTAAACCGCAAGGAAATGCCGGCATTGGTTGTTGAGGTGGGAATCTGCGACAGGACGTGTGGCTTGGTTATGGTGGACTCATAGTACAACCTGAATGTCAGTTTCTGGCTTACCATATAATCGGCAGAAGCATTTATAGATACCTGCATGGAGCCTGTTGAAATCTGGTTGTTGTTTTCTTCAATCCTCCTGAGAACGGTCTTGTTATCCCTCACCGATACATCGAGTTTCACGTTCAGGTCGCTTTTAAGTTGCCGTTTAGGCCCGCCGCTCACCGAGCGGACATTAAACCGTATGTTCTTGAAACGATAGCCAACCCCAGTGACCAACTCGTTGCTCCTGACTTCGGTAAGCTGATTATTGACAAAGCTCAGCGACAGGTTTCTCGTCTTTTTATACTCGATTCGCGTCATCAGGCTGTTCTTCATAGTCATCTCCACCCCGAGAAACGGACCGAATTGTTCGGTCAGGGTAACCACTTCCATGTATTTTTGAGGAATAAAATTGCCCAGGTCGTCCATAGCTGAAGCAAATCCAGGCAGATTTTCATTTTCCTGATAGGCGACATTGGTGTTATATCCGCCGATGCTGTATGCCGAACGATAGGAATGGGTGATGTTGAAGGACTGGAAATGATCACGTATGGCTTTTACCCCTGAATGCAGGTTATAGGTCAACCGCCAGTTTGGTAACGGAATGGCGGGGAATGCTTTCAGCGATGCTGAAGAAGGATTCCTGCCTGAATAGGTAGTGAGGAAGGAGTACAGCAAGACCTCGGCCTGGGTTGCACCATAGCCTTGCGGGAAACCGGTTGTATCGTTTATGCCTGCTGAATTTGGATTTTTTTCGGCAAGGCGTCCGGCAATAATATTCCTGTTTTCAAGCATTTGCTGGAATGTGGCGTTTTCATTCGCCTTATTGTCACGAATGAAGGCTGTGGGCCAGATGATATAAGAACTGCTGAAATTGCCTCTTTCCTGCGCCGATGTCATGTCAAATTTACCATCACTTCCGGCTTTCCAGTATCCCTGATACGTCGAAGAATAACTCCTGTCGGCTGTCAGTTCTATTTTCATATTGCGGAATGGCTCCAGGTTAGCCCGTCCGGTAAGTGAGCTGGTAGCCCTGTCGATGTAAGGGTTATTGAGCAGCGTATCGGTACTCAGCCATCCGCGCGATTCAGCCACCATCCGTATATCCTGCTGGCTGCCAAAAATGAAGCCTAATCCAGGTGCATCGTCCTTCCAGTTATTGCCCAACGGGCCTGAAACAGGTTTAAAGCCCGGAAGCGTCATCCCGTTGGTCTGATTGTAGGTAACAGAAGCATCCTTAAAAGCCATAAGCACGCCCAAGGCCTGGTTCCCGATGATTCGCAGGTAGTCCACCTTTGGCTTGTTTTCGGTCGTATCGGCATCACTGGCTTTCTCCGCCTGCTTCTTCACATCTTCCTTTTCCCGGCCTTCCCGTTCCATGCCTTTGCGGGCCGGAGGCGCAGGTTTCTGCGGAGAGCCCAGCTTTTGGTTATAATCCAGGGCTTTTTTCAGGAAAGGCACTTTATTATACAAGGAAGTCATTCTGGCATTACCGTTAAGCTGCAGGTTACGCGAATTCTCAATGGTATTGCCGTACCGGGCCTGCAGCGATTGAGGCGAAGCATCCCAGCGATATTGAGCGCCGTAACGCGCCGAGCCCGTCAACCAGTTCAGCAGGGATATTTTGCTGAAGGGTATCATATAGTTGAGATTGGCAGTTTGGTTGAAGGTATTCATCGATCCGAAACCCAGGATTGACTGCATCACCGAATCGCGGTACGCCTGATATGAGTCGTCACGCCTGTTAACACCGCCGGCAGGTTCATCAACATAAGCCTGGGCGTTTGCGTTGTAATCAAATTTCAGGGATTGGGAAAAATCATATTTGAAATCGTACGACCGGCTCCAGTCCCAGTTTTTCGTATAGGTAGGTTCCAGGATGATCAGGGCTTCGCTCTTATTGCGCAACAGCCTTTCCTCATAAGTGCGGTACATCTCCGAACGGATCGACAACAACTTCGGCATATAGTAAAAATTGAATTCACTGAGCATTTTCAATGACTTGCTTTTTACTATTTTCTGGAACGGCCTTACATTCTTGGGATTGGCCGAAAAATTGTAGCCAATGCTCCCCCGATAGGACTTTTTGATGTCTTTTTCAATATCGGCATTATGCGTGTTGATTTCCGAATAAGCATAAGAGAGATCGAAATTTTCAATATCCCACAAGTGCATCTTTTTGGTATTGCCCACCCTATCCTTCCTGACATTCATCAGGTTCAGGTTCTGGCGCTGCACTACGTCGGATGTGATGGCACGTAACGAATCCCGGTCTTCTTTGCTGAGCGAATTCAATTGTTCGTTCAGCTTAATATCCGGATCGTATGGATTATACTGCGGGTTGGTTACTGACTTTGAATAATCGTAGTGAAAGGGAATCCTGATACCCGATTTTTCAGGCAGGAATTTTCCCAGTTCCAGATTCGTGGCAAAGTCGATCTGTCTGATGCTTTCCTGCTGGCGCTCCGAAACTTTCTGATCAATGCTTCCGAACCCGGGAGTACTGGCAGAACCGCTGACAACTACATTTCCCAGGTCGGCAAGATTGGCGCTGATACGTGCATTAGCGGCCCAGCCCGATTGTTCGTTAAAGTCGGTAAGCCTTAATTCATTCACCCAGATTTCGACATTTTTCGACTGCCCGTCATCGGTATTGTCAAAGGAACTGTCACGTTTCGGGTTCCGTACCCCGATCATGAAGGCGCGGACATCACTGAGGCTGGGTGATCCCACAATCGTGATATTGTTATTCCCGTCTGTAATGGTGAAGGGTAACGATACGCTTACGGCCGAACCGGAATTTTCCATGGCGGCATTGCGCCTTTTTTTGACTTCAACCAGCTTATCGAGTTCGATGTTGAATTCATTGGACAACGGCCATACCGAACGTTGTCCTTCTTCTGTATCGGTATATCTTCCCCAGGGAGTATATTCAACGGGAACTTCATATTCGTAGTAGTTATTTGTAAAATCAGACCCGATGCGGATAAACACCGTAAGGTCGCCATTTACATGGCTTTCAGCTTCAGCGGTCTTTTCAGCATGGACAAACATCTTCAGTCGTTTGTATTCCCTGAAGTCGAAATCGGTGGTTTTATAAGCCCCGCGGGCATCGCCATCCATCAGGTTGCCAACTTTCAACACCATAGCCTGTTCGTTAAGCTCATAGTAGTTGGTCGACTGGGCGTTGATTTCGCGTTTGATGCCAGGCGGTGTTAAATAGTTAATATTGGCCCTGTTATAATTTTCCTCAACATTCACCGATGAAATATCAAAAGCGGTAGCATCCTGGTTGGGATCGGGGATATATTCGCCCGGCGACAACAGGCTGTTGTAATATTTGCGCCATTCGCCACGTTCCAGTTCCAGGGAACCAAACCTGCAAACTACAGGCTGCTCGAAATTGCGCAGGAACATCCTCATGAAACGGATCGATTTGAAATCCTGGATGCTTCCTACAACCTTGTCAGGACTTTGGATAGGAATTTTGAACTGATACCAGTTTACTTTCCCGGAATGTTTATCGTCAATCTGGTACGATGCTTCCAGTTTATCGGTTATGTAATTCTCCCCGACATTCAGCCCCGAAGGGGTCAGATGGATAACATACTGAAAATAACGTTCCTGGTCGCTCAGGGTGTTATCGCTGTTAATGTCCTCCATGTTCGGCGTCGTCGTGGCAAGGGTTTGATATGATTCAGGGTTCATTGCAGGCGTTGGCGAGTTGCCGTCGGGATTGTTGTAATTTTTATACCGTTCGACCAGGCTGCTGTATTTGTCCTCGTTATCGTAATCGCTTCCCCTGAAATAGTGATAGTTATCGGATGAAGGGTCTTTGTCTGCATCCTGGTAAGCCTGGGAAGTGATTCCCCATTTTGCAGCGATTTTGTTAAGAAGTACAGAACTGAAAAATTGCTTTTCGTCGGAGGTGGACAGGCCGTCATACCCCACATCCTGATAAGGACGCGCGGCATCGTCCGAAACGAAGGAAGCGGTAATTGCCTGCATGGTCGGTACCAATCCCCAGATGGTGGTATCCACATTTTCCTTAACTTCACTGGTAGGAAGGCCATGTTCAAACGATTTTCGACCATCGCGGAGGATATCTTCCGAAACATCCCCCAGGTTAAAGTAAAGGTCTCCGCCCTTGTTTGACGGGTCGTCGGCAAACGGGTCCATCAGCCAGAAAGTGATGTATTCGATATTAGCAGCGTCAAAGTCGGAGGTTTCGACACGGCGCATGATTCCGCCCCAGCGCGAAGCAGGATTTTTTAAGGTCCCGTCTTCGTTGATACCGCTCGAAAACGTCGATGCCTCGACATCATAATTGTAAGGTCCACGCTCTTCAGGAAAATACGCTATATTAAATACCTGAATATTCGTGGGCTGACCTGTCTCCGATTCCTTCCTGGGAAACAATTCGTTTTGCAACACCACGCGGACTGAATTTTTGCTGATTTCCTCCTTGGTGACGTTCTTTGGACGGAGATTGCTGGAATTATCATAAAACAACGGGTCGATGGTATACCAGGCAATTTTGGCGCGGTTAAAGCCGTAAGCGAGGCCTGTACCGGGAGCCGCTTCAGGAAACAGGGTGCGGATTGTTTGTCCCTGCGGGGTGCTGGCAAGAAACCAGGCGCCGACATTCCGCAAGTCAATCGTGGATTTCGCCCCTTCAAAATCGTCAATATAAGAAGTACCTGTTTTTCCAACAGCTTTGGAATGCCCCGGCAGGAACTGCGCAAATTCCGCATCGATACGGAGTTTGCTGGCTGCATTGGTACTCAGGAAAGGCAGTTTATCTACAATTTTTGTTATCAGCCCCGACTCTTTAGAATAATTTACACTTCCCCCCCAAATGGTATTGGAGATCGGTTCGTCACCGTAGTTTGTCTTTTGGGTGATCGGCCGTTCATAGAGGTTAAGCAGGGTGCCTCCCAATAAAAGGTTCTTGTTTACCTTATAATCGAGATGGGTCCCCATCAGCGTTTGACTGTAAACATTGAACATCGAGTTGTTTTCCAGCGATATATTGATCGGGGTGCCGGAATTCAGGATACCCTGGTTAATGATTTTCACACGGCCAAGCGTATAATCAACGGTATAATCAACATTTTCAACCAGCGGGATTCCGCCTGCCGTCACCGTTACCGATCCCTGGGGTACATTCAGCGCGTTCAGGGATATATCGGAACCCGATTCGGACTTATACTGCCCTTCAAGTATATACTTGTTCTTATCCGGGAATTGCTGGGCCCCGGTTTTTGTCATGGTATAGAGTGAATCAAAACAAACCTTGTCGGCAATGGTCTTATCGTTGATAAGATTTCGCAGGTAACTTCCGAACGGCTCCACGACCGGGAAGAAAACCCGGCCGTTCGACGACTGGATGGTACCTCCGCTGGTAGCTGCATTGCCGATAAAGTCAAAAATTCCGTCAGCCGGCGGATTTGATTGAGGATCCAACCGGTCCAGGCCCAGAAGCTGGATCAACGGCACGCCCTTGATATTATCCGGTCCCGATGTAAAATACCCTGTCGGAACAGCATTGCTGTTTCCCGAGTAAAGAACGTTCAGAATAAAATCCTCGCTGTTTACATTATAAGCCCCAAGGTTGTAAACATTTTTCATCATGAGGTTCCACATGGGAATATGTGTGTTTACAGCGGTACTTTTCAGCAATTTTACCATCAGGTTCTTGGTGGTCGCAATACCCTGATCGGAAAATTCCCCGACCTGGTAAACGCTGTCGCTGCCAATCACCGTATATTGAAATGCAACGGCCAGGGTTTGGTCAGGGTTGAGCGATGAATTCAGCGAGATAAATCCCAGTTTACTGTTAAAGGTATATTCGGTGGAGTTCAGCTTGCGGGCGCTCTCAACCTTTTCAAAATCAACGCCGGGAACATACCCTTTGACCCCCGTCAGGTATTCGTTTACCTTGTTGATATTCCTGACCCTGGCAGTATCGAGATTATTGAGCAGATCGTTGTTGTAATTCGACGGATAGGGATTCAGGGACAAGGGGTTAATATGACTGTTGTAAGGATCGGATTCGCCGAGGTCCTGGAAAGCGACAATGTTGCGGTTTTCGGTAACGGCAGCGCCTATGTTGGTGATCCAGACTTCTATCTTGGTAATGTTGATGTTGGAGGTTATGACCGGGAGCGTTTTAAGCGCTTCATCGTAATGATTCCTAAAATACTGCCCGATAAAAAAGTGCTTGTTCTCTTCATATTCGAGCGACCTCAGGCTAAAATCGGTTGTTTGCGCCCCGCCCTGTACGCTTATATTTTCAACCTGGCTCTGCTGCTGGGAGAAAACTGTGGTAAAGGTAGCCTTCCCGAATTTTAACTGGGTTTTGAGCCCGAACAGGCTCTGGCTCCCGGTTATCAGGGAACTGTTCAGCGGGAGGTTGACATTACCGGCTTCTATCAACTGGATAATTTCGTCTTCCTTGCCTTCATATTTCAATTTGAGCTTGTTCTCAAAATCGAAAGTCGCTTCGGTATTGTAATTGGTATTGAATTCAATTTTATCGCCGATCTTGGCGAGCACGCTCATCTGAATGCGTTCCTGGAAATCGAAATTGGTCGTACGGCGCAAACGCGTGTCAATGGCAGGATCGTCCCGACGGTTCGATACGATCCCGAAAACCAGTTCGGCGCTTCCCTGCGGCCTGATGTCGATGGTGTTGCCGCCGAAAACACGGTCGAAAAGTTCACCGCCTATCCGCAACTGCGGAATTATTCCCTGCCTGCCCCCGACGCCACCGGCGCTTATCTTCTCCTGCCAGTAACGTTCTACCGACTGTTTTAAATCCCAGTCTTTGTATTCATCAAATGAAAACGATGCTGGACGCGTGTAATTAAGGTTACCGATCTTGCGGGTGAGGACATATTCGTTGAGAATGGGGTCATAGATAATTTCTTCCTTCAGGTTTGAAGGGTCTTTCAGGTATAATCCGCCGTTTTGAAGTTGATCATAAGGATTGATGCTCTGCCGGATGGGAAAGCGGAGTGTTGTATCATTACCTTCAGTTGAATCGGGAGGGTTCACAAAATGACCTCCGGATTGTTCCCCGGGCGCATTTCCCCGGCCGGGACTTGTATTCCAGGAAACAAGGATTACGAAAGCAAGTAATGCAAGCCTGAGTATATATTTAACCAGATTCTTCAAACGATAAACTTTATTATTGCTGGTGTTTGTTGTGTTTTTTTAACCTGACAATACGTAGGGGGTAACCGTTTTAACCATTGCCCTGTCAAAAACAAAAGCGAGCCTGTTTCTGGCTTATAATATTTTTAACGCATTTTTAATCATTTGTTCCACAGGCAACGAAAGGCCATCCTGCTTCACGACGGCTTCAAGGGCCTTATCGGCAGCAGCTTTGTTGAACCCCAACATTACCAATGCTGATAACGCTTCTACCTTTGCTGTATTGTGTTTTGCGCCGAATATTTCTTTTGTTACACTTTCCCTGCTGAGCGGTCCTTTCAGGTCGACAATAAGGCGAAGGGCCGATTTGCTGCCAATGCCTTTCACCGACTGCAACGCTTTGACATTTTCCGATACGATGGCATCCGTTATTTCATCGGGGGTGAGAGCCGATAAAATGAGCCTGGCGGTATTGGGGCCAACTCCCGAAACCGAGATCAGCAACTGAAAGATACTCCGTTCCGCTTCATCGGCAAAGCCAAATAAAACCAGGGCATCTTCCCGAACCACCAGGTGTGTGTATACTCGGCAATTTTCTTTGCCGTTCAGTTTTGAGTAAGTGTTCAGCGAAATATTAAGCTGGTAACCAACTCCGTTGCAGTTGAGTACGAGGCCCGCTGGATTCAAATCGGCTATTTTGCCTTCAATAAATGCATACATACCTTAAATATTAACAGTATCAAACAGATCCGGCAATTTTACGGCAAAAATAGGATTTTCCCGTTACATGGAAAAGGCAGCTTAGATCCCAGCCTCGCCTGTTTACCAATAAAATTAAATGCTCTAATATTGCAGCGCTTTTCCAGGCATTGCCCCAGAAAGGCAAAGAGTTATTAAGACTCAGTTTAAATTGAAAGGATAGCTATGTGAAAAACAACATTTTATGTTAAAATCATGTAATTATTTGGTATGTTTGTTATACAGCATTCATGCAAAAACAACGATTGATAATACCCCAATGTCATGAAATCATTACTGCAGAAAAATGCCCTGAGTTATCATGCTGACGGGCGCCCGGGTAAAATTGAGGTCATTCCCACCAAACCGCATGCCTCTCAGCGCGATCTTTCGCTTGCCTATACGCCTGGCGTAGCTGAACCATGCCTCGAAATCAAAGCAAAACCGGACGATGTATATACATATACGGCAAAAGGGAACCTGGTAGCCGTAATCTCAAACGGTACGGCTGTTCTTGGTCTGGGAGATATCGGCCCCGAAGCCGGTAAACCTGTGATGGAAGGCAAAGGCCTGCTTTTTAAAGTTTATGCCGACATTGACGTGTTTGATATTGAAGTCAATGAAAAAGATCCTGAACGGATGATAGCAACCTGCAAAGCCATAGCCCCTACTTTCGGCGGCATAAACCTCGAAGATATCAAAGCGCCCGAATGTTTCGAAATCGAGGAACGGCTTAAGGCAGAACTTGACATTCCGGTGATGCACGACGATCAGCACGGAACAGCCATCATTACCTCGGCGGCCTTGCTGAATGCCATTACCATCATAGGTAAAAGGATCGAAGACCTTAAAATTGTGGTGAACGGGGCCGGAGCGGCAGCCGTTTCATGTACCAGGCTATACGTTAAACTGGGCGCCCGCAGGGAAAATATCGTGATGATCGATAGCAAAGGCGTCCTGAACAAGAAACGCACCGACCTTAACCGCTACAAGATGGAATTTGTCACCGGCCGCGACATCGATACGCTTGAACAGGCGATTGAAGGGGCTGACATGTTCCTTGGCCTCTCTGTTGCCGGGGCCCTTAAGCCCGAATGGCTTCTGAAAATGGCCCCAAACCCCATCGTTTTCGCCCTGGCTAATCCGGTACCCGAAATTGCCTACGATGTAGCCCATGCTACCCGCAACGACCTGGTGATGGCAACCGGCAGAAGCGATTATCCCAATCAGGTAAACAATGTCCTGGGGTTCCCCTATATTTTCAGGGGCGCTCTCGACGTTCGTGCCAGGGCCATCAACGACGAAATGAAACTTGCTGCCGCTTTTGCCCTTGCCGAACTTGCCAAACTTCCCGTACCTGAAGAGGTGAACATCGCCTATAATACGACCAACCTCCGCTTCGGCAAAAATTATATTATTCCCAAACCCTGCGATCCGCGCCTGATCATGTATGTTGCACAGGCAGTGGCCAAAGCCGCAATGGAGACCGGGGTCGCCCGTAAGCCTGTTACAGACTGGAATGCCTATGAAACGGAATTGGGAAAGAGGCTTGGCCTTGTTAATCCTCTCATCCGTTTCATCCGGGACAAAGCCAGGAATGAACCAAAACGTGTTGTTTTTGCCGAAGCTGAACATTATAAAATCCTGAAAGCCGCCGAAATTGTTAAAGATGAAGGCATTGGCTTCCCCGTTCTATTGGGTGATAAGGACAAGATCGGCCAAATCATCAAAGAATACCAACTTGAACTGAACGGGGTTCCGATTATCGACCCGAAATCGGACGAACAAAAAGAAAACCGGAGAATCTTCGCTGAACAATACTATTCCAGGCGTATGCGGCGGGGCACCACCCTGCAGGCAGCCCTTGACCGGATGATGCACCGTAACTATTTCGGTCCCAGCATGGTTGAAAACGGGCTTGCCGATGCCATGATCTCAGGACTGACGACCGAATACCCGGAAACCATACGTCCGGCATTGCGCATCATTGGCAAAAAACCGGGAGTGCGGGTGATCTCGGGAATGTATATCATGCTTACAAAAAAAGGTCCTATCTTCTTCTCCGATACAACCGTAAACATCAATCCGACGGTGGAAACCCTGGTTGAAATCACTCTTGAAACAGCGGCTGCCGTGCGGACCTTTAACATTGAGCCCCGGATTGCCATCCTCTCATACTCCAATTTCGGTTCCGTGGAAGGCGATGTTCCTCTCAGGGTTCGTGAAACAGTGAGCCGGCTGCATCAAGAATATCCGGACCTGATCGTCGACGGGGATATGCAGGCAAACTTCGCCATGAATGAAGAGTTGCTTGCCGAACATTTCCCGTTCAGCAAACTTGCCGATGGAAAAGGCCCTGCCAATACCCTGATTTTCCCCTATCTCACCGCCGGAAACATTGCTTATAAACTCATACAGGAACTGGGCGGAGCCGAAGCGATCGGGCCGGTGCTGAACGGCTTGAACAAATCGGTTCACGTGCTGCAGATGGGGTCGTCGGTCAATGAGATCGTAAATATGACAGCCATAGCTGTGATTGACGCACAAACCCACGGGCCTCACGGCGCCATAGCTCATGAATGCTCCGGGATGCCCGCCTAGGCGGGCATCCCGGCACCTGCTTCCAAGCCCGGTCAGGTATTGGTTTGCACCGGCGTTATGTTTCGGATGAACAATTATCGGTTTCACATGTCTATACTCACATCTTTAATATTTTCGTAATCAGACAGATAAACGATAAAATTAAAACCGATGAGAAAAATAACCGTAATAGGAGCCGGAAATGTCGGGGCAACTGTTGCCAACGTTATCGCTCACAAGGACCTGGCAAGAGAAATAGTATTGGTGGATGTTAAGGAAGGCATTGCCGAAGGCAAAGCGCTGGATATCTGGCAGACTTCATCCATCAATAACTTCAACACCCGGGTAATAGGCGTCACCAATGATTACCTGAGGACCAAGGGATCGGGCATTGTGGTCATCACGGCCGGTTTCCCGCGGAAGCCCGGTATGAGCCGCGACGATCTTATCAAAACCAACGCCCTGATTGTAAAAGAAGTCACCGAAAAAGTCGTCAGGTATTCACCGGAGGCCATTATCATTGTTGTATCAAATCCGCTTGATATCATGACTTATTGCGCTTACCGGGCCTCGCTGAAGGATGAGCAGAAGGTTTTCGGCATGGCAGGTATTCTTGATATCGGACGTTACAACGCTTTCATTGCCGAAGCATTGAAAATATCCCCCAAAGATATTCACTCTTTGCTCCTTGGCGGCCATGGTGATACTATGGTCCCTTTGCCCCGTTATACTTCCATCGGCGGAATCCCGGTCACGGAAATGCTGAACAGGGAGGAGATAGACAAGATTGTGGAGCGCACCCGCAAAGGAGGCGGAGAGTTGGTCAGCCTGATGGGCACCTCCGCCTGGTATGCCCCGGGCGCTGCTGCTGCCCAAATGGTGGAAGCCATCGTGGATGACCAGCAGCAAATTTTCCCGGTTTGTGCAAAACTCAACGGCGAGTACGGCCTCAGGGATGTTTTCCTGGGCGTTCCCGTGAAACTTGGCGCCAACGGGATTGAAGAAATCATTGAATTAAAGCTCAATGAGGAAGAGAAAAAAGCCTTCGGGGAATCGGCAGCCTCGGTTAAAGCGATGATGAACCTGCTCGATGAGATGAAGATTTTCGAATAAGCTATCCCGTCATTTATTAATTTCGGGCTCCTTATCATCGCTTCTTTTTTTCTATGAAAACCAACATTGTAGTTCTTACCGGAGCCGGAATAAGCGCCGAAAGCGGCATCCGCACATTCCGCGACAGCGACGGCTTATGGGAAGAATATCGTATTGAAGATGTCGCCACTTACGATGCCTGGGTCAGAAACCAGGCCCTGGTTATTGACTTCTATAACCAGCGTCGGAAACAGTTATACCAGGTTGAGCCAAATGCCGCCCATTATGCCCTGGCAAAACTTGAACAAAAATATGACGTTCAGATTATCACCCAGAATATTGACGACCTGCATGAACGCGGCGGTTCAACCAATATCATACATCTGCACGGTGAATTAAAAAAAGTACGTTCCACCGTTGATCCCGACCTGATTTACACCCTCGACGGATGGGAACTCAAAGCGGGCGACAAATGCGAAAAAGGATCACAGTTACGGCCTCATGTGGTTTGGTTCGGCGAAGCGGTTCCCCTGATCGAAGATGCTGCAAGAGCTTCTTCCCATGCGGATATTTTCATCGTCATCGGAACTTCACTGGCTGTTTATCCGGCGGCAGGCCTGTTGAGCTATGTTCCCGACGAAAGCCCGAAATACCTGGTCGACCCACAAGCTTCTCCCCTGCCGTGGGTGAAAAATCTGAAGATTATCAGGGAGAAAGCAGGGATTGCCGTACCCGCCCTGGTGGATGAACTCCTTGGCACAGCATAGCCAAATTCACTAAGTTTTACTTCCGAACCGGCGGCCGCCAGCGTATTGTCAGGCATATCGCACAAAATCATACCTTTGTACCGACAATTCCTGAACATGAAAAGACTGCTTCTGCTATTGCCTGTTGCCGCACTGATGTGTCTTACTTCCTGCTTTAAGGAAGAAGATGATTATGCTGCAAAAGATAAAAAGACCATTGAAAAATACATTGCAAATCACGGGCTTACTGCACAATCCACCGCTTCGGGCGTATATTATGTGATTGAAAAGCCCGGCGACGCTACGCATCCCACCTTAAGTTCTACAGTAACGGTGAAGTATACCGGCTATCTGACCGATGGGACGGAGTTCGACAGCAGTGATGGAAAAGCCGTATCTTTTGCGCTTTCAGGGGTAATTTCGGGATGGCAGATCGGCATCCCACTATTTGGGAAAGGCGGAAAGGGAACCTTGCTGATACCCTCCGACCTGGGCTATGGGTCATACTATATCGGCAACATCCCGCCACATTCCGTACTTATTTTCGACGTTGAACTTGTTAGTTTTACCAATTAACGGCCATGCTTCGAAAACAAACCGGCGAACCGCCCGATGCAGCCCAGGCTTTCCGGAAAGCTGCTGATTATTGTGCTTCGCAGGAACGATGCCTTGAGGAAACCAGGATAAAAATGAAACAATGGGGAATTGATGACGCAGTGATCGGTTCCACATTAGACAAACTAACGGAAGAAGGCTTTATAGACGAACAGCGTTTTGCTGCCGCTTTTGCACGCGGGAAGTTCAGGATGCTGAGATGGGGAAAGATTAAAATTTCGTTGGAATTACGTTTGCGTAAAATCCCTGCCGGATATGTCACCAAGGCGCTGAATGAGATTGATCCGGCAGAATATTCAGGTATACTAAAGCTGTTGATCCAAAAAAAAATAAAGAGTCTGGGTGATGTTACCCCTGACACCGAAAACAAAGTGATGAAATATGCAATCGGGAAAGGTTTTGAACCTGAGCTTGTCAGGTCCGCTATAAAAGAGTGTATCCGGCAAACAACAGGATACCCCGAACACTAAATCAGTATTCATAAAATTCATGCTGCCAGATGATTACCGGCGAACAAATTAAAGATCTTACAAAGCGGCTCGAAGCGCTGAGGAGGTTCCTTTGACATTGATGCCAAACTGGAACAAATCGAAGAAGAAGAAAAAGTAACCCATGCCCCAGGGTTTTGGGATGATCCAAAAAAAGCGGAGCAACTCCTGAAGATAATACAAGAGAAAAAAAGCTGGACCAACGCTTATACAGAGGCACAGGCATCGTTCGACGACCTGCTGGTCCTTCATGAATTTTACCAGGCCGACGAAGCTACCGAAGAAGAAGTAGAACGAAACTACGCCGGAACACTCCGGCTTGTCGAAAACCTCGAATTCCGTAACATGCTCAGCAATGAGGAAGACAAGCTGAGCGCCATACTGCAGATCAATTCAGGCGCAGGAGGGACCGAAAGCCAGGACTGGGCCCAGATGCTCATGCGTATGTACCTGAGGTGGGCCGAACGCAACCGGTACACGGTTCGCGAACTTGACCTGAACGAAGGCGATGTAGCAGGTATCAAATCGGTGTCCCTCGAAATTGAAGGAGACCATGCTTTCGGTTACCTGAAAGGTGAAAACGGTGTTCACCGGTTGGTGCGACTATCCCCCTTCGACGCCAACAACCGCCGCCATACTTCCTTCGCTTCAGTCTATGTTTATCCGGTTGTAGACGAAAATATTGATATCCAGATAAATCCAGGCGATATTACCTGGGATACTTTCCGCAGCAGCGGCCCGGGCGGGCAAAATGTAAACAAGGTGGAAACGGCAGTCCGCCTCCGTCACGAGCCCACAGGAATCATCGTTGAATGCCAGGTAACCAGGTCGCAGCTTCAGAACCGCGAAAAGGCAATGCAAATGCTGAAATCACAACTTTATGAAATAGAGTTGCGCAAAAAGCGCGAAGCCCAGGCGGTGATCGAAGGCAACAAGAAAAAAATAGAATGGGGATCGCAAATCCGGAGCTATGTATTGCATCCATACAAAATGGTGAAAGACCTGCGGACCGATTACGAAACATCCAACGCCTCCGAAGTACTCGACGGCGACCTGAACGACTTCATCAAAGCCTACCTGATGGAATACGGGCGCGAAGGAGAATAGGCCAGCGGAAGCTATATATTAGCCCTTCACAGAAGGGTAAAAGGGATCACCGCAGGCAAGTAATTTTATTAAATTCCGGACCGGAAGTAACCGTCAGGGGGGAGTACCGGTCATATCAACGTTGCCGCTGTGGTTTTAAATTCAGGTTGGTATAATTTAATGCCTGTTATGCTTATATTCGCATGACTCAATCTGCAGGGGCCTGCACACACGTATTGTTCGCAATCGCTATTCACCGTCATTTCCATTTCATGAATCACCCGAATATGATCGCCATTTATCATAACCCCAGATGCGCCAAATCGAGAGCCGGGCTGGAGTATCTGAAGAATCAGGGCGTCGATTTTGAGGTTATTGAATACCTGAAACATCCTTTTACCCGCGAAAGCCTGAAAGATCTCCTGATGAAACTAAACCTGGGGCCCAGGGATATTCTCCGCACAGGAGAGGCTGTATATAAGGAGAAATTCCGTGGTAAGAATTTTACCGATGAAGAATGGATTACCATTCTGCTCGAAAACCCGAACCTGATCCGGCGGCCTATCGTGGTGAACGGTTATAAGGCGGTACTGGCTCAACCGCCAAATGAAATAGACAGACTTTTATCAGACCATGCCATAAATCAATATTGTCATTCCTGAAATAAAAACCTTAGCCTATGAAAACCCGCATCGAAAAAGACACCATGGGGCCGGTTGAGGTCCCTGCCGACAAGTACTGGGGCGCGCAAACCGAACGCTCAAGGAATAATTTCAAGGTCGGCCCCGAAGGTTCCATGCCCAGGGAGATTATCAGGGCATTTGCCGTACTGAAAAAAGCCGCGGCCATGACCAACATGGATCTTGGCGTTCTGGCGCCTGAGAAATGTGAGCTTATCAGCCGGGTTTGCGATGAGATTTGCGAAGGCAGGCTCGACGGGGAATTTCCCCTGGTAATCTGGCAAACCGGTTCGGGAACCCAAAGCAACATGAACGTCAACGAGGTGATCAGCAACCGGGCCCATGTGATGGCAGGAGGTATTCTAGGCGAAGGTAACAGCCCGCTGCACCCCAACGACGACGTGAACAAATCGCAAAGCAGCAACGACACTTTCCCTACGGCCATGAGCATCGCCGCATATAAAATGCTGGTCGAAACCACCCTGCCGGGGGTGGAATTATTACGAAATACGCTGGCTGCCAAGGCCGAAGAATTCGACAAATATGTCAAGATTGGCCGTACGCACCTTATGGATGCCACGCCGCTTACCCTGGGACAGGAATTTTCAGGCTATGTTTCCCAACTTGATCACGGTATCCGGGCCATTAAAAACTCGCTTCCTCATCTTGCAGAGTTAGCCCTGGGCGGGACAGCGGTCGGCACCGGGATCAATGCCCCTAAAGGCTATGCCGAACTTGTGGCCCGGAAAATTGCACTTCTTACGGGCTTACCGTTTGTAACCGCCGAAAACAAATTTGAAGCCCTGTCGAGCCATGATAACATTGTGGAAGCTTCGGGCGCGCTCAAAGTCCTTGCCACCAGCCTTATGCATATTTCGAACAACATCAGGATGCTTGCTTCGGGACCGCGTTGCGGCATCGGCGAACTTCACCTTCCGGAAAATGAACCCGGTTCGAGCATTATGCCCGGTAAGGTAAATCCTACGCAGAACGAATCGCTCACCATGGTTTGCGCCCAGGTTATCGGTTGCGATGCCGCCATCACAGTTGCCAATACGCACGGACATTTCCAGCTCAACGTTTTCAAACCGGTGATAATTTCCAATTTCCTGATGGCCGCCCGGTTGCTCGGCGACGCCTGCGCCTCCTTCAGCGAACATTGCATTGCCGGAACTGAAGCCATCGAACGGAACATCGAAAACCACCTGGAAAATTCGCTGATGCTCGTTACAGCGCTCAACACGCACATCGGGTACGAAAATTCCGCGAAAATTGCTAAAAAAGCCCATACCGAAGGAACCACCCTTCGCGAAGCGGCTCTGGCCCTGGGGCTGGTTACCGATGAACAATTCACCGAGTGGGTGGACCCGAAAAAGATGCTGGGACGATAAAGGATAACCGGAATCCCGAAACCCGACAAAAATGATATTCCGGGAAGGATATCTTTGATTTTTACATTTTTCTGATGGGAGGAAACCACTCCGGCAAAAAACCGTACTTTTGCCCGTCAAATTATTCACGGAATGTAGAAATCATCGTTATACGATTTAAACAGGGGCTCATCAATGATTCAGACAATAAAAATCGGCACCCTCAGATGGCATTATATCCAGGACCCTTCCGATGAAGACCTTGGCTTTCTGAAGAACAACTTCCACTTTCACCCCCTCGACATCGAAGACTGTAAAAGTGTGAATCAACGCCCCAAAATTGATATCTATGACGATTATTATTTCCTCATTCTCCATTTCCCTCATTACGACCGGTGGAATCGTTTCCTGAAAACCAAGGAAGTGAAAATCTTCTGGGGTAAGGATTACATCATCACCATCGGTAAAAGCCACTGGGTGGTCAGCAGTCTTTTCAACAGCGCCAACGAACACAGCGATCCTTATGAAATCCTGCAGGTCGCCACATCCGACGCCCTGCTTTACAAGATTCTGGAAAAACTGATGCAGGAAACCCTTTCCCTCATCAGCAAGCTGGGCATTGAACTGGAACTGATCAACCGTGAACTTTTCAGCAAAAAGGCCGAAAAAACGATTGAGCGTATTTCGCTGACGAGGAAAAACATCATTCACCTCAACACCATTTTTAAACCTCAGCTCCGCCTGTTCCAGAAATTTGAGAGTGGACAGATTAAAGGCTATGCCGAAGACATGGAAGAATACTGGGGCAATATTCTCGATTACTACCAGAAAATGTGGGATATGATCGAAGATTATGAAGAGTTAATCGAAGGCCTGGCCAAAACGTTCGATTCGTTACAGACAAACCGGACCAACGAAATCATGAAAGCGCTGACCATCATATCGGTTATCATCCTGCCTCTCACCCTCATCGCCAGCATGTACGGCATGAATATAGGCCTCCCTTTGCAAAACCACCCGTACTTCTTCTGGATGCTGATGGGCTTTATGGTTGCACTTTCAGGCTTCCTGATCCTGTTATTTAAGAAAAAGAAGTGGCTGTAAGTATATGTGAGGGTTTTGCCTCAGAAAAATGATCTGAACGCTGGTCCTTGAGATTTGAAAGTCATTTATTCCTCTTCCTCCTTCAAACCCATGATCTCTTCCTGTTTCCTGATGCTTTCTTTATGCACCATCTGAAGTAGTTTCAGGAGGAACTCCTTGTCAAGCCCCAGTTTTGATCCAACGTCAAGGCGTTCGGAAATCATATCGGCCCAGCGGCGTATCTGCAATACGGTGATATTGTTATCGCGTTTGTACTGGCCGATGTCTTCCACAATCTTCATCCGCCTGGCAAGTATATCGATTAATTCGGCATCAATTTTGTCAATCTCCTGCCTCAACTGCTCAAGCAGCGATTCAAATTCAGGTGTACCCGAGATATTACGGACGCTCAAACGGCTGATAAGTCCGGCAAGCTGCTGTGGCGTCACCTGCTGATTAGCGTCAGTCAAGGCGTGTAACGGGTCAAAATGTGATTCAATCATCAGGCCCGACATTCCCAGGTCGAGCGCTTTTTGCGACACGCCCTGCAACAGATCGCGGCGCCCGCAGATATGACTGGGATCGCAAACAATCGGCAGACCGGGCGCCAGTCGCTGCAACTCAATGGGTACTTCCCACATCGGCTGGTTCCGGTATAAGGCATGCCTGTAAAAATAAAAACCGCGGTGAACAGCCACAATTTTTGAAATCCCGGTTCTGTACAGCCTTTCAATGGCGCCCAACCATAATTTTACGTCAGGATTGAGCGGATTCTTTACCAACACCGGAACATCCAGGCCTTTCAAGGCTTCACATAGTTCCTGCACATTAAAGGGGTTTACAACCGTCCGGGCGCCAAACCACAATATATCGACACCATGCTTCAAGGCATTTTCAACATGATCCGGTTTTGCTACTTCGACGGCCGTCAGTAAACCGGTTTCTTCTTTCACTTCCTGCAGCCATTTGAGCGCTTCGTTTCCCACTCCTTCAAACGACGAAGGCCTTGTACGGGGTTTCCAGATGCCGGCACGAAATACTTTAACCTGTGGGATTTTCGTTAGTTCCCGGGCTGTTTCCAGGACCTGGTCCCGCGTTTCGGCGCTGCACGGCCCGCTGATTACCAATGGCTTATCAGCAACCGGCAGCCATTCTTCAAGTGTCCGTATTGTAAAATTATTTTGCATACCTGTAAGGATAGTAAAAGTAAAACTTTTCATTCAGGGGGAAATCCCCGGAAAGAATAAAATAACCGCCGGAAACCGTAACCTGGTAGAATGCAACGGAATCCGGAAATATTCTTAAATTTGCTTCCTGGCAAGGAAATCCACAATAGATTAATAGTGAATATTTTATGAGCGCAATGAAGAGAACGAAGATTGAACAGGTACTGAAAAACTATTCCCAGCTTGGCATTGGCAGCATCCTGAATATAAAAGGATGGGTGCGGACAAAACGCGGCAACAAGAACGTGGCGTTTATCGCCGTCAACGATGGTTCGACCATTCACAGCATTCAGGTTGTAGCCGATCTGGCCAATTTTGACGAAGAACTGATGAAACTGGTCACCACCGGATCGTGCCTTTCGGTCACCGGCACCCTGGTTGAATCGCCGGGATCGGGACAAGCCGTGGAAATTCACGCGGCTGAGATCGAAGTTTATGGTACTGCCGACGCCGACACTTACCCGTTGCAGAAAAAAGGCCATACGCTTGAATTCCTGCGTGAAATTGCACACCTCCGTCCCAGGACCAATACCTTCGGTGCAGTGTTCCGTATCCGTCACCATGTATCTTTTGCTATTCATAAATATTTCAACGATAAGGGATTCTGTTACCTTCACACGCCTGTCATTACAGGAAGTGATGCCGAAGGCGCGGGGGCCATGTTCCATGTTACTACCCTTGACCTCGGAAACATTCCAAAAACTGAAGACGGAAATGTTGATTACACGGAAGACTTTTTCGGAAAAAGCACCAACCTAACGGTTTCCGGCCAGCTTGAAGGTGAACTCGGGGCTATGGCGCTTTCCGAAATATACACGTTCGGCCCTACCTTCCGTGCCGAAAACAGCAACACCCCGCGCCACCTTGCCGAATTCTGGATGATAGAGCCTGAGATGGCCTTTTACGATATCAACGATAACATGGACCTTGCCGAGGATTTCGTGAAATACCTCATCCGGTACGTGCTTGACCATTGTTTCAGCGACCTTGAGTTCCTTCAGAAAATGTATGACAACGAACTCATCCAGCGTCTTCATTCCGTCACCGAAAATGAATTTGAACGCCTCACTTATACGCGGGCTATTGATATACTCCTGGCTTCCAAGCATAAATTCGAATTCCCGGTTTCCTGGGGCATCGATTTGCAGGCCGAACATGAGCGTTACCTTGTTGAACAACACTTTAAGAAACCGGTTATTCTTACCGACTACCCGAAAGAGATCAAAGCATTTTACATGAAGCAGAACGACGACGGGAAAACCGTTCGCGCCATGGATGTGCTCTTCCCTCGCATCGGTGAGATTATCGGCGGATCGCAGCGCGAAGAAAATTATGAAAAACTCAGGCAGCGTATTGTTGAACTGGGCATTCCTGATAAAGATATGTGGTGGTATCTTGAAACCCGTAAATTCGGATCGGCTCCCCACAGTGGCTTCGGTTTTGGTTTCGAAAGAATGATTCTGTTTCTTACCGGGATGTCGAATATCCGCGATGTCATTCCTTTCCCGCGCACTCCTCAAAATGCAGAATTCTAAAAAATCCGCATAGATTTTAAAGACCAGGCCCGTTCATCTTTAAGGCTTCAGGGAGGTCTTCCGGCGATATTTATGATTAACTTTGATTAACAAATTCGTAATCCTCATTCAATGCTCAACCAACGATTACAGCAACGAATGTTGCAGAAACTTTCGCCTCAGCAGATACTGCTGATGAAACTTCTGCAGATACCGTCGTTGGCCCTTGAGCAACGCATCAAACAGGAGATAGAAGAGAACCCGGTCCTTGAAATTTCTGACGAATTCGGTGATGAAACGCCTCCCGATACCGATAATGAACCCGACGATGTTCCGGCCGGAGAAACGGCAACAGATGATGAAGGACCGGACAATGATATAAATCTTGCCGATTACCTCGATGATGATGAAATACCTGCTTACAAACTTAATGCAGGAAACCAGTCGCCGGACGATGAACGTCGTGAAATACCCTTTGCTGTCAGTTCTTCATTTCAGGAATCGCTGATCGCACAGCTCGGCCTGCATAGCCTTACCAGGGAAGATAATATCATTGCCGAGAATATCATCGGCAACCTGGATGACGCCGGTTACCTTCAACGCGACCTGAATGCCATGGTGGATGACCTGGCATTCACCCAAAACATCAGCACGAACCGGAAAGAGATTGAGCGGATATTACAAATTGTGCAGGAACTGGATCCTCCCGGAATTGCCGCCCGAAATCTTCAGGAATGCCTGCTCCTCCAGTTGAGACGCCTGGGAACGGTTCCGGGTATCAAACTTGCCATGCTCATTATCGAACGCTATTTCGACGATTTTATCAGAAAGCACTACGATAAAATCATGAAACGTTCGCATTGCAGTGAACAGGACCTGCGTGAAGCCGTCAACATTATCCTGAGCCTCAATCCGAAACCCGGGAATGCCATCAGCGAACAAGGCAGGGACAACCAGTACATTGTTCCGGACTTTATCATTGTAAACAAGGACGGCGAACTGGAACTCACGCTTAATCAGCGAAACATGCCTGAATTGAGGCTCAACAGGACCTATGTTGATATGCTTGAGGCTTATGGTGAAAATAAAGGCCGTAAGAGTTCCGGCAGCCAGAAACAAGCGGTAATGTTCATCAAACAGAAAATAGATTCCGCCAAATGGTTCATTGATGCCATAAAACAGAGGCAGCATACGCTTTACGTTACCATGAAAGCGATCATGGATTACCAGTATAATTACTTTCTCGATGGCGATGAAACCCGTCTCAGGCCAATGATCCTCAAAGATATTGCAGAAAGGGTAAACCTCGACATTTCCACAATTTCCAGGGTTGCCAACAGCAAATATGTTCAGACACCTTTCGGGACATTCCTGCTCAAGAGCTTTTTCTCCGAAGCTATCCAGAATGACCAGGGCGAAGAGATTTCAACCCGGGAAATAAAAAAAATACTGTCCGATTGCATTGAATCGGAGGAAAAAAATAATCCCCTCACCGACGAAGAACTTACCGCCATACTCAAGAAAAAAGGCTACCCGATCGCAAGGCGAACCGTTGCCAAATACCGCGAACAGCTTAACATACCGGTCGCCCGGCTAAGGAGAAACATCTGAGTTGAAACATTGGCCTGCTCGTTTTTTTTCGAAATGGCCTTCCTGCCTGCATTACCCCATAAATCACCTGAAATTTCATGGAAACCCGAATAGCCCGCATCCTGTCCTATATACTGCACCCCCTGCTGCTCCCGACGTTAAGTTTCATACTCATCGGCACATTGCCGTCCATCTTCGTCCTCGGACTTCCGGTAAAAGCGCAATTGTGGCTGCTGGGGATGGTTTTTACGTTTACTTTCCTGATTCCGGTTACAGGAACATTCATGCTCGTACAATTTGACCGCGTACGGTCCATCGAACTTAAAGAATCGCGGGAACGTACCCTTCCCCTGATGATAACAGGGATCTCGTACATGTTTCTGTACTACCTGGTGAAGGATGCTTCAATACCGGCCATCTACCTGTTTTTTATCTATGGTTCCATCATCGTCATGGTAGCCGGCATGCTGATTAACCTGTTCTGGAAAATCAGCCTTCACACGCTGGCCTGGGGAGCCGCCACAGGAGCACTGACAGGCATTTCGCTCCGTTTTATGCTCGATATTCCCCTGACCATCGCCTGCACGATCATACTTTCAGGCCTTGCCGGGTTTGCCCGTTTAAAACTCAACGCCCACAACCCAACCCAGGTTTACGTGGGTTTTGTCGTGGGCGCCGCTATGATGCTTTTGCTTATCCTTTTATTTTGAGCCGAAAGGCATAAAAGTCAGTCCTACCGAAATCGGGTAAACTTCAGGGCCATAATCTTTCTCAAAGAGCGTTGAAATCTGGTAATTGGCCATGATGCCGAACCACTTATAGCCGAAGGAAATATAGGGGCCATAATGGAAATTATCGATATTGGGCACCCTGCTGTATTTTCGTTTGATGGTAGCACCGGTGGCGTACAGAACATTATCCGCTTCATAACAATCACCCTTATACTTCCAATGGTCGTTGATTTTCCAGCCGACTTTAAAACCCAGGGTCAAGTGCATGTCATTCTTCATTTTATATTTAAAACCAAAAGGAACATCAAAATAGGTTACGGAAATTTTGCTTTTCTTTACATCAATGGTGGTACCTCCAAGGGTATCGGGAAGATTATATAAATAAGTAATACCGCCATCATTCAGACCGATAAGGGCATTATGAAAAAAGTTATGGGCGCCGATGCCTGCTCCGACAAAAAACGAAATATGGTCCTTCCTGTCCATCGGAAACATATAAAGCCCGTAAATATTAACGCCCTGGTTGATAGTCCTCGGATTGATGGAATCCGGGACATCCATCCAGATGTCGTTAAACGGTTCCCAGCTCAGCCTGAACCTTTTGGTTATCGATTCCACCGACGGCTTTTGAGAAAAAGCAGCAACTGAAAACAGCGACAGAAAAACAACGACAGCAATACGTTTCATCGAAAATTGGTTTTAGTGTATATGCCGCAAAAGTAAGTGAAAATCCGGCTCAATGAGTGATTTGTCCCATTCCTGAAAAAAACCGCGGCCAAATTGGCAAAAATTAACAGTTGATGCGGAAAGTCTTCTCCAAAATTGTAAATTTGCACTCAGAAATCCGCTTTTGGCGGTAGACTCTGAAGCAGAGTTTAAGGGCCTATAGCTCAGTTGGTTAGAGCAACTGACTCATAATCAGTAGGTCCCTGGTTCAAGTCCAGGTGGGCCCACCACGAAGGTTAACGAAATGCTTGATTTTCGTGCAAATTGTTAATTTTCAGACGTTTCAAAATGAATAGCTTAACGTTTTGAAACACCTGTGTTCCTTGATTAGCGGCGTTTTTGCAACAAAATTTCAACAAAAATTTTAACGTAATAACGCCATGAACACTTATCACTCTCAAGTAAAATTACGTACCGATTCTCAGAGAAAAGACGGTACATGTTCGCTTCATCTTTATGCGAACATTAACGGGAAAAGAATGTTCTTTTCCCTTCACAAATCAATTCCTGAAAAGTACTGGAATCCTGACAAACAGGAAGTTAAAATTGTCTGCCCCAACGCAGTTATTATTAACTCCACCATCAAGGATTATCTTCAGAAAGCTGAAAAACTAATGTTATCTGCAAATATCAACAGTAAGATCGTAAGCAAATCTGATCTTGAAGACATTTTGCGGAGTGAACCCTATGATAGTAATGACTTCTTCGCCTTTGCCGAAAACGACATAAAGGAATTCGGAAGTAAATTCGCACCTGCTACCATTGCCAACAATAATGTACAACTGAAAAAGTTAAAGGAATTTTAAAACAAAGTCACCTTCCGGAAATTCACACCGTTCTTTTGGCGCAGGTATGAGAAGCACCTGCAAGCGATGGGTAACAATCCCAACACCGTCTATAAAGCGTTTAAAACCCTGAAAGTTTTTATTAACCGTGCCATTGAACAGGAAATCATCGAAAAGAATCCTGTCTTGGAGTTAAGGTTCGACCTGCTGAAGGTAAAATGCAATATTTGACCCGTGACGAGATCAAGAACTCGAAAAATTCCACGAAGGGCTGACGATACCTGCATATAAGCGGGTACTTCAGTGTTTTTTTTAATTTGTGTGTTATTTTCAACGGAAATTATACAAAACAGAAATTAATTCTTCGAGATTCTTGCTAAATCAAGAAGAAATTGCAAAACGAGTCATATCTTTGCATTGAATTTCAGTTTATTTGAAGTATCGAAAACAGCCTAATTAAAATTAACCATCATGTTAGAGCGCCCTCCCTTAGCCTCAGAATCAGACCTGCTTGAGTCGATGAAAACAGCCTATATTCCCGAAATTCAAAAGCTCGATTCGGAATATGCTTACTGGGACAAGGTGAAGTATATGACGGCTCCTGATAACCTCACTTCCAAACAGCTTTGGTTTGCAATTAAGTTTTTACGTCAATTTAACCGTACTGTTTTAAAATTCGGCAAATATGAATTCAGTTTCACTGTAACTGATGAGATGTTTGAGCTTCTGCATTACTTTGATATGAATATCGGCGGTAACCTGACAGGCGAACAAATCATACCATCTGAGAGCAAAAACGCGTATCTTATTTCTTCGATTATGGAAGAAGCCATTGCCTCCAGTCAAATGGAAGGAGCTTCCACTACCAGGAAAGTAGCTAAAGATATGCTGCGCAAAAGCGAAAAGCCCAGAAACAAAGGGCAACAAATGATATTAAACAATTATATAACTATTAATTACATAAAAGGGCATTCGAAAGATAATTTTTCAGTTGACCGTTTACGGGAAATTCAACGGTCAATGACAATAAACACACTGGATAATGAAAGCGATGTAGGAAATATCCGCACTCATAACAATATTATGGTCGTTGACGGAATAACCGGCGATATTGCGCACAATCCCCCTTCGCATGAGGAGCTTGACAAATTGCTCAACGATCTGGAGTTGTTCTTTAATAAAAACATGGGCTCTTTTATTCATCCCATCATCAAAGCCATCACGGTACATTTCATGTTGTCCTATTTTCACCCGTTTGTTGATGGAAATGGCCGCACGGCGCGTTCACTTTTCTATTGGTATATGATGAAACAGGGCTATTGGCTGATTGAATTCATGTCGGTTTCGCGTATCATATACAAAACCAAAGTGATGTACGAAAAGGCATTTCTGTACACCGAATACGACGATAACGATTTGACATATTTTTTGTTGTATAATCTCCGGACAATGAAGAAAGCGTTTGAAGAGCTCAAGCTTTATCTTAAAAGGAAAACAGAAGAAAGCAGCAGCGTTTTAATGCTTTCTCATATCAAAGGGATCAACCAGAGGCAGGCTCAGATTTTAAAAATTGTACAGGAGAAACCTAATTCATTTTTTTCGGTAAAAGAAATTGAAGTCCGGTTTTCAGTTTCCAATTTTACAGCCAGGACCGATTTGGATGGCCTTGTAAAACTTGGATATTTATCTGAGGTAAAAATAAACAAGGTGAAAAGGAACTATATAAAATCGGACAGGTTCGATGCGCTTATTAAAGAAAACAATGTTAGAAAAAGATAACGAAGTTTCAATATTCTTGATGTTTCAAGAAGAATTTTTAAAGAACCGTCTCTAAAACCTTTTCATGTTAATCAATACAGTATTGTTGCCGAAACTCCGGAAAGCACAGTAATAACCGAATACCAGCGGCTATACCACAAGGAAACGACCTTTCAGACTGAATCGGAACTCGAACAATTTATGCCGGCAGATCAAATCCTGAGTTTTATCTTTGCAGCGGCAAAGCATTAATAAACGCTGAAGAGAAATAGTTGAGCCCTGTTTGGCTTGCAGCTTTAAAGCCATAGACTTAGCCGGGGCCAGGCATTCTCCCCGGCAAATTCACATTATCCTGATGAACACAATCGACACTATAATTTTCGATCTGGGCGGCGTGTTGTACGATATCGACGTTGATCATACGGCCAGGGCCTTTACTGAGATGGGTGCAGGCGAAATAAATATGGAAGCGTTGTACAAATCGATGCATGAAGAGCATATTTATGAAGGGCTGGATACGGGACGGTTAAGTCCTGCCGGTTTCAGGGATGAAATCCGGCGCCTGACGGGGATGCCGCTCAGCGACGAACAGGTCGACGCTGCCTGGAATGCCCTGCTGGTTGAATTCCCCGCCCGCCGCGTGAAAATGATGCTCAGCCTCCGGAAGAATTACAGGTTATTGTTGCTGTCAAACACCAATGCCATCCATTTCGATTACTATTCAAAGCATTTCGAAACGGACTATGGCATTCCTTTCGAAAGTCTCTTCGATAAAGCATATTATTCTTTCAGGATCGGACTATGCAAACCGGATCCCGGGATATACCGACATGTTATCACCGATAGCAAACTGGAACCGGAGAAAGCCGTTTTTATCGATGACTTATTCGTTAATGTGGAAGCCGCCAGGAAAACCGGCCTGAAGGCCATCCATCTGAACGGCATTCCGGATGTAACAGACCTTTTCCGGGACAACCGGCTTGATACCCGGTTCCTGAAAAGTTAAAGAAATTGACGGCTTTGCAGGATCACTCCTGCAATTCCCCTGCATCATTCTTCATCATACGATATATCGTCGTTTTGCCGATATCCAGTTTTTCGGCTACGATCCTTACTTTATTATCGTATTTTTTCAGGTAGTGCATGATGATACGGCGGTCGTATTCTTCCAGGGTGGCTTCGCCCGATATAAAATCGAAAGGTTTTTCAATTTCATTGATCCTGATATCCTCGGCATGTATGGTGTCGCTGTTGGTCATAATAGCCGCCAGTTCCACGATGGCTTTCAATTCGCGCACATTTCCGGGAAACGGATATTTCTTCATTTTCTCCATGGCGTCGGCTGAAATGGTTAAACGCTGAATGCCATTTTTATCGCAAAACTCATCAATAAAATGCCTGGCAATAATGAAAATGTCATTGTCGCGCTCCCGGAGAGGCGGTATTTCGATAGGCAATCCAAGCAATCGATAATACAGGTCTTCGCGGAAAGTCCCCTTTTTCACCTCTTCCAGCAGATTTTTATGCGTGGCGACAATTACCCGCACATCCAGTTTCACCGGCTTGTTCGAACCAACCCTGGTTACTTCCTCTTCCTGCAATACACGTAATAACTTTGCCTGCATGTTCAGGTCCATATCGCCGATTTCATCCAGGAAGATGGTGCCATGATTTGCTTCTTCAAACTTCCCGATACGCTGGGCGTGGGCCCCGGTAAAGGCGCCTTTCTCGTGCCCGAACATCTCGCTTTCAATAAGGTCGTGCGGTATAGCCGTTACATTAACCGGAACGAAAGGTTTATTATGCCTCTTTGAATTGTAATGGATGGATTTTGCCACCAACTCCTTCCCGGTCCCGGTTTCGCCATAAATTGAAACCGTAATATTGGCTTTAGAGGCTTTTTCAAGCATCTGAAATACCTTGTTGATAGCAGGGCTGTTCCCTTTTATCAGGTTGCTGTATGAGTATTTCCTGCCGATTTCTTCTTCAAGCCGGGTGATTTTTTGCTTCAGGTTGAAGTTTTCCTTGATATTCCTCATCACCGACCAGAGATGGTCCTTGGTGTCGGCATCTTTCAGCACATAATCGTAAACGCCTTTCTTCAGCAGTTCTACAGCCGTCGAAATGTCCTGCTGTCCCGATACGATGACAACCGGAAGTTCCGGATCGAATTCACGGATTTTTTTCAGTACTTCAAATCCGCTCATATCGGGCAGGTTAAAGTCGAGCGATATTACCGAAGGCCTTTTGTATAAATTCAGCAACAAATCGTGGGCGGTCGAATAAACATGCACCTCGTAGTCGGGGTTCTGCGACAGGTGGTACTCTAATATTCTCGCATAAAGCGGCTCATCTTCAACAATATAAATCCGGAAAGGCTCCATACACTCCTGATATTAAATACCCTGATGAGAACAAATGTACAATAATCAAAACAGTTTCCGCAATTGGGACAAAAAAAAATATTCTTTCAATTTGAAAAATTGTTTTATTCTGGACCGGAATCAGGATAATTCTGCTTGATTTCGGACAGCAATCCGATGATTTCTGATTCAGACTTCAGGGTAAGCAGTTGGATACGGTACTTTTTAAAATCGTACATTCCCCTGAAATAACCGGCATAATGCCTCCGCATTTCAACCACGGCACGATGTTCCCCTTTATTTTCGACCGCTTTGTGCAGATGCCGCAGGCAAACCGAAACCCTCTCCCCTATTCCGGTCGCCGGCATTACAGCGGACCGATTTGATCGGAAACCGGATATTTCTTTGAAAATCCACGGATTGCCGATTGCCGCCCGGCCAATCATCACGGCATCCACGCCATACTTTTCTTTCATGAGAAAAACTTTCTCAGCCTTGTCGATATCTCCGTTTCCGATTACCGGGATGCTCATTCTCGGATTGTTTTTCACTTCACCGATCAGCGTCCAGTCGGCTGTGCCGGAATATAACTGGGCCCGTGTCCTTCCGTGAATCGTGATTGCCGCAATGCCTTCATCCTGAAGCCGTTCGGCAATTTCAACTATATTCTTATGTGAATCGTCCCATCCAAGCCTCGTCTTGACAGTAACAGGGATCGAGGTTGCTTTCACCACTTCGCCGGTAATTTTAACCATGCGGGACACATCGTTCAATAATCCGGCCCCGGCGCCTTTCATCGCTACTTTCTTTACCGGGCATCCGAAATTGATATCAATCACTTCCGGCTTTGCTTCGGCAGCCCGCAAAGCGGCCAGCCGCATCGCCTCCGGATCTGATCCGAAAATCTGGATGCCGATCGGGCGTTCGCACTCTTCGAAAAGCAGTTTGTCGTTGCTTTTCCGGGCATCACGGACAAGCCCTTCAGAAGATATGAACTCGGTATAAACCATCGCTGCACCGAATTCCCTGCATATCACCCTGAAAGCAGAATCGGTAATATCTTCAAGCGGGGCCAGCAATACCGGAAATTCACCCAAATCAAGCGAGCCAATCTTCATTTTCCTGTTTTGCACAAAGGTAACCAATCATTCTTTGCACTATCGTTAGCATCGGCTGTTTGTATTGACGATGACGGAAGCCGGCGAACACTGTTGCCGCTATTCGTTATTAGTGCCTGGAGTACTTGGAGCACTTGGAGTGCCTGGAGTGCCTGGAGTTCTGAGTTGTGAGTTACCTTTTCCCTTTGCCTTTTGACCTTTGACCTTTTGACCTTTTGACCTTTTCCTTCTGGCTTTTAGCCATTGGCTCTTGGTCTTTGGCGTTTTGAGTTCTGAGTTTTGATGGGACAGTTTGGGTTTCGTTGTTAGTTATTCGTGGGCAAAGTTTCAGGGTTTCAGACCTGCCTGCCTGGGAAGGCTGTGCGTCAGGTGGCAGGCCTGCCTGCCTTGCGCTGGGCTGTGGGAGGGGGCAGGGTTTCAGAGTTTGAGATCTGCCTGCCAGCATAATTTTTCGTTTTTCGTTCTCCCTTCCCCTTTCTGCGTTCTGCATTCTGCGTTTTGTGTTTTGTGTTTTGCGTTCTTTGCTCCCCGCCCTCCGCTTTCCGCTTTCCATTTTCCGCTTTCCGTTCTCCCTGCTCCTTTCCCTTTTCCCTTTGCCTTTTGACCTTTGACCTTTTCCTTCTGGCTTTTAGCCTTCACCTTCTGGCTTTTAGCTGTTGGCTCCTGGCTTAACCCATATCCTAAGGCTACTTTAGCATTATTATTCAGCAAGGAGTTTTAAGCCCAGAGGGCTTTAATACTAAGAAGCGGTCTCCTCTCCTTGCGGATATTTACGTTCAGACTCCCTGCTCCCTTGCTCCCTGCTCCCTGCTAAAGATTCTGTTTATTAAACCGTCCCAAATACACGCTTCTGCGTATTTTTGCCGAAAACAACACCGATGTTTCGCATCCGCCCCCTTGCCGGTTTCAAACCATTTACCCAGATCATAATTTTTACAGGCATATTGGGATCCTGCCTGTTGTTTTCTTCCTTATTGGGCATTTTGCTGCTGATGGTAATCTATGGCCCGGATTCTGTTGCCGCCGTTTCAAATCCATCCCTGTACTCAACACCTTCAGTGATTGCCTCTTTAAAAATAATCCAGATCGTGAACCAGGCTTTCGGCCTGCTTTTTCCAGCCGTTCTTTTTGCCTTGTTCGCTTCCCGCAATCCGGGCAAATATCTGCGCTTTGGTACAAGGCAATGGCCAGTCATGATGATCGCCTCCGCTTCATTAATTGTAACAGCTCAACCCGTAATCGGATGGCTGGGTGAGATGAACGCCAGGCTGGTTCTTCCCGAATCCTTATCAGGGTTAGAAACATGGCTTGAGAATAGCGAACAACAAGCGGCCCGGCTTACAGAAGCCTTTTTATCTACAACGACTTATACCGGCCTTGCCGTCAATGTTCTAATGATCGGCATTCTGCCAGCATTGGCTGAAGAAATCGTATTTCGCGGCGTTCTTCAACGTTTGTTCGGGAAACTTGTCGGCAATATGCACTGGGGGATTATCATATCGGCAATCATATTTGCCGGTATCCATTTACAGTTTTACGGTTTCCTGCCGAGGTTTGCCCTGGGCCTTGTCTTCGGTTACCTATTCCTGTGGACCGGCAACCTTTGGATTCCGATCACTGCCCATTTTATCAATAACCTTCTTTCGGTATCAACTGAATTTCTTTTCAGGAAAGGGCTGATCGGAATTGATTCAACAGAACTCGGCAATACTGGAAACATATTTCTTATAGTTGCTGCTTTCATCATTTCCGGCTTGCTTTTGTTCTGGTTTCAGAGAAAGCGATCAGGGGCGGATCTGCATGACTAACCACTGCCAGGCATCCCCGGCAGGTTTATCAGAAATGAACATAAGATTTATTAATTTCCCTACCGGTTCTATCCCCGGGAAGCCAGGAATTCGTTTTCCTCTTACCCTGTTTTTCCAGGCATAGAGACAAAAATACCCCGGGCGCCATGCAGCTTTCCGCTTTAAATTATTAAATTCCTGGTACTTTGCGGCGGAAGACAATAAAGCAGTCAAAGGATTTTGCAGACAAAAAAAACGCCCGGTAAATAACCAGGCGTTTCACTTAAAAGAATTACACTTTTAGTCTTCCGACTTTTTTGCCAACTTTCGGGTTGAATAATTGATTTTGAAAGCCCCGGCATTGCGAAGTTCCTGTTTTACATCGGTGACAATACCCATACGCGTATTCATATCAACTTTCAATGAAGTGGTAATGAAGTTTTTCTCCGATTCATCACGAGATGCACGCTCGGCTGCAACAAATGACTGAATATCGCCTACTGAGGCAAACTGGTTGTTCAGTTGAATCCTGGATTCCGTACCGAGAGAAACTTTACGAGGCTGGCCGATATAGATAAAGCTCACCAGCGACTTCTTTTCAAGTTTCTGAACTTCTGATGCCTGCGGAGGCAACACCTTTACTTCAAGCGTAACTTCACGGATGGTAGTAATAACCATGAAGAAGAAAAGGAACATGAAGATGATATCGGACATGGAACCGGTATTAATACCGGGTGTGGAACGGCTGCCGCTCCTTTTAAAACGTGCCATTACTTTTGTCCTCCTATGTTTTCAGGTTCCGCTTCGGAAATTGCTACAGGAATCGCTTTTTGAATGGCTTCACTATAGGCGGCATTCGTAAGGTCCGCGAATTTTGTTCCGAACCGTTGTTGCGACAGATCATCCCGAAGTTCGTTGATAGCGGCTGTAAGTTCGTTTTGAACCTGTATGTACATGTCATACGAAGTACCACGGTCGTTCTTCAGCGAGATGATGCCTTTGGTAGTGCGCACCGTTCCGAGGTTGTTAACCGTAATCTCTTCTACTTCAGGAAGATTGGGATCGTTCTTGGGATTGGTTAAAAATTCCTTGGCACGATCCTTTAACTGACGGATATCAATCGGCTGGCCTTGCACCAGAAGCCTGTCACTCTTGTTGACGAGAACTTTTAAAACGTTCCTTTCCTTGATGTCAGGCGGCTTTGCATTGGGATCCGGCGGAGGAGGAAGTTTCCTGGTAATACCCTGGTCCGTGTCGATCGAAGAGGTCAACAGGAAGAAGGTAAGCAGCAGGAAAGAGATATCCGCCATTGACCCACTATTGATTTCAGGTAGTTTTCTCATATAAATCCTATTTACCTGCTTATTTAAACCATTTTGAAACCACGGAATACAGGAGAATTACAACGAGGCTTGCACCAACAATATACGTTGAAATTAATCCTGCACCGATGAGTTTTGATGTTCCGGCACCAACGCCCATTTTCGTATAGAATGCTCCCTGTTCGGCAGGGGAAATGAGGTAGGCTATCACAAGAATCGCTGCCAGAATCCCGATATAGAGAAGGCTTCCCTTGGATTTCCCGAACCCCTCTTTAATAAGGTTGTAGAAGGGGAAGAAAATCAAGGTGGCGATTGCGATAAAGAAGGCTATGTATGCAACATAAAGCCCGATGGTTATGAGGGTATCTGACATAGGGTTTAGTTTTTAGCATTCTTGTTCTTAACAAGGATATCCATGAAGCTGATCGTGGCATCTTCCATGCTGTTCACGATGGATTCAACCTTTGATACGAGGTAGTTGTAAATAACCTGGAGGATAATAGCAACGATAAGACCGAACACCGTAGTGATAAGAGCAACTTTCATACCACCGGCAACAACGGTCGGAGAGATATCGCCTGCTGTTTCAATAGCGTCGAAAGCCTGAACCATCCCGACAACTGTTCCCAAGAATCCGAGCATAGGGGCCAGGGCGATGAACAGGGTAATCCATGAAAGGTTGCTTTCGAGGCGGGCCATTTGAACGCCACCATAAGAAACGATTGATTTTTCAACTATTTCAATACCTTCATGATAACGGTCAAGGCCTTGATAGAAAATGGAAGCAACAGGTCCGCGGGTATTTTTGCACACTTCTTTAGCAGCGCTGACGCCATTGGTCTGAAGTTCGCTTTCTACTTTTTCAAGGAGTTTGGATGTATTGGTTGAAGCAAGATTCAGGTATATGATACGTTCAATGCAAAGTCCTAATCCGATGATAAGGCAAAGAAGAATAGGAGCCATCCAGCCGGGTCCTCCTTCGATATATTTTTGCTTGAGCATCTGGTGGAATGATTTTGATTCTTCGACAGGTGCAGCAGTTGTTTGATCGGCAACCGGAGCAGCAGCACTGTCAACCTGGGGGGCTGCTGAATCAACAGTTGCAGTTGTTGCGGGTGCAGCCTGATCCTGTGCGAACGTATAATTCGGGAGGCCAATGGTTAGCATTACTGCTAATGACAAGAAAGCGATTACTTTTTTCATGGGTTCACTTTATTGAATTTGATTTTTTGGTGAATTGCTTTATTTAATTTTTATTGTTTCAAAGAAATAACGTTGCGGAGAGAATGGGATTCGAACCCATGATACGCTTTTGGCGCATACTCACTTTCCAGGCGAGCGCCTTAGACCTCTCGGCCATCTCTCCGTGATATGCAGGGCTCATTGAACTTAACCTCAACAGAATCCTGCACGATTCGGGCCGCTAATTTACAAAAAAATCTTAGAAAGTGTTTTCGAAGACATTTTTGTAATAAAACCCACTTAAAGTGTCAACTCGCCACGCAGTGGTGTTTGTAATAACTCCTTCAGCTTTTGGCCCGATATCCCCTGCCCCAGTAAAAACATCATTTTGGTGACCGCCGATTCGGTGGTGATGTCATATCCGCCCACCACGCCGATTTTTTCAAGGGCAAGACCGGTTTCATATTTCCCCATCTCAACAGAACCGCCTTTACATTGTGTAACATTGTAGATGGTGATTCCCTGCTTTATAGCTTCTTGCAGCGATGCAACAAACCATTTATCGGTGGGTGCATTACCGGCACCGTATGTTTCAAGGATAACGCCTTTTAGCCCGTCAATATTCAACACCGATTTGACAATAATCTCAGAAATGCCCGGAAACAGTTTTAGTACGGCTACATGGGTGTCGAGCGAATAATGAACCTTGAGCGATCGGAAATTAGGTTTCAGGATGCTGTTGTGATTATACCTTATATATACGCCCACTTCGGCCAGCGGCGGATAATTACCCGAGAGGAAAGCATTAAAGTTTTCCGCATTGAATTTGTTGGTACGGTTGCCTCTTAACAGTTTGTTTTCAAAATAAATAGCGACTTCAGGAACTACTGGCGTATCATATTTCCGGTCGGCAGCGATTTCCACCGCCGTAATAAAATTGTCGCGGCCGTCACTTCGTACTACTCCGATGGGCAACTGCGAACCGGTAAAAATAACCGGCTTGTTCAGGTTTTCAAGCATAAAACTGAGCATCGAAGCGGAATAAGCCATGGTATCGGTTCCGTGCAATACGACGAACCCATCGTAGTTTTCATAATTTTTCTCAATTACCGACGCCAGTTCAATCCAGAAAGCCGGGGTTACATTGGAGGAATCGATGAGCGGGGTGAAAGTATATGAATCGATGGTATAATCGAAATTCCCCAGGGCGGGCATCATCTGATATAAATTCCCGAAATCAAAAGGTATAAGGGCGCCGGTCTCTTTGTCGGTCACCATCCCGATGGTTCCTCCGGTATTGATGACAAGTATGGATATGGATTTCATTTCAGGGGATTAGGTATTTAGGGGTTAAGGAGTCTGGCTAAAAGATTTCAGTTGATTGGCCGGAATTTGAGCAAGGCACAAAAATCAGAGAGGAAGGTTAAAGAGCTTGATAGCGTTCCGGCTGGTGAGCGCGGCCACTTCTTCGACTGACGTGCAGCACAATTCCGCTACCTTTGCCGCGATGAGGGGTATATACGATGGCTCGTTCCGCTTGCCGCGATAAGGAACCGGCGGAAGAAACGGCGCATCCGTTTCCAGGACAATATGCTGTAGCCCCACCGATGGAATCACCTTTTGCAGCAGCGAATTTTTAAAGGTAACTACGCCGCCTGTTCCCAGCAGGAAACCAGCTTCAATAACCTGACGCGCCTGTATCTCATTACCCGGGAAACAATGAAAAACGCCCTTCAGATCATCGGTAAGTTCCTGCTTAAGTATGCGCCAAATTTCGTTGTACGAGTTCCTGACATGAATGGCTACCGGGAGTTTGTATCGTTTCGCCAGCTTTAACTGATGCCTGAAAACCTGTTCCTGCAGTTCAAGGTGGGTTTTATCCCAATAGAGGTCCATCCCGATTTCTCCGACAGCAATAAATTTTCCGGATTCCAGGTGCTTTTCAACAGCATTCAATTCTTCTTCAATCGTTTCCGGCTGAACCGATGTCGGGTGCAACCCGGCCATACAGAAAAAACGCTGCGGATACCTGCCGGCAAGCGACAGCATTGGTGCCCATGAAGTACTATCAATATTGGGCAACAGCATGTATTCAACACCCAGGCCGACGGCCCTCTCAACCGCCTGCTCACAGTCGGCGCTAAACTCCTCAAGATACAGGTGGGTATGGGTATCGATATACATTTGTACGATCGGTTTATAAAAATGCATTATTCAGTTTCTCGTAACCGATGGTCGTTTCGGGGCCATGTCCCGGCAATACCCTGAAATCAGGGGGCAGCGTAAACAGTTCCCTGTAGATGCTCTCGCGCAGGAGTTCAAAATTCCCGGTCACCAGATCGGTCCGGCCGATGCTGTTCTGAAACAGTACATCGCCGGTAATCACAAATTTACCGGTATCGCATATCAGGCAGATACTGCCGTCGGCATGGCCGGGCGTATATGCCACTCTTAGTTCCGAATGGCCGAAGTGAAGCATATCGCCGTGTTCCAGAAATCCAGAAGGCTGTATTACCGGGGATATTTCAACGCCAAACAGCGCCCCGTATTGCGGGGCCGTTTCCAGCACAGGTATTCCTTTACGGTGAGCATAATACCCAATCCTGTATTTGTTGCAGATATAATTATTGCCCAACACATGATCCACATGCAAATGGGTATTAATCAGCTTTACCGGCCTGAGCCCCTGTTGACTGATAAACCTGTCCAGATCATCTTTTTCGTTTTCCGAAACGCAGGAAGTATCTATGAGCAGGCACTCGGATGTTTCATCGTACAAAACATAGCCATTTACCCCAAATGCATTGAAAACAAAACGTTTTATCTGAATCATAAGGCACTGATCAAAATAATTTTCCAGCCGCAAAGGTATCAATTATGCATCGCCGGCCACCGTTATAAAAAAGCTGAAAATATTATTGCTACCTTAGCATGCCTGAAATTCTGTATTAAAATCATGTTTCAAATGAACGGGAAACGGCTGGTTCTCTTGATTATCGGAATATTCGCCGGATTAGTGCTAAATCCGTTCAGCCTCAGGGCGCAGTTCTATACCGGCTCTCAGATGTCGTTTGGCAAGAACCGCGTACAATACCTTGATTATTTCTGGACATATTACAAATTCGATAAATTCGACGTTTACTTTTATCTCAACGGGAAAGAACTGGCCTTACACACAGCCCGCTATGCCGAAAGCTGCATACCCGGGATCGAGAAGAAGCTTGAATCCACGATTGATACCAAAGAAAAGATCCAGTTCCTGGTTTATAATACCCTTAACGACCTGAGGCAAAGCAACATCGGCTTGCTCAGCAATGAACAGTACAATACAGGCGGTGTAACGCATATCATCGGGCATAAGGTATTCCTTTACTTCGACGGTGACCTGAATCATCTGAATCAGCAGATCAGGTCAGGGATTGCCAAAATCATGCTCGAAAAAATGATCTACGGTGAAACGCTTGGTTCACAAATGAAGAGCAGCGCCGTGCTAAACCTTCCCGATTGGTACGTTGAAGGGCTGGTATCCTATCTCGGCAATGAATGGGATACCGAGATGGATGATAAAGTACGGGATGGGATACTCTCGGGGCGATTTCTGAAATTTAACCATCTTAAAGGTGAAGATGCAACAACAGTAGGGCATTCTGTATGGTACTACATATCGCAGAAATACGGAGAGAGTTTTATCCCCAACATCGTTTATATGACCAGGGTAAGCCGGGGAGTAGAAAGCGGGTTTCTGTATGTTCTCGGCATTTCCTACAAAACCCTGATGAATGACTGGAAAGCATGGTACGAATCAAAATATAAGGAGGCCGGCGCTTACACATCTTACGGACCGTCGCCTTCCATCAGGATTAAATCCGACAGGGTATACGATAAAGTGAAGATAAGCCCGGATGGCGAAAAAATGCTTTACGTATGTAACAATAACGGATTGTATAAGATTTTTATCTATGACCTCAGCACCGGGAAGAAGCATCGAATACTCAGGAAAGGCTACCGTCAGGACGAAAAAACCGATTATACGTACCCGCTCCTGGCCTGGCATCCCGGCAGCGGGGTTGCCGCTATGATCACCGAACGAAAGGGGTTGCTCTGGCTATACTTCTATGACCTGGAAACCAGAAAATGGACAAAACAAAACATCTTCGGTTTTCAAAAGATTACGGACTTCAGCTATTCACCCGACGGAAGGATGTTTGTGTTTTCAGCCGTCCAGCGGGGAGAATCGGACATTTTCCTGTACAACATAGCCGCCAATTCAGCCGAACAGCTCACCCGTGACAATTTTAACGACCTGTATCCCCGTTTTTTACCCGGGACAGGCAAGATAATCTTCAGTTCCAACAGAAATGACGACACTTTGCGTTTTGAAAAGGATATACCGTTGAAATACACCGGGCAGGTGAATAATGACCTCTTCCTCATAGATGTTGCGTCAAAAAACCGGAAACTCAGCCGTGTAACCAATACTCCGCTCGCAAACGAAGTGCAGGCTATGCCCTATTCTCCCGGTTCTTTCACCTACCTGAGCGACGCCAATGGCATATATAACCGTTATGTTGCCAGGTTCGACAGCGCCATTGCCTATGTTGATACAGCTACACATTACCGGTATTTCACCCGTTCGATCCCAGTAACAAATTTTCCCCGAAGCATATTATCTCAGGATGTAAGCCCGATGGCCGGAAAATCGGCAGAAGTATTCACCGAAAAAAGCAGGAGCAGGATTTGCCTGTCGGATATCGCTGCTGCCGGACCTGCCGCTGCAGTACAACTGGAAAGCACGCCTTATCTCCAGTTTGCAAAACGGAAATATGAAGCGCAGCAGGCTGAAAAGGATGCGGCTAAAAAAGGACAACCTAAGGTTAAAAGGAAAAAATTCTCAAACGTTTACGGGAAAGAGGTTATACCGGCTAAAGATACAGCCCTTATTGATATCAGTAATTACAGGATAAAGGAAATAACGGAGGCGCGAAGCGATACATCCCTGGCCCGCCGTAAGGCTGCGGCGCACGAAACCGTAAAAGATTCCATTCCCCCTAAAGTCCGGAATTATAATGTTGAATATAGCATCAATAAACTAATCAGCCAGTTCGATTTCTCGTTCCTCAACGCCAGTTACCAGCCCTTTACGGGATATGCCGGGCCTTTATATCTTCAGCCCGACGCCACAGTCCTGTTATCGACCGGGGCTACCGATCTCCTGGAAGATTACCGGATTACCGGGAGTATAAAACCAAATTTCAACCTCAAAAACAATGAGTACCTCATCAGTTTTTCCAATCTCAAATCCAGGCTCGACCGTGAAATATTCTTCCACCGCACCTCTTACGATATCACTTACACCAATGCACTGGTAAGGCACAGGATTCATGAAATCCATTACATCGTCAGTTATCCGTTTACCGAAACCTTATGCCTGAAAGGAACAGGCATGCTGCAAAGCGACAGGACGATCGTTCTCTCAACGGATCAATACACGCTTCAGGCTGACGATGAAAACAATTACTGGGCTTCCCTGAAAGGAGAACTTATTTTTGACAACACGCGTGAATTGGGCATCAACCTGTATGAAGGAATGCGTTATAAATTCTTTGGAGAATATTACCAGCTCATCGATAAAAAAAGCACCAATATAGTCATTGCAGGCTGCGACATCCGGCATTACACAAAGATTCACCGCACCTTTATCTGGGCCAACAGACTGGCTGCCAGCACCTCTTTCGGGGGCAACAAGCTTATGTATTACCTCGGCGGCGTTGATAACTGGATTTCTCCGGGTTTTGACTACGACAACAGCATCGACAATTCGCAGGATTATGCTTTCCAGACCTTAGCTACCAATATGCGCGGGTTCAAACAGAATGTGCGCAATGGAAATTCATTTGCCGTATGGAATTCAGAACTCCGGTTCCCTGTCTTCAAATACTTTATAAACCGGCCGTTGAAATCGGATTTCCTCAATAACTTCCAGATTGTTGGTTTTGCCGATTTCGGTTCTGCCTGGAAAGGACTAAATCCGTTTTCGGAGGAAAATACCTACTTTACCCGGACGATATACCAGGAACCTTTGAAAGTGACGGTCCAGGTCCAGAAAGATCCGTTTGTGGCCGGTTATGGTTTTGGGTTGCGAACCAGGTTATTCGGGTATTTCATCCGTGCCGACTGGGCCTGGGGCATTGAGGATGGCGCCCGTCAGGACCAGATTTTTTACCTCTCGTTCAGTCTCGATTTCTAACCCCCGTTCATTTGTCAGTCTCCCTCCCGGCAGCAATAGTCATGAATAAAGCGGGGAATTAATTTCAGAAAAAACTGCTAAAAATCATCAAATCCCATGAAAATGAGCCTGCAAGTTATATTGATATTGGTGCTCATCGGCCTTACAGCCGGTATCTTCGGAGGCATGGTGGGCCTCGGAGGCGGCGTCATCATGATTCCCGCCATGGTTTTCCTGCTGGGAATGTCACAACTTGAAGCCCAGGGCACCAGCCTGGCCATCATGCTGCCCCCGATCGGAATTTTTGCCGCCATCAATTATTACAAAGCCGGTCACATTGATTGGAGATATGCACTCATCATTGCCGCTGCCTTTACGGTCGGTGGATATTTCGGATCAAAAATCGCCCTGAACATCCCGGCCGACCTTGTCAGGAAAATATTCGCCATATCCGTTATAGCCATTGCCTTAAGAATGTTCTTTAAAAGTTGAAATAATTCGCTTATACCTCCTCATCATACCTGCCGACTCATTACATCCTCAGCTATGCCTGCCGAAAACATTGATAACCGTATCGTTTCCTTCATTCATAAACATCACATTTTCACCCTGGCGACAATTGCCGGTAATCAGCCTTATACATGCACCTGCTTCTATGTTTTCATGGATTCGCTGAATCTTTTTGTCTTTACCTCCGATGAAGGCACACGCCATGTTGCAGAAATGAAAAGGCAAAAGCGCGTCGCAGGCGCTGTAGCCCTTGAAACCAAAGTCGTGGGGCGCATCCAGGGCATTCAGTTCACTGGCGATAGTTTTCTCATAGAGGGAGATGTTTACGCCAAAGCCAGGAAGGCCTATCTGAAGAAATTTCCTTATGCCGGATTTAAAGAACTGACATTATGGGGAATAGAACCTGATTTTATTAAAATGACCCACAACATGCTGGGATTCGGCACCAAACTCATCTGGACAAAGAATGACGATCCGGCTTTTTAACATTACCCTGCTGATGGTACAAAACGATAGTGCCGATCATATACTTCCGCTTAATCGGCCGAAAGAAAATAACGCTGAATAGTAGCAACTTAATTAATTTTGAATCTGATTTTTTTTCCATATTATTGTAATGCTTGATTGACGGACATTTCAAAACTGGCTATTATCAAGGGATTCGTTACTTATAAAGATAGTTTTTCACTGGTTATCAATTATTTAAATGTTTCTGTTTAAATTTTGTTAATAACTGCTTTTGGTGATTTTTTGCACCTTGTCGTAAATTGGTCTGACAGTTTGAGCAACCCGGACAGGTTTATCTTCTAACTGCATTTCAGTTATTTATATCCTACCGCTACAATCTTAAATTAACCCGTCAAGCGACTTACCTATGGACGCAGACCTCTTTTCGAGTATTGACACCAGGGCCGATAAGGATACCTCCGAGACTTTCTATGATGAAGTATTGAAGAAACGTAATCGCCCTGATATGAATAACGACCCTGAACCGGAACCGGAACAGGCGACACAACAAATTAAACAACCTGAAGAAGATTTGAAGATGCAGGAAATGCCCCTAACCCAACCACCAAAAAAATTGATCACATACCAGCATGAAGAAGTGATGGAAGCAGCCACCGCCTATTTCAAGGGCGACACATTGGCGGCCAGTGTGTGGATGAATAAATATGCCCTGAAAGACAGCGACGGCAATATATACGAACGCACTCCCGATGACATGCACCATCGCCTGGCTTCGGAAGTTGCCCGCATCGAACGGAAATATCCCAACCCGATGGGCGAAGAGGAGTTGTTTGAACTTTTCCGTGATTTTAAATACATCATTCCGCAGGGAAGCCCGATGGCCGGCATCGGAAATAATTTCCAGGTATCGTCCCTCTCCAACTGTTTCGTGATCGGAAGCGATGAAAACCAGGATTCCTACGGAGGCATCCTAAAAGTTGACCAGGAACAGGTACAACTGATGAAACGCCGCGGAGGTGTCGGACATGACCTTTCGCATATACGCCCCTATGGCAGCGCGGTAAAAAACAGCGCCCTGACTTCTACCGGCATTGTTCCTTTCATGGAACGGTATTCCAATTCCACACGCGAAGTGGCCCAGGATGGCCGCCGCGGTGCGCTCATGCTCTCTATTTCGATACAGCACCCCGATTCCGAGAATTTCATCGACGCCAAGATGGAACAGGGAAAAGTTACCGGCGCCAATATCTCGGTGAAGATTGACGATGATTTCATGAAAGCCGTGAAATCCGGTTCCAAATACACGCAGAAATACCCCATAGGCTCCGACAATCCTGCCAAAACAAAAGAGATTGAAGCCGGGAACCTGTGGGGAAAAATCATACACAATGCCTGGCAGTCGGCCGAACCGGGGGTCCTCTTCTGGGATACCATCATCCGCGAATCGGTTCCTGATTGTTATGCCGACCAGGGATTTAAAACCCTTTCCACCAATCCCTGCGGCGAAATTCCCCTTTGCCCTTACGACAGTTGCCGCCTGCTGGCGATGAATCTTTACAGTTATGTAGATAATCCATTCACGCCCGAAGCTTCCTTCAATGCAGGGCTCTTTGCCAAACACGCCCGTCGCGCCCTCCGCATCATGGATGATATCATTGACCTTGAAATGGAGAAAATCGACGGAATCCTGGCCAAGATCGATGCCGACCCCGAAGACGAAGAAACCAAGCGTATCGAACGGAAACTCTGGGAAAACATCCGTTCAAAAACTTTACTGGGACGCCGTACCGGCATCGGCATTACCGCCGAAGGCGATATGCTGGCTGCCCTTGGCTATCGTTACGGATCGGATGAAGCCACCAATTTCAGCGTCGAAGTTCATAAAACGCTGGCATTGGAAGCCTACGGTTCATCCGTTGACCTGGCTGCCGAACGCGGCCCCTTCCCTATTTTCGACATCGAGCGTGAAAAAAACAATCCGTTTATCAACCGCATCAGCCGGCTGGCGCCGGAGGTTTACCAAAAAATGCTTAAAAACGGCCGACGGAATATCAGTATGCTCACCATCGCCCCCACAGGCAGCGTTAGTATCTGCAGCCAGACGACCTCGGGCATCGAACCGGTATTCATGGTCAGCTACAAACGCCGCCGCAAAGTAAATCCCAACGACCGCAACGTTACCGTCACTTTTGTGGATGAAGTCGGCGATTCATGGGAAGAATACAACGTATTTCACCCGAAATTCCTTGAATGGATGCGCGTAAACGGCTACGACGTTGACCAGGCAAACCATTTACCCGAATCGGAGATGAATGCCCTCATCGAAAAATCGCCTTACTATAAAGCCACATCCAACGATATCGACTGGGTAGCCAAGGTTAAGATGCAGGGCGCCATTCAGAAGTATGTTGACCACAGCATCAGCGTTACGGTGAACCTGCCGAAGGACGTTACCGAAGAACTGGTAAGCAAGGTCTACCTCACTGCCTGGGAAAGCGGCTGCAAGGGAATGACGATCTATCGCGATGGTTCGCGCGCCGGCGTGCTGGTAAGCAACGAACCGAAAAAGGAAAAAGAAAGTTCTGTTGAATTTAAGGAGACCAAAGCGCCGCCCCGCCCGAAGAAACTCGAAGCCGACGTGGTGAGATTCACCAACGAAAGTGAAAGATGGATAGCCGTGGTGGGCCTGCTCGACAATAAACCCTATGAAATCTTCACGGGAAAAAGCGAGGACTTCTTCCTGCCCGACTGGGTGGAAAAAGGCTGGGTAATCCGCCAGAAGGAAACCGGAAAGTCGGCTATGTACAATTTCCAGTATCTGGACAGGCAAGGTTACAAAGTAACCTATGAAGGGCTGTCGCGCACCTTCGATAAAGAGTACTGGAACTATGCCAAGCTTATCTCGGGAATCCTGCGCCACGGGATGCCCCTGCCTTACGTGGTAAGCCTGGTCGAAAACCTCACTTTCGATAAGGACTTTATTACTACCTGGAAAAACGGGGTCGTCCGCACCTTATCAAAATACATCAAGGAAGCGCGCCAAACCGGCGAAGCCTGCCCGAAATGCGGCCAGACCGATGCCCTGTACCGCAAGGAAGGCTGCGTATATTGCAAACACTGTGACTACTCGAAGTGCTCATAACATCTGCTTTGATTATGACTGCCGCCCCGGTTCTTGCAGGTTCCGGGGCTCTTTTTTTATCCTGATTCAACATCAGGAACATTGCGTTTCCAGGCTGAACCGGTATGTAAAAACCAAACCGGTAAATAACAATCCTGTAACCAATGAATTTAGTCGGGCAACAAATTATGCCGGGAAAGGCTCCTTTATTGAGGTAATATTGTTAAGTTTGTGGTGAGGATAGCAACACACGCGGAACATGCGCGAGCGAGCGAAGGGGTGGATTTGTTGGAACACGTGAAAGGAATCGCGCGGTAGCGGGGCCGGAGGCGGATGAGGTGAAAGCCTGCGGCACAACGGCAACAGGGCGAAATTGCTGTTCAGTGACCGGTATGCCTGAAAAACCAAACCTGTAAATAGCAATCCTGTAACCAATGAATTTAGCCGGGCAACTAATTATGCCGGGAAAGGCTCCTTTATTGAGGTAATATTGTTAAGTTTGTGGTGAGGATAGCAACGCACGCGCAACATGCGCGAGCGAGCGAAGGGGTGGATTTATTGGACCACGCGAAAGGAATCGCGCGGTAGCGGGGCCGGAGGCGGATGAGGTGAAAGCAATTTACTCGCGCCTCTCCTGACATGCGTTGAAATTTTATAATGCTTAATAAAATTGTTTACTTTTATTGCATGGTTAGCAAAATTATATATCAGAATAACTGGCGTAAGAGAATAAGTGGCGCACGCGTAAGGAGATGAGCGTAGAGAAGATGGCAGCATAAACAAAACCTTTAAATTTATCAGGCAATGAAAGAAATTTTAATCTTTTTATCGGCAGGTTTTTTACTTTTCATCCAGTCGTGCAGCAAGGACGATGAAAAAACCACCGTGGTAAGCGGAATTGTTATACAGTCGGGCAACAAACAACCACTTGACAGCGTCAGGGTTACATTGCGTGACGGGGTAAGCACTGCAAACGACCCCATATTTCCCGGGCAAACCGCCTCGGGCTGCAAAAATGTTGCCTATACTGATAAAGACGGATATTTCAGGGTGGAAATTACCGGAGAATACGGTCCTTTTATTTCCTTAGCCAAGGATAAATATATGCCTCCTTACAGTGGTGCAATCATTCCCATGAAATGGGGGGCCAATAATGCAGGAAAAGTGTTTGAAATGGATGCTGAATCACACTTTGAACCAACATTGTTTCCGATTAATCAAACAGAACATAGTACTTTCTGTCCACTGTATTATGATGGCGATGATGTATGCCAATCTGGATGGACCAAAGAATGGGACGGCACAAAAATTAAAGTCCTATATGATTTGATTTATGGGCTTGATTGCATAGGAGATAAGTATTTACGTTACAGGTTGGTATATGTAAGAAACGGGAATACCTTTACAAAACTTGACAGCGTCTATATTAAAGCTTTTGAAACTTACAGGGATACGATTTATTACTAGGCCCTCAATTTATCAGGCTATGAAAGCAGCATTCATTCTATTATCGGCAGGTTTTTTACTTTTCATCCAGTCGTGCCCTTGCTGGCACTCGCTTGCAACGAGTGCCCCTTACTGCTTCACCAACTCTCTCACCGTAGATAATCCTTTTACTTCGTAAAGGCCAAGCGGAACCGAAAAAGAAACCATATTTAAAACGCTTTTAGAGCGAGCTCAACCAACGCCAACTTTGCTCGGCGCGTCTGTTAACGCGTGTATTGTATGCCTGCGGTAAACTACATCTTTTTCAGCACAGGTATTGAAGGTTTTCAAAACCTTCAGGGACTGCCCGGCCGGCAGGCCTTCTCCCTGAGCGCCTGTCCCGATTCATCGGGAAGAAGGCACCGGAAGCGGATGAGGAGAAAGCCTGCGGCACAACGGCAACAGGGCGAAATTGCTGTTCAGTGACCGGTATGCCTGAAAAACCAAACCTGTAAATAGCAATCCTGTAACCAATGAATTTAGCCGGGCAACTAATTATGCCGGGAAAGGCTCCTTTATTGAGGTAATATTGTTAAGTTTGTGGTGAGGATAGCAACGCACGCGCAACATGCGCGAGCGAGCGAAGGGGTGGATTTATTGGACCACGCGAAAGGAATCGCGCGGTAGCGGGGCCGGAGGCGGATGAGGTGAAAGCAATTTACTCGCGCCTCTCCTGACATGCGTTGAAATTTTATAATGCTTAATAAAATTGTTTACTTTTATTGCATGGTTAGCAAAATTATATATCAGAATAACTGGCGTAAGAGAATAAGTGGCGCACGCGTAAGGAGATGAGCGTAGAGAAGATGGCAGCATAAACAAAACCTTTAAATTTATCAGGCAATGAAAGAAATTTTAATCTTTTTATCGGCAGGTTTTTTACTTTTCATCCAGTCGTGCAGCAAGGACGATGAAAAAACCACCGTGGTAAGCGGAATTGTTATACAGTCGGGCAACAAACAACCACTTGACAGCGTCAGGGTTACATTGCGTGACGGGGTAAGCACTGCAAACGACCCCATATTTCCCGGGCAAACCGCCTCGGGCTGCAAAAATGTTGCCTATACTGATAAAGACGGATATTTCAGGGTGGAAATTACCGGAGAATACGGTCCTTTTATTTCCTTAGCCAAGGATAAATATATGCCTCCTTACAGTGGTGCAATCATTCCCATGAAATGGGGGGCCAATAATGCAGGAAAAGTGTTTGAAATGGATGCTGAATCACACTTTGAACCAACATTGTTTCCGATTAATCAAACAGAACATAGTACTTTCTGTCCACTGTATTATGATGGCGATGATGTATGCCAATCTGGATGGACCAAAGAATGGGACGGCACAAAAATTAAAGTCCTATATGATTTGATTTATGGGCTTGATTGCATAGGAGATAAGTATTTACGTTACAGGTTGGTATATGTAAGAAACGGGAATACCTTTACAAAACTTGACAGCGTCTATATTAAAGCTTTTGAAACTTACAGGGATACGATTTATTACTAGGC
>Ga0209099_1000077_pt1 | contig 109002 bp, 88 predicted proteins | sample AD_JPNHW2_MetaG_FD_184430 | JGI IMG/M metagenome (GOLD analysis project Ga0209099, IMG submission 184430) | Active sludge microbial communities of municipal wastewater-treating anaerobic digesters from Japan - AD_JPNHW2_MetaG (SPAdes) (version 2) | ecosystem: Engineered > Bioreactor > Anaerobic...
ATTAACTAGAGCACTAGAGCTAAAGGATGATGCTTCAACTGGAGTTAAATCTGTAACCGTTGCTCATGTGGGAGTTGCTACATCAGAACCTACTATTCGCAAAGCGTTGGCTATTGGTGCTGATGACGCAATAAGAGTAAATGCAGAACCTGCTGATGCATATTATGTAGCAGCACAGCTTGCTGAAGTTGTAAAGAAAGAACAGTTTGATATGATCATCTGTGGGATCGAATCAAGCGATTTTAACGGCTCGACTGTTGGTGGAATGTTGGCCGAATTTTTAGGATACCCTTCAGTTTCAGCCGTATCAGGTTTGAAAGTTGAAAACGGACAAGTAGTAATTAATCGTGAAATTGATGGTGGAAAAGAGGTTGTTTCTGTTCCTGCTCCATTCGTTGCAATTGTACAAAAAGGTATTGCAAAGGAGCCACGTATTGCTGCAATGCGCGGTATTATGATGGCTAGAACAAAACCTATTAAACTATATGAACCTATTGCCATTGAACCTTTGACAAAGGTTGCAAGCTTCGAGATGCCTAAAGCACGCGCTGCTTGTAAGTTTGTTGATGCTGAGAATCCAAAACAGCTTATCGAGCTTTTACAAAACGAAGCTAAAGTTATTTAATCCATTATCAATCGTAAAAAACAAAACAAGATATGTCAGTTCTAGTATTCACCGAGAATTGGGATGGTAAGTTTAAGAAACTTTCATTCGAGTTAGCATCTTACGCTTCAAAAGTTGCAGAGATGCTAAACACAAACGCAGTTGCTTTATCAATTGGTAATGTTGATGAGACTGAGTTAAAGAAACTTGGCAACTATGGTGTAAAAAAGATTATCAGCATAAATAATGACGCTCTTAAGAGCCTCGATAACCAAGCATATACCAGTGTAATTGCAGAAATCGCTCAAAAAGAAGGTAGTAAGGTTATTGTTCTTGCTAACAATAACACTGGGAAGGGTCTTGCTCCAAGACTTTCTGTACGTTTAAAAGCTGCTATTGGTGCTGGGGTTAGCCAATTACCATTAAGTGTAAGTCCTTTCACAGTTTATAAGAGAGCCTTCTCGGGTAATGCATATGCACATCTTGAGTTAACTACTGATGTTAAAATTATTACCCTTGCTCAAAACTCATTTGAATTAATTGAAACTTCAAATAGTGCAGCAATTGAAAATGCTAGTGTAAATGTTGATTCAGTTAAAACTCAGATTAAAGAGGTTCAGAAACAAACTGGTAAAATTTTATTAACCGATGCCGAAATAGTTGTTTCTGGTGGTCGTGGAATGAAATCACCTGATAACTGGGGGCCACTTGTTGAACTAGCCGATCTACTTGGTGCTGCAACAGCATGTTCTCGACCAGTATCTGACGAAGGATGGAGATCGCACGAGGAGCATACTGGACAAACCGGTAAAATTATTGCTCCAAACCTTTATTTTGCAATTGGTATTTCTGGTGCAACACAGCATATAGCAGGTGTTAGCTCATCAAAGTACATAGTTGCTATAAATACTGATAAAGATGCGCCTATTTTTGGTGCAGCTCAGTATGGAATAGTTGGTGATGCTAGCAAGGTATTACCAAAACTTGTTGAGGCTGTTAAGGAAGCTAAGGCGAAGTAGAACGATTGAAAGCTCTCAGGTTCTTCGAACCCTGAGAGGTTATTCCAACTCATAACCTGACAGGGTCGAAAAGACCTGTCAGGGTTTTAAATTTTAAAAAACATATGACAAAACAGATTGTTTTCGCGATCGCATTACTAATAACTCTTGGAGTTTTTTCATTTACAATTCTTAGAATTATTAGTTTTTTTAAGTTGACCAAGAAAGGTTTTCCAATTCGTGATTTTGGAAAACGTTTTGGAGTAATGCTCGAGGTTGCCTTTGGCCAAACTAAAATATTTCGTCGCCCAATTATAGGATTTTTACATGCCCTAGTATTCTGGGGATTCTGTGTAATTCTTATTGGAAGTATCGAGATGGTTATTGATGGACTTTTTGGTACAGATAAGGTTCTCAAATTTTTAGGAGTATTTTATAATATTATCATGGCATCGGGCGATGTATTTGCGCTTCTAATTGCAATTGCCATTATAGTATTCCTATTCCGTAGAATATTCCTACATATTAAACGTTTTGAAGGAATTGAGATGAAGCACATCTCTCACCTTGATGCAAATGTGGCTTTAACTATCATCCTTCTTCTTATGGTTTCTCTTTTGGGGATGAATACAGCATACTATGCTCATACAACCTTAACAGGAGGTGCTATTGAAGGAGCCTACCCAGTAAGTAAATATTTATCAGCAATTTTTGCAGGTGTTTCAGAACACGGCTTACATGTTCAACATGAGATTTATTGGTGGTCACATATTTTACTGATATTCTTATTCGCAAATATGTTACCATACTCAAAGCATTTTCATGTGTTCATGTCGGTTCCAAACGTATTCTTATCTAGACTTGAACCCCTTGGTAAATTGCCAAATATGGATAATGTTACCCGTGAGGTAAAACTTATGATGGATCCAAATGCTGCTTTTGCAGCACCAGCAGCAGATGCTCCAATAGAACGCTTTGGAGTAAAAGATGCAGAGGATGCTTCATGGAAGAACTACTTTGATTCATTGGCATGTACCGAGTGTGGTCGTTGTACCTCTGTTTGCCCTGCAAACATTACGGGTAAGAAACTATCTCCTCGAAAAGTGATGATGGACTTAAGGGCTCGAATGAAAGAAAAAGGTCCTTTATTAGTTAAGAATGGCAGAGATTTTACCGATAATAAATCGTTGATTCGCGATTATATTTCCGAGGAGGAATTATGGGCTTGTACAACCTGCAATGCATGCGCTAAAGAGTGCCCAATAAACATCAATCATCCAACCCTAATTGTTGATATGCGCCGTTACCTTGTTATGGAGGAAGGTTCTGCTCCTGGGGAGTTGAAGGCTGTTTTTAGCAATATAGAAAATAACGGTGCACCTTGGCAGTACTCACCTGAGGATCGTTTACTTTGGGCTGCTGATTTAGAGATGAATGTAAGATAGATAGAAGTCATAGAAGTTAAAGAATTACGAATAAATGGAAACACGAAAAATTGAAGTACCAGTAATGGCTGATCTTTTTGCAAAAGGAGAGAAGCCAGAGTACCTTTTTTGGGTTGGTTGTGCTGGTGCATACGATGATAGATATAAGAAAGTAGCACGTGCATTTGCAAAAATTTTAACTCATCTAAACGTTAGCTTTGCAGTACTTGGTAAAGAGGAGTCATGCACAGGCGATCCTGCACGTAGGGCTGGAAACGAGATGCTTTACCAAATGCAAGCACTTCAGAATATAGAGATATTTAAGATGTATGAGGTAAATAAGATTATCACAATTTGCCCTCATTGTTTCAATATCTTTAAGAATGAGTATCCTGATCTTGGCGGTAATTACGAGGTGATTAACTATGTTCAACTTCTTGACAAATTCATGGAGGAGGGTAAGCTTAAGTTAGATGCAACCTCACTTAAAAATGATAGAATAACCTATCATGATCCCTGCTATTTAGGTAGAGCAAACGATATCTATGATGAACCCCGCTCAATATTAAAAGCCATTACAACAAACTATGTTGAAATGGAGCGTAACAGGAGTTTTGCTCTTTGCTGTGGCGCTGGTGGTGCTCAAATGTTCAAGGAAGCCGAAAAGGGAAACAAGGAAGTATTCCTGGAAAGAACTGAGGATGTTCTTAAAACTAACCCCAAAATCATTGCAACAGCTTGTCCTTTCTGTATGACCATGATGACTGATGGTCTGAAGTACAAAAACAAGGAGGAAGAGATTAAGAATTACGATATAGCAGAGCTTATTGCTATCACACTTGGATTATAATAAAAATAAATAACCATCAAACAAATGGAAAATACTGTTAACCTAAAAAGTGGCGAATTCCTTGTTAAAGATGTTGATGCTAATAGCGTTTTCATCCCAGAAGAATTCAATGAAGAACAAAGAATGATTGCTCAAACTTGTCGCGATTTTCTTGAAGCTGAAGTTTACCCCAATCTTGATAAAACAGAAAAGGGCGATAGAGCTTTGATGAAAAGTATCCTAAAAAAAGCAGGCGAACTCGGAATGTTAGGAATTGCGATACCTGAGCAATACAACGGTTTTGGTCAAAACTTTGCTACCCAAATGCTTGTTGCAGAAACTACAGGAGCCGGTTACTCATTCTCTGTTGCTTACATGTGCCACTGCGGTATTGGTACTATGCCAATCATGTATTATGGTAACGAGGAGCAACGTCAAAAATATGTATCACGTCTTGCTACTGGTGAACTTATCGGTGCATACTGTTTAACTGAACCAGGTGCTGGTAGCGATGCAAACTCAGGTAAAACAAATGCTAAACTATCTGAAGATGGTAAACATTATATCCTTAACGGACAAAAAATGTGGATTACCAATGGGGGTTTCAGCGATACACAGGTTGTTTTTGCTAAGATTGATAACGATCGTATTCTTAGCGCTTTTATTGTTGAGAGTAACTGGCCAGGTGTAGTAATTGGTCCCGATGAGCATAAAATGGGTATTAAAGGTTCATCAACAACTCAGATTTACTATAACGATGTAAAAGTTCCAGTTGAAAATCTAATTGGTGCACGTGGCGAGGGTTTCCGTATTGCGCTAAGCATCCTTCACATGGGTCGTATGAAACTTGGTGCTAACGTAATTGGTGCTGCTAAGCAAACCATTACTGATGCAGTTAAGTATTCAAATGAGCGTAAGCAGTTTAATACTCTTATCTCAAACTTTGGTTCTATTAAGCACAAGCTTGCTCAAATGGTTATCAAAGCATACGCTCACGAATCAGCTATCTACCGTGTAAGTCAAGATGTTGATATACTATTAGATAGATATAAAGCTGAAGGTTGCGATTATGGTAAAGCAGCTATTGACGCTATTAGTCACTACGCTGTTGAGGATGCAATCCTTAAGGTTTATGGTTCTGAGATGTTAGATTACGTTGTTGACGAGGGTGTTCAGGTTCATGGAGGTATGGGTTACTCTGCCGAAATGAATATTGATAAAGGCTACCGCGATTCACGTATCAACCGTATTTTCGAAGGTACAAACGAAATCAACCGCTTACTTGTTGTTGAAAGTGCAACAAAACGCGCTCTTAAAGGTGATTATGACCTATTCGGTGCTGCAGAAGTTTTATACAACACCCTCGATTCTATTAACGATAGTGCAAAATCTGGCGAAAACTACTTTGAGCAAAAACTTCGCTACATAAAGAACTTCAAGAAAGCCGTTATGCTTGCTGTTTACAGCACAAACAAGGCTCTTGGTAAGAAGTTTATGAGCGAACAGGAGGTTGTGAACAACCTTTCGAATATGATCATGGATCTTTATATTGCAGAATCATTAGCATTAAGAATTCAGAAGTTAGAAGGCTTAAAAGGTGCTAACGCTATTAATAGAGATATCCTTGATGTGTTTGTTTACGATGCAGCAAGCAATATTAGAAAGAATGCAAAAGATGCAATCTACTCAAGCATTGAAGGTGAAGAGGCTGAAAAGTTAAATAAGGCTATGAAGACTCTTACCCATGTTGCTGGTGTTAACGTTAAAGATGCTCGTCGTCGTATTGCTGATAAGCTAATAGCTGACAATATGTATAAATTCTAGTATACTAGTTTGATAAAAAGAAAGGCTTCCATTTGGAAGCCTTTCTTATATACTTTTATAAAGTTTTATTGCATACGTTATTACAAAGATACAGAATAGAACTCCTCCAACTATTGAAATTTCAATTGCTCCTGCCCAATGATTTAGCTTCATAAAAGTTCCTGCGAATATTATAAAGAGTGTAGCCATACCAAGTAGTTGAATATTTCTATCGGGTAAATTTAGTTTGTATAGATAGATTGAAATAATTGGTATTGCAATAATTGCATTAAAAAGAATGCCATATACAATGAATTTACTGGCACCTTCAAGGTGATAAAGCTTAAATATGGCAATACTCAAAATGAAATTAAGTATACCAATAACTCCGGTAATGTAAGCTGCGGCTTTCATAGTTTTAGGTTTTAGGTAATAAATATAAAACTCAAATTTTGTTCAATTTACAACAATATGAAGCAAATGTCAATTAAGTATTTGTTAATCAATTTTATAAATAAAAAAGGCTTCCATTTGGAAGCCTTTTCAAGAGTTACCTCTAATTAGTGAATACTATTTAGTGTATTGATTGATTACATTAACAATGCTTCTTTGACAAACCTTACAGAATACTTGATGGCGAGTGTACATAATGCAATCAATTTGGGAACGATACATTCCCTTGGCATTATAGTTTGCTCCTTCGAATGCACCAACAACATCTTTGTACTTTTCAGTTGAAAAATACTCATTCTCTTTATTCATTTGTTTTACAAACAGATCTTCCATAACGTTTGCAGGTGCTTTATCCTTGATTAGATTTTCACGTTCTTTTTGAATTTCAATAGCAAATTTGTCGAATTCGTCTTTATTCCATGGGGTTGGAATTGGGGTTCCTTGTTCAACAAGGTCTTTCCATTTAAGGTTATTTTTATCGAAAAGGGCGGTTACATTTGTTTCCCAAGGCTCAACGGTTATTTCTGGAACCTCATATGCTACTGCAGAAGAGTAGTACTCATCAGCCAAACCAGCCATATGGTGGCCCATTTCATGAACCATAATGTAATCAGAGAATTTATTGTCAACACATACTGTTGTATATAGGTTGTAGATGCCTCCACCTCCATAGGTTTTTTCGTTAACCAATATAACCATAAATTCATAAGGAACAGTCGATGCAACATCTCTAACAGTCTTATTATCATATGTTAAAGCGTATCTTTCAGAGTCAAAAGCACTATAGCTTACTGATAATTTAGAATGCTTGAAAACTCCATAATGAGGCTTGTTAACGCCAGATTGCTCCGATGGGCTTTCAACGGCTCTTATGTTGATGTTCTTACTCTGCGATTTAAAGGGCTCAGCGCTTAACAGCACATTTGCTAAACGTTTTGCATCATTTCGAAACTTCTCCATCTCTTTTGCTGAATATCCATCACCAAGAATTACAATATCTAATTTTTCCTGAGCTGGACCATTTTCAACAATAATGTCAACCTTTTCGGAGTGGATAATATCCGAAGGATTTACCTGACGGTAGGAGGGATCAATATCGGTAAACCAAATTTGCTTGAATTGGTTTTGGGCATCACGCTTCTTTATTATCACAGTTACTGGCTTCATTGGCCAAGGGAAACGAATTGACTCGTGAAATGTTCCCCAACGTTGATCGGCTTCAGGAGTAGTTTGCCATTCACCAAAAACATTCGCAAACCCTCTTGAGTAAAGCAACGTGTGGGTTTCCTTATCAATCACTTCAAAAAAGTAAGGGCCAAGTTCGAGTTTGTCGATAAGAATCTTTTTACTTCCACCCCAAGCTCCATCGGATAATACTTTATCAACCGAAAACATTTCCTGCTTTGAATTTCCAGTGTGGAAAAAGTCCAATCGCATAATTTTTTCAGTAAAGTAGGTGCTGAAATCGACATCGCCCTTATTTACAACAGAAATAGTTGAATCAGGTTTAGCGTCTTGCTTATTGGGCTCTACTTTATTTGAGTTGCAGGCAATTAAAGCAATCCCAATGATAATAAGGTATAGGTAAGGTTTCATAAAGGTTTGGTTTAAATGGTGATATTTTGGTATTTATATTTTAACGCCTCGATTAATGTACTTTGAGTAATCGACAAGCCTAGGTGTATATTCAGAATCAAGTAAAGGCGAGCTAATTACAAAATCGGCTGTTGAACGATTTGTAGCGGTAGGAATATTGTAAACCGATGCTAAGCGTAAAAGAGCTTTTACGTCAACATCATGGGGTTGAGCCTGCATTGGATCCCAAAAGAAGATAAGTATATCTATTTCACCTTCAGCAATTTTAGCACCGAGTTGCTGATCGCCTCCTAGAGGACCAGATTTAAGCTTCATTATTTGTAAATGATCATAAACTTTATCTCCGATCTTATGCTGTAATGCCTCTTCAACTAACCGACCAGTAGTTCCTGTACAAATAAGCTTATGCTTCATCAGCTTTTCCCAGTTCCATTCAACCCACTCAATCATATCGCCCTTTCTGTTATCGTGTGCAACAAGGGCAATGTTTTTAATTTTTGATCTTTTCATTTTTATCTTTAACTAAATCTCTATTTCACAAAAATAGAAATAACGATGGTTAACTAGGTTAATAAAATGATAATTTATTGTTACGAATCATTTGTGTAACTAGTAGCGAAATAAATGAAGTAAAAAATTAAACTATTAATGTATCTGTAAATCTATTCCATAGCCACCAATTTTGTAATTTAGATGATTGATATTTTGATTTTAATCACTTATTGAAAACCAAATCAATACTAATATGAAAACCTCAAGAACTCTAGTAATTATTGTTCTAATACTACTATTATTTTCTGTTGGGTTGAACTATCATCTTTTAAGTTCAAAAGATAGAGTTCAGGATCGAATCGCTAATACAGAAAAACTATTTGATTTAAACTTTAGTCCTGAGCAGAGGGATTCAATGGTTGAAGGAGTTAATGCGTATTTAGGTTATTACAAGGATATTCATAAGTTTAAACTCGATAACTCTATTTCTCCTTCATTCATATTTTCGCCTATTCCTGTTAGCTATTCATTTGAGAAAGAGCAGAAAAAGATTGATTGGAATCTTCCAAAAGATGTTAAAATGCCCGATAATATCGAAAAGTTATGTTTTTACTCAGTAGCGAAACTTTCAATATTAATCAAAGAGCGTAAGGTCACTTCGCTAGAGCTAACGAAGATGTATATTGACAGACTGAAAAAGTACGACCCTGAATTACACTGTGTTATTACGCTTTTAGAAGACAGAGCCATCGAGCAAGCTAAAAAGGCCGATGAGGAGATATCTAAAGGAATTTACAGAGGTCCTTTGCACGGAATTCCCTACGGGGTGAAAGATTTACTTGCCCTAAAAGGTTATCCTTTTACCTGGGGGTCAAAAATTTACAAAGACCAGATCCCTGACTACACATCAACTGTTATTCAGAAATTGGATGAGGCGGGCGCTGTACTTGTTGCAAAACTCTCTTTAGGGGAATTTGCAATGGATGATGCTTGGTATGGGGGAATTACCCGTAATCCTTGGAATACCGCAAAGGGATCAAGTGGATCATCCGCTGGTTCTGCATCTGCAACTTCTTCTGGTTTGGTCGCTTTTGCGATTGGTTCAGAAACATGGGGATCGATTGTTTCTCCGTCAACCGTATGCGGGGTAACTGGCCTAAGACCAACCTTTGGTAGGGTTAGTAGAACAGGAGCAATGGCACTATCATGGACAATGGACAAAATTGGTCCAATTTGTCGCACAGCAGAGGATTGTGCTCTAGTTTTTGATGTGATCAGAGGGAAGGACAACCAAGACCCAACTCTGGTTGATTTACCATTTAACTATAATCCTAAAAAGCCACTTTCAGAGATAAGGATTGGTTACGTTGAGGATTACTTTAAAGAGAAATACGATTTTAAGGTGAACGATAGTATTACACTTCAAACTTTAAAAGATTTAGGTGCAAACTTAATTCCAGTAAAACTCCCCGAACAATTTCCTTCAATGGCAATGAGTATAATGCTTGAAGCAGAGGCTGCAGCCGCATTCAGCGATGTTACCTTTTCAAAATTGGATACAATGATGGTTAGGCAGGAGAAGATTGCTTGGCCAAATATTTTCAGGCAAGCCAGATTTATTCCTGCCGTTGAATACATTCAGGCAAGTAGGATCCGTACTCAATTAATTGCAGCTTTTATTGATATTTTTAAAAAGGTTGATGTTATTGTTTGTCCAACTTGGGGAGAAAATCAGTTGCTTATGACAAACCTTACAGGGCACCCTGCCCTTCTTGTTCCCAATGGTTTTGATAAAAGCGGATTGCCAACAAGTATTACTTTTATTGCCGATTGGTATAACGAAGCTGATTTAATTCTAGTCGGTTCTACTTACCAAAAGAAAGCAGAATTTTATAAAAAACATCCTGACAAATTTATGCCATAGACTCTGGTTATTGCGCTTATGAGGCAATAGTCTATATAATGATTTTTTTGTTTTAGCTTACTTTTAAACTACGTTGATAAAATTCTATCAAAGGTTTGATAGTTTTGCAAAAAAATTGCTTTGAACCGATACCTCGATATTAGCTTCTACTACCATAAGTTTGGATTTGCTTTTCGTGCCCTAAAGAGCAAAAATTTTAGACTCTTTTTCATTGGGCAGATAGTATCTCTTATGGGTTCATTTATCCAATCCATTGCTCTTGGGTGGTTGGTATACCGATTAACAAATTCACCAGTATACTTAGGTGTTATTGTTTTCGCAGGCCAAATTCCAGCATTAGTGCTAACTCCAATTGCTGGTGTATATGCCGATAGGCTAAACCGCAGAAAAGTTCTGATTGCATCTCAAACCATTTCAATGTTAATGGCATTTGCAATGACTTTCCTCTTTTTTACTGGTTATATTAAGATTTGGCATATAATTGTTATAGCAATTATCAATGGTATAGCAATGGCTTTTGACACTCCATTCCGTCACGCTTTTATTCTTGAGATGGTAGGTGGAAAAGATTTACTCCAGAATGCAATAGCCCTAAACTCAACACTTATCAACTCCGCTCGCTTTATAGGACCGATGATTGGTGGTTTTTTGATTGCACTTTTTGGCGAAGGGTACTGTTTTCTTGTAAATGGATTTAGCTTCTTGGCAGTAATTATTGCTTTGATGTCGATGAAAGTTAAGCCAGCCAATCGGGGTAAGAAGCATGGTTCAATTTTTAATGAGCTGATAGAAGGATTTCATTATTCTTACAACTTTAAGCCAATTAAGTACCTATTATTACTTGTAATTACAACTGGTTTCTTTGGATTGTCTTACCAAACCTTTCTTCCTGTTTTTGCAAGGGATATTTTACATGGCAACTCTAAGATGCTTGGCTTCTTAACAGGAACAATGGGGGCAGGGGCGCTCACTGGCGCGTTTTATCTCGCCTCCCGAAAGGGTATATGTGGGATTCCAAGACTAATTCTAATTGCTGCAATAACTTTTAGCATCGGGTTAATGGGCTTTTCTCTTTCAACATACCCTGCAATCTCATTGGTAATGATGTTTTTTGTAGGTTTTGGAATGATAGTTCAGTTTGCTTCAACCAATACCCTTGTGCAGACTATTGTTGATGAGGATAAGCGAGGCAGGGTGGTTGCTCTTTACGGAATGTCGTTTATGGGAATAACGCCAGTAGGAAGCTTGCTACTTGGCACAATTACCCCTTGGGCTGGAGTACAGTATACAATTTTTGCTTCGGCATTTATTTGCCTTTTGGCGGCTCTAAACTACTCACGGAGGTTGCCGGTTGTAAAAGAGGAGGTTTGTAAGTGAAGCATTATTATTGTCATCCTGAGCAAAGCGAAGGATCTTTAATAAGTAATGATACAATGTTTTCAGTTAACCCTATAGGGTTTCTTCGCTTCGCTCAGAATGACAGTTTAGAATTGTTTTATTGAAGTACAAATGTTATCGGTAATGTATTAGAAACACGAACGGCTTGTCCTCTCTGTTTTCCTGGGTTCCATTTTGGTGATTTCATAATAACTCTTATTGCTTCTTTATCAAGTGATGGATCTACACCTCTTAAAACTTTTGCATTTGTAATACTGCCATCTTTTTCTACAACAAATTGAACAAAAACCCTTCCCTGAATCCCTTTTGCAGCAGCTTCCAAGGGGTATTTCATGTTCTGGGCAACCCAAATACGAAAATCGTCGTCATTGTTTCCGAATTTAGGCATTTGCTCAACGACCATAAATACTTGTTCTTCGTTCAAATCTTTTACTTCTTTTGTTTCTTCTGTTTCTTTTACTTCTTGTTTATCCTTTTTTAAAACCTCAGCTCTAACCTCATCTGAAATATCGCTTTTCCTTGCAGTAACTACTATTTCTTCCATTCCAGATTGAACAATTTCTTTCATCTCATGAAGAGTAAAAACTAATATAGCATTTGATTTTCTATTGGCTGAAGGATTATAAATGACTAAATTGAAGGAACCATCTTTTGAAGGATTAAAAGATATCATTGAATACTTTTGGTTATTATCTGCTACTACAACCTTCTCTTTTTCTGATTTATTATAATAAATTTTAAATCCTAATTTTTCTTCATTGTTATTTGATATTATATAAAAGTTATAGATACATGCTTTCTTTAGAATTACATTGAAATTCTGTGAATTATCAGGGGCTAAACTAACTTTGAATTCTTTCAACCAAGTATCTTTTACTTCAAGTTTAGCTTTAGACATTAAGTCATTAAAAGATGTGGTATCGTTTTGAACAGATGAAATAGTATTTCTTGTTTCTAATCCTTTTTCTGATGGTTTACTAGGAGTAAAAGCAGATACTCCAACTATAAGTAGTACAACAATTGGGATTATTACTAGAAAGTTAATCCATCGTCCGGTTTGGTTCATTGGTTTTCCTATCATGGCTATTCGTTTTTTAGTGATTAATGCACTTAGTTGGTTTCCTACCGTAGGCAGGCATGAAGAAGTAACAACCGAAAGCAGAAGATTTTGATAGGAGTAAGGGTCGGCTCCATTTCGGATTACACCATTATCGGCAATAAACTCATGTATCTCAATTAATTTACGCCTTGTGGTGTAAGCGAAAGGGTTAAACCACTGGAACACAATTAGTAGTTCAATTAGTATCAGGTCAATCGAATGGAAATGGCGTATATGCTCACGCTCATGCTCAATAATCAACCTTTTTTCTTCATCGGTAAATTTTAAGGGGTTAATAAAAATATATTTATGGAATGAAAACGCGTTGTCGGTTTTATCAGTAAAGATTAGGTTTAAACCATCTTCACTTTCCAGCCTATTACCCGTATTCTGGATTAGTATTATTGATCCAAAACGGAAAATAAATCGAATGAATAACAGTACTGAGATAGATAGGAGGGCAATACCTATTATTTTCACAAAATCAATATCCATTAAGTTGAAACTACTTGTGGCTGTTGTTTGTGTAACTTCTGTAGTAATGTTTTGCTCAAGTACCTTAATCTCAGTCGGCAATACATACTTAACATCTTTTGTAAACATCGATCCTATCCCTAAATCAACTGGTAACGAAGGAATTAGAAACGACAGAAGAATAGAAGCAATTAGGTAGAACCTGCTTAGATTAAACCTAGTGTTATTCTTTAAAAAGATTTGATATCCTAATACGAATAACATCAAACAAATGCTTGATAACGTGATATATAATAGCAGGCTACTCATTTTTCTTGGTTTTTCGTTGTTCTATTTGCTCTTCGAGAAGCTTTTTCAATTCCTCTAGCTCCGATAAACTTACCTCGTCCTCAGATGAAAAGAATGAGGCAAATTTCTTCCATGAGCTGTTGTAGTGCTTGGTTAGCACATGTTTGAAGCAAAGCCTAGCATATTCCTTTTTAGATACTAAGGGGTAGTACTCGTGATTTTTGCCGTAGGCGTTAAACCCTACCATCCCTTTTTTCTCTAATATTCGAACAATAGTAGAGACAGTTGTGTATGCCGGCTTTGGCTCGGGGAATAGTTCCAGAATATCCTTTACGAAAGCTTTATTCAGCTTCCATAGGTACTCCATTACTTCTTCTTCTGCTTTTGTTAGTTCCTTCATAAGAACAAATATAACTAAAAGTTTTAGTTATACAACTAAATATATTAGTTGTTTGAAAAATATTTTATATTTCGTTGATATTCAATATGTATTGTTTAATAAAATGTATTTGTATTTTTGCTATATATGAAAATAAAGAATAACACTATAACTAATTACCTATGAAACGGATTCTATTTATTCTACTATTCTTTTTCCCAGGATTCCTTTTCTCACAGGAAGAACAATCCCTAAAGGACCAAGTTCAGAAATTACAGGAGGATAATGTTAACCTTAACCATCGATTAGATGAGCTCCAAAAGATGATTGATGACGGTTTATGGTTTGATAAGCTAAAAGATGCTGCCTTCATAGATAAGGTGTTTATGTATGGCCCTCCACCAGCGCATATAAAAAATCCAACTGCAATGGGGGCAAAGAATCCAGTTAAGTTCTGGTCGTATATTTTCATTCCTAAGAATATTGATTTAACAAAGAAGTACCCTCTTCTTGTACTTCCTCATGGTGGTGTGCATGCCGATTTTACAACCTATCATACACATATTATCCGAGAGATGATGGCTCAAGGGTATATTGTTGTAGCACCAGAATATCGTGGTAGTACTGGTTATGGACGTGGATTTTATGAGAAGATAGATTATGGCGGATTGGAGAACGAGGATTGTGATGCTAGTCGCCAGTATATGATCGATAACTACGATTTTGTTGATAAGGACAGGGTTGGGATTATTGGTTGGAGCCATGGTGGGATGATTACCTTGATGAATATTTTCGATCATCCAGATAACTACAAGTGTGCTTTTGCTGGAGTTCCTGTTTCTGATTTGATAGCGCGCATGGGCTATTCAACTGATGATTACCGTGAAGAGTTTTCATCTGATTTTCACCTTGGTAAAACTGCCCATGAGGATGTAAATCTGTATCGTCAACGTTCACCAGTTTGGAATGCTGCTAAGCTTCAAACTCCACTTTTAATTCACACAAATACAAACGACGATGATGTTTATTCTCTTGAAGTAGAACATCTGATTCAAGCGCTAAAAGCAGAAGGGAAGAAGTTTGAGTACGAAATCTTCAAGGATATGCCCGGAGGGCATTCGTTTGATAGGATTGATACTAAAGCAGCAAAGGAAATACGAGTAAAGATTTACAAGTTTCTTGCACAGTACTTGAATCCTCCAAAGCCGATTAAAAGTTTAGACGAAATAAACAAAGCAGCGTATCTACCCATTAAATAAATTACTTGTCATGCTGAACGAAGTGAAGCATCTATTTTCATTTAAAAATATTTCGCTTCGTTCAGAATGACAAATTAGGTTAATTAAAAAATGTAACTAGTAACCAGTAACTTTTAATTAGTTACAGTGTAGATTCTTCGCTTCGCTCAGAATGACAAATACTAGGATTACCTTGCTCCAGAACTAACATGGTTATTCCATTCACTGCGGCTGCCATTGAAAGTATTGCAGTCGACAAATCCTTTAATACCATTTAGTTTGCCTCGGTGGGTATACTGCCAGTACCTCCATTCACGATTAACGGTAGGTTCTTCATCGAGTGAGCAAATCCAAATTGGGTTAGAATTAAAATTTCCCTTTATGTACTTGTTAAACTCGTGCTCGTTTGTATAGATTATTACCTTGCGGGCAGACCGTGCTTCTACATACTTTATGAAATCGCGAATCTCCTGAATTACCAGTTTTGGGTTATTTCGATTGGTAAAGTTCCCCGATTCCTCAACATCGAGGATAGGTGCAAAATTAAGGTTGTAAATATTTACTCTGTTTAGATAGTTGCGAGCTTGATCGGCACCATCACGATTAAACTTAAAGAAATGGTAGGCTCCAACTTTGGCTTTTATCTTTTTAGCACCAGCCAGATTCTCTTTATAGCATTGGTCAAGGCGAGTCTTTCCTTCGGTGGCCTTTATAAAAACAAAATCAATCTTCTCGTCCGCTAGTTTGTCCCAGTTTATATGCCCATTATGTTTAGAAATATCTATCCCAAATATTGGATATTTAATCCGATTGATTCTAAAGGTATCAGGCTCGAAGAATATCTTATAGATTGCTAACCCAACAAAAAAGGTGAACACGATAACAACCACGTAAAAGCTCTTCTTTGGTCGTCGTTTCATGCTCGGTATATGTTCATTTTGGTAATAATTCTCATCGCTGATATTTGTTCTGCTACAGCAGTTTTTGAGCAATGCGAATTTAGGAAAAGTTTTATGATATTTCTTATTAAGGGTTATTCGGTTGAAATCTAATCCACATCAATCCCTTTCTGCTTAAGTATTTTGTAGTTTGAACGAATTCGAATTAACCAGAAAATTCGCTCCTCTTGGTAGTATTCCTTTGTATTTGGAATCTTTCGTTTTAATGAGTTGTAGAAATAAAGGAATACTGATAGTGAACGATTTCCATTATTCTCTTTGGTAAAGTAGTATAATGGGAATATACTTTTTTCAATACGGCCATCAATATTTGAGTTTGAATAAAGTAAGTATAGTAATCTAAACTCTCGGTCACCGTTTGTGTATCTATCCCAAGTAGCAACCTCCCATAATATACGGTTTGTCTTTTTTACCTCAAACTGATTACGATGAACGTATAATTCCCACAATATTCTATCAGTTGATTGATTATTGCTTATGCTATGATAGTATAAGGGTTGAATTGTAAAGTAGCTAAAGGTTGGACTATTTTTGCTCCAAACAATTGGTGCAAATCTGAAGTAACTATAATCAGGACTTTTAGATCTCTCGATGAAAGGCCAAAGAATACTCGTACTTGTTGAGTTTGAGGTTCTACTTTTTCGGAATAAGAAAAAGAGTAGATCAAACTGCTTATTGCCAGATGTATCATTATAACTTGTGAAAAGTGGGAAAAGTACCCTTCGATGTCTTATATTACTATCAAATTTCCAGAATAAGGGTGTAATCATCTTGTACTTGTTGCCATTTACATTCTGTCCACTTGAGAACAATGGTACAAAAGTGAAAGATTGTGACTTTTTGCTCTTAAAACTCCATACTAAAGGGAATACAACCTTTGTGGTTTGTTGCTTATTATTCAATGCCCAGTAAATAGGAAATACTACATCTGTTTTATAAGTGTTCTTCTTGATTTCATTTCTGAAACTCCACCATATAGGGAAAAGAACTCGACTAGTACTAGTTTGATTTTTGATGAAATAGAATAATGGTGTAATTGCCAAGTGCTTCTTTGAGTTATCATCATTGTGCCCAAATGAGAATAATGGAGCTACTGTTAATGATGTGTAGTTAGGATTATCAAAACTCCAAACTACTGGAAAAACAACATGATTGTTACGGTATTCGTCTACGTTAGCCCAATAAATTGGAAATAGTACGCTCCATTTTGTAGCACTACCCCCTTCCCCATAAGCCGAATGCCAAAATAATGGTAAAAATGTTGTTGAGTAACCATCGGGATTACGTAAATACCAGAATAGTGGAGTAATTGTAAGATGCTTAATTTCATTGTCGGAGGTGCTTCCGTACGAAAATAGAGGAACAAATGTAAATGAGTTATACCTAGGATTTCTTAAACTCCATATAATAGGGAAGAGCACCCTATTACTTCTTATACTATCCCATTTAGAAAAGTACAATGGAACAATTAGGTTGAAGTGTTTTGTGTTATTTGCTTCATAAACATTACGATTCCACCAAATGGGAAATAGAGTATTAAAAGATTTGTTGCTGTTTGTAAAATGCCAGAAAATTGGAGTAACTGCGATATAACCTTTTTGCTCGTTGATATTTTTAGTTGATGAAATTATTGGGAAAAAGGTAAACGATTTACGAGTTGGTGTTGAAAACTTCCAAATCAAAGGGAAAAAGCCGGTATGGTTTCTTTCTTTATCTGAATATTTCCAGTAAAATGTAACAACCTTCGACGAGCTCTTTAGCTCTCCTTGCAAAGTTCTATCGTTTTGCAACCACAATGGGAAAAGTAATTGTCCCTTTCCTTCTTCAGTCTTAAACCTCCAGTAAAGCGGGCTAACAGCCATTAGGGATTTCATATTATCTGTAGATTTTCTAATGGTAAAGAGAGGAGCAAAGGTAAAAGAGTGATAATCGGGGTTCTGAAAATTCCAAATAAGAGGGAATAGAATATTCCCTTTGTATGAATCGTCTTGCCAAGCCCAGTAGAATGGGAAAATTACATTATTAATACGAGCATCTTCTCCTTCGCCTTTTTTTCGATACCACCAAAGAGGAATTAATGTATTACTATACCCAGTTGCAGTTCTGAAATGCCAAAATAGTGGTGTAACCATTAAATGACCAAAAGAATTATCGGATGATTGCCCAAAAGAAAGTAAAGGGATAAATGAGAAAGAATTGTAGTACTTTGAGTTTTTACTCCAAATAAATGGAAGAAGTGTTTGTGTTCTTTCATCATTGTTTTGCTGGGCCCAATACAAAGGGAAAACAACCAAAGATGAATTGTACTCGTATCTTGTTTTCCAGGTAGTACTCCAAACAATCGGGAAAAGGATTCTTCTCTCTAACTCGTCATTTTTAATGTGCCATAGAAATGGAGTTATCATTTGATGGCTCCTATAATCATCGTGACTTTTTCCAATTGAAAGTAGGGGAGCAATGGTGAGTGATTTGTATCTCGAATTGTTTAAGCTCCAAACAACTGGAAAGAGAATTTTATTGTTTTTATACTTGTCTTTATGCGAAAAGTAAATAGGAATTATGAAATTACTTTTAATAGAATCCTTTCCTATGACCATTTTTCTATTCCACCATATAGGTAATAGTAGATTACTACTTCTTTTAGGCGAATCGAAATGCCAAAATAGCGGGGTTATTGCATGGTAATGACTTTTACCTTGCGTATTGCAGCCATAGGAGAATAGTGGAATTAAGGTTTTACTTTCCTTTACTGATGTTTTAAATTGCCAATAAGCTGGAAAGACTACAAAATATGATTTTTTAGTAATCTGATTATTTTTGAACCATAGAAAGAACAGCAGGTTATTCTGCATTATCAACCCATCTGGCGATTTTTTAAACTCAAGTAAATTGATACGGGGTGCAAACTCAAGGAAAGTAAAGGTCTTTGTTTTTTCTTCTGCGCTTGTTGTAAGATGATGAATTGAAGGGTAATAGGTAGAAATAACTCTTAGGTTTTCTTCACTTTTACTGCTGTCTTTCCAGTAAATTGGAAGGATATGACTTCTTCTCTCGCCAATTCTTGTGTTTTGATAGTTGCGATATATTGGAAAGAGTAACTGCTTATCTTTTTCAAAGTCAGAAATTGTGCGTTTGTAAATTGGCCAAAGGTTAATGTTCTTATCGCGGGTAAGCCCAAAATCAAACGACATATCCTTTTTCGTTGTGTCGGTTTGAGAAAAGCTTAGTAATGGGAATAGCAGAAGGAGTATTAGAAAATAATTAAATTTTCTGCAATATGAATAGGTGTATTTTCCCCTTTTAAACATTGGTTAATCGGATAGAATATCAAACCTAAAGGTAAATCATGTTTTTAGGTTTTTCAATGTTTTAAGAGACTTTAAGAATCCGTATTTACGTTTTAAAACAAATTGGTTTAAAAATATTACCTTTGTCTTGTAAAAATATTGGATGTTTAAAATCAATTCGGATCGTGTGATGTAAATAACCTTTGGTTTCTAATCAAGGTTATCCATAAATTTATCTCAGACATATTCTTGTCTGGATATTTCTCTTTTTAATATCATAGTAGTTTTTAATGATTGGTAAAGAACAATTGTATTCTTATACCAGCAATAATTAAATTTTAAATATCATGAGTAACGAAAATAAATCAATTCATGAATTCGACTTCAATCTAATTTGCGAATATTTTTCAAACATTGAACGACAAGGGCCAGGAAGTCCTGAAATGACTATTAAAGCGTTGGGTTTTATCGATAACCTTACCAGTAAATCCAAAATAGCAGATATTGGTTGTGGAACAGGAGGGCAAACAATGGTAATGGCTCAACATGCACCGGGGCATATTACAGGGATTGACCTTTTTCCCAAGTTTATCGATCTGTTTAATAAAAATGTAAGAAAACTAAGTCTTCAGGAAAGGGTAGAAGGTGTGGTAGGCTCAATGGATAACCTGCCTTTTCAGAATGAGGAGTTGGACTTGATTTGGTCAGAAGGAGCTATATACAACATTGGCTTTGAGCGGGGTTTAAACGAGTGGAGAGAATTTCTTAAGCCCAATGCATACATAGCTGTTACAGAGGTATCGTGGTTTACCCCTGAACGACCTACCGAAATAGAAACGTTTTGGAGGGATGCTTACCCCGGGATTGATACAATTCCTAATAAGGTTGCCCAGATGCAAAAGGCAGGATATATTCCAGTTGCAACTTTTATACTACCTGTGAATTGTTGGTTAGATCATTTCTATGCCCCGCAGGTAAAGGCACAGGAACTTTTCTTGAAGAAATATGCAGGGAATAAAACTGCCGAAGAGTTTATTGCAAATGAGCGGCATGAGGCTGAGTTGTACAAGAGGTTTAAAGAGTACTATGGTTATGTGTTCTATATAGGCAAGAAGATTTAGCCCATTTGGATTTTCTGAAATGTAAACGAGAAAACGCCAATTATTTTTTATTAAAAAATACCCCTAAAGGTTACCTCTAGGGGTTAGTTTTAAAATAACTCAAATTCTATTCGATAAACTTAAGCAATAGAACATAAGTATTATAAGAGCATGTTTTCATTTGCAGAACTTCAATCACAGATTAAGTACAAAAAATTTAAACACACTTTGTTGCACTATGAACCAAGTAATTTGTGTATTCTTTTAGTGAATGTTGAATATTTTTCTCCTTTTTAAAGAAGAACAATTATACCAACACCAAAATTTACACCCTTTGTTATTTGATTTATGTTTACACTATAGTAGCTATCATCATTTTCAGGATGAAGTTTTGTATGAGAATAGTTTAAACCTAAATCAATTGAAATAGTTTTATTTATAAATATTCCTACTCCTGCACCTAGATTATATGAAGTTGTTTTTGCAGTATTCTTATCCGATTCATCGTTTACAGGGTCATTGTAACTTGAATAAGATTTACCGATACCCAATGAACCTCTTAAATATGGTTTTACGATCCCCTTACCCATATAGAACTTAATAAAGGGAGCAAATTGAACCGTTTTCTCTATGTACTCGCTTTTATCTTCATCCTTTTCTTTTGCATAACTAAAAGGGAAAGTTACTCCAATAGCCAAGTTATCAATAATAAAATAACCTACATGAGGTGAAAAAGATAACGTGGTTACTTTGCCTAGTTCTTCACTTTCACCTTCATATTCCAATTCGTAGGTCATTGATGAGAAATTCAAGTTTGATTCTCCTCCAATAAGAAATCTACCTTTTTCAGTAGTTTGACTTTTAGCAGATAATGCTAAAAATGAACAAGTAAACACAAAAAGTATTGCCTTATTAATTTTCATGGGTTTGTTTAATAATAATCCTACTCTTAAGATTTTCGGTTTCCTCTCCTTACTCTTCAGGATTTTCAGGATTCTCCTTAATCGAAATTAGCTTTATTATTTAAATTTTTATATGTAATGTGATATGATACTAAACACAAACATCGAATGATTTAGTGCTTGCATTATTTATCAATATTATTAACTTTGGTGAAAGGACTTAAGAACTTAGTTTTTAGCGTTATATTAAAATATTTTAAATCAAAGAAAGTTTAAAGTGATAGAATCGTAGTTTGTTTTTATAAATGAATTAAGACAGTAAAAGCTCAAAACCTTTTTTTAATCAATTTTTATTAATAATACTATCTTATTTTAATCTTCTTATTTACATTTGTTCTAGGGGTTTAACAGTATAGATATATTATTATGCTAAAGAAACTCTTAATATTATTATTCGTACTACTTGTTTGGGTATGTGATATTAGTGCTCAAAGTGCAAAGATTGATTCCCTAAAAGGATTACTAGATAATACAATCCTTGACTCTGTAAAAATTGACCTACTTATCGAAATTGGGAATGGCCTCTCTACAAGCTCACCATCCGAAGCAATTGATTATATAAGTAAAGCAGAGAAGCTCGCGCTAAGAATTAATGATTCAACAAGGTTAGCAATTTCGTATAACAAGCTAGGCGTTGTGTATTATTACATCACTGATTATACAAAGGCTCTGGAGTGTTACATTAAATCATATTATATCAACCAAGCCATTGGAAACGAAAGAAATCTAGCAAATAATTACAATAATATTGGGTTACTATATTACAAGATAATGCAGTATAAAGAAGCACTCTTCTTTACTAATCATGCTTTATCTATTAACAAAAAATTGAATAACAGTATATCTATAGCGCAGAATTACAATAATATAGGTATAATTTATCGAGCCTTAGGGCAAAAGGATTCTGCCCTAATTGCATATAATCTGTCGCTAAAAATGAATGAAGAGTTATATCAAGAACAATCTTTGGCGTATAACTACAATAATATCGGTAATATTTACCTTGACAATAAAGATTATAGTTTAGCAATTAGCTATTTTCAGAAGGCTCTAAAATATAACGAAAGTACAAATAACCTTTACGAGCAAGCCTTAATACTAAATAATATTGCAAATGCCAGTATCTTTCTAGATCAGTATGAATATTCTGAGAAATGTATAATTAAAGCGTATAGAATTATTAAAAAGATAAACTCAAAAGATCTTGAAATAGAGAATCTTAGGTATCGTATTGACCTGTATTCAAAGATAAAAAATTACAAAAAGGCCATTGATATATTCAATGTATATGACTCGCTAAAGGATAGTTTGTGGGCTGTTAATCAGTATGAGCAGGTATCAAAGTATAGAATGCTTTATGAAACAGAAAAAAGGGATAGAGAGCTTTCTCTGAAGAAGGCAAACCTTGCTTTGCAAAAGGCAAATATTGAAAAGCAAAGAATTATTTGGATTGGTATTTTTGTACTAGTGCTAATTAGTTTAGGAGCAATAGCGCTTGTCTACCGTTTAATAGTTCTAACAAGAGGTAAAACCAAGTAAGCTGATTAAATACCATTTTCCAGTTTATTTTGAAATTTTAACCCCAATATTTATTGAATAGCTATTTGTGTTTATATTTTTTAACAATCCCATCCCTCTTTGGTATCTCATATCGACAAAGAAATCCTTTTTATTAAAGAGTTTGCCTTTAAAGCCAACCCCAATATTTACTCCGTAGTCGTAATTTGAGAATGGATATTTAGTATACTTTTCAGTAAAGAAAACATCATTATTGTTAAGTAGCGCAACAAGATTACGCTTGTAGTCGTTAGAAAAGTAATAATTTAAAAAGCCACCAAGTTGTATTGATGGACGAATTTTATAGTTTGTGAATTCGTATTCAAGGATAAATGTATTGTTGATAGATTTCTGAATTAATTTAATATCGTTTAGGTAGTTTATACCAGTTGATTTTCCAATAAAGGAGCCTGAGGACTCTAAGTTTACTCGTCTATAAGTGATCTCGTACTGAAAGTTTAGTCGCTCATTCCAGTAAAACAAGTTGTTATTGTAGAATAATCCTATTGAAGGGTAAATGGCGGTTTGGAAATGACTATTTCGTAAGTAGTAGTAATCATCAGTAAAGTTATTGACTACAGATACATTGGTGATGTTCAATCCTAGTATTGGTCCCCATAAAGCTTTTTTCTTTGGGAGTTTCTTTTCATACACAATACACTCTTCATTTGTGCATATCTGTTTATGATATTTTTGGGTAATATTAATAAGAGATTTATGATTTAGGGTTGTGTTTTCTATTTCCTTTGATAATGCAGGAGCCTTGCTAAAGAAGTATTTTAACATTCCAATGTACTCATTAGATCTTCGTTTATATTTTTGCTCATTTATTATCACCTCCCTCTCGTCATTCCTAAGTTCATAAAGTTTACCATCTCCATTATCAATTAAGTAATGTTCCCCTTTATTATCACGATAGTAGTAAATATCAACAATTCCATCTATTAGCATTTCTAAAAACAACTTTTCATTGCTATTAGAGGTTAAAAGTTTTGAAACATAAAATTTATTATTAATAAACCTGTAGGCTTTAATATCATTTGGGGAGAATTCTTGTTCTTCAGAGTTTTCTTCTTTTTTGAAAACGCATTTCATTGCGTTTGCTTTATTCCCTTTGTAATTTATGAATCCGTATATTGTGTCGTTGCTATTGTTTATTATATATCCACTTCTATAGTCATTTTGAGAATAAGTTTTAGAAAAACAAAGCAAAAGCAATATCAACGAGCAAGTAAGAGTTCTCATTTTTTAAGTATAAAAGTATTATTCTCTATTAAAATCTAATTTGGTATAATTGAAATTGCTGCACCACCTCCAGGAGCAAGTTTTAGTGTTAACTCACAAGTGCTATTCACATCCTGTTTAATAATCTTATAGGAGGTAGGGTTTTTGTCCCAATCGGCATCATCACCATCGAGGTAAAGGGTTGCCTTATAGTTTTTATTGGGGTCAAGAAAATCGAGCTTAAAGGTGATTGTCCGTGCGTTTTCATCGGTTACTGCGCCTACAAACCATTTATCAGTTCCTCGCTCTTTGCGGGCAATTGTTAGGTAATCGCCAATTTCACCGTTTAGTACCTTTGATTGATCCCAATCAACACCAACATCGCGAATAAACTGGAATGCAGGATTCCCTTCGTAGTTCTCGGGTAAGTCGGCAACCATTTGAATAGGGCTATAAATAACTACATAAAGTGCAAGTTGGTGTACTAATGTAGTATTAACCTGATTATCCTTTTTGTAGGGTTTCAGCTTGATGTTAAATATCCCGGGAGTGTAATCCATTGGACCAGCAAGTCCAGCAGTGAAAGGAAGTATAGTAAGGTGCTCGGGAGGGTTCCCTCCATCAACCGACCATGCATTGAATTCTTGTCCCCGGAAATCCTCGCGTGAAATAACATTAGGATAGGTTCTCCACTCACCAGTACCCTTGAATGGCTCGTGAGCATCAACGGCTATATGGTACTTTGCAGCGGTTTCAATTACCTTTCGATAGTGGTTCACCATCCATTGTCCTTGGTGATATAAACTATCGGGTATTATTCTGCCCACATACCCCGTTTTTACATTGTGAATATTAAGTTTCTGCATAAGGGCATATGCTGTATCGAGCTGTTTCTCATAAGTACGAGGTGCGGCAGAGGTTTCGTGGTGCATGATTATGCTAATCCCTTTCTGCTTGGCATATCTAACTACTTCGGCAAGATTGTAATCGGGATAGGGGGTAACAAAATCGAAAATCCCTTCACGATCTTCAAAGCCAATCCAATGTTCCCAACCGGTATTCCAACCTTCAACAAGCAATCCACCAATATTATTAGCCGCAGCAAAGTCGATATATTTTTTAGCATTCTCGGTAGTTGCACCATGTTTACCACCTTTCATTGCCCATGTAGATTTATCGAGATGCATCTCCCACCAAATACCAACATATTTCATCGGTTTAAACCACGAAACATCGCCCAATTTGTTCGGTTCGTTTAGGTTGAGCATTAGCTTTGATTCAATCAAATCACCTGCTTTTTTGCCAACAATTATGGTTCTCCAAGGGGTTACAAAGGGGGGCTGAGTAACTACCTTTATTCCACTTTTAGTTCCTACGAGCAAGCTTTGAAGGGTGTAGTTTGAAGTATCTACCTTTAGGGTCATTCCAGCATAGTTGGTAACAGCCGCCTCATGAATACTTAGATAGATTCCATCTTGGGTTTTCATCGTAAACGGAGTGTTTACCGCATTTTCAGGGATATAGGTTTGAGCAAGGTCTTGCTTACGTTTCTGTTTAGCATCAATCTTGCTGATTTTGGTTGTTTTATACAAGTACTCGTAAATATCCCAATCACCAGGAGTCCACCAGCAGAGGTGATCACCGGTAAGTTTAAATTGGGTATTCTCGTTTGATATTGTAACCATTTTCATATTCTCCTGTTCGGGGAATTCGTACCTAAAGCCAATTCCTTCATCAAATGCTCGGAAAACAATAAAAAACTCGCGGTTAGGTTGATTGCGTTCTTGCAGTTTAACCTTTAACTCTTTGTAATGGTTATTTACATAACGCTGATCGCCCCAAGGCATTTCCCATGTTTCGTTGAAATGTGTGGTATCGATGCTTATCACCCTAAGGTTTCCCGATAAGGAGGGAGCATTCTTAAAATCAAACCCTAATGTTGAGGTTTCAATAATTGGCTTACCCTCGAAAAGCATCCTGTAAGCAGCAGTTCCATTTTTAGTTAATATTAATTCAACTTTTACGTTTCCCGAGGGAGAGCTTATATCTGCTATTTCTAAATTATTACTGCATGAACTACAATTGTAAATTGTTGCAAATAGTGCTAGGATTGAGAGTATCTTTTTCATGGTTCGGGGTTTTTGAACTATCTAATAGACATAATTTCGATAGTGCAAATTACATAAAACTAGACATAGCAAAACGAATACAACTATTTATCTATTAAAAAATAGCGGTAACGTTTGCAGGTAATCGAATTCCTTATTGATTATTTTACAGGGATTTTTTTAATAAACGCATTCTTGTACCCTGCTTCGTAAATGCTTACTAACGATTTTTTTGCATCTAAGATGCTTGAGAAAGTTCCTACCTGATACCGGTATATTCCATCATCACCCTTATTTTCATTTACACCAGATATACTAGAAAATGTTGAAATGTCGGCGGGTTTATGTAAGGCCATTAGCTGTATGGTATAGAATGCTTCCTTTCGATCAATTCGAACAAATGCCTTGTCATAACCCAAATCCTTAACTTTTTTAAGGGTTGCCATTGCTTCGTCCAAGGATTCGGTTGATCCAACTGAATAGCGGAAGTAACCATCTGGTGTTGTTGTTATTTCAATATTGTCGATATTTTTGAAGAAACTTGCACCAACATCAACTCTTAGAGCCATTAGTTGAACTGCATAAGTAGTTATTTGTGCAGTTGAGCTTGGATTAGAAATACTCTCAATTTTTATTACTGGAACAACCTTAACCTCTTTTTTTACCTCTTTTGGAAGTTCCTTCTTTTTCTCCTTTGGTTGCTCTTTAGGTTTTTCAATCTTTTTAACTTCGGCAACTACAATGGGTTTTTCCTTTACAGTTGTGGTATCTTTTTTTACCTCAGCTTTAGGTGTTTCAACAACTAGCTTAGGCTGCTCAACAGGAATGGGGGTCATTAATGCTTCAAAAGTTTCAACTTTAGAATCCCCAGTGATTGCAAGTTCTTTTGAGAACGGGAGATACTTCTTGTTATTTACAAAAACCTGGTAGTTTCCTGAGCCCAACTTATAGTTAAATCCGCTTGTTGAAGTAGAATTAAACCTTGCAATGGTATCATTTTTATTAGGATCGTAAATATTTACTTTGAATTGGCTACTTGCATCTTTTGCGTCAGCAAGTATCTTGCCGTTGATGTTAGTGTACCGGCTAATATCAATATGATAAATATCCCTTTTCCCAAAGCTGTTTTTCTTGTTGTAAAAAGAAATGTATCCTGATTTCCAACCATTTTCAGGGACATAAAATAGATTATCGTCACTATTATTTACAGGATAACCAATATTTACAACTGTTGGAGAACCCTCAAGGTTAACGTAGAATACATCGTATCCGCCCATTCCATTGTGTCCTTCGGAGCTAAAGAACAAATATTTTTCATCATTAGAAAGGAATGGTGTGGTTTCGTTGAAAGGAGTATTAATTTCTGGTCCAAGGTTAACAGGATCACCCCAAACCCCTTTTTCGTTTACACTAACTTTATAAATATCTAAATCTCCAAAACCACCTTTCCTATCGCTTGTAAAGTACATTGTGTTTCCATCTTTTGTTACACAAGCATGTGTTTCATTAGATTTTGTATTTATTGGTTTTTTGAATTTAATAGGTTTAATCCATTTATTCTTTTCATAAGTGGTAACTAGAATATCAGCATTAACAGGATCGTCAGTTGACAGATATAGATCTTTCCCATCAAATGACAATGAGCAGGTTAGAAGGTATTTGTCTCCTAATTGGTTTGTAATTTTTGTAGGTATTGCCCAAACACCCTTATCTTTTTTGGAGACAAATATCTCGTTCCCTAGCGTTGTAAGGGTTGTGTATGCTAAAGTATTACCATCACCTGAAACAACTGCGTTTATATTCGGAGAATCATTATTTATAAGTTTTCCAAGATTACTACTTTTTACGCTAACCGAGTCCTCAATAAAACTATTTACGTTTAAACAGCTTTTAATATTTTGATCGACAAGTTCAATCAACTTGTCGTCTGGCTCTAAATACTCTTTGTATTTTTTAAAAGCGTCAGCAGCCTTCTGGTATTGACCATTTAATCTATACGCTTCGCCAAGTAAATAAAGCGCTTCAACGGGTGCTGCAGATTCTTTTAAAGATCTATCGTCATATTTTGGATTTACATCCTTTGCTGCTTCTTCAAGATAGCTTAGAGCTTCTTTCTTTTGATCATCGGTATTTAGGTAACAGTAGCCAATTTTGAATTTAATACTTGCATAGTCAGGAAGCAGTTTAGATGCTTTTTTAAAAGTCTCAATAGCTTTATCAAATTGCCGGTCAAACATATAGTTTTCAGCATCAGTCTCATACATAAAAATTTTATTCCAATCCTGGGAATAGGTAGAGGCGATCAAAAACAAAAAGAAGAAAAACAGTACAAGTCTAATTCTATGCATTTTGTTAGCATTATAGTGTATAATACGACAGGCGTGATATTTAAGTTACTATCTGCTAATTTACTAACAAAAAAACGTTATTATTTGTTGATAAACTTTATATACGAATAGATGAATCGGTAATAAGTTTATATCAAATATAAGTAATGTAGGGCTAATTAATTCAACATTTTCTGAAAAATACGATATCTTTTGTAAACAGAACCTCCCATTTTTTCCATTTCAGCTCTCATTTTATGGTTGTTTTCGAGCTCTAGGTGGCTGTCGATATACTTTAGACCTGCTTTTTGAGCCTCTTCAAGCATTTTTACACCCATAATAGTATCAATACCCTTGTTTCTATAATGCTCTTGTATCCCTCCTAAGAGAAGGTTGAGTTGTTTTGTTCGTTTCTGCGATTTGAATATTTGAAATATACCGAAAGGTAAAATATGCCCTTTACATTTCCTTATTCCATCGCTTATGTCGGGCATTCCAAGAATAAATGCTACAACCTCATTATTCTCGTTTACTACAACTTTAATAAACCTTGGATCAAGTACTGGAAGGTATCGTGTAGCAAACTCATGCATTTCCTGTTGATCAAGAGGTGCAAATCCGTATATATCTTTGAATGTTTCGTTTACTAAACTCAAAACAGGTTTGATATAAGGCTTTATTTGCTTTCGGGTTGAAAAGTTGATGATCTTGAGATTGCTATTATTCCGCAATGCTCTTTCTAGTATTTTTTTATAAAAATCAGGAATGCTTTCTGGAACAGCAACTTTATAAACTACCAAATCAATTTCTTTGCAAAATCCAGCCTTTTCAACAAAATCAACTAAATAAGGGAAATTACAATTTGATGCAATCACATTTGGTTGGTTGAAACCTTCTATTAAAAGTCCCTGAGGATCTTTATCGGAGAAACCAAGTGGACCTACAACTTTCAGAGTGCCTTTTTCTTTAGCCCAATTCTCAACGCTTTCTAGTAAAACTTTGGCAACCTCAAAGTCGTCATAAGTTTCTAGAAAGCAAAAACGTGCATTATTCTCGTTTTTTGCTTGATTATACTTATGGTTGATAATTCCCATAACTCTGCCAACTACTTTTCCGTTTTTGCTTGCTAATAATAGTATTGTATCGCAGTAGCTAAATGTTCTGTTCTTTTTTGGATTAAAGAATTCCCACTCATCTAAGTAAATAGGAGGAACCCAGTTAGAGTGGTTTTTATGAATTTTTGCTGGTAGATGTATAAAGTTTCTGAGATCACTGCGGGTTTTAACAGGGTAGATTTTAATATCCATAGAAAATGCAATTAAATGAACCTTAATATTAGAATCGAAATATAAGGTTTTTTAATTATTCAGAAATAAGTAGGGAGTGGAAAGTATTTTGAAGTCAGAAGTCAGAAGTCAGAAGTCAGAAGTCAGAAGTCAGAAGTCAGAAGTCAGAAGTCAGAAGTCAGAAGTCAGAAGTCAGAAGTCAGAAATAAAACCTAGTAACCAGTAACCGTATTTAACTACAAGAACTTAAGAGTTACCTCTTTCATAAACTTTTCGTGCAGAATTTGTGCCATACGTTTAACAACTGTCCTGCGGATTTCTAGCTCAACTGGTAAGCTCGGATCCTGATGGGCAATATTTATGCAAGTACCAATAACGAAATCAATTTCATCGCTTTCGAGGATTAATTTAACCATCTGATCAGATGGACCGCTACCTAAACTTGATGTTTCGTTAAAGCGATTTAGTGTCTCTGTCGCCTTGCTTAACGTAAGAATCCCTTCAGTTACTAAATCTGCTCCCTCCATCTGGCTAACAGGTGGAAGATCTGGATCATTAAACTCAAATGAATCAGTAATGTCAAGTTTTAGTTCACGGGCAATAATATCAACAGTTGTAGCACCACTAACTATTTTTTTCCCTTTAAATTCAGAGAATATCTTTGCCAGTTTAGCATCATTATCCTTCTCAAATGGTGGGCCAGTACAAATAAGAAGTTTACGTGGATCCCTAAAATAGATGGTTGTGCAGCTTGCATCATCTTTTGGATGGTAACCATCATTCACATAAGCCATGTTTACCACTTTTGTACTCAATTTACGTGCAGAGATATCGTGTTCGTTTTTTACCATTTTGGCAACAAACTCGCGCGCACCATCGCTCCAACCAAATGGATAGTCAGGGCTACCCATCCCAGATTGGGTAATACCATCACTCCAAAGTATTATTCTATCCTCTTTCTGAGGAGTAAATGTGCAGTATTTAAGTTCCTTCCCAGCGTTTTTCTCACTTTTAAGAATAATGCATTGCCATTCGGTTTCCATTACCTGATTGCCACGCATTATCATACACTCAGGGTTGTCGTATTCGAGGATTCTGGTTTCGCCATTATGCTCAATATCAACTATCGTAAACGTTGAATAGCTCATTTTGCGTTCAGAGCAAATGGGCAGAGTGTTCATAATAATATCAGCAATTGTATTGATATCCTTATGCTCTTTTGTGAAATTAAGGGCTAGAGTAGAGGTGAGGGTTGCAAGCATATTTGCTTTTACACCATGACCCATCCCATCCGAAAGTACTACGATAGTACGTTCTTCGCCCTGTACCCGTTGAGAATAGAATACATCACCGCAAATACGTTCCCCATCGTGGTTTTTTTGTTGACAATTAACCTCTATAAAGAAACTTTCGGACATGGATTAATGTTGTTTGTTCGTAAATTTTTCTACTATATATTATCGTCTCCTCCAGGCTTTTTCTCGTTTTTTTTATCCCCCTCTTTATAGGCGTGGATAATTGAGTTCAGCATCTGTTCAGTTTCTGAAGCACCTTCGCCAAGCAAGAATCCAATTTTTTGAACCATTGCAAGGTTTTTATCTACAACATCGGTAATACGCTTAATTACCTCCTCTTTACGTACTTCAGGAGCGTAAAGGTCTCGAATAACAGCACCTACAATGCTATTTTTCTTAATTGTAAATACAGAGATATTTAAAAGACTTTCTTTGTAATGGATATCTCGATTTAGTATATCGTCATTATTCTGTATTACGTATGAGAAAAGATTGTGAATGTTGTATGGAATAAGACTTTTAAGGTCGGCGCCAACTAAGCCTGGAATAATTTCGTTAATCTCCAGTGCATCATCACCCAATAAATCGATAAAGCTTTGGTTGCTTTGAACAACCTTCATCTTCTTATCGATGATAACAACTGCCGAAGGCAGTTTCTTTAACATTGTAGTGATAGTATCTGATGCTTCGCGGGCAGCATCTTGCTCTAAGCGTGCCTTCTTTTCTGATTCTTTTAACGCATCCTGAGTTTTTGCAAGCTTATCGTTTGTTGCACGAAGGGTTTTTATGTACTCCTGACGATTTTTTAGGGTGTAGTTTAAGCACATATCGGTATTCGCTAATCCCGATGCTACAGCAACAGCAAAATCTCGACACGATGGGTAACCGCACGCTTCGCAACCCGAATCCTTTTCGATAAATTCCTTATCGATAACTTTTAGAACCTCTTGTATCTTATCCTCATCAGGTGTAGTAAGCCTTTGGTCATCTATTGTAAACATTCGCGAGAAATCAAAATTCTCATGCAGCTTCATATGATCTTCCCACTTTTTCCGATCAAATGTTTTCAAACGTTTATGAGCATAATTAACAACCATTGTTCGGCGAATAAACTTTTTACCCCCTTTTGAAGTGCCAGGGCCCATAATACAACCCTCGCAGTAGAAAAGGTTGAAGTGGCGGTTAATCAGCTCTGCGCTGGACTTAAACTGATCAACAGCCTGCAAAACATTATCCCTTCCGTTTGCACTTATAACAACCCCAGTGAGCAAATCCTCGCTAATATCAACCGCTTGAAGTATTCCTCGGCTTACTGGGTAAAGAGATCCTTTATATCCAATTGGTTCATCGAAGTCAGAGTATTCAACGTTGCTTTCTTTTATGTTGAATTGATCGAAGAGCTCACGTAGCTCAACGAAGGTTAAGACAGAATCAATTTTCCCATCACCTTCATACATCAGAATCTCTTCTTTATTCTGAATACATGGGCTGAAAAGTACAACCTTTACATCATCGCCATAGGTTTTATGCACGGCTTTTGCAGTGGCTACCATTGGAGAGATTATTGGAGCAAGATTATTTATTAACTCTGGATGGTATTTTTCAATTAGAGATACAACAACAGGGCAGGTAGTGGTAATAAAGTATTTACCCTTAAAATTATCAAAAAGTTTTTTATACTCGCGTGCAACCAAATCAACCCCATATGTTACCTCACAAACATATGTAAAACCTAATGATTTGATCATCTCGACAAACTTTCGATAGTCTGTAATATCAACAAATTCACCCGAAATACTTGGAGCGCATATTGCAGCAACCTTTGCTCCCGAATTGAGAAGAGAAATTACCTCCTCTTTTGAGGATCGATATTTTACAGCATTTACGGGACATATATTCAAACAGCTACCGCAACCAATGCATCTTTCGGGGATTATTCTTGCATAGTTTTGTCCGGCTTTTACTTCTATTGCCTTTACAGGGCACACCCTAACGCAGGCGTAGCAATTAATGCAACTTTCCTTGCTTATTTCGAATAGTTGTGACATATAGTAGTTTAATTAGGGTGATTATTTTTTAAACTTGCTATTAAGAATATCAATAATGCTTGTTTCGGTAACGCCAGTGTAAATTGTATCATCTATTTTAACCACAGGGCCCTCAGCACATTTATTGAAGCAATGACCTCCGTGAAAGAAAACTTTATCACAAAGATTATAATCCTTTAAATATTTCTCGATAGCCTTAAGCGTTGCCTTATTTCCACGGGCAAAACAAGAGCTTCCAAGGCAAATAACCACTTCGGTTTTACTGTTCATCCTACGTTTATGTTAAAACGTTAACAAGCAAAGTTAAAAATTTATAGATCAAAAATTAGTAATATAGAATTTTGTTCAATATGCTCTGTAATAAGTTAATAAACAGATTTTTATAAATTATTTTTAAAAGAACTAAAATTAAAACTTTACAAAGTTACGAAATTGTTGGCGATTCATATTTGATTTACTAAATTGAAACCTTATTGTTCGTTGAAAAATGTATTTAAATAATTGAATATCAATGTAATGCTGATTGTTATTCGAAAAACAGTTGTGTGTTATTAAGACGATTTAAGTTTTTTCTTGTCGAATATTATAAACCGTTATCGTTCAACGCTTGATGGAAAATAGAATAGAAGAACTACTTGAAAAGCACAGCCACTCACGCCGAGACAGCCTTATTCCTATCCTTCAAGAGATACAAGAGGAGGTGGGATATCTTTCCGAAGAGGCAATAATACTTGTTGGTAGACATTTGGACATGCCAACCAGCAAAATATATGGTTTAGCTACTTTTTACAATCAATTCAAATTTGAGCCTCAAGGAAGTTATCATATACAAGTATGCCATGGAACTGCTTGCCATATGTTTGGTGCAGTTACAATAGTTGATATCATTGAAAAAAAATTGAAAATTAAAGCGGGTCAAGCAACCCGAAACGGAAAGTATAGTCTTGAGGTAGTTCCTTGTATTGGTGCTTGCGCCCAGTCGCCTGTTATTTCAATAAATGGTGAGTTTTATAGTAATCTAACTGTTGAAAAGTTGAAAGTTATTCTAGCTGAGTTAATCGGGGAATAGTAAATTATTGAATGTAAAAATATGAGTGAACAGGAATATAAAAACAATATAAAATACTTTCTCGATAATGTATTAGTTAGCGATGCTTCTGGTTATTCTAAAGATGTTGAGTCTCGTTTAGAGAGTTTTAAAAGAAATCGAATTTCAAAACCAATCATTTACCTTGGCGTAACTAGCTCATCAATTTGTGCAGGAGCATTAAGTGTTAAATTGGCAATCGAAGAGTATATTTCAGCAAACCAAGCAAATATTGAGTTAGTTATTGTTGGTAGCTTGGGTTTATGCTCTGAGGAACCTATGGTTGATGTACAACTACCTGGAAAAAATCGTGTAGTATTCAAAAAAGTTACAACGAATGATATTTCAACTATTCTCGATGGTGTTCTAAATAGATTTGTACCCACTGAAATGGCTCTAGGCCAATACCGTCATAAAAATTTAGAGCCTTGGCAGGATATCCCATTCCTTGATGAGCTGCCTTTCTTTGCTGAACAAAAACGTATTATTCTTGCAAATTGCGGAGTAATCGATCCCAATAGCATAATTGATTACATGGCTTTTGGTGGCTATAGAGCACTAGCGAAAGCATTAAGAAACTATACCTATGATGAAATATGTACATTGATTGAACAGAGCGGATTAAGGGGCAGGGGTGGTGGCGGTTATCCAACAGGTACAAAATGGCGAAAAGCATTACAAGTTGCAACCGATCAACGTTACATGATTTGCAATGCCGATGAGAGCGATCCCGGAGCTTTTATATACCGGTTGCTTATGGAAAGTGATCCTCACCGAATTGTTGAGGGACTAATTATTAGCGCTTATGCAACAGGAGCAAGTAAAGCAATAATATATACCAGAAATTGTAATAGACTAACAGTAGAAAGGATTGAAAGGGCGATAGGCCAAGCATATGAAGTAGGGGTTCTTGGTCATAATATCCTTGATAGCGGAATTAATATCGATATTTCAGTAAGAAAAGGTCCTGGAGCTTATGTTTGTGGCGAAGAAACTGCACTTATCAGAAGCATAGAAGGAAAAAGAGGGATGCCTACTGTTAAACCTCCTTATCCTACCGAGCAAGGGCTTTTTGGAAAACCCACGGTTGTAAATAACGTTGAAACAATAGCAAACATTTCAAGCATCATTTTGAATGGTGTTAGTTGGTACACTTCAATTGGAACAGAACATTCAAAGGGTACGAAAATATTTTCAGTTTCGGGTAAAGTAAATAGAATATCCGCTATTGAGCTTCCAATGGGTAGTCCTCTCTCTAAAATTATCGAAATTGTTGGAGGAGTTGCCAACGATGGAAAATTAAAAGCAATTCATATTGGTGGACCCTCAGGGTATAGTGCCTTGCCAAATGAACTTGATATTCCCATTGATTTTGACAAGATGAAAGAGGCTGGTTTAGCAATGGGTTCAGGCGGAATACAAGTACTTGATGATTCGGTATGTGTGATTGATATGGTAAAATACTTCATGTACTTTATCCAAAAGGAAAGCTGTGGTAAATGTATTCCATGCCGCGAAGGCTCAAGAAGAATGCTCGAGATACTTCAGAATATTTCAAAACGTCCAATTAACGAGAATGGACATAATACTCTTGAGCGTTTTAAGGGTGTTATACATTTAGAGAGTTTAGCTGAAGTTATGAGAGATACATCGCTCTGTGGATTGGGACAAACCGCTCCAAATCCAGTGCTTAGTACTTTAAAACTTTTTAGAGATGAGTACGAGGAGCATATTTTTGATAGAAAGTGTAAAGCAGGTGTTTGTAGAGATTTGAGGACATTCTATATTGATATTGAGAAATGTACTGGTTGTACTGCTTGTGCTAAAAAGTGTCCAACTAATGCAATATTAGGAACTCCTCGGTCACCTTACTTTGTGGTTGAGGATAAATGTATAGGATGCGGTATTTGCGAAGAGGTTTGCAAATTCTCAGCAGTCAATTTTAAGTAGATAAGGTAGATAAGGTAGTGAGTTAATAAGTTGATAAGTAGACGATTTGATAAGATTGATATTTAAGATAAATGAAGTACCAAAATATTAGAGAGGAAGAGCTTAAGAATAAAGTAGCGCAAGACTATTTTTGGATGTACGATTGAACAAAAATTAGACGATGAAATTAATTGGCGAATTGAGAGATAAGCTAAGAAAGCTTGCGGTTAAAATTGAACCCAAAGTTTATGAATACGGATTTTTAAAATAGCCTTTAAAGTTTAAAACAACGAACAACAGTCAACGGTCAACGAACAACTATATTTATGCAATTCAATATCGAAGTTAATAACAGGATCATTGAGGTTCGCAAGGGTGAGACTATACTTTCGGCACTCTATAGAAATGGAATTAAAGTTCCAACCCTTTGTAATATGAAGGATCTATCTCCCACAGGGGCCTGCAGAATATGTGTTGTTGAAGTGGAGGGGAAGGAGAATTTGGTTACCTCTTGTTCACACCCCGTTGAGGAGTCGATGAAAATTAAAACCCATTCTCCAAGAGTGGTTAAGGCACGTAAAACTCTTGTTGAACTTTTACTTTCAAATCATCCCGATGATTGTTTGTACTGTGAGAGGAATGGTAGTTGTGAGTTGCAAGATTTGGCAGTTGATCTAAATATTAGAGAACGAAGGATTTCGGGGAAAAAGAGTCGCCATAAGCTTGATCTATCGAGCCCAAGTATAGTACGCGACCCCGCAAAGTGTATTCTTTGCGGTCGTTGTGTTCGCGTATGCGATGAGATTCAGAATGTGTCTACCCTTGAGTTTCTGAATAGGGGGAGCAAAACCCTTATTGGAACAGCAATGGCTCGCGATCTCAACTTTTCAAGTTGCATAAACTGTGGTCGGTGCGTAATGGTTTGCACTACAGGTGCGCTTCACGAGCATGGCTATATGGACGAAGTACTTGATTCGCTCAATAATCCATCTCTCAATGTTGTGGTTCAATATGGACCAGCAGTTACTGTTTCGTTAGCCGAGGAGTTTGGAATTAAAGCAGGGAAAGATATTAATGGAGTTATTAATGCAGCCCTTCGCAAAATTGGGTTTAAGTATATTTTCGACACCTCGTTTGCAGCTGACTTGGCTGTGATGGAAACATCAAATGAAATTCTTAAAAAACTCGAAACGGGTGAAGGATTTCCTATAATATCAAGTTGTTGCCCCGCTTGGGTAAAGTATGCTGAACAGTTTTCTCCTGAAATTCTTGGAAATATTTCTACATGTAAATCTCCTCAGCAGATGCTTGGATCGATTATAAAATCCTATTTTGCTCCACAGCATAATATTAACCCAAATACTATTTACTCGGTTGCAATAATGCCTTGTCTGGCTAAAAAATTTGAGGCTCAGCGCGAGGAGATGACCCATAAGGCAATTTCTGATGTTGACGTGGTTCTGACAACACGCGAGTTTTCACGCCTTATTAAGCTTTATGGTATTGATATTCATAATATTGAACCCCAAACTTCTGACTCGCCTTTTGGAATGAGAAGCTCAGCAGGTAAACTATTTGGAACTTCAGGAGGATCAACAGAAGCAATTCTTCGAACGCTGAACTATCAAATGACAGGAAAGGATATTGCTTCCTCTAAACTTCAGGATTTAAGATCGAATAATGGAATTAAAGAAGTAGTTCTTAAAGTAGGAGGAAGGGATTTTAAAGTTCTATTGGTGAGCGGTTTGAACGGAATTGAGAAAGTAGTTGATGGAATTAAAAATAAAACCATCGACGCACATTTCATCGAAATAATGGCTTGTGCTGGTGGGTGTGTTAATGGCGGTGGTCAGCCATTTAAAGCCGGTGAAAAGGATGTAAAAGCAAGGGCTAAGGCTCTTTATGAGATTGATGAAACTGACTCTTTAAAATATTCTCATAAAAATGCTTTAGTAAATGAGCTATATGAAAACTTCCTCGAAAAACCCGGAAGCGATAAGGCAAAGCAACAGCTTCATACCAGCTATACTAAGAGGGATGTGCTTTTATAGAGAAAAAGCGAAAAGTGTAAAGCGAAAAGTGAAAAAAGCAGAAAGACAAGCGATTTGAATTAATTGAAAATACGAATAAAAGTCAACAAACAACGAACAACTGAATATATGCCATTTTCCGATGAACATCGAAAACTTGTTTACACTGTAAAAGAACTTTGTAGGGTTTGTTACACCTGTGTAAGAGAGTGTCCGGCAAAGGCTATTAGGATTATTAACGGGCAAGCCGAGGTGATGAGCGAAAGGTGTATTGGTTGTGGAAATTGTATTAAAGTTTGTAGTCAGGACGCTAAAGTTTTTTACCAATCAAGGATTGATGTAAAAAATCTATTACAGTCAGATGAAAAAGTAGCAGCGATTGTTGCTCCTAGTTTTCCTGCAGAGTTTATAGATATAAGCGACTATCGTAAGTTTGTTGGGATGGTCAGAGCTCTTGGCTTTGACTATGTTTTTGAAGTTGCATTCGGCGCTGACTTGGTTGCTAAAAGATATAAGGAACTGTTAAGTGAGAGATCAGATAAAGACTATATCTCATCGGATTGTCCAGCAATTGTTTCTTATATTCGATATTACCATCCTAATCTAGTCGAAAACCTTACCCCAGTTGTTTCTCCAATGGTTGCAATGGCTCGGGTAGTTAAGAAAAAGCTAGGCGATGGAGTTAAAATTGTGTTTATAGGCCCCTGCATTGCAAAAAAGGCTGAGTCGGACCTTGTAGATGAGGTTTTAACTTTTCGTGAACTGAGAGGTATGTTCGAAATAGCCGAATTTAAACCAGAGACTATAACGCCATCGGATTTTGATCCACCAAGGGCTGGGAGGGGAGCTATATTTCCGGTTAGTAGAGGCTTAATCCAAACCATAAACATTTTCGATGATGTTATAGAGGGAAATGTGATAATAGCAGAGGGAAGAATTGGCTTTCAAGAAGCCATCAAGGAGTTTGAGGCGGGTAGCCTTAAAGGGCAAAACTTGGAGTTACTTTGCTGCGAGGGTTGTATCATGGGGCCAGGGATGTCTCCGGGAGGGAAAAGGTTTGAGCGTAGAACCTACATAAGCTCTTATGTTAGGGAAAAACTTTCTTTAGAGAATCAAGGTGAATGGGAAAAAGCCGTTCAAGAGTACTCAGATATAGAAACAAGCGCTTCATTTGAACCATCTGATAGAAGAGAATCATTACCATCTGAATCAGAGGTAAACAAGGTTCTTGCCTCGATGGGGAAATTTACAAACCGAGATCATTTGAACTGTGGTGCTTGTGGATACGATACATGCCTTGAGCATGCAATTGCAATTGTTAAAGGTTTAGCCGAGGTTGAAATGTGCTTGCCTTATACTATCGAGGAGATGCACGCATCAATTAAGGATTTAGCAATTTCGAACGAGAAATTAGCAAAGGTTCAACAAGCCCTTAAGCAATCTGAAAAGCTGGCGCATATGGGACAGCTTTCAGCTGGTATTGCACACGAATTGAACAACCCTTTAGGTGTTGTTATGATGTATAGCAATATTCTACTCGACGAGTACCCCCCAGATGATCCTATAAGACAGGATATTGAACTTATTGCGTCGCAAGCAGAACGGTGTAAAAAGATTGTAAGCGGTCTTTTAAATTTTGCTCGTAAGAATCAGGTTAAGCTTGAGGTTATTAACTTAAATAAGCTTGCAGAGGATAGCATAAAATCGGTTGTTGTACCTAAAAATATTAAAACAGCGGTTGTTTGCAAAGCAAAAAATTGTGAGGCACAGCTTGACTATGAACAGATGATGCAGGTTTTAACCAATTTGAATAAGAATGCCATTGAGGCGATGCCTAATGGGGGCTTCCTTACTGTTGAAGTTGATGATACTGAAAAGGAGGTAATTTTTAATGTTAAGGATACTGGAATTGGGATTCCCGAGGAAAATATGGATAAACTTTATACTCCGTTTTTTACAACAAAGGGAATAGGGAAAGGCACTGGTTTAGGGCTAGCTACAACCTATGGTGTTGTTAAAATGCACAAGGGTAGAATCGAAGTGGAATCGAATACCGATCGATTAAAGGGACCTACTGGCACTACCTTTAGGATAATTTTACCAAGAGAAGAGGGTGTCGAAAGTGATAAAGTGGAGATGAAAGACGAATAGTAGATGAACTATCAACAAACTGAACAATAATTTGCCGTAAGCAACTAACGAAATAATAAGACAATGCCAAGCGATTCAAAGAAAACGATTTTAATAGTAGATGATGATATTGATTATCTATTCCAGTTAAAGCTTCAGGTTGAGAAATTTGGGTTCAATGTTATTATTGCTGAAAGTCAAAAGGAGGCTGAGAATTTGATTGCATCGGTTAAGCCAGATTTAGCAATACTTGATTTGATGATGGAAAACGACGATAGTGGGTTTATTTTATGTTACAAGATGAAACGGAAATACCCTGATGTTCCAATCATTATTGCAACCGCTGTAGCCGCTGAAACGGGTATGACTTTTGGAATTAGCACTGAGCAGGAACGAAAGTGGATTAGAGCAGATCTTTATCTGGAGAAAGGGATTCGTCCCGATCAGCTTCATAAAGAAATACTAAAACTTTTAAAGCTCTAACATGGAGATACTAGATGTTCTTGTTGTTGACGATGAGCCAGGAATTCGTTCTGGGGTTACTAGAATTCTTCGTAACTTCTCGGTTAGCTATCCATTTATGGACGATGATATTCAGTTTAATGTTATCGAAGCCGCTACCGGTGAGGATGCTCTAGCAATTATTAATACCAAGCCTCCAGCTATTGTACTTCTCGATAATAAGCTACCAGGAATGCAAGGGGTTGAAGTATTGGAATACATCAACAACAACCAACTTGATATTCTAGTAATGATGATCACATCCTATGCTTCTTTGGAGTTAGCGGTTAAAGCAACGAATATTGGGGCATACGATTTTGTTCCAAAACCCTTTACCCCTCAGGAGCTAAAGGCTTCGATGGAGAACATCACAAAGCACTATTTTCTTCGTCGGATGACCCGAAAGCTACATAAGGAGGGGAAAATTATACGATTTAAATTTTTGACAGTGCTTTCGCATGAGCTGAAGGCTCCTTTGAATGCCATTGAGGGCTATCTAAAGTTAATGCAAGAGAAGCAAGCCGGCGATAATATTGACGACTATCAGGATATGATTGATCGTTCACTTTCGAGAGTAAAATCGATGCGAACGCTTATAATGGATCTTCTCGATTTAACAAGAATTGATTCAGACAAGAAAAAACGCGATTTACGAGAGCTTGATTTGGGCTTAATTGCTAAATCTGCAATGGATGGTATGACTCCTTTAGCAGTTCAACGTGATGTTAAGCTAAATATTACTATAGAAGGACAGCCTTCGTTAATGGCTGATGCAGAAGAAATGGAGATTATTTTCAACAATTTGATATCAAATGCTGTTAAGTATAATAAGGATGGAGGTACGGTTGATTGCGTTATTAGTTCTAATCCTGACGAAGTAACGGTAAAGGTTGTTGATACTGGTTTTGGAATTAGTAATGAGGATATACCTAAATTGTTCCAAGAGTTTTCGAGGATTAAGAATGCATCTACAAGGAATATTACTGGTACAGGATTAGGATTATCTATTGTAAAGAAACTGATAGATTTGTATGGTGGTAAAATTGATGTGGAAAGCACTCCAGAACAGGGAACAACATTTACACTTCACTTCCCAATTTTACCAACAATAAGTGATATTACCGGATTGGCTTAATTGTTTAAATTTGTACAATTATAATTAGCAATAATTAATGAAATTACCTGAGAAAACAGTTGAAAGACTAAGTGAGTATAGACGTACTCTACTTGATTGCCTCAATAAAGGTAAGACTCATATATACTCCCATGAGCTTGCTCGATTGCATAATAACACTGCAGTACAAGTTCGTCGTGATTTAATGCTTATTGGTTATTCTAGTATGAAGAAGAAAGGCTATGATGCTAAGGAGCTAATAGACGTAATTGGTAAGCTGATTGATCATAAAAATGGTTTAAATGTAGCCGTTATTGGAATGGGAAATTTAGGTAGAGCAATAACAACCTACTTTATTGGGAAACGTCCAAAATTAAATATAGTTGCTGCTTTTGATGTTGACTCTAACAAAGTTAATCGAGTAATTTCAGGTATCAACTGTTATCATGTTAAAGAATTAAAGGAGAAAATAAAGGCAAGTAATATTTCCATTGCAATAATTACTTCACCCCCTGAAGCGGCGGCATCAATTGCTGAAACCCTTGTGATGTCGGGTATTAAGGGAATCCTTAATTTCACTACAACACCTATTAATGTTCCTGAGAGCGTGTTCTTAGAGGAATTCGATATGATTACTTCAATTGAGAAGGTGGCCTATTTTGTTAAGGATCAGGTAAAAGGTTAAAACCATATTATTAATGCAGGTTCACTACGGTTTTGAGGATGCAAAGACTATTAGAGATGCAGTAGTTACTACTGGCTCTTTCGATGGCGTTCATATAGGTCATAAAACCATTATAAATAGGATTAATGAGATTGCCCGCAATATAAACGGGGAATCCGTTTTAATAACCTTTTTTCCTCACCCTCGAAAAGTTTTGTATCCCGAAACTCAAGGTAAAGACTTGATGTTCATTAATTCTCAGAAAGAGAAAATAGAACTACTTAGCAAAACTGGCCTTGATCATCTAATAATAGTAAATTTTACCCTTGAATTCTCTAGAGTTTCTTCGAATGATTTTATTCGTAACTTTTTAATCGATAAGCTTAACGCAAAATATATAGTTGTTGGATTTAACCATCATTTTGGTCATAACCGCGAGGGGGACTACTCTTATCTTTATAAACTAAAGGAAGAATTGGGTTTTGAAGTGGAAGAAATTCCCGAGCAAGATATTCAGCACGAGACGGTAAGCTCAACAACTATTCGAAAATCATTGAAAGAGGGTCGGATACAGCGAGCAAATGCTTATCTCGATCATCAATATATAATTATTGGTGCATTAGGGAAAGGAACCCATTACTTTACCGAGGCTGGTTTCCCAACGCTAACTGTTCAAATCGAGGAGCTAGGAAAACTAATTCCACCCACTGGAATTTATGCAACATCGCTTGAGTGGAATAACAATTTTTACAAAGCAATGCTTGTGGTTTGGATAGATGAAAATGATGAGCCCCATTTTACAAATCATAATGTGGAGCTGCATATCCTCGATTTTGATAACAAATTCCCCGATTGCGACGCAATAATCTACTTTCAAAAGCTGATTATTGAAGGGTTGGATGTAAAAAGCAAAAAGCTAAAAACATTATTACAGCAAGGGAAAGAGGCTATTGATGAGCTGATTTTTTAGGTTGATTTTTATCATTTGTTTTTTGATTAACAGATAGTATCTTTGTTGCACGTTTTTCGTAAAAAAAGATTGAAATAATTCACTTTCTAAGGTGGTGATTTTTCGCCCCCAAGGAATCTTGAAGAAGTTCTAATCCAAAGGAAAAGGTCTGATGGAAAAGAGAATCGGAGCAGCACTAATCCTCATTGAAAATAAGGATAGTGTAAACAAACTTAACCAGATTTTATCTGCACATGCCGACGTAATCGTTGGTCGTCAGGGTATTCCGTTAAAGGATCGTCGTGTTAGCGTAATCTCACTTGTGCTTGAGGGCACAAGCGATGAGCTAAGCGCATTGACAGGCCCTATTGGAAAGCTCGAAGGTGTTCAGGTAAAAACTATCATGATGAAAGGTTAAAAGTTTTATTTCCAAACCTCTTCCAACATCAACCTATTAGGCTGAATGTTAGAATTATTTATTAATAAAATGATTGTAAGATGAAATTTAAACCTGAGGTTTACAATATCCCCGATGAGCGGATGAAACCATTTATCGATCCTGAAGAAATTTGGGGATACATAAACAACGCAAAGCCAACCAAGGAAAGGGTAAGAGAAATTATTGCGAAGTCCTTGGATAAGCAGCGTTTAAACCTTGAGGAAACCGCAATGCTTGTTAATACCACCGATCCCGAGTTGGTTGAGGAGATACTACAAGGTGCGCGCACCTTAAAGGAGAAAGTTTATGGGAATCGTATTGTTCTTTTTGCCCCTTTGTACATTGGCAATAAGTGTACAAACAACTGCAAATACTGTGGTTTTAGAGCCTCAAACAAAGAGGCTGTTCGTAAAACCCTTGGCGATGAAGAGATTGTAAAAGAGGTTGAAGCACTTGAGGAAAACGGTCAAAAACGTTTGATTTTGGTATACGGTGAGCATCCAAACTACTCTCCAGAATACATTGCTCATACCGTACGATTGGTTTATGGCGTTAAGAAAAATCATGGTGAGATTCGTCGTGTGAATATTAACGCAGCACCATTGGATATAGAGGGTTTTAAAACTGTAAAAGATGCAGGTATTGGTACTTACCAAGTTTTCCAAGAAACATATCATCCCGAAGCGTATGCTAACTACCACCCATCGGGGAAGAAGCGCGATTATGAATGGAGAGTTACCTCTTTGGATAGGGCACAAGAAGTAGGTCTTGATGATGTTGGAATAGGCGCTCTGTTTGGACTTTACGATTGGAGGTTTGACGTGCTGTCTTTGGTTAGACATACAAATCACCTTGAGGCTTGCTACAATGTGGGACCTCACACAATTTCGTTCCCTCGAATAAAATCAGCTTCAGGGCTCGATATTACCGATAAGTACTTTGTTTCGGATGAGGATTTTGTAAAACTAGTTGCAATTCTTCGTCTTGCTGTGCCTTATACAGGTATGATTCTTACTGCTCGAGAACCAGCAGAAGTTCGTCAAAAGGTTATTCAGTTTGGTGTTTCACAAATTGACGGAGGAACAAAGCTGGAGTTGGGTTCATACTCAAAATCATTAAATAATCAACAGAATCTAAATCGTGAGCAATTTAAGATCAATGATGATAGATCGTTAAGCGAAATAATTGATGATTTGATTGCTAATGATTATATCCCTTCATTTTGTACCGCTTGCTACCGATTAGGAAGAACTGGTGAGCACTTTATGGAGTTTTCTGTACCTGGTTTTATAAAACGTTATTGTACACCAAATGCAATGTTAACTCTAACTGAGTATCTTGTTGATTATGGATCACCAGAACAAAAGGAGAAAGGGTTTAAGCTAATTGAGAAAAACCTTTATCAGCTAAATGGACATCAAAATGCGGAGGAAGTTAGAAAGAGAATTGATAAGATAATTGCTGGAGAAAGAGATCTTTATTTTTAGCCCAACTTTATTTAAATAGAAAACCCTTGGTTTAACCAAGGGTTTTCTATTTAATATTACTTACCAGCCAGGTAAGAAGTTTACTCCAATATATGCTGAATTCAATCCTCCAAGCTGATAAGGAATTGCATAGAATGGTTCAATTACAAGCATTCCAAAAAGATTTATTCTTAAACTAATACCAGAGCTCACAATTGGTATCCTTTGAACATGATCAGTATCGCTTTTACTAGGGCTCCACCTAAGAACTGGCGAATTTTGACTATCCCAAGCAATACCGGCATCTGCAAAAATTGCAAGTTCAGTGAAAAGAATATTGGATTTGATAACCGTAAGCCTTTCGGGGCCAGTAAATGGTAACCTGATCTCAAAATTTGTAACTAACATTTGTGAGCCCTGGAGTTGGTTTGCGGTTACATACGAATTATTAACCGATTTGATTTCATAGATCCTGTCATACCCTCGTATATACCATGGGTAACCAATATAAAGTGGATACAATGCATTTTCAACATCTTTTCCAAAACGACCATAGTACATTCCACGCATTGCAATACAGAACGGCTTGTTATAAAAGTATTTTCTTACATCTATTAACGCTCCATTAAAGTTGTATTCACCATAGGTCCTGCTTGCTTCAATTCTTGCTCGGAATCCCTTCATTGGGGAGGCAATTCCAAAACTTGAGTTATCAAAAACGTAAGCTAAATCTGTTTGCCCTAATGTAAAACCGGGTGGGATACTGTCGTCTTTAACTTTCTCTTGATATAAGTATTGTAAGGTTTTTGGATTATAATAGGTATTGTAATCGTCAATTCGGAAATAATATCTGGCAATTGAAGTACTTGTTTCAAACCTCTGAGTCTGTGATAATGGGAAGTATGCCATTGCCCCAATCTGTGTTTCAAACATTCTAATTAGCTGGATTTGATCATTATATACTTCATATTTTTTAATAATGCCGGCAGAATCAACTCGAATAGAGTCAAGTTTTGGGTTATAGCTTCCATAAGAGTATGGAATATGCGATACTGTAACACCCCAGAAGATTCTATTTTTTTGGTTAAAGTAGGTTACTTGTCCTCCAAAATCGTAAACTTCACCATTCAATGATATTCCTGTATATATTTGATGACCTCCAGTAATATCGCTAAAAAGCATTTCAACACCACCTTGCATACCTGTTCCGTATGCGCTAGTTGAAATACCCATCCCTATGTTCGAGATATAATCAAGCTTAAATTTAGGCTTGAAGGGTACTGTCTTAAATGAGTCTATTGGAGTTTTTGGTAATTTATCTATATTGGCCAGGTAATTATCAATAATCCCAGGTACAGCTCTATTAAATGGTGGAAGAATTGACGCAGTAAAATCAACCGAATCTGGATTGACTTTAACAGGAGTAAAATCGGTGGTGTCAGCTGTAAATATTGAGTAATGGCTATTGAAATAGTAAGAGTACGTAATTTCATTGGTTTCACGAGCAAGGCTCATTGCTGGAGCCAAAGGCGTGATGCCGCTTATACCTGTTAGAATATGTGTTTGACGATACACCTCATTAGTTTGTAGGTTGTAAGTGTAAAGGTTCCTAAATCCATCGCTGTTAGAAAGGAAATAGATTTGTTTCCCGTTACTTGAGAACATCGGGTTTAGATTCTCTGCTTCAGGGAAAAATGTTAATAGTTTGGTTGTACCTGTTTGGATTTCTAAAGTTGCAACGTTATAACCTACTTTCTGTTTTTTTGCTTTTTCTTCTTCTGTAGGTTGATCGGTTGAGAAAACAATGTATTTACCATCAGGCGACCATGAAGGGTGTAGATTGCACCATTTATCATTTGTGATATTTTTAACTTCACCTGTTTTAAGGTTGTAGAGGTAAAGATCGTTTACCCCATCAACCAAACCTGAAACTACAATTGATTCTCCATTGGGCGACCAAGCGGGGTAGTTAAACGAAGGTACACCAGGAATCATGAACTCTTTTATAATTTTATCGTTGAAAACATCAACAATCAAAAGCTTATTTTTACCATGGCTAAATGCTATAAAAGCAAATTGTTTACTATCAGGTGACCAGGTTCCTGCTGATTCAATAAAATTAAGAGCGTCAATCTCGTTGTCATGAACTTTACTCGATAGTTTTCTAATTATTCTTCCACTAGCAGCGTTAGCAAGGAATAAGTCGATTGAGAACAAATCTTTTTCGGAGTAAAAGGCCACATAACGCCCATCTGGACTAACTGCAGGGGAAATGTTGAGTTGTCCCGCGTTTTTTTCGAAAATCACTTTATTCCCAACGGGATTATCAACTGAGTCCTTCATCACTTTTAGATAGAACTCCTTTGTTGTTTGCTTCCAAATATTAGAGAAGGTTCTTTCATCCATACCAACATATCGCCTAAGGGCAATATCATATCCTCTCTTTGCGGTTTCTTTAAAAATAGGATTGATCAAACTGTCTCCAAATGCTCTACCAATAAAAGCCCAAAATGCTTGCCCATAACGGTATGGAAAATACTTGTTTTGATAAATGGTCATCATTTCCAGAGAAGGAAAATAGTCGTTTAGTACGGCGTCTCTCATCCACATGGCTGTTTGGTAATCAACACTACCAAGCGACAGGTATTCAGCCATTCCTTCTACCATCCAAAGGGGTAGGTTTCGGATGGAATTCATGCTGGTTGAATCCCCTTTGATAACTGAGTTGTATTGAAATGCGTGTACTAATTCGTGCCCAAGTACATGTTCAGTCTGAGCCCATGAATCTGTGATTGGAAGTACAACTCGGTTTTTAAGTGCTTCGGTTACACCCCCTGTGCCAATTCCTATATCGCCAGAGATTGCAGTTGTTTGCTGAAAGTCCCCTTGGTTTGGGTAAATTATTAGGGGATTGCGCTGTTTTATCGAATCACGAAAAACCTGATAGTGCATCCAGTACCACTTTTCAGCAATTTGTGATAAATTATTTAACAGCGAATCATTATGGAAGTAGTGATAAACTTCAAAGTTAGGGGTTTGGTATACGTTGTAGTTAAAACGTTTGTAGAGCGGTTTATTTTGACCAAAATATTGAGCCTGAGTTTTTAAAGATATTGATAATGAAATAAATAGAAAGATAAAGAGCAGAAAATAATTTCGATTTCTCATATTCATCTATTTAAAATACGCTGAAAAGGTACAAGAAAAATATTTTTTCCCGCAAAAAAAAAGCCAATAAGTTTAATTATTAGGAGTTTTTAAAGATTTGTTAAGTTAAAAAATATTGATGTATTATTTTCTTACTGGTATTTTAGAATGATAGTCTTTCTTTTAATGTCTTATAACCAGTATTGCTTACATTAAGTTTAGCACCATTCTTAAAAACTGCAATAAAAGTATCCTTTGAGTAGGGTTCGAGTTTATTTATAAAAGCAACATTTGCAATATAGGAACGATGAATCCGTGCAAACTGATCGGGGTTTAACCGATCTTCAAAGTATTTCATCGTCTGCTTTTTCATAAATCTTGATGCTTGTGTGTGTATCATCACGTAGTCATCTTGCGCCTCAAAGTAAAGAATCTCATCAACAGGAATTATATTCATCGCCTTTGGCGATTTAATTACAATTCGCGAGAGAAACGTGTCAGTGGTTAAATTCTCAGAAAGCTGATGGATATTATCTTCATTTGAAATCATTATTTTTTTTCTATTAACAGCTTTATCAATTGCTTGTGAGAATCTTTCACGTGAAAAGGGCTTCATTAAATAGTCGATTGCATTTTTTTCAAACGCTTTTATAGCGTACTCATCGTAAGCAGTAGTAAAAATAATCATTGGGCAATGGTCGAGTAATTCAAGAACTTCAATTCCTGTTATTCTGGGTAGTTGAATATCCAGAAAAACTAAGTCTGGTTTTAATTGATTTATGGCTTTTGCTCCTTCGAAACCATCAATATATTCTCCTATAACTTCTATATCGGTATATGGTTTGAGGAAATTTTGCAACAATTCCCGTGCGGGTTCCTCATCTTCAATAATTATTGCTTTCATAGCGAAAAGGTTTATTTATTCATTTTAGGAATTGTAACCTCAACAGTAAATAAACTGATGGTTTCCTTTGTTTGAATCAAATCGTTTTGAGCATAAAGTAAACTAAGCCGTTTTGCAATATTGGCCAATCCAACACCCATTCCTTTTTGAGAAGAATTTGTTTCAGAGGTTGTGTTGGTAATTACTATTTTAAGGTAATTCGGATGTAGCTCAAAAGACGCTTTTATTTCACCTGCATCAGTTGATTGGGCGATTCCATGTTTAATTGCATTCTCAAATAAAGGTTGTAAAATCATTGCTGGTAATTGAAAAATCATCACATTTTCAGGTGCGGAGATAATGTAGTTCAATCTTTTTCCGAATCTAACCTTTTCAATTTCAAGGTATTTAATGCAGTTTGATATCTCATCATTAACAGTAACTAAACTTTCTGTTGATTGCTTCAGAGAGTAACGTAAAAGGTCAGATAACCGAATCACCATTTCCTGTGCTTTCTCAGGATTTGACATGGTAAGCGAACTGATAGAGTTCAGGCTATTAAAAAGAAAGTGAGGATTGATTTGATGTTTAAGCCAGTTAAGCTCTGCATCGCGAAAAAGTGACTTAACCTCTGATTCTCGTAATGTTTGCTCTCTAAAATTCTGAATGTAAATTGTTAAGTAATAAATTAAGCTTGTTAGCAGGTAAAGAATTGTTCCTTCACCTATTCTCCATGGAATGGATGAATTCAGAAAATCATTATAAGTAGTGTTATCGGTAAAAATGCCTTGTAGAATAAAATCTGAGATAGCTATCCAAAGCAAAATGCTTATAGTTGCTGATGCTAGGTGGTTGAAAATAATGTTTAAGGTTTTTTGCTTTTCAAAATCGGTGTATCTAACCCAAAACCAAATTCCGACTGAAAGAATAGCATATATCAAATTAAAAACTATGCCATCGGCAAGAGCAAACTCAAATTTAAGATCGTAGCTAATAGAAAGAATTGCTACATGCAAAATGGCAATTGTAGCCCACCAGACTATAAAAACGATTAATCCTATCTTTTTAGAGAATATTGGGTTTTGCATAGCAACACGAAGTTACAAAAGACGCTGAAATAAAAAATAAGGGTGGGTTTCCCCACCCTGTTTTCCATACAATTTTTTATAAATTTTTAATTTCTCCACCACCGAAAATCACAAGACCTTTAACCACGAGCTCGCGGTCGAATGAGGTATCGGAAGTTGAGATACTTTTACGTTTATCTGAGAAACCTCCAAAAATAGCTGTTACTTCAACCTTTACTTTCCAGTCGGCAGGAATAATAAACTTTGAACCGCCAAACATGCAGAATACATCGATGTAGTTCTTGCCTGGGGCTAATTGTGCATCAAGCATATCGAAGGTTGAACCTCCAAAAATATTAGTAAGTCTTCCTCCCTTAAATTCTCTTGATTTAACTTTTTGCTCGCTGCCTCCGAATATTGCAACATCATCAATAAAATCTTCGTTATTAATCTCCTGACCTCCAGAAAATACATGATTATGGAAACCTTTACGTCTGAAAATTAGTAGCAAACCTAAAGCTGCAAGAATGGTGGGAAGGAAAAGATGTCGTATATTATAGTTTAACTCAAGTACTTTTGCTGCTATAAAGAAACCTCCAATAGCGATAAGTATAATCCCAGTAAGTCTCGATTCACTTTTTGATAAGCTAATCAAACCTATAGCGATAAGAATGATTTGCCAAAAATAATCCCAAAAATTGAAGATGATAAAATCGCATCTATCAGCAAAAATTAGCGCGGCTAATGTTATGAATACTAGGCCAATGATAACATGTCTATTGCCTGATTTATTCATTCTTTCGTTTTCGTTAACTCGTTCCATATTATTGTTTTTTATTATTTAGTATCAATTTAAAATTTATTACTTCTCTCTTCCGGAGATAAGATGCTGGTTTTTCTTTCTAAAGATAAATAACACTCCGATTAATGCAAGTATTGAGGGTAAAAGTAAATGATGGAAATCGTATTTGTAACCCAAAAATTTCTCAGCAAGAAAGTAAATGCCTATACCAATTAGAATAATTCCGGTTGACCTAGATCCATTTTTAATTGTAAAAATAAGCCCAATTCCAATAAGAAGCATTTGCCAAGTAATAATATACTCTCTCCATTCCCAAGGAATGAGATTGAAGTTGTCGGCAAATAGAACTCCTGCAATTGCTATTAGTAACAAGCCTGTTGCAGCTCTTTTTGCATGTGATTTGTTTAGTCGATCCTTTTCATTTATAAGTTCCATAGCATTTTGTATTTTATATTTGATACAAAAATACTTGACTCCAACTTAAAACTAAAGGAGATATAGGTGAGTTATGGAAAATTGTCGGTGAATTGGGAGTAGCCAGTAGTTATAACTCAACTATCTACTTACTACTTCTTGAGTAAAAGTGTTTAGAATTTCCGTGTTCTCCGTACCCAATTTCATAACCAGTTAGATGAACTCTTGCCTCGAGGCAACGTTTACAATCATCAGCAGCATCATCTAAGCAAGGTTTGTTTTCGTAAAGTTTGTATTCGTTACGGTAGTAACCAGGTGTGATATTAGGCATAACAACATTTGCCCCACACTTAATGGCTTTCTCTCTTCCAAGAGGATCAATTGCTTGCAAAGCAGTAGGAGCAACAATATTTATATCCTTCATCATAATACGAAGGATTGCAGTCATTTTAAGCGCAAGGTTAAATCGTTCTTCCTGAGGAATAAGAATATCTTTAAAATCATATAATGGAGTATCGGGATGTTCAACATAAGGTCCCATACCAACCATATCTACATCAAAATCTTTTATCCATAGCAAATCGTCGGCTAAGTGCTCAAGGGTTTGAAAAGGTAAACCTATCATAACGCCAGTGCCCACTTGATAGCCAACTTTTTTTAAAGATTTTAGGCAATTTAACCTTGTTTCGTAATCGTGGTGTTTGTCGTTTGGGTGAAGTTTATAGTAAAGCTCTTTATTTGAACTTTCAATACGTAATAAGTACCTTATGCCTCCTTTGTTAAACCAACGTTGATAGGTTTCTTCGGATTGTTCTCCCAATGATAGGGTAATGCCTAATTCGTTATTGGTTGCTTTGTTTATTTTATCCAGTAAAACCTCAATTCGTTCTGTAAAATTCTTATTATTTACCTCTCCGGTTTGAATTGCAATACTACCGTAACGATTTTCACGAGCAAAAACTGCAGCTTCAACAACTTCTTCATCTGAAAGATTGTATCGTTTAACTTTGGTGTTTCCAGCACGAATTCCGCAATACAAACAGTTTTTTTGGCAAAGGTTCGACATCTCTATCAATCCTCTGAAATATACCTTTTTACCAATATATTTTTCTCTCACTTCAGCAGCCTTAGCGTAAAGCTTATTTCTATCCTCAACATTTGTAGAGAGAAGAAAAACAATATCCTCCTTTGTGAATGAGTCTTTTGCTAGAGTTGAATCGATGTTTTGCATGCTAAAAATTTGTCCAAATATACACATATCATAACCCTTAAGTTACAATTTGGTTCAATAATGATTAAAAATACTTATGATTTTTTACCAAATTTTCACTTTTGCTTATTTCTGTAAATAGTCTTAGGTTTGCAATCGTTTTCAACTGAATAAAATAAATTAATCATGATAAATCAGCATCTACTAAATCCAAAAAGTATCGTCATTGTTGGCGGTTCCGATGATGTTCAAAAACCGGGTGGCAAGGTTTTAAAAAATCTTATCGATAACCAATTCAATGGTAAATTATATGTTGTAAATCCTAAGCTTGATGTAGTTCAAGGGGTACAATCATTTCGGGACGTTGCTAATTTACCACAGGTTGATTTAGCCATTCTGGCAATTGCTGCAAAGTATTGCCCTCAAACTGTTGAAGTGCTTGCAAAGCAAAAGGGAACTCGTGGATTTATTATTCTTTCAGCAGGGTTTCACGAGGAAAACGAGGAAGGTGCTAAGCTTGAAAAGCTAATAGTTAATACTATTAACGAGGTTGGAGGTAGTCTTATTGGACCAAATTGTATAGGCATGATGAATACTAACTATGCAGGGGTATTCTCTTTACCAATTCCTAAATTTGATTCTAAAGGTGTTGATTTTATCTCAGGTTCTGGGGCTACTGCTGTTTTCATTATGGAATCGGGTATTACAAAAGGGTTAACATTCAATAGCGTTTACTCTGTAGGCAATAGCGCTCAATTGGGTGTTGAGGATATCCTTAAATATTTAGACGAAACATTTGATCCTAAGACTAGTTCAAGGGTTAAACTCCTTTATGTTGAGAGCATCAACAAGCCCGATATGATCCTGAAACATGCATCATCTCTAATTCGAAAGGGATGTAGAATTGCAGCAATTAAAGCTGGAGGATCTGCTGCAGGAAGTCGTGCTGCTAGTTCACATACTGGTGCTTTAGCAAGTAGCGATGTTGCTGTTGAGGCTTTATTCCGTAAAGCAGGAATTGTTCGTTGCAATGGACGCGAGGAGTTGACTACAGTTGCATCAATCTTTATGCATCCCGAATTACAGGGTAAAAATATTGCAGTTATCACCCATGCTGGTGGACCAGCAGTTATGCTAACCGATTCACTATCAAACAATGGGCTAGAGGTACCATCAATAGAAGGACCAAAGGCTAAAGCCTTGCTTGAGAAGCTTTTTGCAGGCTCGTCGGTTGCAAACCCCATCGATTTCCTTGCAACGGGAACTGCTGAGCAGTTAGGTTATATAATTGATGCTTGCGAAAACGATTTTCCACAGGTTGATGCCATGGCTGTAATATTTGGTAGCCCAGGACTATTCCCAGTATATGATGTTTACGATCTTTTAGATAAGAAGATGAAGGAGTGCAAGAAGCCTATTTTCCCTATACTTCCTTCTATTATAAATGTAAAGGACGAGATAGATCAATTTATAGCGAAAGGGCGTATTAACTTCCCCGATGAGGTTGTTTTTGGAAATGCGCTTGCTAAGATTTATCATACGCCTAAGCCTGAATCAGAAAAAATAAATCTACCAAATATTGATACTAAGCGGATTCGTGAGGTTATTGATAACGCTTCGAATGGTTATCTAAATCCCGATAAACTACAAATTCTACTCGATGCCGCAGGCATTAGTAGAGCAGGAGAGGCTGTTGTGACAACAAAAGATGATGCTGCTAGTGCTGCTACCAAACTTGGATTCCCAGTTGTAATGAAGGTGGTTGGCCCAGTTCACAAATCGGATGTTGGTGGAGTTGTTCTCAACGTTAAGGATTCCGAAACAGTTGGTCGTGAATTCGAAAGAATGATCAAGATTAAAGATACTACTGCTATTCTAATACAACCAATGCTATCGGGAGTTGAGCTATTTATTGGTGCTAAGCGCGAGGATAAGTTTGGACACATGGTACTTTGCGGTCTAGGTGGAATATTCATCGAGGTTTTAAAAGATGTAAATGCAGGTTTGGCTCCACTTTCTATAAATGAGGCTAAGAGCATGATTCAACGACTAAAGGGTTACAAGATATTAAAAGGTGTTCGCGGTCAAGAACCCGTTAACGAGGAGATGTTTGCCGAGATGGTAGTTCGAGTTTCTGCCTTGGTAACTGCGGCTCCAGAGATCTTCGAAATGGATATCAACCCGTTACTTGGACGAAAAGATAAGGTTGTTGCAGTGGATGCTAGAATAAGGATTGAGAAGGAGTAGATAAGTTAAAAAGTTAATAAGTAGGCAAGTTTATAAGTTAATAAAGAGGTAATTCTAATGATTTATAAATCAAACTGTCAACTCAAAACTAATAGAGTATGTCACTAAAAGAAAGTTGGAAGAGTTTAACTCCTAAAGAAAAGGTTTTTCTCGGAGCAATACTTGTTCTTTTAATTGCTATTGCAGCTAAGTGGGACAAAATCTCCAAAGAGTTAGGTAATGCTTTTGATAAAAATTTCGGTACTCATCATTAATAAAAAATACGGATGAAAAGAAAAGATTTGATCGTAATCCTAATAACAGCTTTATTCTTTCTTCCATTCTTTATTTCAAAGGAAGTTTACGACATATATAATTCATTCAATGCCCAGCATGGTATGATAATGAGTTTCATCAAGTTTTCAGTGCTTGCTACTTTTGGTGAGGCTATTGGATTGAGAATAAGAACCGGTAACTATAATCATAAAGGTTTTGGGCTTATTCCAAGAGCAATAGTATGGGGCTTTCTGGGATTAACAATTAAATTAGCTTTTGTAATATTTGGCTCTGGCACACCAGCTTTTTTAAAATATATGGGACTTGAAGAGGCTTCAACAGTAATGCAATTACCACTTTGTTGGATGAAAGTTTTTGTTGCTTTTTCTATTAGTGCTTTAATGAATATCATCTATGCTCCATTTATGATGACCCTTCATAAAATCACCGATACTCATATCTTGAATAACGGTGGTACATTGGCTGGATTTTTTAAGCCTATAAAATTTGGAGAAATTATTACGAACCTAAATTGGAATGTCCAATGGAATTTTGTTTTCAAGAAGACCATTCCATTTTTCTGGATTCCAGCACACACCATAACATTCCTTCTTCCTGTTGATTTTCAAGTACTATTTGCAGCGATATTAGGTATAGTACTAGGAGTTCTCCTTGCAGTTGCAAGCCAAATGAGCGTTAAACAATAATTGGGTATTAGGTGTTATATGTTTAATCATTTTGATAAAAACATAAACTAATAACACAAAATATCTATGAAAAAAGTAGGAATTTTCTTTGGACCAGTTGGGGGTTCAACTGAAAGAGTTGCTAAACAAATTCAAAAGGAATTTGGTTCTGAAAATGCGGACTTAATTCCAATAATAAGCGCAAAATCATCTGACATAGATAAATACGAAAATGTAATCTTTGGATGCTCAACTATTGGTGGAGAAACCTGGGATACTGCTAAATCTAAACCCGATTGGGACATCTTTAGACCAGAACTAGAAAAGATTGATTATAGCAACAAAACATTTGCTCTTTTCGGCTTAGGCGATCACTTAAGTTACCCTCGAAATTATGTAGATACTATGGGTATAATTGCAAGCTCTATGATATTGAAAAAAGCTAAAATTATAGGTCGGGTTAGCAAGGAAGGATACGAATTTACAGATTCCGAAGCAGTTATTGATGGTCAATTTATCGGATTGCCAATTGACGAGGAGTTCGAACCCGAAATGACAGAATTACGAGTTAGAAGTTGGGTGCAAAGTCTCAAAGCAAATTTTAAATAATTTTTTAATTATACCTTTTTGGAAGAGCCGATTTATCGGCTCTTTTTTTATGTGAATTTTTCAATAATTACCTTTTTTTACAATGAAAAGGTTAATATTATTGAGTTTCTGAGAGTTATTGTTAAATAATTAACTATCAACATTACATTTTATAAGCAATATCATTTTTTTAATGTTAAACTGAATCTAAATATCAAATTATTTATTACAAATTGTTATAAAATATACCTAACTTGCTTTTAAATAATAAAAACATTTCTTAAAATTGTACTCTCTAATATTGGGTTAAATAGGATATTGTTTTTATCTCTCTTTAAACTGATATTCAGATATGTACAAAAATTGTTAACCAGCTAAACTTAATGTCATGAAGGATACTCCGATACCCTATGAGATTGTAAAAGAAAAGATAACCCAATCTGGTCTTCAAAAAGTTGGACGTGCAACAATCCGTGAGATTGTTAGGTTGGTTAATGAAATAGAAGCTGCGTCAGGTATTAAGTTTGTTCGTATGGAAATGGGAGAGCCTGGATTAGAGCCATCCCGTTTTGGCATTGAGGCTGAGATAGAGGCGCTAAAGAGTGGTGTGGCTGCAAAATACCCAATGATTGATGGTGTTCCTGCTCTTAAGAAAGAAATTTCAAGATTTGTAAAGAACTTTATAAACATTGATGTTGAAGAAAAAAGTTGTATTCCTACCGTAGGATCAATGCAGGGAGGAATGGCTTCTTTCCTAGTTGCAAACCGTTGTTTTAAAGAGAAGGATACGGTCCTTTTTATCGATCCTGGATTTCCTGTTCAAAAGCAGCAGCTTAGGGTACTTGGAATGAAGTATGAAACCTTTGATGTATATAACCACAGGGGAGATAAGCTTAAAGCAAAGCTCGAATCGTATCTTGAAAAAGGTAATATTTCAACAATTCTTTATTCAAATCCCAATAATCCTTCATGGATTTGTTTTACCGAGAAGGAATTACAGATAATTGGCGAATTGGCAACGAAGTATGATCTAGTAGTTGTTGAGGATCTGGCCTACTTCGCAATGGATTTCCGCAAGGATCTATCAAAACCAGGCGAAGAACCATACCAGCTAAGTGTAGCAAAGTATACAAAAAACTGGATTATGCTTATTTCCAGTTCTAAAGCGTTTTCTTATGCTGGACAACGTATTGGCTGTTTGGTGATTAGTAACGAACTTTACAAGAGACGTTTCCCCGATTTAAAGAGATTCTTCTCATCCGATGAGTTTGGGTATGCTATGCTCTATGGCGCAGTTTATTCACTTTCATCAGGAACATGCCATTCTGCACAGTATGGTTTAGCTGCAATGCTGAAGGCCGCAAACGAAGGAACTTTCAATTTTGTTGAGTCAGTTAGGGAATATGGTGAGAAAGCCAAAATCATGAAAAAACTTTTTGTTGAGAATGGCTTTGAAATAGTTTACAACATGGATGAAGATAAACCCTTGGCTGATGGCTTTTATTTTACAATTTCATATCCTGGGTTTGCCGGAGAAGATCTTATTGAGGAATTGATGTATTACGGGGTTAGTGCAATTTCACTCCTAATCACAGGAAGTGAAAGAACAGAGGGGCTTAGAGCATGTGTTTCACAGGTAAAGAGAGCACAATTTGGTGATCTTGAGCTAAGGCTTAAGAAATTTCACCAAGATCACCCTATTAAACAGAATTAATCAACTTAAGTCAAAATAACATATAAATAAGCTCACTATGGCAAAAGTTAAAGGTGCAATTAAGGTAGATATTGAGAAATGCAAGGGCTGTAGCCTTTGTGTAGTAGCATGTCCCTCAAAAGTTATCTCTCTTGCAAGAGAGGTAAATGGTAAGGGTTATAACTATGCATATATGGCAAATCCGGATGAGTGTACCGGATGTACTAACTGTGCAATGGTTTGCCCTGATAGCGTAATTGAAGTTTACAGGCTCAAAGCAGCTGCTGAAGCGTAATCAATAAATAATAACAACAATAATATCCATTCAAAATGGCAGATTATAGATTAATGAAGGGGAACGAGGTAATAGCTGAAGCCGCTATTCGTTACGGCTGTGATGGCTACTTCGGGTACCCAATTACTCCTCAGTCTGAGGTTATGGAAACATTAATGTTACGCAAACCTTGGGAAGAGACTGGGATGGTTGTTCTTCAGGCCGAAAGTGAAGTTGCTGCTATAAACATGGTTTATGGTGGAGCATCTTGCGGTAAAAAAGTAATGACATCGTCATCAAGCCCTGGTATCAGCCTAAAGCAAGAGGGAATTACATACATTGCTGGAGCTGAATTACCTTGCTTAATCGTTAACGTAGTACGTGGAGGTCCAGGTTTAGGAACCATTCAACCAGCGCAAAGCGATTATTTCCAGGCCGTTAAAGGTGGCGGTCACGGTGACTATAAGTTAATTGTGTTAGCACCCGCTTCAGTTCAGGAAATGAACGATTTTGTAGGCCTAGGATTCGAACTGGCTTTCAAATATCGTAATCCTGCAATGATTCTTTCTGATGGCGTTATTGGCCAGATGATGGAAAAAGTTCAGCTAGGTGAGTTCAAACCTCGTTGGACCAACGAAGAAATTGAAAAGATGCATGGTTCATGGGCTACTGTTGGTAAACCTGCAAGCCGTGAGCGCAATATTATAACATCTCTTGAGCTTGATTCAAGCCGTCAGGAGAAGTTTAACCAAAAGTTAATTGAGAAGTACAAAGTAATCGCTGAGAATGAAGTTCGTTTCGAAAAAATCGCTTGCGATGATGCTGAGTATCTATTTGTAGCTTATGGTTCATCGAGCCGTATCTGCCAAAAAGCAATTGAAATTGCTCGTGAAAAAGGTATAAAGGTTGGATTACTTCGCCCAATTACTCTTTTCCCTTACCCTACTAAGCAAATTCAAGAGATGCTCAAACAGATTAAGGGTATCCTAACAGTTGAAATGAGCGCTGGTCAAATGGTTGAGGATGTTCGTCTCGCAGTAAATGGTAAAATACCAGTTGAGCATTATGGTCGTTTGGGCGGCATGATTCCAACACCTAACGAGGTTGTAGATGCTTTGGAAAAACAAATTATTAAAGGAAAATAGTCATGGCAGATATTAAAGAAATCATGAAGGAGGAGAATTTGGTTTATAAAAAATCAAAGGTTCTGACCGATAATACAATGTCGTACTGCCCTGGTTGTACTCACGGCGTTGTTCATAAGTTAGTTGCTGAGGTTATCGAGGAGATGGACATTCAAGAGAAAACCATTGGTATTTGCCCTGTTGGTTGTTCAGTTCTTGCCTATAATTTTTTAGATATTGACTGGCAACAAGCTGCTCACGGTCGTGCTCCAGCTTTAGCTACTGCTGTTTCAAGGCTAAGGCCCGATAAGTACGTTTTCACCTACCAAGGTGATGGTGACCTTGCTTCAATTGGTACCGCAGAAATTATTCATGCTTGTAACCGTGGTGAGAATATCGTTGTTATCTTCATCAATAATGGAATTTATGGTATGACTGGTGGTCAAATGGCTCCAACAACACTTATTGGCATGCCAACCGCTACTTCACCATACGGTCGTGATGCTAAATTAGCTGGCCATCCTTTAAAAATTACCGAGTTAATCGCTCAGTTACCTGGCACAAGCTATGTTACCCGTCAGGCAGCACATACTCCAGCCGCTGTTCGTAAATGCAAAAAAGCAATACGTAAAGCTTTTGAGAATGTAGGTAATAAAAAAGGTACTTCATTTATTGAGGTTGTTTCAACCTGTAATTCCGGTTGGAAGCTATCTCCTGTTAAATCAAACGAATGGATGGTTGAGCACATGTTCCCATTCTATCAGTTAGGCGATTTAAAGGATGAATAATTATTAATTAGGTTGAATCAAAAACACGAAGAAACCATGACAGAAGAAATTATAGTAGCCGGTTTTGGAGGCCAAGGTGTACTCTCAATGGGTAAAATTCTTGCTTATTCTGGGATTATGCAGGATCAGGAAGTTTCTTGGATGCCTTCATACGGTCCCGAGATGCGAGGCGGTACTGCTAACGTTACTGTTATATTAAGCGATAAGCGTATCAGCTCTCCAATTCTTATGGAGTTTGATACTGCAATTATCCTTAATCAGCAATCGATGGATAAGTTTGAGAAGAGCGTTAAAAAAGGTGGTATACTAATATATGATCCAAACGGTATTACACATCACCCAACGCGTAAGGATATTAAGATATATAAGGTTGATGCCGCTGAAGAAGCCGCAAAAATGCAGAATGCAAAAACCTTTAATATGATTGTGCTAGGAGCATTTTTAAAAATTAAACCCATTGTACAAATGGAAAACATTGTAAAGGGTTTAAAAAAATCTTTGCCTCCAAGGCATCATGACTTAATTCCAATGAATGAAAAGGCCATTAACCGTGGTATGGAAATAGTTCAGGAAGTTAAATAGTGATGACCCACATTTGATGAAAGCCCTGCTAAATTGCAGGGCTTTTTTATTATTTTTATCTTTTTATAAATCTATTTGAACGAAATTCTTAAATCGTTGTTTCTATTGTTAAAAGTTTAACAATAAATTAAAGGAGAATAGAGATTTTATGGATTCAATGCTTAATATTCCAGAACCCAAACATGAGCGAGTTGTCGTAGTTGGTTGCGGGTTTGCTGGTCTTGAACTTGCAAAACGTTTAAGAAAGTCTAATTTTCAGGTTGTTTTAATCGACAAGAACAATTATCACCAATTTCAGCCCCTCTTTTATCAGGTTGCAACTGCAGGTTTAGAGCCTAGGGATATATCATTTCCAGTACGTAAGATTTTTCATGGTTACAAGAATACTTTTATAAGGATTGCGGAGGTAACAAAGATTACTCCCGAAACAAATACTATTGAAACATCTATTGGGAGTTTAACTTATAATCATTTGGTTTTAGCGCAAGGTGCAACAACTTCATTTTTTGGATTGAATAATGTAGAAAAATATTCTTTACCAATGAAGAATGTAGTTGAAGCGCTTGAAATTTTAAACTCAATACTTCATAACCTTGAAGAAGCCCTTGATTCCAAATCAAGTGAGGAAATTGAAGCATTAACCAATATTGTGATTGTAGGAGGGGGGCCCACTGGGGTTGAACTATCAGGGGCACTTGCCGAAATGAAGCGTTACGTTTTTCCCAAAGATTACCCTGAACTCGATTGTAATAGAATTAGAATAATGCTTGTTGAGTCGACAAATAAGCTTTTAGGAAACCTCTCTGCTAAGTCTTCAGAGAAGTCCGAAAAGTTTCTTAAACGACTTGGTGTTGAGGTGATGAAGAATACTCTTGTTTTAGATTACGATGGAGAGACAGTTTACTTGAAAGACAAAGAACCTATTAAATCTAAAATGCTTATTTGGGCTGCAGGTATTAAAGGGAGTGTAATAGATGGACTACCATCAGATGTTTTTACAAAATCTTTCAGAATTAATGTTGATAAATACAATCTTGTAAACGGTTTTGAAAACATTTATGCATTAGGCGATATTGCCTATATGACAACTGATAAGTTTCCCTATGGACATCCTCAGGTTGCTCAGGTAGCAATACAATCAGCACGAAATCTAGCTAATAACTTAATTCTTGCGAAAAAAGGTAAGACTCCTTCAGAGTTCCGTTATCATGATTTGGGTACAATGGCAACAATTGGAAGAAATAAAGCTGTTGTAGATTTACCTTACATAAAGTTTCAAGGGATTTTAGCATGGTTTACTTGGATGTTTATACACCTTCGTTCAATATTTGGTGTCAAGAATAAAATTTTGATTCTGATTAACTGGATGTGGAGTTATATTACTTACGACCAATCGTTAAGACTTACATTTTTGCCAAAACATTTTCGCTTAAGTAAAGAATCATAAATTAAAAATTTGATATACGAAGAACCCAACCTTAGCATTAGTGGTTGGGTTTTTTCTTTATAATCTTAAAGTGATTGATGTATGGTTAAATGAATTATGCTTTTTTGTACATTTATAGATGCACTGAAATGGAAAAGAAAGAATTTTATCACTTATAAATGGCATCATCTCAAACCCCAATCGAAGAGAACCCATTCATTGAAAGAATGGAACGACTTGAAGACAAGGAGTTGCTCAATGTTATAAAGAATGGTGCTGATTACCAACCTCAGGGGGTTGAGGCAGCAATAGTTGTAGCAATCAAGCGGGAGTTGCTTTCCAAGGAAGAGGGAGAAAAACTGTTGGGATATACCTTGGAACGTATAAAACAAAATGAAGAATCTTCAGTGGTTGAAGCGGAAAAGAGATCAGCAAGGGGTAGGGTGGAAATGGTTTTAGGGGTAATTATGTTTGTTGCTGGGCTCGGTTTCACAATAAATTCATCTCATTACATATGGATTGGCGCACTTGTTGTTGGTCCAATCCTTTTTATTAGAGGTTTGTTTAGGTAGTCTAATTAAAAAATTATGAGCGAAAACCCATTTTTAAATCTTCTTGAAAAGAATACTGATGAGGAGTTATTCGAAATTATTGAAAACCCAGATGATAGGGAAAGACTACTCTTCGAAGCAGCAGTTTCCATTGCCCAAAAACGCGAGCTAATTTCAGAATATCAGGCAACAGGGTTGCTTGAAGGTGATCCAACTGTTATGGAATACAATCCTAGTAATTTGGATAAACAGGAACTATCGTATAATGAGGTAAATAAACCTAAAAAAGATATTATTTCCCGGGATGTGAAATTTAAACGTTATGGGGTTTATATGATTGTGATTGGGATTCTTGGTATCTATTTAACCTATCTTGTTGAGGATTGGCATCTTCCGCTTTTTAATTACATCGATTATACTTTATCTGCTTTATCAATTATTGGAGGGATCGCTTTTGTGATAAGAGGGATTATGATAAAAAAAAGGGAGAATAATTATTTATAGTTTAATGCAAACATTACTCTAAATACTGGGCTTTTTAAAACATAAGGTTATGGGTAAAAAAATGTTTTTTGGATCTTTTATTGTGCTTTGCATTTTAAGCCAATCAATAGATATTTATGCACAGAAAAAATATAAGCTAGTTCTCGACTACCAGTATGATTATCCATTCTCTTTTTCATCTAACGGGCTTGCTGCGGTTAGAAAAGATGCGAAATATGGATATATTGACAAAACAGGGAAAGTAGTGATTCCATTTCAGTATAATTATGCCAATGATTTCATGGATAATGGATTAGCCTTAGTTGATTATGGTGGTTATTGCCTGATTGATCAGAACGGATCAAGAGTTGTAAGCTTAAGTCAATATTCTTCAGTAGATATATTTTCTGATGGTTTGGCTAGAGTAGCTCGTGATGGGAAATGGGGCTATATTGATCAAACAGGTAAGCAAATTATTGATTGCCAGTTTAGTTATATTTCCCTTTCATTCTCTGAAGGGTTAACTCAAGTTATGAAAGATGGAAAATGGGGCTATGCCGATAAGACTGGGAAAATGGTTATTGATTTCCAGTTTGACGAAGCGCGTGATTTTTCTAAGAATGGTTTGGCATTAGTGCAAAAAGATGAAAAGTGGGGCTATATAAACAAAAGTGGCAAGTTTATTATTAGTAATAAGTATGATGAAGCAAAGAGTTTTAATGATGCTGGAATTGCCAATGTTCAAAAAGATGGTAAAAAGTTTTGCATTGATGAATCAGGGAGGACACTGCCTTACGATGAAGCAAAGTATACAGATAACGAATTTACACCCGTTCGGAAAGGGAATAAATGGGGATTCCTCAACCAAAAAAGGAAGTTGATTATTGATTGTCAGTTTGATGGTGTAACTGGTTTTTCGGAGGATGGGTTGTGTGGTGTAAATAAAGATGGTAAACGTGGCTATATAGATCAAACAGGAAAGGTTGCAATCAATTTAGAGTATGAACAGGTATGGGGATTCTACAAAGGATATGCAAATGTTAAGAAAGGTGGGAAAATAGGAGTTGTTGACAAAACAGGAAAACTAGTTGTTGATTGTATTTATGATGAAATCTCATTTTTTCATTCTGATGGCTTGACTGCCGTTAGTAAAGATGGAAAGTGGGGCTTTGTAGATAATAAAGGTAAACTTGTAACCAGTTGCCAGTTTGATAAAGTCGAGTATTTTAATGATGGACTATGCGCTGTAATGAAAGGTGATAAATGGGGTTATATCGATGAAACGGGTAGCATAGTGATAGATCCCCAATTTGAGTATGCTGGTTTTGCCCGTAATGGGATTGTAAATGTTAAGAAAAACGGGAAGTATGGTTCTTATATGCAGGTTGATCCCAAAAAGGAGATTGAAAATTATGTAAAACCCGAGTTCGCCACATGGCAACAAAAGGGAAAATATGAATCATCAGAATCATACCTTGAACGTGTAAGCGAAAGTAATAGCAAAAAAAAGGTTGAAGAGTTGATGTATTCAGCGATTCAAAAAATTGCTCCAACTTACTGCGATTGGCGAACAATTAAAAACGAGTATGATCCCGACAATCAAACTTTTAAAATTAATATTGCTGGGTTACCTTCATTTTACTTAAAAGTTCCAGTTGCCGAAGCCGAAGCATTCGATACATCAGCAAATAGGTTGCAGTTTTCCGATGTTCAGTACGCAATGAGTTCAGACGGGAACTTCTTTATAAAAAAGGCTTCTATTAAGAACCCTGTTAATGATAAGGCTTATACATACTCATCTACCGACAATGCAGTATTTGCTTCAACGCAGCTCAATATCAACATTGATCCATTAAAGTTCAATGTACAAACGGTTGATAATAAGCAGAATGTAACTACTGATTCAAAAACAATCTCTGTTGGACAAGCAGATGTAGACGTAAACATCCCTGTAAACCCGCAGACCAACAGCAATACCTTTGCAGTGATCATTGCCAACGAGAACTACCAGAAGGAGGTAAAGGTGAAGTTTGCCAGCAATGATGGAAAAGTATTTAAGGATTACTGTGAGAAAACGCTTGGAGTTCCTTCTCAAAATATCCATTTTGTAACCGATGCCACCTTTGGTAACATGAAATCGGAGATTAAATGGATAAGCGATGTTATATCTGCATATAAAGGTCAAGCAAAGGTTATCTTCTACTATGCAGGGCATGGAATGCCCAATGAGTCCGATAAATCGGCATATTTGCTACCTGTAGATGGTTTTTCATCAGATTTTGAGACAGCAATAAAACTAAACGATTTGTACAGCAGATTAACCGCTAATCCTGCTCAAAGTGTTACTTTTATTCTTGATGCTTGCTTTAGCGGTAGTGCCCGCGATAATGGAATGCTTGCTGAGGCAAGAGGTGTGAAGGTTAAGCCCAGAGCAGAGGTTTTAAATGGCAACAGTATTGTTCTCAGCGCCGCTACCGGCGACGAAACTGCATACCCTTTTTCAACAAAGCAGCACGGGCTGTTTACCTACTTCTTGCTAAAGAAGCTACAGGAAACGAAGGGTGAGGCAACCTATAAGGATTTAATTGAGTATGTAAAAACAAATGTTGGGCAGCAATCGGTAGTAGTAAACCAGAAGTCGCAGACCCCTCAAGTACAGGCAAGCCAGAGCCTTCAAAATTGGGAAACGTTAAAGTTAAAATAGAAAGTGTCTAAAGTACTTGGAGTGCCTTGAGTGCCTAAAGTTACATCTCCTAACTCTAAGTATTCTAAGTACTCTCAACTTTAAGTATTTCTTCTAATGATTCATCAAATCAGGATTTCGGAAAGAAATAATGCTTTTCATCATATCGATGGCAACAGCAGCATCTTTACGATCAGGATTTATCTCTAAAACTTTTTCAAAATCATTGATGGCTGCAATATAGTTACCTTTTAAACGGAAAACTCTTCCTCTGTTGTAGAATGCTTCGGTATTATAGCTATCTTCTGCAATAGCCTGTGTAAAATGATACTCTGCTTTTTCAAAATTATCTTCGGTTAGATATTTCAACCCAATTTCTATATTGTTCATTATTTAAATTTTTGAAAGTAACAGAGGTGTGGGTTATTTTGTTCTATATAAACCATTTTTCAAAATGTATTTTAAAACGCTATGAGGGATCATTTTACTTACATCTTCTCCCTTGCTCATTTTCTCGCGAATTAATGTTGATGAATATTCGAATAAGGGAGCTTTAATAACTTTTACTGGATACCTTTTTGCAAGTTCATCAATATTGCTTCCTTCGCGTGGGTAGACTAGAATTTTGTAGTTGTTTAAGAGTTCTTGATAATCTTTCCATTTAGTTATGGTTTCCAGTGAGTCTGACCCAAGTATAAGGTAAAATGATCTTTCAGGATACTTTTTCTCCAACGCTTTTAAGGTGTCAATTGTATAGGATGGTATAGGCATGCTCATCTCTATATCACAAACACTTATTCTATGCTCGTCAATAGAAATAGCCTTTTTTACCATTTCGAGTCGGTGGAAATCAGGAGCAAGTATTTCCTTATCCTTTAAAGGATTTTGTGGGCTAACTACAAACCACAACTCGTTTACTTCAGTAAAATCTACGAAATAGTTGGCTATGGCAAGATGCCCATTATGAATTGGGTTGAACGAACCAAAAAATAATCCTGTTCTCATCCCTAAGAGTTAATAAACGGTTTAACTAGATCCTCAGCGTCCTTGAATGATTGTTCAAGGTTATCGTTAATCAGAATTTTATCAAACTGATTTGAATAGGTCATTTCCTCAGTAGCCTTGCCAACCCGTTTATTCAAAGTTTCAGGGGTCTCGGTACATCTAGCCTCTAAACGTTGCTTAAGGATTTCAATTGAAGGGGGCATCACGAATATAGAGAGCGCACTTTCCCCAAACTTCTTTTTTAGGTTAACACCGCCCTTAACATCAACATCAAATACAACAATATGATTTTTCTTCCAGATTCTTTCTATTTCAGATTTTAACGTTCCATAAAAAGAGCCGGGGTAAACTTCTTCCCATTCAACAAACTCATTATTTGCAATACGACGTTTGAACTCATCAACGCTTAGAAAGTAGTAATCTTTGCCATCAATTTCGCCATTACGCATTCCACGACTACATGCAGATATTGAAAATTCAAGATTGTTATATGTGCTGAGCAGATGCTTAACAATAGTTGTTTTCCCCGAACCCGATGGAGCAGATAGTATAAGTAACTTGCCTTGCATGGTTTTAGCAGAAGGTTGATTGTTATTCGTTGATTTGTGTTTAAAGAATATTCATCGATTGTTCCTTGATCTTTTCAAGCTCATCCTTCATTAGCACAACCAGTTTTTGAATATCTGTTTGGTTTGCCTTGGAACCAAGTGTATTAATTTCTCGTCCCATTTCCTGAAGAATAAAGCCAAGCTTACGGCCAACAGGATGAGTTTCATTTACGGTACTTATGAAATATTCACAATGATTTTTTAAGCGAACCTTCTCTTCTGTAACATCCATTTTTTCTAAGTAGTAGATGATTTCTTGTTCAAAGCGATCGTTATCGACTTTAATATCACTACTCAAAGATTTTAAATTTTCTTGAAGACGCTGTTTTACTGTATCAATACGTTGTTTCTCAAATGGTTCAACTTGTGATAGTAAACTTTCAATAAGCCTTACTCGCTCAATGATATCCTTTTCTAGTGCTTTACCTTCTTGTTGTCGGAATAAAAGCATTTTTTCAAGTGCTTTATCAATACAGCTAAATAGCAATTTCCATTCATCATCGGTTACCTCTACCTTTTCAACCTTTAATACATCAGGTAAACGTAAAATAGTTTGAAGAATGGGCTCCTCGGAAAGAGTTATCTTGCAATCATCTGAGATTTTCTGAATTTGCTCATAGTACGATTTAAAAACACCAGCATTAATTGGTAGCGAGGTTGATTCTTTGGTTTCATCGTAATTAATATAGAAATCAACTTTTCCTCGGATCAGCTTATTTGAGAGTAGATTGCGAATTTCATATTCTCTATCCCTATAAATCATTGGGATTTTCACATTCAAATCAAGTTGCTTACTATTAAGCGATTTTACCTCAACCGTAATATTTTTTCCGTTAAACTGAACCTCGGCTTTTCCAAAGCCCGTCATTGATATAAGCATGGTAATTATTTTAGTTAAGCAAAAGTAAGTTTTTTAGGGGATTAGACCAACTTTAGCAAATAATGTAGTTAATATTAAATAATTTCAGTTACTTCCTCAAATACTTCATCTTGCTTATGGATAGTCACTCCATGAGTTTTCCATTTGCCCATTTTGTAATATGTAAAGGAACCAATAGTTCCAATAATCCATGCTATTGGAATAGCCCACCAGATTCCATCGGATCCTAAATTTGTATACTTACTTAGGAAATAGGCCAATGGAACTCTTACTAGCCAAAGAGAGAATAGAGTAATAAACATTGGAACTAATGTTGCCCCAGCACCACGAAGCATTCCGCTTAGGGTGAACATAGTTGAAAAGAAAATATAGAAAAGGCTTACTATAATTAAGTATCTATGGCCAACCTTTATGACCTCAGGATTTGTAGTGAACATTGCCATAATATGATCGCCCCAGAAAACAACTAGAATGGTGATCATAAGGCAAAAAGCAGCAGACATGAGGAAAGTTGCTCTTAGTCCAGCTTTTATCCTTTCAAATTTTTTTGCACCAAGATTTTGTCCTACAAAACCAGATAATGCTGCAGAAAAATTCATAGCAGGTAAAGTTGCTAGTTGGTCAACTCGCATTGCTGCTGAGTATCCAGCAATTACTATAGTTCCATAGGTGTTTACAATTCCCATCAATGCCATACCACCGAGCCCTACAAATGTTTGTTGAATCCCGGTGGGTAATCCAATCCGAAGGCTCTGCTTGAATATATCGTTATCAAATTTGAACTCTCTGATGTTAAACTTAATAATGTTATGATTCTTGTTTAGGTAGATAATTGCTGTTGCAAATGCAATTGCTTGGGATAAAATGGTAGATATAGCAGCTCCTGCAATTCCCCATTTGAAAACAAGAATAAATAGTAAGTCAAAAAGAATATTTACAAAAACTGAGATAATTAAAAAGTAAAGGGGTGTTTTGGAGTCACCAATTCCTCTTAGAATCGCTAAAGTTCCATTAAAACCAAACATTATAACCAAACCCGATAGGAAAATGCTTAAGTATAATTTTGCACTTTGCATGAGTTCGGGTGGTAACTGCATCATCTTAAAAATCCATCCACTACAAGCAATTCCGATGATAGAGAGTGTAAGACTTGCAAAAAAGAATGATATGTTGATTGTATCAGAAGCGCTTTTAACCTTCTCGTAGTTTTTAGCTCCAAAGTATTGAGAAATTACAACTGTTGCACCAATACTAAATCCGATTATAAGTGCGATTAGAGTAAAAATTATTGGACCTGATGCTCCCACTGCTGCCAAAGCCTCCTTACCAAGATATCGTCCAACAATTACACTATTTACAAGTTGATAAAGCTGTTGGAAAATATTTCCTAAAAGCATCGGAACAGCAAACTGAAATATAAGCTTTGCTTCGTTCCCTTTGGTTAAATCTTTCATGTTAAAAAATTAAATTGCAAAGGTGGATATTTTTCAAATATCTATGAATAAAAAAACCGTCAAAGTAAAATCTGACGGCTCTTAAACAATCTTAAAATATTTAAGTTTAAATTCTTTCTAGCTCTACTGTAAAATGCCTCATAATGGGTGCTTCCCAAACAATTTTCATTCCCTTTGTAATTTTATCGCGACGTTCATAAACGTTTGCAAGTGCAACTGCGATAACATCCATATGGTTATTGGTATAAACCCTTCGAGGAATTGCTAAACGCAGAAACTCAAGTGCAGGGTATCGATTTTCTCGAGTTACAGGATCACGATCGGCAAGAATTGCTCCAATCTCAACACCACGAATTCCTGCTTCGAGGTAAAGTTCAATCGCAAGTGTTTGAGCTCTATAATGCTCTTTTGGAAGGTTTGGTAAAACTTTATTAGCATCAACAAATATAGCATGACCACCAGCTGGGCTTTGGAATGGAACACCAAACTCTTTGAGTTTATTCCCAAGGTATTCAACCTGTTTGATTCTTGTTTCTAGGTAATCAAATTCAGTTCCTTCATCAAGACCTACAGCAAGAGCATTCATATCACGACCCGACATACCCCCGTATGTAACATAACCCTCAAACATGATATTAAATGTTGAGCATTGACGCCAAATTTCCTGATTGTTCATTGCAATAAAACCTCCCATATTTACAATAGCATCTTTTTTACTGCTCATGGTCATTGCATCGGCGTAAGAGAACATCTCTTTTACAATCTCCTTAATTGATTTATTCTCATAACCTTTTTCCCTAATTTTAATGAAGTAGGCATTCTCAGCAAAGCGAGCAGAATCGAATACAACTATCTTATTGTATTTTTTAGCTAGTTTATGAGTTGCCTTCAAGCACTCCATTGATACTGGTTGTCCGCCAGCCGTGTTGTTGGTAATGGTAATAATAATGAAAGGCACTTTACTTGCGTTTTCTGCAAGAAATTTATCAAGTTTATTTATATCAACATTTCCCTTAAATGGATGGTAAAGTTCTGTATCTGCAGCCTCATCGATTGTGCAATCAATAGCGTGCGCTTTACGAAACTCAATATGCCCTTTTGTGGTATCGAAATGAGAATTTCCAGGAACATAATCCCCTTCATGAACTAATGCAGAGAATAGAACATTCTCAGCAGCACGACCTTGGTGTGTGGGCAAGAAATACTCAAAACCAGTTATTTTTTTGATAGCATCCTTTAAGTTATAGTACGATGATGCACCAGCGTAGCTTTCATCGCCTATCATCATTGCGCTCCACTGACGGTCGCTCATAGCACCGGTTCCGGAGTCGGTTAAAAGGTCGATAAAAACCTGATTACTTTTTAAATTGAAAAGGTTGTACTTAGCATCCTTAATCCAATGTTCACGCTCTTTACGTGTACTTCTATAGATGGGTTCAACCATCTTGATTTTATAAGATTCGGCAAATGGTAGTTCCATGAGACGATTAATTTTTAAGTTAGTAATATGTGTTTTGTGAAAAAAGAGAAAAGAGGAAATATAAACTGAAAGAATAGAATTAGAAGGTATCCCTATTCTTAATATTACGGAATATTGATTTACTGGTAAGGTTATAATGTTGTTGTAACCTCATACTTTGCAAAATTATCAATGCAAACCTACATTAAAAGAGGAAAAAAAGCAAGCGATATAGCCTGTATAAATATGTTTTACATCAAAGTTTAGAGGCTAAAGGATATAATTTAAGATATTGAATATAGCGAAGATAATACTTGCAAAACCGTTTGTAGTGGCAAAAGCAAGGTTTACCCTTTTTATATCCTTTGGGCTAATAATCGAATGTTGGTAAACAAGTAATGCAATAAAAATTATTGAACCAGCCCAGTACCAGCTATTTGCATTAACCTTAAGGCCAACAATAATTACTAGTAAAGCAACTATAACATGGAATAATGCAGCAATCCTTAAAGCATACTTCTTCCCTACGGCAGCTGGAATTGACTTTAGCGATTCAATTTTATCGAAATCTTCATCCTGTAATGAATATATGATATCAAACCCTCCAACCCAGAAAAGTACTATTACAGAGTAGAGGATCGGTACCAAATCAAAACGACCAGTGACAGCTAGGTAAGCACCAATAGGAGCAAGGGATAAACCTAATCCAAGTACTAAATGGCAAAGAATTGTCCAACGTTTTGTGTAGCTGTAAAGTAAAATAACGGATAAAGCTATTGGTGATAAAAAGAAAACTAATCTATTAATAAACCAAGTTGTTAGAATAAAAAGAAAGGCGTTTAGAATAGTAAAAATGATTGCTGATTTTGCAGAGATTATTCCTTTTGGAATTTCACGACCAGATGTTCTAGGATTTTTAATATCAATATATCTATCAACCACTCTATTGAAACTCATGGCTGCATTCCGAGCAAATACCATGCATAGAATTACAAGAATTAGAATCGACCAATTAAAATCGGCTTGTGTAACCTTATATGCAAGAAAAAAACCGATAAAAGCGAAAGGCATAGCAAATATTGTATGGCTGAATTTAACAAGCGAAAGATAATTTTTGAACAGTGAGTTATTTTGATTACCCATAAAAGTTTAAGTTGTATCGGAATAATATAATTGGTAAAGGTAATTGGTTATCCTTTTTATTCGAAAAGCAATATTAAAAAGAATTTTCTGATTAATGGAACAATTAAAAATGGTAAATGTTTTTTTAGCTGCAACGCTCATTTCTGGCGAAATGAACTTATATTAGTAAAGATTTTCAGTTTAATGGTCTCAAATTTTCGATATAAAACAATATTGCTGATAGTTTTCTTGCTTTCAGGGTGTAGTTTATTTGGTCAAAACCCTCTCGATAGCATCGAGGCATCAGCTAATAGATCATCAGGTGAGGAGAAATTAGATTTACTTCTTCAGCTTAGCAAAAGTTACATCAATACTAATCCCGATAAAGCGTTAGATTTTGGACTTCAGGTTCTTGTTCAATCCAAAAAGCTCGGAAAACCACTACAAGAAGCACAAGCGCTTTGGACAATGGGAAAAGCAAACTTTAAAATTGCTAACCTCGAGAATGCCTTACGATACTATAACCGAGCACTAGGTCAATTTGAGAAGTTTAACATGCGGGCAGAGCAAGTTGAGGTTCTTGTTGGTATATCTGAGGTATACGATTATGCTAGAAACCCTGAAATGGCCATGATTTTTCTTGAAAGAGCCTACCCAATTTCAGTTCAACTTAAAAGCAACCCTTTACAAACAGTTGTTTTAACTAGCCTAGGGCAAATTCACTTAAAAAAAGGAAACTATAAGAATGCTATTAATCAGTATTCAAAGGTATTGCAATTAATTGGAGAAGGTAATTTAACCTTAACTCAAAATTCGTTAAAAATAGATTGTTATAATAAGATCGGTTTATCTTATAAGAACCTAGGTGAGTTTGAGCAAAGTTTAAGTGCATACGAAAAAGCAGCTTTGAATGCAATGTTAAATGGAGATTCGATTGAATACGGAAGGGCTAACCGCGAGATTGGTCTTTCATACTATCTTACCCAAAAGATGGATAGTTCATTTAAGTACTATTCTAAGGCTTTAGCAATTAGCACTTCTATTAAAGATTCGTTGGGAATGATTAATGCATTACAAGGAATTGGAGATGTGAACTTTGAAACGGGTAAATACGATTTGGCAAGGAATTACTTTAATCGGCAGCTATATTTTTCTGAAAAGAAAAACGATATTCAGGGGATTGTTTCTGGTTTAGTAAAGATATCCAGATGTTACTATGTTACAGGTGAGTATCCTACCTCAACAAACTATTTAAATCGGGCATTGAACATTGCAAAAAGCCAAAACCTTTCTTCAACAGCCGCCGATGTTTATAAATATTTATCACTCATTAGCGAATCAGAGGGTAGGTATCGCGATGCACTTTCGTTTTACAAGCTTTGGTCTGATATACGCGATTCTATTTACAATGAAGAGAGCGGTGAGAAGCTGGCTAAACTCCAAATCCTTTATGATATTAGCCAAAAGGAGCGAGAGAATGAGATTTTAAGGCAGGGGAGCGAGATTCAAAAGCTCGAGATATCGAAAAATAGATATCGTAGTATAATCCTTATTGTTGTTGTTATAACTTTTTTTGTGCTAATCATTTTCCTCATTTTCCTATATCAATCAAAACATAAGGAGGTTAGAAAAAAGGAGGAAGACGAACAAAGAATTGTTGAAATAAATAAGGATTTAGAGAAAAGAATGATCCAGGAGATTAAAAAGCAGGAAAGGCAACAGCACCTACTTGCACAAAAATCAAAGCTTGAGTCACTCGGAACATTAGCAGCGGGTATTGCACATGAAATAAACCAACCATTAGGCGGAATATCAATGGGGCTTGATAACATCTTGCTGAAGGTTAATGATAAAAACTATACCGACTCATATTTAAAAGAAAAGATTTCGACCCTTTTTGATAACGTAGATAGAATTAAACGCATTATTGAGCACATCAGAACCTTCTCTCGAACACAAAAACCAAACACTCTCGAACGAGTAGATGTAAACGAGGTAATATCAAGCGCATTACTCATGGTTCGTACGCAATATCAAACTCATAATGTCGATATTGATTTAAATTTAACGAAGGAAGCATGTTTTATAATTGGCGATAAATTTAAGCTTGAGCAGGTTGTTCTAAACTTACTATCGAATGCTAAACATGCTGTCGATGAAAAGGAAAAAAGAAATGTTGAAGGTTATCGAAAAAAAATAGTGATTAAATCATGGACAGCTGAGCAAAATGTCTGTTTTAGTGTTTGGGACAATGGCATTGGGATCCATCCAGATGTCCTCGAAAAAATATACGATCCATTCTTTACTACCAAGAATGAAGAGAAAGGTACTGGATTAGGCTTATCCATTGCCTATGGATTCATTAAGGATATATTAGGTGATATTAAGGTAGATAGTAGTATTGGCGAGTTTTCAGTGTTTGAAATAATTATTCCTAAAATCTAGTTTTATGGATACTTTACAAATTCTTGTACTTGACGATGAGAGAGTTTTTCGTGATGAGATAAAAGAATTTCTCGAAACCGATGGGTTTAATGTACATTTAGCTGGAAAACCTTCTGCCGCATTTGAACTTCTATCACAGAATGAAATAGATATATTGATCCTTGATTTGAAACTTCCCGAGATGGACGGTATAACCGTGCTTCAAAAGGTTAAAGAGCTTTACCCTGAGATCGAGGTAATAATGATTACTGGGCATGGTGATATGGACGCTGTTATACAGGCAATGAGGTATGGTGCTGTTGAATTTTTTCCGAAACCTTTTAGGTTGATAGATATGAAAGCTGCAATTCAGCGGACTACACGATACTTAAACTTAAATAGTAGATATAAAGAGGTAGAACACACTTACGCACTTATTTCAAAGGAACTTCGCGAAAGTGTTGGATATGAGATCATGGGTACAAGCAAGGCAATTAAAAATGTAGTTGATCTTATGACCAAAGTTGCTAAAGCCGACAACACATCAGTTTTAATTACTGGTGAAAGTGGAACAGGTAAGGAGTTGGTTGCCAGGGGAATTCATTATTTAAGTACAAGGAAAAATGCGTATTTTCATGCTGTAAACTGCTCGGCAATTCCCGATACACTGTTTGAAAGTGAGTTTTTTGGTCATAAAAAGGGTGCATTTACCGGTGCAAACGAGGAGAAAATAGGTTGGTTTGAAATTGCAAACGGTGGCACTCTATTCCTTGATGAGATTGTTGATATGCAACCAGCTATGCAGAGCAAACTTTTAAGGGTACTAGAAGATAGAAAGGTTAGACGCATTGGCTCCAATAACGATATTTCTGTTGATGTTAGAATTATAGCAGCAACAAATCAGAATATTCAAAAACTTCTTGAAGAGAGTAAGTTTAGGAATGATCTTTATTACCGTTTAAACTCATTCGAGATCATAATTCCTCCGCTTCGCGAGAGAAGAGATGATATTCCTATTCTTTTTGATTATTTTATTAAGCTAATATCCCAAAAACTGAATAAAAAGATCCCATCAATTGATTCATCTGTTGTTAAAGCCTTATCTGCTTATGATTTTCCTGGAAACGTTCGTGAACTCCGGAATATGGTTGAACGAGCATTAATTCTTAGCGATGGAAATAAGCTTACGCTTAAATATTTTGTAGGACTGCCAATGGTTGAGTCTGATTTAGTGTTTGAGCAAGAAAACGATGAGCTTTTTGATCTTGATGAGGCTGAAAAAAAGTTAATTATTAAAGCGTTACAAAAGACCGACTACAAAAAATCTGAAGCGGCTCAGCTACTCAACATTACGCGACAATCGCTCGATCGTAGGTTAGAGAAATACGGTATTGATTTTTAAACTCGTCTACTCGTAAACTTATTAACTTAATAACCTCTTTTGATAAATTTCAAAGTTTTCATCATCAAAGCAAACAAAGTAAACCTTTTTAGGAAATTTATTTTTATCGAGGTAATTCTTAACAACATTTATTGCAATTTCTGCTGCAGATGATTTTGGAAAATCGTATACTCCTGTACTAATATTTGGGAAAGCAATGGATTCAACTTTATGACTAGTTGCCAGTTTAAGGCTATTCAGGTATGCGTTTCGAAGTAAGTCAATTTCATTAGCGTAACCACCCCTCCAAATTGGACCAACAGTATGGATTACATATTTTGCAGGGAGATTATAGCCTTTAGTGATTCTGGCTTCGCCAGTTGGACAACCCCCAATCTTTCTGCATTCTTCAAGTAGTTCAATACCTGCCGCACGATGTATTGCACCGTCAACACCACCGCCACCGAGCAAACGCTCGTTAGCGGCATTAACAATAGCGTCAACCTTAAGTTTGGTAATATCAGCCTTAATAACCTCAATTGTTCCCATAGAATTTAGTTTTAGAGGTTACCAAAAAATGTTCTTTTTTCTATCTTAACTGTGCTCCAAGTTCCCTTTTGAAAACCTCTATCAGATTATTCATCGTTTTATCGATTTGAATATCATTTAAGGTTTTATTTTCATCTTGTAGGATAAAGCTTACAGCATAGGATTTTTTATTTTCACCTAAATTCTTGCCCTCGTAAACATCAAACAGGTTAACCTGTTTGAGAAGTTTTCGCTCAGTGGCAAAAGCTAGTTTTTTAATCTCTTTATAAGCAATTCCCTTATCAAGCAACAATGCTAAATCGCGTCTTACCTCGGGGAATTTTGGAAGTTCTTTATAGGTTATTTTAAGATCAATTGAATGTTCGAACACCAAATTCCAATTAAACTCAGCGAAGAATACATCAGACTTAATATCAAACGATTCGAGAATGCTCTTTTTAACCAATCCGAAAGAAACTAAAGGTTTATTTTTAAAAGTGTAGGATAAACCGTACTCAAAAATATCCGATACAGCATCCTCGGTTAAAAGGGTGTCAGTTTCAAATCCAAAGCGATTAAGAATTGAGTGAACAAATCCTTTTAATGTATAAAAACTGGTTTGCTCCGGTTTCTGAATCCAAGTCTCAGGGGTCTTATCACCTGTAAGCCAAATACTGAAACGAAAATCCTCGTGGTATGAGTTAAGAGGATTCTTTGATCGATCAGCATCTGGGATGTACTTATAGCAGTTTCCAAACTCGTAAAGTTTAAGGTTTGGATTACGATGATTAATATTTCGTTGAACCGATTCAAGTCCCCCAAATAGTAAGGTTTGACGCATTCCACCTAAATCGCTACTTAATGGGTTCATAATCTGTACTGTGTTGCTAGATGGGTATGTACTAAGGTTGTTGTAGTACGATAGCTTTGTAAGCGAGTTACACATTATCTCATTGAACCCTTTCGATGAAAGAAAATCAGAAGTAATATTAATAATTTGATGTGTATCAGGCTTTTTAGAGTAGTTCAATGTACTAATAACCTTATCGGAAAACTCAACGTTGTTGTAACCATAAATCCTTAAAATATCTTCAACAACATCTGCTTCGCGTTGAACATCAACACGGTAAGGTGGAATAGCAAGTAGAAGTTTTTCGCTATCCTCTTTAACAATCTTTATTTCTAAGCCTTCTAAAATTTTCTTTATTGTGCTAACAGGAATTTCTTTTCCAATAAAAGTGGCGGTACGCTTAAGATTATATTCTACCTTGAAATCTTCAACTGGTTTAGGATAGATATCCACAATCTCGGATGTAATTTCACCACCAGCAGCCTCTTTAATCAGCATTGCTGCACGTTTAAGTGCCCAAATGGTGATATTTGGATCGGTACCACGTTCGAAGCGGAATGATGCATCCGTATTTAATCCATGACGGCGAGCAGTTTTACGAACCGAAACTGGGTTAAAGCAAGCGCTCTCAATAAATACTTTTGTCGTTGACTCGGTAACACCAGAGTGTAATCCGCCAAAAACACCGGCTATACACATTTCGTGCTCGGCATTACAGATCATTAGATCTTCAGATGAAAGTTTTCGCTCAGCACCATCAAGGGTGACAAATGGAGTTGTTTCCTTTACTGTTTTAACTACAACCTTGTTTCCTGTAATAAAGTCAGCATCAAATGCGTGAAGCGGTTGCCCAATCTCATGTAATATAAAATTGGTAATATCAACCACATTGTTTATTGGGTTTAAGCCTATCGATTTAAGTCTTTTCTGTAACCAATCTGGCGATGGCCCAACCTTGATATTTGATACTGTTATGCCTGAGTATCTGATACATGCTTCAGGATTAATAAGCTCAATTGGAATATTAAAGCTATTGTTATCAACTTTAAAGGCATCTACCGATGGTTTTATGGCTTTTGTAGCTTTTTCGAGGTTTAGGTAAGCAGCCAAATCGCGTGCAACACCGTAATGCGAAGCAGCATCAATACGGTTTGGGGTTAAACCAATCTCAAACACATAATCATCCTCAATTTTAAAGTATTCCTTAGCAGGTGTACCCACAATAGCCGAAGGATCAAGAACCATAATTCCAGCATGGGAGGTACCCAAACCAAGTTCATCTTCAGCGCAGATCATCCCTTCGGATAGTTCGCCACGAATCTTAGCCTTTTTAATGACAATTTCTTGTTCGCCAAAATAGAGTTTGGTTCCAACGGTTGCAACAACAACCTTTTGCCCTTTAGCAACATTTGGTGCGCCGCAAACTACATTAAGGGGTTCACCATTACCTATATTTACTGTTGTTTTGCTTAGTTTATCAGCATCAGGATGTTTCTCGCAGGTAAGAACCTCACCAATAACAACACCCTCTAGTCCCCCTTTAATAGTTTGTACCTTTTCAAAGCCTTCAACTTCAAGTCCAATGGAGGTAAGAATTTGAGCAACCCTTTCAGGTTCAATATCAATATTAATGTACTGTTTAAGCCAGCTGTATGAAATTGTCATTGCAATACTATTTAGTCTTATTAATCGTTTTCCAAAATAAACCTAGCAAAAGTAAGAAAAAAAGAGGTTAAAACTATAGTCAATAGAAGTTTATGATGATTCTAGGCTAGTTTGAAATAAAGATTTTATTACCAAAGTATTAACTATTTTATTCTTTATCTATTTTTTAAGTAAGTATAGTTTTGGAATCATAAAAAGCCTCAAAAGATTTTGGCTCTTTGAGGCTTTTTTATTGGTTAGTTGATGCTTAAAAATGATTATTTTTAAAAATAGTTTGATTTGCTTGTGATTTTTCTTCTTTTTTTTCGACTAATATCTCGAATATAAAAGCAAAATGATGTTTGATGATAAAATGTATGCTGATTTTCTTGAATTAGCAGAAAACAATAAAAAGTTGATTTATAAAGTCAGCCACATGTATTGTGATAATATCGTTGATAAAAAGGATCTTTTTCAAGATATTATATTGAACCTATGGACTGCATATCCAAATTTTAAAGGTAAGTCAAAGGTAAGTACTTGGGTTTATCGTGTTTCACTTAACACTGCAATTACATGGTATAGGGATTATGTAAAAAATTCAAATCGTGTCGAATACACAAACCTTATTCCTCAACTATTAGATGAAAACGACAGTACAATTAACGAATTGTATGACAAATTATATAGCGCTATTAATACCCTTGGGAAAGTTGATAAGGCAATAATGCTACTTTTTCTTGACGAATATTCTTATGAAGATATTGCAGAGATTGTCGGATTGACAAAGACTAATGTTGCTACTAAGATCAGTAGAATTAAACTTCAGCTTAGAGATTATTTGTCTAACAATTAAAAATTATGAAATCATGGAAATAGATGAATTAAAAGCAATGTGGCTTAATTACGATAGTAAACTTAATAATCTTGAAAAATTAAACAAAAGATTAATTATAGAAGTTCTGTCAAAGAAGCCTCAGCGAAAAATAAACTGGCGCAAATTTCAAAGCATTTATGGCTTAATTGCAGTACCAGTTATTCTTATTGTTGCACTACATCCAAATTTTACGCAAGCAAATCTTGACTTGAAATTTTTTGTTGGATGTATATTAACCATTTCAGTTATAGTTTTTTTGAGCATTGTTAATGTAAAAAGCTACCTAATTCTAAAAGGGATTAACTTAAATACCGATTCACTTATAGAATCAACAAAAAAGATTGTAGCGTTTAAGCAAATATTTAATAAACGTTGGAAACACGCAATTTTTACATATCCAATCATCTTTGCAGGGGTTCTACTAATTGCATGGAATAGCTTTAGGTTTGATACTAAGACAATATTATCGCTGGTTATACTGTTTGTTGTAACATATATTATCAATATAACGATGCCAAAAGCTTATCAAATTAGAATTGAAAGATTGGAGAAGGAGGTACAAGAGCTAAAGGACTATACTGAAGGGTTTTAAGGCTTTTTGAATTCAAATTGATATTTATTTGTTCTTAAAATGTAACTTTGATGTTCAAAAGGCATCTAAATAAAATTAAATAAATTAGTATAAAATTTTAAATTTAAAATGTTTAAATATGAAAAAAACAATTGCTATTTTCCTCTCTTTGTGTTTATTACTAGTTGGAAATATCTACTCACAAAAAATTAATAAAGGATTAAATCAGATTACCCCCGAACTTCTAAAGCAGTACATTGATTATCTTGCCTCAGACTCTATGAAAGGACGTAATACGCCCAGCCGTGAGCTCGATTTGGCTGCCGATTACATTGCAAAAGAGTTTGAATCAATGGGTATACAAAAAGTAAATGGCTCTTACTTTCAGAACATTTCTTTCTGTACTAAGAATCTCGATGTTATTAATAGCTCTTTGAAGATTTCTTTAGGTGAGAACAGCAAAAATTTTGACCTTAAAACTGATTTCACACCCTTTGAGGCAACTGCTAACTTAGGTGTTGATGCCGAGATTGTTTTTGCTGGTTATGGGATAACCGCTACAGAGTACAATTACGATGATTATAAGGATATAGATGTTAAAGGCAAAATCGTGTTAATTTTAAAGCATGAACCTGCTGAAAAAGACATGAAGTCCCCTTTCATGGGAGATCAAGACACTAAATACTCATTTCCCTCATATAAACTTGAGAATGCAATGAGTCATGGTGCTGTTGGTGTTCTTTTGGTAACCGACCCTTTAAATCACATAATGTTAACCCCTCAGGGTTACCCTTGGCCAAGTCTTTCAAAGTTTAGGCCTCAAGATAAATTACCTTTTGATTTATGTATTAATAAACCTTCAGTTCCATTTGTTCAAGTAGGGGAGAGTGTGATTAAGTTCCTTTTTGGAAGTGTTGATTCATTAAAGAATATACAACGTAGAATTGACCAAAACCTTAAGCCCAATTCGTATATAATTGCTAGTTCAAAATGCGAACTTGCAACAAAGCTTATAATTCACGAAACTGTAGCCAAAAATGTAGTAGGGTATATTGAAGGGCGAAATCCAAAGCTTAAAAGCGAATTGGTTATAATTGGCGGTCATTATGATCATGTTGGTTATATGGATAAGCATAAACTAGGTGAGGATTACATCTTTAATGGAGCAGACGACAATGCTTCTGGTACTGCTGGTGTTTTGGCTAATGCAAAAGCATTCGCAGCGATGAAGGTTAAGCCAAAACGAAGCGTTTTGTTTATCCTTTTTGCTGGAGAGGAATTGGGTTTATATGGTTCTGATTTTTATTGTGATAACCCATTATTTCCAACCAATAAATCCGTTGCAATGATTAATTTGGATATGATAGCAAGAAACGGCAATGATTCTATTGAGATTGAAGGAGAGAAAATGAACCCTGATCTTTGTAATATTGTGAGAAAAGAAAATGAGTTTGTTGGTTTAAAAATTATTGAACCCAAAGAAGATCTTTTTGCTAGAAGTGATCAATATAATTTCTTTAAAAAAGATATTTCAGTTGTAGGAATAACATCGGGGTTGCATAAGGATTACCATACCGTAAGAGACAATCCTGAATCAATTATTCCCTTTAAAGCCTCACAGATTTCTAGATTAGCATTCAGAACGGCTTGGGTAGTGGCAAATGAGAAAAAGTATTATGCCATTGTTAAGAAAAAAAGCACAACTAATACTGAGGTGAAGAAAACGTCCACAAGCAAATAGTTTTTTAAAATAATAACCCTAAAAATTTAAACATGAAAAATTTACTAATCAAACAATCACTTGTTCTACTTCTAATTACTGTTGGCTTTATTGCTAAATCACAGGAAGTTCAGTTAAAATATAACTTCGTTAAGGGCAAAACCTATTCGATTACCACCGAGATGGTAAATAATGTTACTCAGTCAATGGGTGGTCAGGAAATGAAAATGGAATCGGATATTAATTCAAATAGCGATATGACCATTGAGGATGTTGATAAGGATGGAAATGCTACAGCTCTTTTTAACCTTCTTAATGTTTCAGTTCATAGCAAAATGCCTGCAATGGGTCGTGATACAACTATGAATTTTAACGATTTAAATGAGCAGAAAAGAGTTGTTCTTTCACCTATTGGTAAACAACTTTCAGAAACCATACTTGATCCAGAGAAGAAGATGAAGATGATGGGTCAAATGGATAACTTCACAAAGTTCACTGAATTGCCTAATAAACTAATAAAAGTTGGAGATAAATGGAGTTCGAAAACTACCGATTCAACTAAAGCATCTGGTCAAAACCCATTTGATTCTAATGTAACAACAGAAATGGAATACAGTTTCGTTGGTAAAGAAGTAAAAGACGGCAAAGAATTAGTTAAAGTAAACTATAGTGGTTCACTTACAATTAATGGTAAAGGAAATCAAATGGGAATGGAACTATTTATGGAGGGAACAGGAAAAACCGAAGGTTTTGCATATTTAGATCCAGCAACATTTATGATTATGTATAACGAGGCTAATACTGAGATGGATATGTCAATCGCAATTACTGGTCAACAGAATATGACCATGCCTATGACTCAAAGTATGAAAACAATTACAAAGGTTGAAGAGAAAAAGTAATATACTTTAGTAAGCAGAAGGGTTGCTCTCATACTGGGAAGCAACCCTTTTTTCAAAATAAAATATACTATGAAAAAAATACTATTCATTTTATTAATCGCTCCAACCATAATTATGGCTCAAAATGGCTCAAATGATGAATATCGAGCTAGGAGAGAAAAGGTATTATCGATGCTTGATACAACATCTGCAGTTGTTCTAAAATCTGTAAATGAGAACCCATTGGGCATAGATTATGTTCAGGAGCATAATTTCTACTATTTGACAGGTATAAATAGTCAAGGAAATATTTTACTGATTTCGCCAAAGGGAATAAAAGTTGGAAATAAGACTAAGAAAACCATCATATTTTATAATAATATTAATGATGTTAAAGAAATTAGCTTAGGAGCAAATGATACGATCCTGAAGAGCAATGAGTTTAGACCTATATTCAGCAAGCATATCGCTTTATTAGCCAAATTGTACTATTCTGCTCCCGACCTTATTCTTGTAAACGATTGGCTTAGCGATAAAGCTTACTTTATGGAAAGGGAAATGAAATCGAGAATGAAAGCACTTTACCCTAAATTAAAGCTTGAATCTGCTGAATTTTTTGTTGGAAGATTAAGGGCAATTAAATCTCTTCAAGAGATAAACAATATCAAAAAAGCTTCTGATATTACTTCCGATGGGCTAATATCAGCAATGAAGATAGCAAAGCCTGGTATTTGGGAATATGAATTACAAGCGGCTGTAGAATACCAATTTACAAGTCAAGGAGCAATGCTTCGTGGATTTCCTAGTATTGTCGGCTCGGGCTTAAATAACCTAATCGTTCATTACTTCGATAATAACTGCCAAACTAAAGATGGCGATTTGGTTGTGATGGACGTTGGAGCAAAATACCATGGGTATAGTAGTGATATTACTAGAACAATACCTGTTTCAGGAAAATTTACCGATGCGCAAAAGGAAATCTACAATATGGTACTAAAGGTCCAAAAGGATGCAATAGCAATGGCTAAACCAGGTGTATCCACTGGAGAATTAGAACGATTTGCAGTAAATGCATTTAAGAAGTATGGTTATGATAAATTCTATATACATGGCTTATCACACCCCGTTGGTTTAGATGTACATGATGTAATGACCGAAGATATACTAAAGCCTGGTATGGTAATAACTATTGAACCGGGGCTCTATTTTAGTACTAACGATAAGGATGCTCCAGATAAGTATAAGGGTTTTGGGGTTAGGATTGAGGATACTATCTTAATTACTGAGAATGGTTGTGAAATACTCTCATCTAAAACACCCAAAGAGATTGATGATATTGAGAAATTCATGAAAAAGAAAAGATAATCTAGGTTTTGATTTTTTAATCATTTTTATTTTAAAGACAGAATTTATCTTCTGTCTTTTTTTAATATAAATCACGACTTTTAATAAAGTTCAGCCTATTTAAAAGTATTTTAAATTTTGGGGAGTAGAAAAATTGAATTACTTTCAAGTTATAAAATAACCTAATCAATGAAACATAAAGTTTTTTATTTCAACTTCTTTTTGCTTATACTTTTTTCAACTCCACTCTTTTCAATTGTGCCCGATTCTGAGGTTCTGAAATACATTTCAAGATGTGAACTCCATGGTTACATGCTTACCCAAATTGATACAATTGTTATCCAAGTAAATAACAGAAATGGAGAGAAATACTCTGATATAAGTATACCTTACTCTAAAATATCAAAGATCGCAGAAATTGATGGATGGATTATTGATCCTAACGGAAAGAAAGTTAGGACGTTAAAAAAGAGTGAAATAGACGATCAAAGTGCATCTTCAGGTTCCGAACTTTTTTGGGATGTTTATATAAAGTCATTTCAATTAACTCACACTGTTTATCCCTATAAAGTATACTACACCTACAAGATTAATAGAACGGAGCTAATATCAATTGCTAATTGGGATCCTATCATAAATACCCATATTTCAACAAAGGATGCAAGGCTTTATATTAAGTACCCTAAAGGGTATGCAATTAAAAAATATATCAGGGACGCTCAACTTGTTAAAGCAGATACTATAAAGAATACTGTTGAACTTGAGTTTGCTTCAAGCTATAATAAGATGTTAACTCAACAGCTTTACTCCCTACCTTTTGATGATATTAAGCCAATAGTGATTGTGGTTCCTAGTCAATTCTTCTATGGTGTTGAAGGATGTGCTGACACTTGGGTTACTTACGGTGATTGGTTTTTAAATCTCAATAAAGATCTTTTAGATTTACCAGAAACAGAGAAGAAAGTTGTGACTGATCTTATAAATAATATTACAGATACAAGGGAGAAGATAAAAATTTTATACCATTACATGCAAGATCATACCCGTTACATTAATGTATCTATAGGCGTTGGGGGTCATAAATCTTATCCTGCTTCATATGTATCAGAGAATAAGTATGGGGACTGCAAGGCATTAACAACTTATATGATGGCTCTTCTAAATTTTGTAGGAATTAAAGGGTACTATACATTAATAAACGCTTCAATTCAACCCGAAAATATAATCGAAGAAATACCCTACCCTCAGTTTAACCATGTTATACTTTGTGTTCCGTTACTAAAGGATACAATATGGATTGAAAACACCGCTTCATCAATCCCATTTGGATATCTAAGTTCTTTTATCCAGAATCGTAAAGCACTTTTTGTTGATAAGGGAAGTAGCCATATTATTAATACCCCAAAGTTGGGTCGTAATGATGCAATTGTACGTAAAATAAACTTTATATGTAAAACATCAGAAGATGTTGAGATTAATGCACTTTTTTACTTTAAAGGATACGAGTTTGAAAAGTTTAATTCAATAAATACTTACTATAATAAAAGAGATCAGGATGAGATTCTAAGAAGTTATTTGCCATTAGTGAATTATGAGGTTTTAGACTGGCAACTTAGAAAACTTGATCGTGATTCGTCAAAAATTTACCTAGAATCAAAAATTAAGATTAGCAACTACCTTAAACCGTTAGGGGCTGATTATTACTTTAATACACTTTCTATTTTAAACATTACCTTCGAGAATCCGAATGAGAGAGTTCTTCCATTACAAATACCATTTCCACTAAATAGTATTGATTCGGTGTCATATAATCTTTCTGATAACCTTATTGTTAAACGATTACCTGAATCCATTTCTATTAAGACAGAGTTTGGGGAGTACAACCTCTCTACAATGATTAATGGTAATAGGTTTCAAGTTTTTAAAAGGTTGATGATATATCCTGCAATATATCCTTTAGAGAGGTATAGGGATTTTTATAGTTTTATTAAGCAGGTAAAAGAAGCCGAAAAAAAGGTTATTGTGCTAAGTAATAAACAAATGTAGTTATTGTACAAATAAAATTTAATAATGAAGAATCTTCTTTTTCTAGTAATTAACTTTTTGCTATTTACTGATTTTGCTGTTTCTCAGAATTTTTTACATGAATTTGGAAAATATAGTAATGAAGAATTCCAAATGCAAAGCTATAAGAATGATAGGAATGCTGAAGCGGTTGTTATATATGATATTGGGAAGTCCTATTTTGTAAATTATAGCGATTATAGTTTTCAGATTTTTTTTGAGAGAAAGATTAAAATAAAGATTTTTAATAAAGCGGGCATTAAGTGGGCTCAGTTTGATATTCCTTTTTATGAAGAGAATAATAAAGCCGAAGAGGTTATAAAGCTTGAAGGGAACACTTATAATTTTGAAAATGGTCAGGTGCGTTGTTCTCCTTTAGATACTAAAAACACATATGTTGAAAAGGTAAATAAGAATTGGAGTAATAAAAAATTCGCAATGCCTGATGTTAAAGAGGGATCTGTTATTGAAGTTAGATATACAATCAGAACACCTTACTTTTTTAATTTTCGAAGTTGGGATTTTCAAACTAAAATACCTGTAATATATAGTGAGTACACAACTAAAATGATTCCTCTTTATACTTATACTTATATTCTACAGGGTGCAAATAAATTTTCTGATTTTAAGCAATATGTTGATCCAGGCCTCGAAACAATTTTTGGAAGGTTATCGTGGAAAGATATGGTGTATGTCTTTGTAATGAAAGATATTCCTGCTTTTAACGATGAATCTTTTATTACTACTCCAGATGACTATATTATTAAGCTTGATTTTCAACTTTCAGAATATACTACTTATGACGGCGTTAAGATACCAGTAATGGATACATGGCCTAAAATGGTGAAGGATATACAGGAGGAGGAATCATTCGGAGGCTATATAAAAAGTAGTCAAAGTAAAACGAAGGAGATTATCGATACAATGCATCTTGAACTAGTCCCACTACAAATTAAGGTCAAAAGCATTCTGGAGTACGTTAAATCAAATTATAATTGGAATGGAAGTTACAGTAAGTTTGCTTCACAAAAAGCAAAAGAATTCTATAAAACAAGGACTGGTAATAGCGCTGATATCAACCTTTTCCTTATTGGTATTCTTAAATCTGCAGGTGTAGATGTTAATCCTGTAATTATTAGTACGAGAGGTCATGGAAAGATAAAGAGTGATTACCCCTTTCAGCATTTTTTTAATTACGTAATTGCAACAACAACTATCGATGGTCAATGTGTAAACCTTGATGCTACTGATCCTCTTTGTAATTTTGGGATGCTACCATCTCGTTGTTTAAACGATAAGGGATTGGTAATAAAAAAAGGTAAAGAGGTGCAGTGGTTAAACTTTTCAAGTTCTGTTGGCTCTTCAAAAAGTTATGATATTGAGCTGATTCCAAACATTGATGCGGATTCTATAAACGGTAATGTAAAAGTATTGTCGACAGGATACGATGCTTTATCTTTAAGAAGAAAATATTTTAGAAGCAAATCGGAACTTAAAGATGAATTAATATCGGATAATCATACGTTATGCGATTCGATTCGAGTTCAGAATTTACATCTAATAAGTGAGCCTTTTATTATTGAATTTAAGGCCAATACAGGTATTGATATAGTGGAAGATAAGATTCTTATTTCTCCTTTTTATGGTTACACAATAACTGATAACCCATTAAAACAGACTTTTAGATTTTATCCAATTGACATGACTTATAGAGAAGAGTGTACTTTTAATTCAACTATTCAAATACCAAAGGGTTATAAATTGTTTAAAATCCCTGAAAGTTTATCAATTGATAATGAAAATGTTAAAATAACTTATGTTCTTAAAAATATAAGCGAGAATCAGGTTAAAGTTGTTGGAACCTATGAGTTTAAAAAAGATATCTATAGCGCTGAATCTTATAGTGATCTTAAAAGGTATTTCAATAAAATCATTGAAAAGTTTAATGAAAAATTGATACTTGTCAAATTTTAAGTTTGACACATTCAATTAAGAAACCTATTTATTCCATAGTATTTGGTGTTTGAATTTGCAAATTGATAGAAGTTGAATACTAAACAAAAAAATTAAGTAAACCATTAAGTATATTGTTATAATGAAAAAACAATTTCTTTTCACCTTCCTATATACCATTGTTGTATCTCAATTAATTGCTCAGGATTTTTCTCATGAATTTGGTAAGTGTAGCAAAGATGAGCTTCAAATGTCTCAATATGCAAAAGATTCAATTGCCGAAGCAGTGGTCATCTACGATATAGGTAAATCGTACTTTCAGATTGGAGAGGGTGGATATAAACTAATTTTTGAAAAAACCACTAAAATTAAAATCTTTAACAAAGCAGGTATCGATTGGGCGCAGATAGAAATCCCATACTATGAAGAAAATGGAAAGGCTGAGGATATTGTAGATATCCAGGGTAATACATACAATTTAGAGAATGGTGTTATTCGAACTTCACCTTTAGATATAAAGAATACATTTGACGAGAAGCGAAGCAATGGTTGGTTGATCAAAAAGTTTGCAATGCCCGATGTAAAAGAAGGATCTGTTATTGAAGTGAAGTACAAACTTTCAACCCCATACATCTTTCAATTTCGTAGTTGGGAGTTTCAATGGAAAATACCAGTAATCTATAGCGAGTACACAACGATGATGGTTCCGTTTTGCACGTATCGCTATATCTTACAAGGAACAAATAAACTGTATGATCTAAAACAGTACAGTGATGTTGAATCAAAGCAGCTTGGTGGTTATACATGGAGGGATAAAGTGTATGTGTTCATAATGAAGGATATTCCTGCGTTTAGAGACGAATCTTTTATTTCAGCCCCTGATGATTATATCATCAAAGTTGAATTTCAGTTGGCTGAGTACATTAATTCTTTGGACTCAAAGCAGGAGATAATGACAACTTGGCCAAAGATGATTAAGGAATTGCTCAATACTCCAGACTTTGGTGATTATGTTAAAAGCGCTCAAAGGCAAGCAAAGGGTATTGTTGATACTATGAAGTTAGAAACAAAAACTCCTCAAGAAAAAGCTGAGAAAATATTTAAATATGTTAAATCTAACTATAGTTGGAATAGATGGTCTTCTAAATATACCTCTGGAAGTGTTAAAGATTTTCTAAGACAGAAAGAGGGAAATTGTGCTGAAATTAATCTTTTCCTAACCGGAATGCTAAGGGCATCAGGTGTTGATGCAAATCCAGTAATTATTAGTACAAGAGGTAATGGCAAGATTAAGTACGATTACCCTTTTGTTAAGTTTTTTAATTATGTAATAGTAGCCGTAGCTATCGATGGCCAATACATTCTGCTTGATGCTACAGAGCCATTATGCAACTTTGGTATGTTACCTACTCGTTGTTTAAATGATGTTGGATTGGTTGTTAAAAAAGGAGAAGAACCTGAATGGGTAAATTTCTCAAGTGTTGTTTTATCTTCCATTACATACAACTTCGATCTAACTCCAAACGTAGCAAAGGATTCAATTGAAGGAAAGTTCAAGATCATATCATCAGGTTACGATGCTTTAAAATACCGTAAAAGCTATATTAGTAATAGAACTGAATTTAATAAAGATATTGTTCAAGACAATTTGACGTTATCTGATTCTGTTAAAGTTGAATATCTAAGCAATACTGAGAAACTCTTCCCTGTAAGTTTTAGCGCAGCTAAAAGTATCGATCAAGTTGATGGAAAGTTACTTGTATCACCATTTAGCGGATATGTAATTTCTGATAATCCTTTTAAACAACCAGCAAGGGCATATCCAATTGATATGACTTATAAGAAACGACGTACGTATATGTCCACCATACATATACCCGAAGGGTACAAACTGTTTTCAGTTCCTGAAAACGTAACTATTGATAACGATGATATGAAAATCACATATAAATTTGATAATATTAATGATCAAGTGGTTAAGGTGCTTGGAATTTACGAATTTAAAAGGGATGTTTATAAGGCAGCCACCTACCTTGATCTTAAAAAGTACTATAACACAATTATCAAAAAGTTTAACGAGAGGGTAATTTTGGTTAAGAAGTAGAATATAGAATATTAATACTGTTGAATATGCCTAAACATTACTTCAAACAAATACTAACAATTGTAACCTCTTTCTTGATTAGCTGTTCTGTTGCTTTTTCTCAACAGATAGATACTTGTAAAGTACTACTAAAGGAGATTTCAGAATCATACAAAGGGGATTGTATGAATGGGCTTGCCGAAGGAAAAGGTAAAGCAAATGGAGAAGATAATTATGTTGGAGAATTTCATAAAGGTTTGCCAGAGGGTCAGGGTAAATACACCTATGGAAATGGAAATGTGTATACTGGTGGTTGGAAAAATGGACTTAAAAACGGGAAAGGAAAATTTAAATATGCTGTAAATGGGAAGTTTACAACAATTACTGGGTATTGGAAAGACGGGGAATACGTTGGAACGGTTGAACCTGAGGAGGATTATAGTTTTACCAATGTAAGTGGCGTTGAAACTTATTCTATTAAGAAAGTTGGAGATAATGAAAACATAATTGAGATATCATTCGAAAAAGTAAGTAAGAAGTATATTCCTAAAAATCTTGCTATTACAATCTCATCAGGTGATAAAATAGCACAAAACCTAAAAATCGTTATTCAGCATTATAGTTTACCTTTTTACTGTACAATGAATTTTTCAATTCCATATTTTGAAGCCTTTAGAGTATGTAATTGCGATTTTAAGATTTTGAAACCAGGTAAATACGAAGTTTTTGTTTCAAATAATTGATAAAAGTCGATAGATTATTTATCAGATACATTTTATTTTCTTTTTCAACATTACCATTGCTCTGTATCACCTAATTTAGTATTGTTGCTTTGTTGGATTTAAATATCTTTGCAGATCAACAAATAGTGAGATGGAGAAAAATTCTGAGGATAGACGGCCTGTAATACTGGTTACCAATGACGATGGATTTCGTGCTAAGGGAATTGAGGCGTTAATTGAAATGGTTAAACCGTTTGGTCGTGTAATTGTTGTCGCTCCGGAGGAGGGCAATTCGGGTATGTCACATGCTATTACCATTAAAACGCCTCTTAGACTAAAGAAACGTCCACGAACCGATGATGTTGAGCTTTATTCGGTGAATGGAACCCCAGTTGATTGCGTAAAACTTGCAATGAATCAAATATTTAAAAACCTACCCGATTTAATTGTATCGGGTATCAATCATGGATCCAATTCTTCAGTAAGTATTTTTTATTCTGGCACTATGGCTGCAACAATAGAGGGTTGTCTTTATGGGATACCATCAATTGGATTCTCTTTACTTGATTACACAAGTTCACCCGATTTTTCAGCAGCAGTTAATTTTGGCCAGTTAATCATCGAAAATGTTTTAGATAAAGGAATTGCTAAGGGTACTTGTTTAAATGTGAATTTTCCTGTTTTAAAGGTTGATGAGATTAAAGGTATCAAAATTTGTAGGCAGAATAAGGGAATTTGGAAGGAAGAGTTTGAGAAACGAATCGATCCGCGCGGACATGATTATTTCTGGTTAACAGGTTACTTTCATAACAACGAACCCAATGCTATCGATACCGATGAGTGGGCGCTTTCCAACGGTTATATTTCAATAGTTCCAATTACAACTGATTTAACTAACCATAAAGAGGTTGATCGGCTAAAGGCCTGGAACTTCATTAAAAATGAAAAAGATTATGCTAAAGAAAATCGATAAACAATGGATTGGCCTTATTCTTGGGCTGATTGTACCAGCAATAACCTTTTTATTAATCTACATTTTTGCTTTTCCTAAAACGGATACAATCACCTATTTTGAGATGATTAAAGCTAAGAAGTTTTTTGCACAGATTCTTAGCTTAGCCGTAATCCCAAATATTGGAGTTTTTTTCTTGTTTATTTATACCAATAGGCTGAGTGCAGCCAAGGGAGTTCTTGCCGCAACATTTGTTATAGCATTCATTGTTTTTGGTTTTAAACTTTTCGGATAGCATTTCAAAATCTTATTGAAAGCAAAATGAAATACTACCTAATTGCAGGTGAAGCCTCCGGGGATTTGCACGCATCAAACCTGATGCATGGCATAAAAATGCAGGATCCCAACGCTGAGTTTCGTTTCTTTGGTGGCGATTTGATGAAGGCACAAGGCGGTACCCTTGTCAAGCATTACCGCGAAATGGCATTTATGGGATTCTTAGAAGTTCTAATGAATTTACGATCCATTTCAAAAAATCTGAAACTTTGTAAGGAGGATTTAGCTACTTATAAACCAGATGTAGTTATACTGGTTGATTACCCTGGCTTTAACCTTCGAATTGCAAAGTATGCAAAGGGATTAGGTTATAAAGTATTCTACTATATTGCCCCCAAAGTATGGGCTTGGAAGGAATCAAGGGTTAAAATTTTAAAGAATTACGTTGATCAGCTTTTTATAATCTTTCCTTTCGAGATAGAGTATTTCCGAAAACATTCAATTGAGCCCATTTTTGAAGGGAATCCCTCAATCGATGCGATTGCTTTTAAGCTAAACAAGGAGCAATCATTCGATGATTTTATCAAACAAAATAATTTATCAAATAAACCTATAATTGCACTTGTTGCTGGTAGTCGTAAGCAGGAGATTAAGTACAATTTACCCCAGATGCTAAAGATGGTCAATAAATTTCCCGATTATCAATTTGTAATAGCAGGAGCGCCATCATTAAACCTTAGTGTATATCAGAAGTATATCAAGGATATTCCAGTATCAATTATTTATGGACAAACCTATCAACTTTTCAAACATAGCACTTTGGCGCTTGTTACTTCTGGAACGGCTACCCTTGAATCGGCACTACTCGATACACCTGAAGTTGTTTGCTACAAAGGGGGATTCTTTTCAATGCTTATTGCTTGGATTGTAATAAAAGTTAAATACATTTCGTTGGTTAACTTGATAATGAACCGAGAAGTAGTTGTTGAACTAAAGCAGTACGATTTGAATCAAAATAGATTACATAAAGAGGCTTCAGCACTACTTCCGGGAAGTCCTAAACGTAACGAGATGCTAATTGATTTTACTAAACTGAAAGAGATACTAGGTGGCGAAGGGGCTTCTGAAAGGGTTGGGGCAAAAGTTGTTCAGCTATTGAAAAATTAATATCAATGTGTAAAAAATGAAACGAACAATTTTTGTAGTTATAGCATTTTTATTTACCACAAATTCATTTTCACAGAAAATTAGCATCAGTATCTATAATGATTTAAACCTTAACACTGTACTTGTAACTCCTACTAATGGTAGCTATAAGCTTATACTTGGGCAAAAGGAGATTCAGCTTAAAACCGATCAAATAATCTATTTAAGCCGACTTGGTGATTCTATCCTAGTTCGTGATGCAAATTCTAATCTTGGTGCATGGTCTAGGGTTTCTGTTGTTGGACAAACCGATGAGGATGCAATTCGAGTAAAACCCATTTTACCTTCAACTCCTGCACGTCAATATGACGATAATCTCAGTTTTTACGTTGAGTTTAACAGGTTGATGACCATTAATCTTATTGATCGTGAAAAGTACATAGCAAGCGTGGTTGAGGCTGAAGCAGGTCCTGGCAGGGATAAGGAATTCTATAAAGCACAAGCATTGATTGCCCGTACTTTTGCTATGGCTCATATCGAAAAGCACAAGAGTGAAGGGTTTAACTTATGCGATGGCACTCATTGTCAGGCTTACAAAGGAAAAATAGGCTTTGACAAGAATATTTATAAATCAACTATTGAAACCGAAGGGGAGGTAATTGTTGATACAACAAATCAGTTTATTACAGCAGCTTTCCACTCTAATTGTGGCGGTTTTACTGCAAATTCGCAAGACGTATGGGTAACTCCAAAACCTTACTTGGTTTCGGTTGAAGATCGGTATTGTACTAGTTCTCGTAATGCTTCATGGGAAGTTACAATTCCCTTAAATAAATGGAAGGTATTTCTTCAGTCCAAAGGGATTGATACACTATCAATCACCGATAATAAGCAATTCGATTTTAAATCCAAGGTGCGTCCTGTATTTTATCCCATTGCAAATCAAAAGATTCCGGTAACCCAAATTCGTAGCTATTTTAAGCTTCGCTCGGCATTTTTCTCAGTTAAAGTTGTTAAGAATGAGGTAAGGATTGAGGGTAGGGGTTATGGGCATGGTGTGGGTTTATGTCAGGAGGGAGCAATGCAAATGGCTGTTAAAGGTTGGAAGTACGATAAGATTATAAAATACTATTACAAGGGTGTAAGGATTGTAAACATTAGCGAGGTAACTTCAACTGAACAGGAAATTAGTGGTGACGCTGAAAATAAGGATTCAACTAATGTACAATCTTTTAAAAGTGAGTGATATTTTATAATAACTTCGTAGGATGTAAGATGTCATCCTGAGCGAAGCGAAGGATCTAATTATTAATTGAATAGATGCTTCACTTTGTTCCGCATGGCAAAACAATATTCTAATGTTGTTCAGGTTTTGCTTAAATCGAATTTGCCTAATAATAAGTTTGATAGATCAATTGTTTGTGACTTATGTTTGCAATTTTTACTAAAGAAGTAAGTGGGTTCTTCTCATCGTTAACAGGCTATATTGCTGCAACTTTTTTTCTTGTTGTAATTGGCCTAATAATCTGGGTATTCCCAGGATCGATGAACGTTCTGGATAGCGGTTACTCCAGCCTCGAAACCCTTTTCATCATAGCTCCCTGGGTGTTTATGTTCTTGGTTCCTGCAATTACCATGAAAACTTTTGCCGAAGAGAAAAAAAACGGTACAATCGAGCTGATTCTTACCCGTCCAATAAGCGATACAAAGCTTATATTGGCTAAATACTTTGCTTCTGTTCTGCTTGTTTTATTTATACTTATACCATCGCTAGTTTTTTTCTTTTCAATTTATTTTTTGGGTAGTCCTGTTGGAAATATCGATACGGGTGGAACATGGGGTTCGTTTATTGGTTTGTTTCTATTGGCTGCCAGCTATGCTGCAATTGGAATATTTGCATCGAGTTTAACCGATAACCAAATTGTTTCGTTTATCCTTGCAATGGTAATTGCACTTTTGGTCTATATTGGTTTTGACTCTTTAGCTTCACTTGGAATGTTCTCGGAGATAAAATATTTTATTGTACAGCTAGGGATCAATGAGCATTATAGCTCAATTAGCCGTGGTGTAATTGACACTCGTGATGTGGTTTACTTTGTTTGCCTTTCATCACTCTTTATCGTGGCAACCCGAATAAGAATTCAAAGCAGAAAATGGTAATCAATAATTGATTTCATCATGCCTCGTACAGCTAAAAAACAAAATATAACCCAACTATTTGTAGCAGTAATTTCTATCATTGTTATCAGCTACATATCAAGTATTGTATATTGGAGAATTGACCTAACCTCGGAGAAGAGGTTCACCCTTTCAAATGTTTCTAAAAACACTCTAAAGTCCCTAAATGACATTGTTTATATTAAGATATACTTAGATGGCGATATGCCCATTGGCTTCCAGCGAATGCAAAAATCGCTGAAGGAAACGCTCGATGAGTTCAGAATTATTTCAAAGGAAAATATTCAGTACGAATTTATCAACCCATCGGAAAGTACAAACCAAAAGGTACGCGATGCGCTTTATAAGGATTTATTTTCAAAAGGATTATCACCTACTAACATTCAGGTTCGCGATAAGGAGGGTGGGAACACTCAAAAGATAATCTATCCCGGCGCTATTATCACATTTAAAGGAAAGGAGATTGCTGTTAATCTTCTACATAACAACCCAGCACTGTCAGGCGATGAAAATATAAACCTTTCTATCCAAAACTTTGAGTTCAATTTTATTGATGCAATAATTAAGCTAAGTACCGAGAAACTTCCAAAACTTGCATTTTTACTTGGTCATGGCGAGTTAGATCAGTACGAAACAGGTGATATTGATAAGAGTTTATCGGAGTACTACGATACCTATAGAGTTGAAATCAATGGCGACATTACTGCGCTCGATCCATATAAGGTGGTAATAATTGCTGGGCCCAAGAAACCGCTACCTGAAGCGGATAAACTGGTTATCGACCAGTACATTATGAAAGGAGGGAAGGTGCTTTGGTTTATCGATCCTGTAACAGTTAATGTTGATAGCCTATCGAAAGGTGAAACCACACTTGCTTTTTTAAATCAGCACAATTTAGATGATCAACTATTCAGGTATGGTGTGAGGTTATACCCCTCATTAATTCAAGATATACAATGTGCTTACATTCCCGTGAATACATCCTTGTCAGGGCAACAACCTAAATTTGTATCAGCACCATGGGTATATTATCCATTATTATCATCGATGGCTAAAAATCCAATCAGCCGAAATCTGAACATGATTAAAGCGCAATTTATAAGCCCAATTGATACAGTTGGAGGCGATGGGAAGCTTAAAAAAACTGTGCTTCTTACAACGTCCCCATATTCGCGAACTCTCAATGTACCTTTATTGGTTAGTTTATCCGAGATAGATAGATCGCCTTTGCAAAGGGAGTTCAACCGTTCTAATATCCCTGTTGCATTACTGGTTGAGGGAACATTTGAGTCAGCGTTCAATAACCGTCCGCTTTCAAAGTACAATCATGGAAAGGCTTTTGAGTTTAGGTCGAGTAGTCAATTTAACAGAATGATAGTCGTTTCGGATGCTGATATTATTCGTAATGAAGTACGAGCAGCTGCAGATGGAGCCTATATCTCACCACTTGGGTTTGATCGTTATACCAAGCAAACCTTTGGAAATAAGGATTTGGTGATGAATATGGTAAAATATCTTGATGATGATATTGGCCTGATGAGCCTTCGAACCCGCGACTTTAAGCTGCGAATGTTGGATAAAAAGAGAATTATTGAATCGCGTTTTGCGTGGCAACTATTTAATGTTTTGGTTCCATCAGCCTTGCTTATTATTGGAGGGTTGGTTTGGCTTTTTATAAGGAAGAGAAAGTATACCAGATAGCTTGCTTTTAAAGATTATGCCTGTTAAAGTATTCATTCGGAAGTACCTTTGGTTAGTAATTCTTATTGGAATTGCTCTATATTTCTATTTATCACGTTTTAGTTCTGGCACAATTAACCCATCATATAGAGACTTTGCTGTTAGCGACACCTCAGGGGTTACTTCGATTACCATAAGTAATGATTCGCTAGAATTGTTTATTAACCGAACGGATAAAGGTTGGATGCTTAACAATAGCTTTTCAACTCGCAGCGATGCCGTTAGATTTTTGTTGAATGTAATCACCAGGCTAGAGGCAGGATCACCCTTACCTCATGTTGTTGCTGATAGCTTGAAATCAGAGATTAAAACGAAAGGAGTTAAGGTTGAGATTTATGAAGGAAATAAGATAGTAAAGTCGTACTCACTTCTATCTACTAAAAAGTTAAGTTTAGGGACAATAGGATTATTGAATAATTCAAAAGTGGCTTTTACACTTCAAATCCCAACTTATCGAGGAGATGTCGCTTCTCTTTTTGTTCTTGACCCTGATTACTGGAAAAGCAATAAGCTGTTTATTGCAGATATAAACCAGATTGCCAGTATTGATGTTGAAATTCCGAATAAACCCGAAAAGTCCTTCACTATTTCTATTGATGATGGAGGTATTCGCCTTAAAGCGAGCTATTTTGATAAAGAGATAGAGCGGTTTGATACACTAGCCGTTGGTAAGTTTATAGTTGGCCTAACTGGTTTAACTTTTGAAAAGTTTATCAGTAAGGCTTCAAAAGAGGAACGTGCTGCAATTTTACTTTCGCAACCCGATCAGATTTTTACTATCACTCTGATAAACAAGCAAAAACTAGTTTTAAAGACTTATCCAATACCAGTTGATGAGTATCGTGATGAGTTTGGTCGAACGGTAAAATTCGATTTAAATAGACTTTATATTTCATTTAATAACGATGCAATTATTGCTGTAGCGACCTACATGGTGTTTGACCCTGTGCTTAAGGACTTATCGTCATTTCGGGTGAAAAACTAAAATTTATCTTTGCCCTGTTAGTAAAAATTTGTATTATTGGCTTCTGATTTATTGGAAGTAATTCCTTTGATAATCAGTAATGAAGAATTAGAAATTTTCTTTAACTTCGCTAGTTATTTTATATATTATTCAGCCTTATTTTGTTAATTGGCTGAGTAACATTAAAATGGAAATAAATAAAAAGTTATATAAACATTAAAACGCATAGCAGATGAAATTCGTTGTTTCAAGTACCGAACTGTTAAGTCATCTTAGCATCGTAAGCAGGGTTATTAGCAATAAGAATACCTTGCCAATTCTAGATAATTTCCTATTCAAGCTCGAAGGGAATGAGCTTGAGATAACCGCATCGGATTTGGAAACCACCCTTTCCACTCGGATACATCTCGAAAATGTAATGGAGGATGGTTCAATTGCAATTCCTTACCGTATTCTTGTTGATACTCTTAAGGAGTTCTCTGAGCAACCATTAACCTTTGATATTAACCAATCGAATTTAGGGATAGTTGTTAATTCGGAGAATGGTCAATTTAATATTGTTGGTCAACCAGCTGAAGATTTCCCCGTACGCGCTGAGCTAAAGCCAGAACGTAAGGTATCTGTTAAAGTTGCTACTGAACTACTCCTTAGTGGTATTACAAAAACTATTTTTGCAACAGCTGAAGATGAGCTTCGCCCTGTAATGAATGGTATTTTAATGGAGCTTTCTACCAACAGCCTAACTTTTGTTGCATCTGATGCACACAAGTTGGTTAGGTATCGCCGTAAAGATGTTCAGTCAGATTCAGATGCTTCATTCATCCTGCCAAAGAAACCAGCAGCATTGCTAAAGAATATCTTAGGTAAAGAAACTGGTGCAATTGTTCTTGAGTTTGATGATAAGAATGCTCTTTTCACTATGTCAAACTACACGCTTGTTTGTCGTTTAGTTGAGGGTTCATATCCAAACTACAATTCAGTAATTCCTGCCGATAATCCAAATAAACTTTCGATTGATAGGGTTGAGCTTTACAATGCTCTACGTCGTGTTGCTGTTTACGCAAACCAAGCAAGTAACCTAATTAAGCTAAGTTTAAGCGGCAACCAGCTAACTGTTTCGGCACAGGATTTAGATTTTTCAATATCAGCGTACGAAAGACTAAAGAGCCAATATGAAGGCGATGAGATGGAAATTGGTTTCAAATCAGTATTCCTTATCGAGATATTGGCAAATATTTCGGCATCTGATGTTGTTCTTTCTTTATCAGATCCTTCACGAGCAGGTCTTATTTTCCCAATGGTTAATGAGAATCCCGATGAGGATATCCTTATGCTCCTAATGCCAATGATGATAAGCGCATAATAATCTTTCATTTGATATTAATAAGGCTGATTGAAGATTCCTCGCAGCTACAACTAAGGATTTTCAATCAGCCTTTTACTTTATAAATACACCATTCGATGAAGCTGAATATTAGAAATCCCCTGATTTTTGTTGACTTAGAAACAACTGGCTTAGATATCATTAAGGATAGGATAGTTGAAATAGCTGTTCTTAAAATAAATGTTGATGGTAAGGAAGAGATAAAGGTTCGTCGTGTTAACCCAGAGATGCCTATTCCCGCTGAGGCAACTGCAATTCATGGTATAACTGATGAAGATGTTAAAAATGAGCCAACATTTAAGGAGGTTGCAAAATCATTGGTAAGCTATATTGAAGGGTGTGATTTTGCTGGGTTTAATTCAAATAAATTTGATTTTCCGTTACTCGCCGAAGAGTTTTTAAGGGCAGGGATTGATTTTGATCTCAAAAAGCGTAAGTTTATTGATGTTCAAACAATTTTTCATAAGATGGAAAAGCGTACTCTTGCTGCTGCTTTTAAATTCTACTGTGAGAAGGAGTTGGAAAACGCACATAATGCAGGTGCAGATTCTTTTGCTACATACGAGGTGCTAAAGGCTCAGCTCGATAGGTATTCCGATCTTAAAAATGATGTTGATTACCTTTCCGAGTTTAGCGCTCAAACCCGTAGCGTCGATTTCATTGGTCGTATTATCCTTGATGAAAAGGACGTTGAGGTTTTCAATTTTGGGAAGCATAAAGGTAAATCAGTCGTTGAGGTTCTCGAAAAAGAGCCTAGCTACTACTCATGGATGATGAATGGAGATTTTCCTTTGTATACAAAGAAGGTACTAACCAATATTTACCTAAAGATGAAGCAGAAATAAGTGTAATGAACGTAAGTTTGATTAAAATGTCATCCTGAGCAAAGCGAAGGATCTATACATTTAAAATTCAGGTGCTTCAATGCGTTCAGCATGACAAAGATTGTTGAGTTTTCCAACCATTAACCTTTATTTCGAACTGATGATAATTAAGGAATCATTACTTGCAAACCCTTACTTACAATCTTAATCTTTAGTTTTTTTCCCATTTCACAGGGTTCTCCATCAAAATGAACTACCCCTGCTTTCTTTCGTTTTAGAACTACTTTAGTGGCTTGTTCGGTGTACATTAACGAGCTCTTATCTATATTCTTAGCAAACAAGCGTAGGCCAAGACCTGGTGCACGGTGCAATCTAAAGGGTGAAATGATACATATATCTAGTTTGCCATCCTGAATATCAGCCTTAGGAGATATATAAGCATTATTTCCGTATTGCGATGCATTTGCAAAGGTGATAAGGAAAGCACGAGTTTTGTATTTAATCCGATTATCAACTTTAATCTTGTACTTTTTAGGTTTGTAGTTAAAGAAGTCAGATACAGTGATCTTAATATAATTGAAGAATCCTCTTCCTTTATTTTCGGCAAATCTATGGCCAATATGCGCATCAAAACCAACGCCGCATGTACAGAAAAAGGGTACATCATTGATTCTTCCGTAATCAATAGCTTCAAAACGCCCACTATTAATTAGCTTCATTGCTTTATCAACGTTTATAGGAATTTTAAGATGTCGAGCCAATCCATTTCCTGAGCCAATAGGAATTATCCCAAGAATACCATCTGTATCAACTAAAGCCTTAGCGATTTCGTTTACAGTTCCATCGCCACCAACAGCAATAAATCGACGATAGCCCTCAGCAAGCTTTTTAGGAACTAGTTCAGTTGCTTCCCCTTTATACTGGGTTATATGAATATCAACGTCATACTTGGTTTTGTCAACAAGTTGATTAATTCTATTGGGTAAATCCCCTTTCTTTTTTGTTCCTGAAATAGGGTTGATTAGGAACAGTATTCTTTCTTTGGGTTGTTGTTCTTTTGTCATCGGTATAATGCATAAAGTCAACACAAAGATACGGTTATGTTTTTAGATACAAAATCTTTATATCTTAGTGAAAGCCATTAAATGTTTGTTGTATAGCTGATTCGTAGTACAGATTAATTTTTTTCCTTGCAATATTTACTATCTTGCCAAACTGAAAATTTGATCAAAATATTGTAGTTTGTCATTGATTACAATTTGATTATTAATTAGTTATAATTATTATTAACGAACATTCTTATTATGAAAAAAGCACTCAGTAATCGGTTTGGAGGATTACTCATAATGTATATCGTTTTTGTAGTAATCTCCTTTATTAGTCGAACAGTCTTGCTTGGGATGTCGTTTCATGACGTTAATCTTGGTATCGGGGGTCTGCTTTGGTCTTATGGTGTTGGCCTTTTCTTCGATACGGTGGCTTTTTCGTATTTCATGATACCATATGTACTATTCCTTCTTTTCTTTCCAAACCGTTTATTCAATGCAAATTGGCATAAATGGTTTGCATATGTTATCTATTTTATCACTTTCTACATTTTGCTATTTAATGGCATTTCGGAGTATTTCTTTTGGGAGGAGTTTGGTGTTCGTTACAACTTTATAGCCGTTGACTACTTAATATATACCACTGAAGTAGTTGGAAACATTAAAGAATCTTATCCATTGTTTCCTCTTTTAAGTTCAATTTTTGTAATTGATGCAGCCATAATGTTTTTAATAATCAAAAAGAAATGGCTAGTACCATCGTTAGAGAGTAAAAGTACTTTAAAAGAACGATCATTAATTGGGATACTTCTCATCGCCTTGCCTATACTTTCATTCATCTTTGTTAATTATACTTGGGCAGAAAAAACTGATAACAGGTATAATAACGAGTTAGCTAAGAATGGGGTTTACTCAATTTTTGCTGCATTTATAAATAACGAACTCGATTACGAGACTTTTTATATTAAGCACAGTAACGAGGAGAACTTTACTAAACTACGTTCAATACTTAAAACAGATAACAGCGAGTTCTTATCAACTGATAATTTTGATATTTCTAGGTTGGTAACTAACCAAGGGGAAGAGAAACGGTATAATGTGGTTTTTGTTACTGTTGAAAGTTTAAGTGGAGAGTTTTTAAGCTATTTGGGAAGCAAAAGAGGGAAGATTACCCCTTACCTCGATTCACTTGCTGATAAGTCATTACTGTTTACTAACCTCTATGCAACAGGAACTCGGACTATTTGGGGATTAGAAGCTGTTGCTTTATCTGCTCCCCCAAAACCTGGGCAGAGCGTGATAAAAAGACCTCATAGTGAGAATATGTTCTCTCTTGGCCAACTATTCAAAGCTCGTGGCTATGAACTTAAGTTCATTTATGGGGGCTATGGTTATTTTGATAATATGAACTACTTCTTCGAGAATAATGGTTACACCATTGTTGATAGAAGAAATTTTGAGGAGAATGAAACAACTTTTGCTAACGCTTGGGGTGTTTGCGATCAGGATTTATTTAATAGAACTCTCAAGGAGATTGATAAATCTGTAGAAAGCGGAAAGCCTTTCCTAGGTGTTGTAATGACTACTTCTAACCATCGACCTTTTACTTATCCAAACGGATTTATCGATATCCCTTCTCCGGCTAAACGCGCTGGTGCGGTTAAGTACTGCGATTATGCAATTGGAGAGTTTATTCAGAAAGCAAGATCTAAACCTTGGTTTAACAATACAATCTTTGTTGTTATTGCTGACCATTGCGCTGGTAGCGCTGGACAAACCGAACTTCCAGTACTTGAGTATCAGATTCCTTGCATTGTTTACAGTCCTAGCTTAATTCAACCACAACGAATTGATAAGCTGGCAAGCCAAATTGATGTTGGACCAACTATTCTAGGTCTAATGAATTGGACTTATAAAAGCAAATTCTTTGGTAAGGATATTCTAAAGATGCAACCATCCGATGAGCGTGCATTTATTGCAAACTACCAAAAATTAGGTTTCATTAAAAATGATAGAATTACTATTCTAAGCCCACAACAAAAGGTTAGTCATTACAAGTTTAATCGAATAACAGGTGAAATGGTTGAACAACCAGTTGATAAGGAATACCTTGATGAAACTGTTATATACTATCAGTCAGCAAATTATGTTCAGAAAAAGAAATTGAATAAATGGGAGGAAGGATGGAAGTAGCAATAAGGTATTTTAAGAATTTTAGAATTTTCACAATACTTGTTTTGATTCTTTTACTTGGGGTTCAAATAAAGTCAAACGCTGACGAAAGAAAAGACACCTTGGTCTATAAGCCTTATCGTGATACTGTGAAGTTAGTTAAGGCTCAGATATACGATATTGACAGTTCTAAATTTTTACTTTTCTATAAACCAGTTCGTTTTCAGTTTATTAGGAATGTTCCTTCTGATCTGTACCAGTTTGGAAGAACTGCAACTAGAAAAAAAAATTTACCTGCAATTGGTTTAATTGCAGGAAGTACTGTCGCATTAATAGTTTTTGATCAACAAATACTAGATGCAACCCAGCAATTTGGGAGGTACCTAAATATTGATCCTGAACGTAAGTCCAAGACTGTTCTCAGAATTAAATTGGGTGGTTTTAATGTACCTGTTTTGGATATCCCCCAGAATTTCAATTCAACGCTTTACTTTATTGGAGAGGGCTGGCCAAGTGTTATGATTGCCGGAGGACTATATAGCTATGGTTCAATTAAAAAGGATTATAGGGCACTGCAAACTTCCTCACAACTTGCTGAAATGTTTGTTACACTTGCTGTTACAACACAACTTTTAAAACGTATATCGGGCAGAGAAAGCCCTTTTCAGAATAAAGAAAGAAATGGTGGGAGGTGGCGTCCGTTTACAAACCCTGCTGTTTATCAGAAAAATGTATCAAAATACGATGCATTTCCATCTGGACATTTAGCAACTGTAATGGCTACAATTACAATTCTATCAGGGAATTACCCTGAGTATAGGTACATTCAACCGGTAGGTTATACAATAATGGGTTTGGTTGCTTTCTCCATGGTAAACAATGGTGTTCATTGGGTTAGTGATTATCCTTTGGCCATTGCTATAGGCTATACATATGGAAGGATTGCAGTTTCTAGGGGGCATGTACTCTTACCAAAAACAAAATCAAGTTTAACCAGTAAATCGTCTATTTTGCCTGTAATGATGCAGAATGGTTATGGCTTAAGCTATAGGTATACTTTTTAATCTTTAATAGATATTAACTTCTTAGATTTTTGTATTTATTTGATTCGTTATATTTGTTAGTCAAAAAGTATAAGATATGAAAATCATTTGCGTAGGACTGAATTACATGGATCATATCAAGGAGATGAAAAACAAAATCCCTGAGGTTCCTGTATTCTTTCTTAAACCTGATACCAGTATTATTCGGAATAACAACCCCTTTTTCTATCCCGAATTTACAAATGATTTGCAGTACGAACTCGAGGTTGTTATTAAGATCAATCGGTTAGGGAGGAACATTAACGAAAAATTTGCCCATCGCTATTATAACGAAATAGGACTTGGTATTGACTTTACTGCCCGCGATCTTCAACGACTTTGCAAAGAAACTGGAATGCCTTGGGAGCTAGCAAAAGCTTTTGATGGATCAGCTCCAATTAGTGATTTTGTTCCAAAAGAGAATTTTCCGAGCCTTAGTAATATTCCATTTAGACTGGAACAGAATGATAAAATAGTACAAAACGGGAATACTAAGGATATGGTTTTCAACTTTGATTGTATTGTCTCTTATGTTTCAAAGTTTATTACCTTAAGAACTGGTGACCTTATTTTTACAGGAACTCCATCAGGAGTTGGTCCTGTTAAAATTGGCGATAGGCTAAAGGCCTATTTGGGTGATGAGCTTATGCTCGATTTTTTCATTAAATAAATAAAGTTGTAAAAATTATTTTGGTTATCTGATTTTAGAATGAAGATTAACGATTGTTGAATTAAGAAGTTAGTTGCTTTTGTTTATAGTTCTAAAATCGTTAATCAATATTCCAAATTCTTAAATCAATTCTTGAATTTTTTTAGCCGCAGATTCTCCTGCTAACCAACCCGTTGAGAAAGCAATTTGAAGGTTGTACCCTCCCGTATTCCCATCTACATCAATAATCTCACCCGCAAAGAAAAGATTATTGATTTTTTTCGATTCCATTGTCTTAGGGTTTATCTCCTTAATTGAAACACCTCCTGCAGTTACAATAGCTTCGTTCCACCCCCTATTTCCAATAACTTCAAAGCGGAAGTCTTTTAAAAGGGAAATAAGTTTCTTTTTTTCAACACTATTTAGTTGCTTTAATGGCTTGCTCTGGTTAATATTCAATACTTCGGAGAAAACATCAATAAGTTGCGAAGGGAGTAGTTGCTTTAAAAGCGATTTAAAATCTTTATTCCCTAATTCAATAATATCCCTTTGTAAACGTGATTCAAGTTTCTGATCGTCCAAGGCAGGTTTAAGATCAAGTGAGACTTCAACCTTTTTCCCAACTATCAAAGAATCAACAATTAATCTACTGATTCGCAAGATAATCGGCCCATCTAACCCATATTCTGTAAATTCGGCTTCCCCAAATTCGCTTAAACTCTTTTTACCGTTAATCCAAAGGGTTGCCGAAATATTTCGAAGGCTTAATCCTATGGTTTTCTGGTAAACCCGCTTGGTTTCAATACCAACTAGAGATGGGCGTAAATCTTCAATTCTATGTCCCAATGATTCTGCAAACAAATAGCCGTCGCCAGTAGAACCAGTCGCAGGGTATGATTTCCCGCCTGTGGTTATAATTACACATTTACAGTAAATGGTATCTAATATTCCGGATTTTGTGTTTTTAACTTTTACACCTTTAATAGAGTTGTCTTCAATAATTAGTTCTTCAACCTTGGAATGATTCTGAATTTCAGCACCACAAAGTTTTGCCCATTTCACTAAGGCCTCTGCAACATCCCACGCCTTATCGCTTGTTGGAAAAACTCGCTGTCCTCTTTCTTCTTTTGTTTCAAGACCATTTTGCTTTAGCAAAGCAATAATATCTTGGTTGAAAAATGAGCCAAATGCTTGTCGCAAAAATCGTGACTCAGGTGATATCTCCTTCAGGTATTCATCCAACGATTTCATGTTGGTGATATTACACCTTCCTTTTCCCGTAATCCGAAGTTTACGAGCAGGTTTTTCCATCTTTTCAAGCAAAAGAACTTTTGCTCCCAATGAAGATGCTCGTCCTGCGGCCAGAATCCCAGCAGGTCCGGCACCAATAATGGTTATATCATAGGATATCATCAGTTTAATAAGGGTAATTAGTCTAAAAGAAGTGCTGATGTAACCTCTAACTCATTTCTTAGCTTGCTAAAATACATAAGGGTACATCCCTTGGTACTTGTTTTTAGAGCATCCTCAATGGTTTCGATAATTCCTTTTTTCTTTTCTATCAGGCTCTCCTTTAAAATATAAAATACATCGAGTTTGCAATCTTCAATTCTTGATTTTTGTTGAAAAAGAGCATCAAGATCAGAGAAGAAATCAACGGTTTCTTTATATCTAATCTTATGATTATCAGTATATTTATGTAAACTGGAGTATGTGTTTAAAAAGTTTGCAAATCGATTCCTAAGGTTTTGTATTACTTTTTGAGGTATATCTTGGTCGGGAATACCCCGTTTAAGATAAATCTCAGTATACCTAAAAACTCCTATGAAGCCTAATGCATCCAAATCGTCAGCCGCTGAAACGAGTTTTAGGATTGTTTTCATGGTATAAGGAGTAGTGGCAGTAACCTCCTTTTTTGATTTATCATCATGTAACTCAATTGCCTCAAGTACCTCCTTAATGTCGGGAACCTGCAAATTTTGATTATTTATAAAGAAATCTTCACAGATTTTTCTACCAAGAAATCCGTGTTGTTCGCCCATATCAAGGGTAAGTCCTGTATCATGAAAAAAACATGCTACAATCGCTTTATCAATTGTGTCATGAGTGGTTTTAATGCCAGCTTTATGAAGTTCAATAATTAAGCCTCTACAATGGAGCCATACTCTGAGGTGATGTTCTGCATCGTGAGAGGGAAGGTGTGTCTTCTCGAAAAGAGTTTTGCAGTATTTATAAAGTGGCTTTAGCCATTTCTGCTCAGAGTTGCTTATTTTTTCGAGTAGTAATTCCATTTTGGATTAGGTAGTTAATTTAATGGCGAATTTCGCAAAAAATAAAAGCAGGACAATTTTTCTGATCCTGCTTTTTTAATGAAAGTAAAAAAAGTTTTCTACACTAATTCCCCCGATTTTGTAATAATTTCATTTGCAATATCGAGTATAGTGGAATCATCTAATGTAACAATCCCTCCGTCAGGACCTTGCTCAACGTGAAAGCCTACTGCACCGCCTTTTGCATAGTTAGTTCCGCCAAAATAATTTCGTACAGTTTCGACATCCACGTTTAACCTGTCTGCGATTTGCTGCATGCTACCAGCTGGAAGATTATCTTTAATCCTCCTGAGCTCATTAAATGTGATTAGTTTGGTCATTTTTA
>Ga0209099_1000079_pt1 | contig 108853 bp, 100 predicted proteins | sample AD_JPNHW2_MetaG_FD_184430 | JGI IMG/M metagenome (GOLD analysis project Ga0209099, IMG submission 184430) | Active sludge microbial communities of municipal wastewater-treating anaerobic digesters from Japan - AD_JPNHW2_MetaG (SPAdes) (version 2) | ecosystem: Engineered > Bioreactor >...
CTTATTTCTCTTTCGGGTGTTTCTGTCATCTTTAGAAAGTCACCCTTAAAACTATCCCTAAATGGGTAATCAATTCCATATGTTGTCATAGTTATAAATATATAAAATATTAAAATGTTTTCTTATTTAACTTCACATCCCATCGGCCCTGAGCATGCAATCTCCCCAGATAAATTAGTATTATCGTTCATTTCGACAACTTTTGTTAAATCAATGGTATGTAAATGATTAAACATTTCATCATAAACTTCTTTGGTGCAATCTTCAAAAGGAGGTTGTTTATATGTCCCAGAATCATATGGTAATACAGCTAAACCATTATAAAATTCTCTGTTATTCCACATCCATTCACCAACTTCTTCCCATTCTTCAGGTTTTAAACTAACTGTTGCGGATACATTATGACTATTTGATCCACTTCTATGTCCAGGTTTAATCCAGTTTTGTGAAATATATTTAATACGTTCCAATAATTGTAACGGACTTTCGGTTCTTAAAATTGATCCTTCGGGTGCTTTTTGTGGAACTGAAATGATAGATGTGTCGTGTGGCCTAAAAAAATCGTCTTCCAATAATTCTGGATGATAAATAGATAGGTAAGTATAAATGGGTTCATTTTTTCCAACTCTAATTCTACGAATATAGTAATCGTTATGCCAAGCGTGAATACCACTAGATGTACCCAAAACTAAAGATGCCGTACCACTTGGCTTGACAGTTGTTGTTCTTGCGGATTTATTAATACCGATTAATTCAGCGACACGAATATTCTCTTCTTTTACAATTTTTGCAGCTATTTTAGCATCATATTTTAATACTTTACCTGATCCAATTCCTGTTAATGAAACTCCGATTAATGCGTCTTTTTCGGTTGTTCTTTTCCAAACATCACGCAAATAATGAAAATCGGTGTATCCTGCTTGTAATGTTCCAATAAACGCTGCGGCTCTAACTCTTTCGTTAAAATCGTCTTGTGATTCAATGTCCGAAGCATTTACCTCACATAAATTACAGAATTGATTAGGTCTTAAAGCAATTTCACAACAAGGATTTGTTCCATAATCCTTATCATTGGTTAAATAAATTCCAGGTTCCCCGGCACCTGAAGCTTCAACTCTTTTCCACAAATCCATGAAAAATTCTTTCGTAATTCTGTGTCTCAATAAAACTGCGGAATTATTTGCCCTACCTCTTTGTGGGTTAGTTTCCCACCACATTCCACTTTTACATGAAATCATTTCAATATCATCAGCGCTAAATAAGGCAATCAATGCCGCCCTACGAATGCCTCCTGCTAGAACTGCGTCCGCAATAAAACAAATAATATCATGAACCTCTATCGGCTGAAGTTTATCTCCATCTTCTTTCGCTTCAAGAAGATTAGTAATATGATGAATACAATCTTTTAATGGTTTAGGACCAGGTGCCTTACCTCCAGAAGTTATTAATGCGGCCCCTTTTGGACGAATATCCGAATAATCAAATTTTGGTATTGACGAAGAATACCCAAAATACGATTTAATTAAAACTTTAATTGCATCTGCCCATCCTTCAATGTTATCACTTACAAGATAACGTCTAGTTCTATCATGATTAGGTTTTCTTATTTCAGGTAATTTTTCCACATGATGCTTTTGAACCGAATAACCAACGCCTGTTCCGCCTAAAAGTAAAAACATTGTTTCGGCAAAGGCATCTATGTGGTCAATTGGTTGATAAGCACAATTGTAAATTCTATTTGGACTGATTTCAATGGATTTCCCCCCAAATTGCATTGATCTCATAGAAGGTAAAATTTTCTTATCATATACCATTTTATATACGTCCTTAATTTCATTTTCAATGTGTGGATACTTCTTTATATGCATATTCATATTGCGGGTAACTATTTCATCCCACGTTTCTCTCCTATTCAGACTCGGAATATATCTTGCATATTTCATATAAATCGTTAAGTCTGAGAGTATTTTTTGTGATACGTCCATATGTTTTTTTTTTGTTTTTATAATTTAAATAATACGTAAAAATGGAAAAAAAATAACCACTTAATGTTTATTTTTTTTTTTTATAATTTAAATAATACGTAAAAATGGAAAAAAAATAACCACTTAATGGTTATTTTTTTTTTACTATTCAGCTCCTTTTAACTGCTGCCTTCGATTAAACGCTTCACGCTGACGATTAACTTTTTCCTGCTCTTTTTCTTCTTTAATACCAAGTAAAGTACTTTGTGTTTCTGTATCAATAATAATAAATTCGTTATTGAAAAGACAGTTTGTAAATACAATGCCATCTTTACCAATTCGTGATTTCAATAGTGTCATTGTTGCTAAATTGTGTTCTTTTTGCTCCAAAGTTTTACCAACTGAGACAATTACGTGCCCAATTTGTGCTTTCTTAATAGATCCCCCCATTTGATCGGTTGTTACAACTTCCGAAGCTATAGAATCACGATTACCTTGTGTGGCGACCCAAATGGCGATATTAAATTCATCACACATCGCTTCGATAGACCTCATTATCGGTCCGTCACCTTTCCATTCTTCCCCAAAAACCGTTTTTTCAGGTATAATACAATCAACATAATCAATGACAAGTAAATCAATTTTAAACCCTTCTGATTTCATCTTTCTAATTCTTGATTTAATATCAGAAACGGTTACACTACTGCTAGGTAATTTTAATAAACGAAGTTCGCCTTGTGATAAACTTTCGGCTTCTTTAATTTTTTCAATAACTTCTTCTTTAAAATCGGGCTGTTCATCTGGCGATATTCCAGACCAAATAGTAAAATGTTTTCTCTTGATTACATCTTTATTATCTTCAAAGAACAGTTGTAAAACATTTTTTCCACAATTATAGGCGGTGTTGGCCACTTTTGTTAAAAAAGTTGTATTATGCGTTAAAACATAATCTCTTGTAACAAATAATTCATCAGTATTTGAAACTTTTATACATGTGGCATTTTCTTCGTGTGAATATTCAATTGACTTAATAAATTTTTGATCAACATATTTTGTTCTTTTATTATATCGAATAATTTTTCTTGAAAGTTTAAATGGAACAATATTATTTGAAAATGATATTGTAATTACATACGATAATTGTCCCTTTTTCCTTATTCCTTTATAAGTATAATATGGTGTTTTTAATTTTATTTTAGCTTTACCCCCTAATGATAATACTAATTCTCTCACATCTTTTGATAATTGTTCTGATACTGTTGTATATTGAATAGTTCCACTTTTACTTATATATCCATCAGTATCCATTAATCCTTGTAATAGAGATACTCTATCTTCTAAAGAATTAAAAAGATAATCATTAGGAATAAACTTATTGTTTGATTTTTTTCCTAATAATCCGTAGTCTTTTAATCTATTATTAATATTTTTCTTAAAGAGGATTCTTTTTATCGATAATGTGTTATTATTTCTTAAATATTCATTAAAACTTGTATGTTCTGATAGATGTTTAATGTTATCAAATATTTCATCATCTTTAGTAGTGATATTTGATGAACAATCTTCACATAAAAACCCATCACCAAGGAATAATCCCATTAAATATGGATCAATAGTTAATTTAATTTTATTAAATTCTACAGGACAAATAGACGGTAATCTATAATTAAAACGTCCTCTTTTTTTAATACTATTTATCATTTCTGACGTTTTTAAAGTTATAAATCCGTTGTTCGGCTTGTAAATAACTACTCCATTTTTTCTAGTTTTAGACTCCCTCATGTTTAAAGTGTTAACACTCCACAAATGTTCTTCATCACAATTAACAAAAGTATTGTCTGTAAAATCTATTCTATATATTTTCCTTAATCCTTGTGGAAACACCCCAGTGACATATTGAGGTTTTCCGTCCGATCCTATGACTTTATCCCCCAATCTTATTTTACCCATTTCTGTCCAACCATTAGGTGTTAATACTGGCTCTGAGTTACCTAAAGATTTACCAACACCTGTAGGAGCTAACAATACTGCTAATTCACCAATTCCCAAACCACCTTTTAATAGATTATCCAAACCCACAATGCCTGTAGGTATTGGCTCTCTAAAATCTTTTTCCAGTGCAGAATCAATATCAGTAAAAACGCTAATTGCGTCTTCACTAACTACTCCTACTTCTAATGCTTTCTGAATAATACCTTCTATTGTTTGATATTGTTCAAAATCCCCATTGTCTATGATATTTTGAACAATTTTTAATTCTTTCTTCAAATTTTGTTGTCTACAAAAATTTAAAGATTTGTCTTTTACAATATCAATTTTTTGGGTGTTATTTTTTATGTTATCTAAAGTGTCAAGATGGATTCTTCCTGAATTTGAATCTTTACTTTCAGACATTATTTTCTGTGAAATATCAAGATAATCAGGTATACGATTATATGTTTCATGGATTTCCTTAATATTTTCCATAATATACCTAAAAGAGTTATTATCGAAATATTTGCTGTCAATCACACTTATAATTGTTTCTCCAAATTTTTTATCTTCTATTATCGCTTTAATTAAAGTTTCCTGAAAAGTTGATCCTAAATGTCCAAATGTTAAATCCTTCATGTTATTTTGTTAGTTCATAATTTAAATAAGTTGTGTCCACATCTCTAAGTGACAGAGTATTAGTCAATGAAGATAAAATTTCTTTAATCTTTGGCCTAATATCTACCGTATATCTTACCTTGGGATGATATACATTTGCGGGAAACAATCTTTGAATAAATACTTCGTTTCCCTGTTTAATTTCTACTAAAAAATTATCTTTCGATACATCTTTTTCTTCTTCATACTCTTCTGAAAACTGATAAAAATTTTGACTATCTGTCATATATTCAAAGGTTTTTTTCTTCAAATCTAGCATAATATCATCACAAATATTTGATACGCATTCGTACAAATCTAACGATTTTTTAACTTTTGGATTGTAATCTTTAACAAAGAAAAATCTTTGTACTACAATGTTTCCTTCTAATGTTAACAAAAACTCAAATTTTGTTGATTCTTGATTATTCATAATTTCTAATATTAATTGTTTTTTTATTATTTTTTTCTTTTCTTGTTAGTCTTAAAAATGGGTTTAAAAATTTTATCCAAGCATCGTCAGATTTAGGTAAAATATTTAAAAATCCATCTTCAATCATCAATTTCATACAATTTTTATACGATCTACCTTCAGTATCTAAATTATCATTAATTAGTTGATTAATTTCATTTATTGCTTCATCGGTAAGTAATGGGTTATCTAATATAACGATTTTTTCATTAATTTCAAAAAATTCGTCCCCAAAAACCCCATATTTTGTTACACCAGTTAAAAGATTTTTTAAACTATTGTTATGTTTATCTATTTTATGCTTCTCATTTGCCATTTCAATAATTTCGTTAATTGACATTTTCCTTGTTTTAAGCTCAGGAAATAACGATAACAATTTTTTAATACCAAAATTACTGATTCCAGCAATATTATCGGATGTATCTCCACATAAAATTTTGGCAATTTTAACGTTGTCTACAATCATTTCTTCTTTCTTGTAGATAATGTTATCACCTTCTGAATACAACACGTGATGTGATGGATTATATAGTTGTGTGTTTGGGGAAATAAGCTGGGTTAAATCACCATCAGACGAAAAAATGATTTTATTTTCATTAGGAGAGTTTTGTGTATAATAAGCTATACAATCGTCTGATTCGCAAAATTCAAATTCACCTTGTCTAACATAAACTTCTTCCAAATATTGTTTTATTCGATTTCTTTGATAATCATAATTACTTTGTTCTTCCTCAGATCTATTATGATTACCTCTGTCTTGTTTATAACGTTCATAGATAAGTTTTCTTTGTTGTGAACTATTATTTCCGTCCCAAAAAACAACTATTTTATCTAAATTATATAATTCAAAACTTTTTCTTAACGTATTCATAAAATGGTAAATGCCCCCTATATGAACACCCTTATGAAAATAGTCTTTAACACCGTAAAAACCGATGGTAAGTAGGTTATCACCATCAACTAATAAAACCATTTTGAATAAATTTTATGTTAAATAACGTATTTTTTTAATAAATTACTCCATTTCTTCATCGGAATCAGTTTCAGACAAAATAATATCGCCATCACCGCCACCAAGAATAACATTCCAATAGTCCGAATACTCTTTTTTATACTTTTCAATAGCATCTTTTGTATCATCAATAAATCCTTGTGGGACTGCAATAATTTTACCGTCTTTATATGCTATACCATTGACATGATTTTTCAATATTGAAATTTTAGTTCTTGTTGCGTAAGAAACCTTTCTGCCATTTTTAGTGGCATCAATATGACTAATACCGGCTTTCTTTTGATTACCAAATAAAAAAACTAGCGAAGATGCCAACCATATTGCCTCACCTCCTTTTGCTTTGATTTCGGGTTGTCCAAACGGATTATCTGGAAGTTCTACCCAAGGTTGATTAACGATAACTAGTGTATTATAATATGGATAATCTTCTTTTTTTGATTTTGAGATACGTGAATGTAGACCCATGCCAATCGTGTCAGAAAGCACTGATGCATTATGCATCTTACCTCCTTTACCGTCAAAGGTCATTTTACAAGGAATAGATCCTATTGAATCCCATAAAATCAATAAGTTTCTTGGAATATTACCTTTTTCTTGCTCGTCAAGTATTTCATTAGCAAAATCAGTTGCTTGTTCAATATAATCAAAACCGTCATTAAAGATAAAATCTCCTTCCCATTCGCCATTTTCATCTTTTGACGCTTGTAATCCAAGTTCAACGGCATGTTCCCAATTCCATTTCTTTTCTGTTATAATAAAAACGGGTAAGTCTCCCCTTTTCTGAGCGTCGGCGGCTGCCAAAATCATTGCATTAGTTTTAGCAGTATTACTGTGACCTAAAAACATATTGATTCCTCCCATAACTGGACCTGGTAACCCACATGCTTTTAAAAATGGTTCCCCACAAAAATAAAATTTTTGTTCTTTATATTTTGTTTTTGTAGAAAACTTTTGTTTATAATCGAATTCTTTTTTCTTTATAGCCATTTTTTTTACTTTTCATATTTTAATTTAGAACATTTTTCCTATAATATTAATCATAACTTTTCGGTATATTTATGTTTTATACCGAAAAGTTAAAAATTAGATAAATTTAAAAAGGAAGGTCATCTTCATTAGCAGGCTCATCGTTTTCTTGTGGGTCAACGATTATTTCTTTCTTTTTAGTTGTGACCGTTTCAGACGTGCCAACAATAGTTTCTTCGTCTTCAGTGTCTGATTCTGAAATCCATTTTTTAGATTCCATACTCCATTTAGGGGTTTCACCTTTAGCCACCATTACAAGATATTCTTCAGGTTTCTTAGAATAAACGTCCGACCAAACCATATCATCTTCAACCCATTCTTTTGCTTGTTCGGGATCAGAATGAAGGGGTGATTTATCTTCGGGGATAATTGATACGACTGTTGTATATTCTTTACCGTTATTTGATTTAGCAAGACCTAAAGATATTGTTAAATCACGTCCGTTTTCTATATCAGTAATATCACCTCTGTTTTTGAAAATTGAATATATTTTGTCATATATACCGTCGCCTTTTGACGTTGATTTAAATCTCCAAAATTTTGGTCCGTCGGCTTCATTGTCTCGGTCAATAACTTTAACGATATAAAACTTACGAGCCCTATATTGCCTAGCCAATTCTCTGTCAGCGTCAATACCCGTCATCATAAGTCCATCATAAACTTCATTTAATGGAGATCGTTTATTGTCTTGTTTTGGGTCATATAATTTAACCCATTTCCCATCAACTTGTACTTCATGGAAATAAATTGGAACAAACGGAGATGTCCCATCTTTAAGTGGTAATACTCTGATTCTTTTTTCTGCGCTTTTAATACCGCTTGGTAAAACGGTAGTAAAATACTTTTTCATACGGTCCTCTTGGGAAATTGCGAATCCACTTGTGGCTTGTTTTGATTTTTCGTACTGTTCTAGTACTGATTCTAATGTAGTCATAAAATTAATTTTTTTTTTATTTATAAATAATATTTGTTTGTATTCAAAATATACATAAAAAAAGCCGGGAAAAAAAGCCCGGCTATTTTTTTTTTGTTAATATTTTAATTATTCTAATGTCAACAGATATGATAATTTATTGAATATGGATAACATTTCATCTCTAATATTCAATAAATCAGTATCGGAATCTTCCAATTGTTCACCAATTTGATTTAATGCGTCTTTCATTGTATGAATAAATCCTTCAATATCCATTTCTTCCATATTTGCCAATTCAATTGTTTTTTCTTCATCATCTAATTCAAATCGACCATATTTACCCATATACCCCTCAATAAAGGCGTCGATTAAATCGTCTAAATCGTCATATGTGCTACCGAAAGCCATATGACTAGAATATTGTTTGGCCTGCCAGTGAAGAATTTTTAGTTGCGATTGTACACCTAAAAATAAATTTACATTAGAACCTATGAATTTCTTCATTTGTATCAGGATTAAAAGTTTTCATTATAGTTTCCTTTGAATAGTCAGTATCTATATCTTCGGGTTTTATTTGATAATTTTTACCTGTCCTTTCCATTTCACCTTTTTTTTCTTGGAAAAATTGTTCCGGGTTTTTATTAAATGGATAAGAGTCTAACGATCTCATTTCAAGTTTTTCAACTGGAGTTGGTTCTTTCATTTGTTGAATTTTTTCACCCATTTGATCAATTCTATCAATAATTGAATCCATATTAGATAATTTAGATTCAAGATCGTCTAGTTTGGTAAAAATATCTTCCATTTTATTGATAACATCCATATTATCACTTTGTTTATTTTCCATATCTCGCTTAATACTTTTTGTCATATTAACCAAGTCGGTAATATCCATTTCTTCTGTTGTGTCTTCACCCTCTGGAGGAATATCACCTGCTTGAGGAATATCGCCCGCAGGAGGAATATCACCTGCTTGAGGAATATCGCCCGCAGGAGGAACATCACCTGCTGGGGGAACATCACCTGCTGGGGGAACATCACCTGCTGGCGGCATACCACCTACCGCGGGATCTTCAGGAACATCTTGTTCCATAATCATTTTTTTAGCGTATCTATTAATCTGATTAAAACGCTTTAATTCTTCTTTTAATTGTTTTTCTAGTTCTGACATAATTAATCTTCTAATAATTGTCTACCGTCATCGGTAATATATTTTTTATTTATTCGTTCTACGATTCCGTCTATTGACCTCATAGTGTAACACTCTCCTGTTTGTAAATCACATTGTTCGTATTCCATACCATCGTCAGATACATTTTTAATAATAGTTTGATTACTAAATTTATCCAGACTATTTTTTAATTTTATTGTATTCATAATGTTTTTATTATAAATATCATAAAAATTTGAAATAAACTACTTGTCCTTCATGTAAACTTAATTTTCTCATTAATGATTCAGACATTGCAACGCCATATCCATTTTCCATTGGGCCGACTCCAACCGCACCAGTAACATTTAATTTTTTATTGGGGTAAGTTGGATTGTTTCTAATTAACTCATAATTCGGCGTTAAAGTAATCGATTTGTCATTCATTCCCGGATTAGGATTTAAAAATATTGTTTTTTTATTGCTAATCATTGTTGATTTATCGCTACTATTTAATACGAATTTTGATGTATAGAAATCATGAGTTTTTGTTAACGTTTTTAATTCTTTCCATAAAACTTGATCAGGATCTGTTATAACTTTTGTGAGATTACATAAAATATTCATAGTTATATCGTCTGAAATTTGATTTTTTTCGCTTCCCATTCTTACTACAATTGATCTAAACCATTCATTATCTTTTTCAGGGTTTGTTCCATGAACATTTTTCTTATAACTAATCTTTTGTATATATTCTTCGCCATTATAACCATTATATGGTAAACCAAAATCGGTTATTCCTGCCACTTTTAATAAAGTTTCCCCATCTATTTTTATAGTACCTGGGTCAGTTGTATAAGTTTGTCCGTCTTGTTCAATCGTAATTGTAGAACCTGTAGTCGAATTTGTTTCTTTTTTTGTAGTATTAATGGCACTCTGAAGAATTTTATCCATTATTGGTTTAAAACTTGCAACAAAAGTATCAAAAGGATCTGGGAATACGGCTCTGGGTAATCTTGTCCCTTTGAATGTTGTGCTAATTGTGTTATTAGCAATCTTATGTGATACTTCAGTGATCCAATATGACCCTTTAAACATTGGTATGTTTTTTAAATAGAAATACATAGTTGGTTGTATCATCACATTACCCATTGATGACACTTCACAAGCATATGATGCTTGTCTGTAATAGTCAAATAATGACGTATCAATATTATAAACACCAGCACCCGATTCGGATCTGGCTAAATTTTCTAATACTCCGAAAGATTCAGTAGTGTTTTTTAATGTCGATTGGTCTAACGTTACACCCTTAAAAATACCTTGATTTTGATCGCCAAAACTTACCTCAAACGCCACCGCTCTATTCGATTTTAACATTGTATCAACAGTAAATGCGGAAGGATCGGTGATGATAATTGGATTATTATTATTATCTGACATATCAAAACTATCATCAACAAATTTATTAGATATGTCATTTCCCGGCATATCTGGATGTTTTGATAAAGGCCCTTCAACATATTGTATAACTACTTTAGGCTCTGAATCTTCATAATCCACATCTAGAAATGTGCCAAATAAATTTTCGGCGACAGTACTTGATGGGGTTATCCTTGTTTTTGACGAAAGAGATTTTCCGTAAAAATTCACATAAGCTGGTAATGCCCTCATATCAAATCCACTACCCTCTAATAAAATAGATATTGCACTATATAAATTTGCTTCCGCGTTTTTTGAATCTAAAAGTGTTAAAAATCTATCAAGATTAATATATCCCCTATCACCGATATCCCTATTTGATTTGTCTAAGAATAAGAATTCTTCAATTAATAATTTTTGACCTATGGAATTACCTGACGCCCATTTATCATTAAATGATTTAAAATAATTATATAATTCTATTTTTAACCCCTCATCATTATAACCTTCATAAAATTCCACATTAACTCCCTGATTTTTGCTTATAATAAATCCTGGGTCATTAAATTTAGGTAATAGGAAATTTAAATAAGTATTTAATCTAATGTTGGCCCCATTTGGAGATTCATAAATGTTACTTTTAAGATAGTCTTTAAATGGCACAGTTTCTTTATTTTTAATATATCCCGCATATATTAAAATAATCGGCCTAAAATTACGAACATTTTCTTCATTTAATTTAACATCAAAATTTTCAAAGAATTTTTCATAATAATTGATTCCGGAATCGGGATATTCACCAATTAATAATTTTATTAAATCTTTATTTTCTTGAGTTAATTGAGAAATATCATATCCTGTATAGTTAAATGTTGTTTTGGGTGCGTAATCAGTAAATCCTTCTAATACGTATGAGTTAATTTCTTTTGGGTTACCTAAAGTTAATTTTAATACGTTAAAACTACTTAATATATTATAAGTTACTTTTTTGAAATTATTTTTCTGCTCTTTTCTTAATTTAAGGTTTAATTCAGTGACGTTATTATAAGTAAATTTTTTGATTCGAATTAAATCTTTCATTACACTTTGGAATGAGTTGTACGATAAACCAGGAAACATTACTTGAGGTATTTCCTCATTTAAATCTTCGGACGCAAATTTTAAGAAAATTTCCTCAAATTGATCTAATATGTCGGGGCTAAATGTCGCAATTAAATCAAAAAGTTTTTTATTATTCGAACTTATTGAAAAGTCATCCGTTAAAACGTTTCTCATGTATTCATTATGCCCGGAAAATGTTTTACCACTAAATGTAGTAGAAAAATCTTCATCTTCCATAATTACTCTAAACGCATTTTGATAGTCGTCATTAAAGGTAGATGGATATAAAACAGTATCTTTAATTCTTCTATTAAAACAATATGAAGGTAATAATGTATAAAAATCATCAGTCGATTGATACTTGGAATTATCAACAATTGACGTCCATTGATTTAAATCGTTTATAACAATACGATGACACTTGAAATTATTTGCGTAAACATTATCGTGAAATGATTGTTCAGCATCCATAGGGTTGAAATGTGCATATCCATTAATAATTTGATGATAAATAGCGTCGTAATATGGATGTAGGCCAGTATTTAGGTTAGTGCTATATTTTACAGGTATATCATATTCACAAGTTTCACATGGAACGTCAAATTCATATCCCTTGTTATTATCAAAAAATTCACTTCCATTAATTGGTTTTGTAATTCCATTGGTATCAAGAAATGGATTTAAAATATCCGTACCTGTGTAGATATAGTTTTTATATCTATGATATATTGACCCCCATTTAAGAATTAAAAAATAGGGAACATAATGTATCGCACCTATTTCCTTAAACATGGTTGCCATTCTTAATTTATTAATTGGTGTATCAACTATCAAATCTTCTAAATCCTTAAATGGTAATGAATTAAGTAACAAATAAGCAGATCCAGCATATTTCCCAAATGTTGGTTTATAAAAATCTTCATAAAGTTGGTTATGGAAATATGGGGTATTTAAAATATGCGTTAAATTAAAGTGATCATTATCTTTATTTACACGTAATTTTTGTGAAAATAAATTTTCGGTATTTTCGCCTTTTACCCATTTTCTAGGATCTAAATTTTCGGAAATAAATCCAGCAGTAGTCTCAACATTGAATATATCACCAAAATTAAAATTATTTAAATCATAATGTGAACTATTAATATAATTTAAATATGTACTTGAAGAATAAGGAAATATATTTTTTCTATATTCTTCAGGTTTATAATTTAATAAATTTAGTTCTAGTTTTTTATAGCTTTCAACGTTAACTGGTTTATTTGGGGCAACAAATTTTTCAATATTGAATGGTTTACTTAAAGTTTCACTTATATATGGCGTCGTTGGGATACTATCTTGAAAATACATATATCTTTCAAACGGTGAAAATTTAGACATCAATTCTATTAACTTATCTTTTGAACCTTTAATAGTTCTTAATATTTCAACAATATCGACTTCATTTTCTAAAGATTTAAATAAATTCTGGAATTCAACTTCGGCTAGTTCTCGTAATGTCTCCGAATTAAAAGAGTCTAATAAAGTTATTTGTTTAGCCCTTTCATATATTTCAAATAAGAACGGAGCCAATGTTCTAGTGGCATATGGTATCGTATTTAATGAATCAAAAATAGTACTAATACTTTTCAAATATTTTTTTTCATCGTTTCCTTCAAAAAAATAATCAATTTTTTCCATGCCAGTCACTTTTGTGGAAAATTTTATATATTGTTCAATAAAATCAACTTCTGGCCATTTAATTTTATTATACGATTCTAGAACCTTTCTTAATTGTAAATCGCCTGGGTATGCAATAATTTGAGTTCTACTACCAGGGACTTCTTTTTTTATTTCAGGCCAAGGATAAATACAATTGCCGTCCTTAGTTTCGTGCTTATTAAACGGCATTAATTTTTCTTTTCTTAATGTTCCGGCATTAACCGCTCTTAAATGAATATCTTTTGTCATTCGTACAAAAACATCCGCATTTGCCATTAAAATTGCGAAAAGATTCCTTATTGTCGGATCAAAACCTAATCCTAAATCTTTATTTTTTACTATTTTATTTATTTCTCTTTCAAGAATTTTAACAATTTTACCTGACTCAATGTAAAATTCGTTTTGAATATCATATACATCACTTAATATACTATCTCTTATAATACCATATTCTTCCCCTTGTCTATTTTCATTAAACGTTTTAACATAATACCTATTAATACCTTGTAATGTTTTAATTTTAAAATTAGGTTTAATTCTACGATTGACTGTTGACATTTGAGCGGTATTAATTTGTTGAGCTAATTTTGTTAAAATGTCACCCTTTTCTTTAAGAATATACGCTAATGATCCTGGCTTGTTTTCGTCAACTAAATGAATTGTACTTAACCCATGTTGTTGTATAATAAAAAAGAAAATTTCTTGTTCTTTTTGATCAATCGGTAATTTTACATCACTAATTGGTCTGATATAATTACTAATCCACCCTTCAACACTTTTAATTAAATCAATACTTGCGTTATTATACCTATCCATCAATGATAAAATTTTCGGATCAATAACTTGATCGAATATTGTTTTTTCTAAAGTTTTATCAAGTGATTGCGCCTTCATTTCTAACTCCTTTAATGTTAATACAGGAAAATCTTCAGGAATAATATTTTTTTGTTTCATTTCGGCATAAACCGATTTTAACATCATATATCCTTTTGACGATCTCTTTAATTCCTGTATATGCGTTCCTTTTTTCTCGTTGAACGTTATAGGATTTTCAGTCTTGGACGCATATAAATAAGGCGCGTTAATAATGGCATTAAGTGGTATGTCACTTAAATAAGCAAAAGTTGATCCAACAAAACTTGTTGCGATGTCAAAATTACCGTTACTATCATTGTATTTGGCGGTAAATTTTATTAAATGTAACCTGTACTTAATAGCTTTACCATAGTATCCTTTAATGGTTAAATAAAATATTGGCCACGGTAAATGAAAAAACGTGTTATATGGAGAATCACTAGGTTGTTCAAATAATGTTTTACCCCTAACATCTATAAAATTAATAGTTATTTGAGGAATAAAATTAGTTCCCTTTATGGTAACATTAATACTTTCGATACCAAATGCTTGTCCTGTACTATCATGGAAATCATTTCTATCAAAAGTTAAAGTTGTATCTTTGTTTTTTTTTGGTTTAGGGTTATATGCGTCTGTCCAACTTGTATCTAAATCAGTTCCATTTTGTGGCGCTAATAAGTTAAATGTTCTACTTACAATTGATACAAATCTCGTGTTATTAGTGTCTGATAATAAATAACTCCTTGGCACAAGATCGGCCTCCAAGTTAACATACATTACAAGTTTTTCTTGATCTATATTTCTAGGTTCAACAATTCCGTCTTTTATTACGCTATTTGGATCAACATAAACAAGATTATTTTGATCTACTTTAACTAAAATCTTTTCATTACTGTTTGTATTTTTAATCGCCATAATATAATTTATACAATTCTACACCTCTTCGGTAATCTTGTAAAGTGTTAATTAATGGAAAAGGTATTCTTAATAAAAAATTATTAGGTATTTCAAATTCATTCGTACCTGATCCAGGATTGGCCAACATAATTAACCATCCAAATGTTGGTGAATTATAATATTCTTGTGATAACTTATCTAGTCTATCTTTACCCCTAGTATATTGCATGTACCTATCAGTACCCTTAATTGGAATTTCAATTCCGGGTACTATTTTAAATTCCCCGTCTTGGACAAAGAATTGATATCTATCGTAATAATCTCTGCTCATTATTTCCTATAAAAATTTAATTTATTTGTTACGCTATTAGGTGAAGTGTTTAATTTTTTGAGTTCTTCAATAATTGATGTGTCGGCGTCCGATTCAGTAATCCCAAACTCTAATTTTGTTTTATTGTTTGATACAAATTTACTATTTTTAAATTTCTTTGGTTCTATTTTATCAACAAATTTATTATATGTTTTTGTTAATTTTTCAATTAATCTATCATCAAATGTTTTTTCGTCTTTACTAAAAACTTCTTTCATAAATGTGGTGCCATTAACACTATATAATAATTCTGATATTATTTTTTTAAAATCATTATTACTTATAATTTCAACAGGATTATCGTAATTTATAGTAGTTTCTATATCTGTATAGAATTTTGAACTATTTTTTTCTATATAATCTATACAACTTGAATATTCCTTATAAATCATATTGTATGTAAATCCTGATAATTCCGCTTTTGTCGCTTTAGTTTCATCGTCTTTACTTAATTTAGCGTCATATCCATGATTAACTATGAAATTTACCCTATCGAAATTAATTATCAAATCATCCCTAACTTCTTCAAAATCTTTAATATCTTGATTTAATTTAATTTTGTCTATGGTGTCTTTAATGAAAATAGTTAAATAGTCTTTTAAATACCTAGTCGCCTTACTATCGGCATTTGTTGGAATTATCTTATCAAACCCGAACATTTCTAAAATATTTAAAGTATCGTTATTTAACGTATATAGTAATTTATCTTGAAGTTTATTGGCAAGATTAAATAACTCGCCATTATTACCATATAACCCAAATAAATTTATGGTTTTTGTTGTTGTTGTTGTTGTATAAACATCGTATTCATTAATAATTCTATATTTTGGTGATAAGAAAATTGACGATATGTTTTTACCGTAATTACTAAGAGTTTTATTATATAATTCTTGATATTGGCTAACATATTTTTTAGTTTTATCAAATATATTTTCAACTATTTGATCGTAATTAATTCCATTATTATTTGTAAGTGTACCTATATATACATCTGTTGTTGTTTTTTCAGGAACATTAGGCTCTACATATCTAATTCCTTTTTTATAATCATCATTTATTTTATTCAAAAAATCTTCAGTAAATTTCTCATATTCCTGGCCTCCAATATATTCGTTAGTTCGGATTGAACGTGGATCGTACATTTCAGTATTTGCAAAGAAATTAGATGATAGTGCGTTTTGTAATTGATCTACAGGTTTCTCTAATCCTTGACCGCCAATGAAGTACACTTGTAATGTGACATTAGCAATCATGGGTTGAATACCAATACCTTCAGGATTCATATCCCAAACAGTGTCTTCATAATTAATGGTAACATCTTTAATTATTATTTTTGAATGATAAAAATCCCCAACTCTTAAAACACAAATAGGTGGTGGGCCAAAAGACGTATTTCTGGCTTTAAAATCCAAACTACTATCTACTCCCTTAACGGGTATAGTGTCTCCAGGTCTAACGCATTGTAATAAAAACGTTAATCTTGAATTTAATCCTTCAGGTGTCATTGAATGGAATGATGGATGAAAATATTTAAATTTTTCCTTTAGTGAACTAAACACTACAGGGTCTGTTTCTTCTAATTTTTTGAAATAGTGACATTCCGATAATGTTTTCATTATGATATTTTTCATAGCATCGATTGGGGGTCTTCTTCTTTTACCATTAAATCCTTCGGTTGGTATCATCTCATAAAGAGGCGTTGGATTATTTGTCGTTGGAGGCGGAGGAATATTTTGTACTTTTTGAGTTTTTTTAGTATATAAAATACTAACTTGTGTTTGCCTACACTCAAATGCAACTGGTGCTAATTTTCTTAAATCTTTGTTAACAAAATTATATTGACCACATATGGTATTTTGTGATAATGAATATCCTTCACCCTCATTTCTTGTTGTTACTTTTAATTTTCCAATTTTATCGGTAAATCCCAGTTCATTGAAATCATATTCAACATCAATATTTGTACCGTTATTTTCATTATAAGACCATTTATTTGGAGGGGTTTTACCATTCACACATAAGTTATCGAATATTTCCAGTAAAACACTATGGCTTCTTCTTATTGATAAATAATGATTATAGTCAACATCTGCAATTGCAGATGTTGACGAAAGTAAATGTATTGTTATTTCTTCAACATTACCACTATTAATGTCTTCTTGTATTATTTTTAAATTATTTTTAAAATCGGTATAATCAGATTTTGCCTTTTCAATGATTATTCCTAGTCTATTATTTTGCTCAGTCATTAATCCAGGAATATCTTCAGCGTATATACCCGTTTTATTAAATAAATTTTTTAAGTCGTTATTTCTATCTCTTGATGTATATTTAGTAGATATGTCTACAACATTAACAATATCGCTAGTAACTTTGGATAATTGTTTGATTTGATCGTCTTTAAAACCGTCTCTTGTAATTTTATCATAATACGCCTTATATGTTGAAGGAGACACTGTATTTTTTGGATTACCGTTTTTTTCAGGTTCATCATTTAAGAATTTTAAAGAAACGTCTAACATTTTTTTCGGTTCTGTCGACACATTTGCGGTTGACACATTTGCGGTTGACACATTTCCGGTTGATTCTGTAATTGGCGGTTGTTCAACTTCTTTTGTTCTTAATTCGAATGTTTTATTTTCAATACCATTAACGTCTTTTCCCTTATTAAGATAATCTAAAATCAGAGTTATATCATCTGGCGTTATTGACGAATATCTTTGTATTAAATCGTAAAAATCAATTTCTTCGCATCCAGCAAAAAACGCATTAATATAATTATCGGCATCCTCATCTGACATACCTTTAAAATGATCTTTAACTAGTAAATTTAATATGCTTGGATGATCAACAATAACTTTAAAACTAACTGTTCCATATCTTTCAGTATTTTGATACGTATAAATCGGTTCTGGTCTACCTAAAAACACGTTTGAATCCCATTTTGCTGAATTGGTTTCTTGAACTTTCAAATCATATGGAGGAAACCACATAACACGTCCACCGTTATTTCCTCTTTCGCAATATGGTAAATCATTATAAGTGAAACCAGGAATGTTTGATGATTTCCACGCTAGGTTTTCAATCGAAAACATATATTTTTTAGCATAAAATCCATCGGCCCCTTGTACAATATTAGTTGATCCAGGAAATTTATTATTTTTCGTACCATCAGACATTGGGGCGATATTAATATTCCATGGTCTACTTTGACCACCTAAAACACTACCATCAAACTTTCTTATGTTTGCGGTTCTTTTCATTGTGTCGGAATAATTCATATATGATCTATCTTTAGTCCATACACGGCAATATTCCACGCCTGTTCCTTGTCCAATTTTATCGACATATTGAATGGCCGAACCTCTTGATAGTAATATATCACCATCTTTAAAAATTCTACTTGTCTGATCAATAACATTAGCCACGTGTGAACGCATTTCGCTGCCATTTGCAGGTAATGTGTCAAGAATTTCTTGCGTATACCCTAAAATTGAATCTTCTCTAAATGAATTATTAGATGATTTTGTATCTTCAAATCCACCCTTTTGATTACTCCATTCCTTATTGTTAGCACCTAATTTGTTTTTAGAATTTGAACTAATCCAAGTTAATGCACCTCCAATTGATCCTCCTTCTGATATATTTTTTTGTCTTTGAAATAATTTTGTTTGAATAGGATCGAACAATAAACTTAAATAATATGGACTTCTAACGGGTCTATCGTTAAAATCGCTCATTGCATATTTAACATCATTACCCCTGTCATCACCAATATATGCCATTCCTTCGGGGGCCTCTAATCCAAACGCTTTATTTATGTTTTGTGATATAGAGTCGACAAAATTAAATACTTTCGAAGAATTCTGAGATCTTGCCGTTGTTGTATAATTTGGGGCGTATTTTGAATAGGATAAATTATCATACAACATTTGTTTTTGACCCGACCCCATATACTCAATAAATAAATCTGACGGTTTTCTTTCATGTTTTGGATTTCTTTGAATACCAATTAACGATCCTAAAGCGCCTGTAACATCTTGAAATATTTTACCAGCTTCTGTTTTGGCTTGTCGTCTATTATTTATTGGATTTTCAGGATTTGATAGATAATCTCCTGGAATTTCTGACCAAGGAAATTCAACTCCAGTTACTGTTTTAAGAAAATCAACGCCTTTACCCGCAACGGTTTTTGAAACACTAATTTTATTATTAGATTCAATTAATGCTTCTTTTCCCGTTACAATATTAACTGCGGTTGCGGTGTTTCCATTTAAAGCGTCAATTAGTCTTATACGACCTATAGTTGATGCCTCTAAATTTTGTTGTACTCTAGAAAAAAACGGCCCTGATGAATTTTCTTTAATGTTCCAAGCAGCGAATTTCATTAATTCTGATTCGGTAACAAAATTATCGTTAGTAAGAATACCGATATACGAATGACTACTTGACGTAAAATAAGGATATAACGATAAATTAGCTCGTCTTGGTAACGTTTTTAATTCTTCGGTTATAAAATATTCATTAGGTTTAAAAAGATTAACTTGTGATGTTTGAATTAGTTTATTGTTCTGAATAATATATTGCCCATTATAAGTTAAATCGGCATCAACAGGAGGTTGATCAATATTTGAATAATCAGTAGTATTATTAATCCTGTATGTGTCCGCGGTTTGTGATAACGGTCCATTTTCAACAGGTAAAGTCTTAGATAAAATCTTATCCCTAAATTTTTTTGAGCTATTAAAATCTAAATTCGTTGGCATCGGTTTCTTTTTATTATAAATAGCTTATTATTAAAAACCACGTCCACTATTATAAAGAAAACTTCTCCTATCGTTTCTATTTATTCCATATAAATCTCCCCACGTATCAGGATTTCTATATATGAATCTAGTTAAACCATCATATAATGATGAACTTCCAAATGTAAATCTATTTTCTATTACAGTTTTTTTAGACTCCGCTTCTGCATCTTTTACAGTTTTAACATTTTTAAGAAATCCGGCAACTGATCTTTGTGTTTCTTCCATACCTACTATGCCACCCATATTCATTTTTTTACCTAAATCTGTAATAAATTTTTCAGTACCAGGTAATAAGTCTAATTTACCTCCTTTAGTCGTCGTAAGTTCGTCTACTGTTTTTCCAAGTAGTCCTGCAGTTGCTTCCATCTTTGTTGAAAGTGGAACTGTTGTGTCTTTTAAAACTTGTGATAATCTTATTTTTGCAACTGCCGCTATCGCCATTAAATTTCTCTCAATTTTACCTTGGACATTTAATTGCTCCATCGCAATGTCTTTAGCCTCCATCCCTTTAATCGCATTTTTATTATCAATAAGTTCTTTTCTTAAACTGTCCGTCATTGCACTTAACGGAATAGCTGTTTCAATTTTTTGACCCATATCTTTTGTAAGTTTTTCTGCCAATGATTCGGGAATCCTAATAACCATTTCGCCCTTTTCCATTTGGGACATGTTAGTGATAAATTCTCTATCATCGTCGCTCATTTTAAGTCCTGTCGATAATAACGCCATAGTTGCTTGAGCCCTTTCTGCCCCCGCAATTGCACTTTTAGTAAATTCTTTATAATCAATGTTTAAAGCTTCTGCCATCGCCTTAGCCTTTCTAAGGTTAATACCTGTAATTTCAAATCGTCCTTGTTCTGTGTTGTATGTCGCAAGACCCTTTGCCGCTCCGATTAAAGCGTCTTGTAGACCACCAACATCATTTACAGCCATATACATAAGTTTTAACGGATCTCTAAACGCCCCAAGTTCACCACCTATTATAGATAAATTAGCCGACAACTCAATTGCATTATCAGGGTCAAAAAGTTTATCGGCAAGATTAAATACTTCGGTTATGCTCGTTCTAAATTCAATTGCCCTTTTTTCCATTTCCATTAAACCTTGAACACCATTTTTAAATCCAAACTGATTCAATCTTTCTAAATCTCTGGTCATATCTGCAATTATTCTTCTAGATCTTACACCTAATTCCATCGATCTTTTACCTGATTCATTAATGTACTCAAGCGTATCTGATGCTCCAAAACCTATTTTTTCAAAATTACTCATTATTTCGGGCATTTGGGATAAATCGCCAACAAATGCTCTTGAAACTTGAGCCGTTCTTTCAAGTATTTCTTTATTTATAATATTAAATCTTCCAGATTTTTCAATCATTTGGGTATAAAATTCGGACAATTTTTCCATGTCAAAACCCATTTGAGCAACTGCGGGAGAAGCGTTAATAATACTTCTTCTTACATCTTCAGATAACTTACCCGTTAAACCAATTTCTTCATTAATTTTAGTTCTAAGCTTTGACTCATCTTGTAATTGATATAATATTTGACTATATAATTCACCTATCGATTTAAAATCACCCTTAAATATGTCAGATAACATTGAAAGAGCCTTTGTACCTCCAAAGGCTCTTTCTTCTGAATATCCACTGGTTTGAGTTATACCCGCTTTATATAAGTCATTAGTGACATTAAGTACTGTACTAGCAAATGAACTAAGTGCCTTAGCCGCGGTTGTCACTGTTGCTAAAATCGGATTCTTCTTTGCCACAGCATCAATAATGGATTCCGAACCTTTTGACGACCATGATGAACCTTTTGATGATCCAATTGTTTCGTGAAGAGTTTTTATTTCTTTAGTTAAATCTTTTATAGCTCCAGGATCTAAAGTACTTTCCATAAATTTTATAGTTTATTATAATAAATAGATTAGTTTTTATTTTCTAGTTCAATAATATAATCAACATAATATCGTCTTAAATAAACAGGCATAGATAGAATATCACCATAACTAAATCCTCTCTTTATAAGAAATAAAAACTCGTCTAATTGATTTTTTTTATAGTCCGTAGAAAGGGCGAAAAAACTCGACCCCGAAACCAATTTCAACTTGGATTGTATCTCCTGACGGGGTATTTACTGTTTGAATTAAATCAATTCCTGGTTTATTTTTATTGACAAATTTTCTGAAATCTTGCGAATCTTTTATATGTAAATTTTGAATGAAATTTCTTATTTCCATTTGATCTCTATTTCCATTAACCGACTTAATCATCATTTCTAATCGTCTAGTGATTATTGGTGGAAATCCTGTTCCATTCCATGTTTCAGCGATTGATTCAATCGTATCAACTTGATTTTTATTTAAAAAATTAAATGTAACGGTTGCTTGACTTTTTTCCATATAATATGAATATTCACCATTACTATCTTCTTTTAAATCAAAGTCTTTTATTTTTATTGAAGATAAATCAGTTTTAAATTCAAAATTTAAATTAGTTTTCGGATCAATAGCGTTAATAGTATATTCAGTACCAAATGCGGTATTTCTTAAAAACATTAAAATTGCTTGTCTATCTTCTTCAACGATATCATCAGTATCAATATCTCTATCCAATACTTTTCTTCTTAATAATTCATCGATAACTTTATTTGTTGCGATTAAACTTGGTGATGATAATACGTTTTCGTCTGCGGCAGTAAGATATGCCACTTTAACAGACTTTTTCTTATTCGGATAATAAATCCCTCTACTTGGTAACTCAATAACATCATACGCGATGTTTGGGTCAATTGTAAATTGTTGTTCCATAGTCTTTTTTATTTAAATATAACTATAATAATTTTGATTTTAAATCATTAATTACCCATTCGGGTCTTTCGTTTATGTCTTTTTCCCAATATCTTAAAAGAATTATGTTATGATTAATACACCACGTGTCTTTTCTTTTATCATTGATTATATTTTTCTTTTGAATTTCATATCTAGGAGTTTTATACACCGTATTTGGATTACAATGATAAAAATCACCGTCAACCTCAATCATTATTTTTTTTATTGGAACATAAAAATCAAAAAAAGTTTTTATCGATTCAATTAAATGATTATGAAAATAATCAATATCTTTAACTAATCCTATTTCATTTAAAATTATTTTAAATTTATCTTCCAGCTTAGACGTTTTAACTTTCGAATTATCTTGCATCCATTTTAATCTTTTTCTTGATAAATTTAATATCAATTCAGGATTATTTTTATACCTTTCTTTTTGAGTATTTGATGAGTTTATTTTTGTTATATCAGTTTTAGGAATACCAGTCAAACTATTTGATATTTTTATTCCTCGTTCTTTATTATTCCTAAGTTTTTCTTTTATTCCTTCAATTTTTACCTTAGTTTCTTCATTATCATTTTCCCACCATCCTTTATATTTACCTAATTTCCAATTTTCTTTTTGAGTTGCAAGAGCCTTTTTGTGCGTTTCTGGGTTTTTATGAAAATTATTTTTTCCTGGAACTCTATTATGATGTGATTGAATAAATTTAGAAAATCCTTTCCTTATCGATATAAAATTAGTGTTTTTACCACATCCGCATTGACATTTTGGTATATTACCATTTAGAATATATTCAATATAAACTTTTTCAGACGACATATAATGTTTCTGACTACAATGGCTTCTTAATCCTATTAATTTATCAAACTCTTTTCCACATATTTTACATATAAAAATTTCCATATACTTATATTTTTAATATAAATATATGGAAATTTAACAACATTGTAAATGGATAGATGTTTTTTTTCAATCCATTTTCTGTAACTATTTGATAATCAGTTAATTACTAATATATCTGTATACAACGATCCATTCGAAGAGTAGCTTGAATTGTTGCTAAATCATCTCTTGAGTAATCTAAATCACCAAAATTTAACTTAGTTAAGAAAGTTCCTTGAAGAATCCATTTTTCAACAACCACTCCTGTTGGATCTAACATTTCCAATTCAACATCTTTCTTATATCCTGCGGCATATCCCATACGTCCAGTAACTGACTCGGCATGTAAACGAAACCATTCCATAAGTGCTTGAGAAGCTGAAGGACCGATTGGATCTTTGAATGTAACATCAATAGCTTCCCAAAGAAATCTTCCAGCGACATATGTTGAAGTATTTAAGAAAGGTATTTCAACATCTTTAATAGTTGCACTTGGTCTTTTTGCTGATGTAACATACCATTCATTTATTCCTAGTGAAGAGGGGAATCTTAATATAAATCTATTTTGTCTTTTTGGTTCAAACGGAACCGGCATTTTCATTAATAAATCAGCCATTTTGTTAATTCTTTATTTTTTTTTAATTTATTTTCTTTATTATAAATATAGTATATTTGAAAAATTTATTTTTTAATAAAAAATATCTCAATATTACTTTTTTTTATCAATTTTTTTTTGTAACTTTTGGTCCAGTAAAAGGTTCCTCTATTGTACCTCTATTAATATACTCTTATAATAAATATAATTAATATTGATATATAATAAGGTCCTATTTGAAATACTAGTTCTAGTATTGGCCCTATATACAAAAATTTTAATTAAAATTTATACCATTTTTTTTCAAAATACCAATGACTTCGTTATATCTATCTTTAGGTATATTGATACTTTTATAATTATTTTGTATTGCTCCATATTTTTGAGGCTTTACCATCGAAGTATTATCAATTGCAGATTCAATTTTATCTTTTGGCTTTGACTGTATTTTAACAAATTGTTCGGCATATGCTTCATTTGAATCTTTAACAGTTGCTTTTCCGACAATAGGAGTACCTATAACAAAATTTTGTGTATCAATTCCAAATTGTTTTAATGCATTAATAAAATTAACTGATCTACGTTTAGCCAATGCATTATTATCATATCCTGTAGATGAACCTACGGCAGATGCCCCACCAGTAACTATTACTCTATTTTTTGGCGGGTTTTGTTTTAATTTTGTAATAAGTTTGATAAAATCCAGATTTTTAGTATCAATTACGTCAATGCCATTTTTAAATAAAGAACTACCAATGGTCATGTTTAACCCTATATCAAATTTTGCTGGCTGCATGTTAGTTCTATTACCAGTTATTTGTTCAGAAATTAAATTCTTTATTAAACCTTGTATTTCTGATTTTTTTATTCTAATAATTTTTCCCATATTTTTTTTTATTTAAATATAAATAACACCCTCAACTAAAAATGAGGGTATTATTATATAAATTAGATATTTTCAAATGAAGCCCCCGTTGGTGTTATGATGAACTCAACGTCAATAAATTCAAGTGAACGAGTTGGTTTGATATAAATTTTTCCCCTCAAAGTATTTGCATCTATATCTTCAGGATCATTTGATACAACAACACGGAATTCATACAAACCTCTTTCTTTCTTGATAGATTCAAGAATTGGGTTTACTAATCTCAAAAATTCATTTTTTACTTGTTCATCATCCTGTTCAAATAACAATCTTACTGAAACTGCAGAAATTAATTTTCTTGCTCTCAATAATAACCTTCTTACATTAATTCTATCAAGAGCCGATTCCCTAACTTGAAGAGTTTTATTCCCCCAAATAATAGTGCCAGTATCAGAGAAAGTTGCAATTGGGTTAATTCTATTTTTATATAAAACATCCCTATCGGATAAAGTTAATTTTTTAAAGGCCTTTACTGAATTCACTAAACCTCTTGAATATCCAGCAACAGCAAACCATGGGTAAGATACGTTATCTGTCAAAGCAATATTTCTACAAACTTCACCTGTCGGTGGAACATATAATTGAGTGGCATTATCAGTATCACGAATTTGAATCCAAGGCCAATATGTCGCGGAATAATTAGAATCAATTCCAACAAAATCAATATCATCAACAACTTCATCTGTTGTATCTCTATTTTTAGATGACATAATATAAATAGAGTCGGCTCTATCAGTTTCAACCATATCAATGGCTAAAGAAGTTAATGAACTATGATCAAAGAAATTAATGCCTGGTGTCGCAAACACATTGATGTCTATAGCCTCTGGATTTGCATATGTTTCAATACCTTTTAAGTATGAATAATAATCAGATGTTCCATAATCTTTATTAAATAGGCCACCATTTTGTGTATTAAGAGCATTATATGTTGTCTTACCAAAGATATATTCGTCTCCATAAGTTCTTACATTACGATATATATCCCACCCATCACGTCCACCAAATACTACAAACGTAAATTTACGATAATTAATATTAGATAATTTATTATCCGTACCTGTTTGTCCCTCCAAATCATATGGAGTCGTTTCAAATACTGTTACACCTGATACAGTGATACCAGAAGCATTGGTTGATAAGTGGAATCCTTTTGTTGATCCAGAGGCTTTATTACCTTTATATTTTAATAAGTCATTATCAAGTCCTTTTTGTGATGAAATGCCTAAAGTAACTTTTCTTATTTTATCGCCATTTGTTGTTATAGGTGTGCCATCTGGCTCATATCCAACAGTTTCACCCGCGTCATAATATTTAGTTTTATATACTGAACTACCTAAAGTACATCCACTAAACGATGTGTTATTTGTGTAACCTTTAAATCCTGCGGGAATTGCATCTATTGGGTGATTAGGATTAAGTTTTAACATGATATATTTAGAACGAAGCTCATATTCAGTATCTGAAGTACCAATTTTTTTAGCAATATATCCTGGTACATCAGGATTCATAGAACATCTTGAATATTTTTCTAAAACAACCATATTTTCATCGGTGTCATAAAAATCACGAACAAGAAGGTCAAATTCACCTGTTTCTAAATTAATGTTTACAATAGAAATTTTTACTTCATAGTTTCCAGATTCACCATCTGAAATTGTGATAATTTCAAATAAATCATCAACTTTATTACCACGAACTTCGGATACCACTACAGGTGAAATTGGCGTATCCCATGATTCCGCATATGTTCCCCTTTTTAATATACTATTATATTCACTATTATATGCAACATCCAAACTTAATCCTCTAATTAATCCTTGATTATATGCATTTGATAAAAAGTTTGGATAAACTTCATTAATATATACAGGAAAATCTTTATTTGATTTATCAAATACATCAGTACCTAAAACTTTAGTAATGTATTTTGTTGAAGATCCATCTAATGAACAAGTAAATGTTTTAGTTCCACTTGTTGAACCATTAACATTAATTACAAAGTCGGCAAATGGATTTGTTGTAATATCAGAATTTGGTGCTTTTGATAATATGAGCGAAGTATTTTCTGTAAATTCATAATTCAAGGTTGAACCGCTATATTTACCTCTCGATCTTAATGAAGCCACTATTATATTATCATAATCGGTGTTTACGCTTGCTTCATATACATTCCTTGTGACAACAAAATGGTCAGTATCCCAAACAAAAACGTAAGAAAACAACGAAACATCATCGCCGGTTTGATTGAAGAACACATTATACCATTCTTTTCCATGATTAGAATCTATATTATATTTTCCCGTATATGGCGAAATAATTTCAGTTCCTACAGGATTAGTAAATGGTTCTACAGGTTTACCAATAACAAACCAATTTCCTGTTTGTCCTGAAGTATACCCACTAAAATTTTTAATAATATAATCAGTAATTGATGAACCATCAACAGATGTTTTGCCTGATAATTCGGAAAATAATATAGTATTACCCGTTATATTATTAGGGTCTAAATTTGTTATTCCAGTAACAACACCAATTGTTTCATAATTAATACCACCTAATGTTTTAATACCATAACTTTTGCCTGGTAAATAACCTGTTAAACCAAGAATTCTAGTCACGAAAAGTTGATTAGATTCTTGTAAATAGGATTTTGCTACGTATGGTAATTCATATTTAGGATTACCATTACCATCTTTAACTGGTGAACAATTACCAAAATAGCGTCTAAACTCATCGAAATTTGTTATTAAGATAGGTTCAAAAGCCGGGCCTTTTAATGTTTCACCAACTAATCCCAATGTTGTTACGCCAACACTTTGCGCTACGAATGTCAAATCTTTCTCTGATGTATAAACACCTGGAGAAACGAATACTTTATTTGAATCAGCCATTTAATTTTTTTATTTTATTTATTTTTATTGTTATTATTATAAATATCATTATTTTTAGCAAAGGTTTCAGTATCACTAAGATAAAAGATAGATATTTATCTTTATATATCTAAAAATATCTTTCATATGGAAACAAAGTATAAAAACGTGAAAATTAGTGATAAACATCACAAAATATTAAAAAAACATTGCGATGCAAATGGATTAAAAATTTATAAAGTTTTAGAAAAATGGATTGAATCTTTTTGTAAGATAAATGAAAAAGAAAAAGATTTATATGGCGATTAATATATGTAAGAAATGCCAATCACTGAGTTTAAGTATGATGGAGTTAATAATGTTATTTGATTAGTTCCTGAAATTATATAACCTTCATTTTCTTCTTGTATAATACCATTTATACTAACATAAATAACACTATTAATATTATTACTTGTGTTAAATGTTAAAATATTGTTATATGGAAAAAATTCGGTTTTAACTTGTACAATATTTCCATGAATGTCAATTAATTGGTCTTTTGATGTTTCCGCTTTATAATAAACAATTGTTATTGTACTATTCAAATATGGAGGTTCCGAAAAATTAATTTTTGATGTGTTTCCATTATGGAAATAGTCCACATCTCTTTCTTGTAGTAACCCATTAATTTCTACATAAAATAATTCTGAAATAGGCTCGCCTACACTAAAGGATGTTTTATTTCCATCCCCAATAAAACTCACTACTCGTAATTCAATACTTTTAGTAATGTATTTCTTTCTAACGTTAGTTGTTCCTATAAATTCTGTCATTAAAATTGATCTATTAATTGACGGCATAACTTCAAATTCGTCACTATCAACAATATAACCTAACATAATAAATTTATATGTTTGCAAGTAAAATCTACGACCGTCTAATGTATCCATTGGAGAATTATCGGTAATAGTATCAAGAATAATTGGAATATAATGACCTTTAATTGAAGCGTATGATTGTCTTGAAGAGAATTTTTGTAAAACTTTTTTGTTAAATTTATTTAAATCTCTAAACTTTGTACAAACTATTGTTACTTCAAATGAAATATCAACTGCAACTGGTTGTGGTATTTTATAAATGTCAGAGCCCTTTCTTGTTCCATCCCATGTTGGAACAGATGCATAATAAAATAATTTTCTGTCCGGAATTGTTCTTTGTGTTACAGGATTTGTGCCTGGCTGAACTTCAGGTCTTCTTACAACGGCAATAAAAGGTAATTTAACATTTCCATCATCATCTGAAAATTGCCAATTAGATGTAAATTCACCCCATCTTTGTAATGTTAAGATTTTTGGTATGATAGGAATCTGTTCACCGTCACTTGTAATTATGAAATTTTGTTTTATAAAATCAAGCATACCCATATCAAGATCATCATGGAATAATGAATCCGGTAAAAAAGAATCCGACTTAGTAATCCTGTCTAATAGTGATTGTCTATTATCAATTACGTCTTTACCAAGCTCAGTTACTTTATTATAAACATTTATATTATTTTTTCTTTTGGGCGTGCTCATTTTATTTTTTATCTATAAATATTAGATTCCCCTAAATTCAGTTTCTTGAGCAGGTGAACAAATTATAGTTCTATAATGTGGTTTATATCCGAACATTTTATGTTTATTATCCGAAGTCACTTTTCCGTCATTTACAACAGTATAAAATCTTAATCTGTCTTCTGTGTCGGCATATCCTATGTAGTCCCCATATCGAATGTCTATACCTAATTCTTTTAAATGGTTAATATAAACAGAAATAGTTAAATTACCTGGTTCATTATATCTCACAACTCCACCTTGATATGACGCGTTTTTAGGTTCATCAATTTTAACTAAAGCATTAAATTCAACAGGCGGAAGAAATTTAGTATCATCCTTTCCAACTTCCCCATAAACTTCATCAGTATCTGTTCTTTCTCTATCTACTTGATAAAGAACTAATTTCATATTTATATCACCATGAAGATATTCTTCCCCAATTTTAATATGTAAATCAAAATCTTCATGACTAAAAAATTTAGAAAGTCTCGTTATAGGCAGTTTATTTTCCATTTTTTAATGTTAATATTATAATAATAAATACTACAAAATATTAATCTATTTATTTATATTGTAATTAATTATGAAGATACTTGAAATAGAAGCGAGAGACATATTATTAACATATGAAGGGGCGAACAATCAATTATTAATGTGGAAAGAAAAATTTAATGAAATTAAAAATTTTAAACTTACAAGACCACAAGCAAAATATGTTATAGATAATAAAGACGTTGTTCCTAAAGTTGCACGCAAATACTTAAAGATATTTCCGACTTTTGCAGAAAAGATAATGGAAGAAAAACAATTACTTTTCCCGATAGATAAAATTTGGTGTGAAAAATTATTATGTGAAACCGATAAAGCATATCATATTTGGGGTAAAGTAATTGATAGTGAAAAAATGTACGCATTTTGGTTGCCAAAAGGAGTAATTGTCTTGGAAGAAAAGAAACTTAAATATGAAATAGATTATTCCAAATACGATAAGCCAGGTAGAAAAGTAATGGAGCACCAAAAAGTTGCCATTGAAAGATTAATACCGAACGATAGATTTATTTTAGCGGACGACATGGGACTTGGGAAAACTACGTCAGCAATTATTGCTGCCATCGAAAAAGGTGCAAAAAAAATCCTTATTGTTTGTCCAGCGTCTCTTAAAATAAATTGGAAACGTGAAATTGAAATGTACACAAATAGGCGTACATTAATTGTTGAAGGTGGTAAATGGGGTTCAACATTTGATTTTTATATTATAAATTATGATATAATAAAAAATTATCATTCGATAAAAGACGAAAAAACCGGATATCAAGAAAGCTTAATTTTAAAAGAAAATTTTGATTTGGCCATTATGGATGAATGTTTTACTTATGATAGTAAAATTACTACGGATAAGGGCGATATGTTAATTGGGGATATAGTTGAAAATGGAATAGATGTAAAAATATTAACCTATAATTACAACACAAAAAAAACCGAGTATAAAAAAATAGTAAGATGGATTAGAAAAAATAAGAACACTTTATTAAAAATTAAACTACAAAACGGAGAATTTATAGAATGTACGGAAGATCATAAATTTTTTACTAAAAAAAGAGGATATGTTAAAGCAAGAGAACTCAAATATGACGATGATTTGTTTATGTTGTCAGAAACCATTAACAAAAAAACAGATAATGAAAAAGAACAAATATTGTTCCCACAGTTGTTCAATGATAATAAACAACAAATTAAGGGTGAAAAAAGAAATGGAGAAAAAATTCATAAAATTTTGTCCGGTTTGTGGAAAAATAATGATGTATACAACGGAAAAAAAAATGAACAAGAACATAACATGTTCATCGAGTTGTCACGCGAAGAAAAATATGAACAACGAAATAACAAAAGAAAAACGAAAAAAAACAATAGAAAAAAATGGTGGATGGTCCGATCATATGAAAAAAGTTCACAATATGAATCCAAATATGAGAATAAAATCATCAGAAAGAATGAAAATAAACAATCCTATGTTCAACCCATTGAATGTGGAAAAAATGAGGCAAAAACTAATAGGCCGAACATTTCTATCAAGAGGAGGTCATGGTCAATTAACCGAACCACAGAAGATTTTACTTCAACTATTAGGAAAAGATTGGGAACCGGAATATCCTATTTTAACAAAAGATGTAAAACATTTATTCGGAAGTTTACCTCCATCATATCAAGTGGATATTGGGAACAAAGAAAAGAAAATTTCAATAGAAATAGATGGGAGAACGCACAAATTAAAGAAATGGAAATTTCTAGACAAGAGAAAAACCGAAGTATTAAATTCATTAGGGTGGAAAGTGTTGAGATTTTGGAACGAGGAAGTTATGATGAATCCACAACTATGCCTTCAAAAAATACAAGAGTTTATGATTTAGAAATTGAGGATAATCATAATTATTTTATTAATAATATATTAGTAAGTAATTGTCATTATATTAATAACGCAGGTGCAATGAGAACTCAGTTAATGAATGATATTCTCGACACCATACCTTCCGTTTGGTTATTGTCTGGAACGCCAATGACATCAAGACCTATTAACTATTATAATCTTCTTAAAATTGTTAAATCCCCCTTAACTTTAAATTGGCAAGGTTATGTAAAAAGATATTGTAGAGGGTATCAATTTAAAGTAAATGGTAGAAAAATTTGGAAAACCGACGGTGCAGCTAATTTAGATGAATTAAGAGAAAGAACAAAACCTGTAATATTAAGGCGATTAAAAACTGATGTTCTCGATTTACCTGAAAAGATTATAACACCAATATATTTAGAATTGGATAACATGTTGTATCAACATGAAATGGAAGAATTTGTGAAAATATCAAAAGAGGATAGAAAAAGAGAATCAATTTCAATTACACTTAGTCGTCTTATGAGCGCAAGAAAAATTATTGCAAGAGAAAAAATACCGTACACGTGTGAACTTATTGATAAATTTATTGAACAGGATAAAAAAGTAATTGTATTTACTAATTTTACCGATACTGTAGAAATGTTAAAAGAAAAATATTTTAAGAATTGTGTAGTTGTTGATGGCAGAACGACAAAAATAAAAAGACAAGAAGCCGTTGATAGATTCCAACAAGATCCTAAAGTTAAAGTGTTTATTGGAAATATTATAGCAGCAGGAGTTGGATTAACTTTAACGGCCGCAGAAGGCGTAATTATGAATGATTTATCATTCGTGCCATCACACCACTCTCAAGCGGAAGATCGAGCGAACAGAATAGGTCAGAAAAACACTGTTAATGTATATTATCCAATTTTTGAAGACACTATAGAAATGAATGTTTATAACATCTTACAAAGAAAAAAAGATAATATCGAACAAGTAATGGGAGATGGGGAATATTCAGAAACTTTTGCTAAAGAATTATTAAATGAAATATTATGAAAAAATTATTCGAAAAAGCCATTAACTAATAATATTTTAGGCAACGACATTAAAGAAAAGGTAAAATAGATCAAATTATTTTGATTAAAACGAACATTTTAAAAATAAAAATAATTCTGATAAATTTATTTCGTATGATGAATATCGGGCAACCTTATTACTAACATAATATTGAAGACAACTCTTTAATTTTTTCATCTATTAATTTATCCAAATTTTCATCTTTTGGATCACAAACTTTAACATTTACATGTTTTTCATTTTCATTGAAGAAATGGGTGATTTGATTTATCCCTTTTTCATCCGTTTCATAAGTGAAATCTATACGGTTATCACCACAAAATTTAAATAACTCAAATAGTTTATTCATATTTATAATATTAATAAATAGAATTATAAGGATATTTATTTAAAAAACAAACTATGTCTACAACAATTATTTCACAAACTGAAAAAGAAAAATTATACACTCAAGTAATGCATCTTTTAGGAATGCCTGTTCGTGGTGTTGAATTAACCGAAGAACAAATGGATAGTTTTCTAGAATTATCGATTTCTGAGTATGAACAATATGTTAGTGATTGGTTAATTGAATCACAATGGTCAGCTCTGGCGGGAATTGATGTTGATAATCAATCATTAAGTAATGCCCTAATTACAAGAAGTTTAGATTATGAAACCCAATACACCTATTCTTATTCTAAAATTGTCGGACTACAGGCTGGTGGAAAATGGGAATTAAAAAAAGATTTTATAACGCTAGTCAAAGGTCAACAAATGTACTCTATTCCATCTGGACGCGAAATAAATGAACTGTTATGGTTCACGAGAGCGGAACTGACAGACTCAATAGTCGACCCGTTCCTTGGTGGCTTTGGCGGACTCGGTGGCGTTGGTTTTGGTGGCGTTGGTGGATTCGCGCAAGTAGGGGCTTCAGGATCTTATTTCATGTTACCCGCATTTGATCTTTTACTTAGGATGCAAGATAGAAATATAAAAAATAGATTAATTGGAGGTGAATTAACGTATAGGATTACTGCTGGGCCGAATGATACTAAAATAGTTCATTTAATGAACGTTCCTGGAGGTAGATTTGATTTTAATTCGCTTAAAAGTAATTATAAAGTTTGGTATTGGTATTATGAAACAAACAATAATAGAGATGAGTGTCTTAATGAAAATAAAGATATTATTAAATTACCATCCGATGTGAATACCGAAGAATTAACATGGTCAAAATTAAATAAGCCATCACAAAACTGGGCTAGGAAATATTTCATTGCATATTGTAAAGAAGGTTTGGCGAGAATTTGGGGTAAATTTTCGGGTGATTTAAAAGTACCTGATAGCGAGGTCAAATTAGACTATACATCCTTATTAACTGAGGCTAAAGACGAAAGAGACAAATTAAGAGAAGAATTAATGCAAAGGCTAGAAAGGTTAAGACCCGATAAACTTTTGGAAAGAAAGGCAAATGAAGCAGAACATTTAAATAGGTCATTAAAAATGCGTCCATTCCAATCTCCATATAATGTAATCTAATATGAAAATAATTATTACCGAGCAACAATTTAATCGTTTAACTAAAATAAATAATGAACCGATAATGCATCAAGAGCAATATCTTTATCATGCAACATATAAACCATTATTAAAAAAAATAAAAAAATATGGCCTTGATACTACAAAATCTGAAAAAGTGTGGAGTGATTCTATTCCTGGATATGTTTATTTAGCTACAGACCCTGATGTCGCGGCTTCATATGCCGAATCTTCTGAAATGGCTCCAGAATCTTATCTTGATGAAATTGTTATATTAACCATCGATACATCCTATTTAGATACAAATAAACTTTTTATTGATCAAAATGTACAGGATAACGAAGGGGATACTTTAGAATATAGAGGCGTTATACCTTGGGATGCAATAATTAAAATAGAAGATTATGAATAAATCATTAAAATGAAAATAATTTTAACAGAAAATCAATATAGACTTATTACTGAAGGATTAGTAATAAATGATAATAATAGATTAAATAGAGATCCTTCAGGAAAACCCGTTCTTAATACAATTTATTTAGACGAAGATCCTATTGTGGATTTATCGATTGGTAGAGTGGGCGATTTTGAAGATCCCGATGGATTTAAAGTTAATAATGGATTGGAAATTGTTCAAATGAGCTCCGCATCTACAAAAATGGGATATGGAAGAATGTCGATTGAATTTCTTTTTAATAAACTGCCAAAAATACAAAACATTTATGTTCAATGTTATGGTGGAGCTTGTGGATTTTGGAAAAAAATTGGAGGAAATATAGTTAAAAGAAGAGAAACTCCTTTTGGCGATGAATCCACTATAATAATTAATAGAGATAAATTCTTTTCGTAAATTATGTCAATATTTCTTATTATCATACTAACTGTTTTATTTGGAGTGTCTAAATCTATTTGTGACACGTCCGAGTGTTGTTTTAAAAATAGTAAATTATCAAAATTTAATCCAAATTTTTGGGATAAGCATAAAAGCTGGGTGAATAAATGGAAAAATAACGATCCTATAAACGGTGAAAAGTTTATAGGAAGTTCAACAGTATTTGTGTGGGTAACAGATGCGTGGCATATCTTTAATATGTTATCTTATTTATCTATATTTTTAATAGGAATAATAATATCTGATATAACTGATAATATTTATTATATAACAATACCCTATTTGATGTGCTTTGTAATATTCGAACTGTCGTATAGGTTTTTAAATAAAAAAAAAACAAATAAAAAATTATGAAATTAAAACCAATTAATTTAGTCGCGATGTTTTTTATAACATCAATTATTTACATGTTACTAATAATACTATCAATGAGTGTTTTTAGTGTGAGAGATATTGACGGTTATTTTACAAATATGTCTTTTGTAATGTTTGGGATTATATATCAAATTCCTTTAAGTATTATAAATTCATTTGTATTTGCGTCTGTGTATAAAAAGATATTAAATGAGAAAGTAAAATTTAGCAAACAATTATTTATTAATATTCCACTTTTATGGTTTCCTTTATCCGTTATTGAATATTTCGTGTTATATTGGAAAAAAAATGAATTATTAAAATAAAAAAAAACCACCTATTGTTAGGTGGTTTTTTTTAATCCCTGTCTAAGATAGTTTCAACCGCAATTTCTTCTCCTGTTGATTCTATAATATCTTCTTCATCATCCTTTACGCCTTTACTTTCAGTCAAAATTGAACGATTTAAATTAACCCAATATTGATCTGCAAATTGTATCGAATCGTCCAAATAAACCATATATGGATCTTTTCCAACTTTGTTCCAGAAAATTACCTCACTATCAGATAAGGTCATAACTTCTTCAAATTTATCTTGGCCTTTTTCTTTTAAAGGAAAACCATTACTTAGTTCACATTGTTTTTTAGTGAAAAATTTTCTCTCTTTTGGATCCTCAATTAAAATATCATTTCTTATTTCAGGGCTGAAAACAACTAATAAAGGCTCTACACGTTTATTGAAATTACTTAAATATTTAGCAACATTATAATCACCTTTTAAATCGGGATTATTAACAATATCTTGTTCGGGAATCATATAACAATTTATTTTCAATTCACCAGTTTTTGCAACTTTTTGAACGTCTCCATGTGATTTTTTTAAACCATTATTTACATAGTAAATTGTGTCTCCTAATCCCGCATGACTATCGTTTTGAATAATAAGTTCCATATGAGCTTGTCTTGACATTAGAGAACCCGATTTAGTTGTTTTTGTTATATGTTTTTTATAATCGGCAACGCTTTGTTTTACACGAGCTTTATTTGCAATTTTAGATAAAGGAATTTCTTTATTATAAATCTTTTCAATATGATCGTAATATAATTCGACAAAAGAAAGTCCGTCACCATTTAATAAATGTACAAAACCTTCGTCAAGGAAATCAACAACATATTGTGATAATTTCTTTGATTTGATAGTATTACCCGTTAATTTTATTTTTTCTTTTCCTTTTTTAATCATTTTGATAATATAGTTCTTTCTTGAAATATTAACACAAGCTGGCGATTTATAGTCAATATCTAATCCCATTTCTTTTCTCATAAAAATATCATTGAATTCAGCCACATCAGCCTCAACGCCAAAATATTCTTTATCTTTTTGAACAAGTTCATTTAATCCTTTACCAATATATCTATAATTTTCTCTATTTTTAGGAGCAGAATAGTTAACACCATCAGTATTTTTTGCTACAATGCCTCCAATACCCGCAATAAATGTCCCATCATCAGTTGAAATATCATAAACATATTGTTGTTTATTTTCCAATACGTCATTAAACCATATTTCGTTAGTTTTACGATTACTTTTACTATCGTTTATTGATAAATATTTACCATCCTTAATTACACCAAATATTAATGACTGAATATTCGGCTTATCTTTTCTTATTGAAATCTTATAATTTACCTCAAGTATTTTTAAAATATAAGATAGACCTGCCACACATATTTTAGATTTTTGTGTAATATCTGTTGGATAATTAAAATTATCGCCCCATCCATCCGCCAAATAAAACCCATCCATAAAAGCTTTCATTATTTCTTTTGATCCATTTAATATTTCTTTAGGTATCATTTTTTGACGATACGATGTGTAACAGTTTTTTGAAAACCATTTACATATTTCGGAATTTGATGTTTGTAATTTATAAACACCTGAACTATTCATGGTATTATGAATGTTTGTGTCAATACCATATTCATTTAGTATAATTTGTTTAAATTCTTCTAATATATCTAATCTACTATTATTTAAGTCAAAATTACCCGAATAACATTTATATGATACAATTTTTTGTTTTTTCTTTGAAAAATATCTACTATCATTTTTTTTACGATAGACGCATGAACCGTCCCCAATAAAAAAACCAATTAATTTGGCTTTATTTAAAGACATATTATTTTCGGATTTTAATAATGGTATGTCGTATATATCAATTTTATCTCCACGTTTTAATTGTGTAGGCTTAATTTGTTCACCATTCTGAAAGATAGAATGGTCTGAAGTGCAACCAATCATCCTATCTTTAGTTACGAGTTTATGTATTGGCTTATCTGTTTCATGTCGATAAACATATCTAATATTTTTCCATTCGTTTTTGGTTAGTATCATATAATCTTTTTCACTATAATCCCTTAGATGATCAGGACTCATAATATCTGAATTTTCATCAAATATATCACAAATTGGTAATATGATTAAATTATCGTCACCATCTCTTAAATAAATTGGAGTATCATATTCAACACTATCCATAACTAAAGGCTTATAATCCCTTTTAATAAAGAACATAATCATCATACGTAATGCTTGTCGTCCAAGACAAGTGATTTCTTCACCTTTATCCATATCTCCCCAAGGAAATACATGCGGGGCAGATAAAGAACCAAAATAAGCGTTAATAAAGATTTTTAAAGGTAATTGTTTCCTATCGTAAGCCTCGGATAATAAAGGATTAGTATCTTTATATTCCCCTGTTAGATTTTTATATTTAATACGAGTATCCCTGAAATATTTTAATAATGATTTTTGTACACCCGTGACATCACATTCAGGAAAAACATTATAAACTAATTGAATTGAAGGATATAATGAGGAATAGTCAAACTTAACAATATCTTCGGCATATCCCACATTTAATAAACGAGAAAGACCTCCAGTAAATGGCCTTTTTATACCTCTTTTTGGAATTGCTAAATTATTTTCATATGACCATGCTAACATGATAATTTTCCATAATGTTGCTGTCCCCATTGTAGCAATTCGTTCATAAGTTGTTGGAACTAATTTTGAAAGTAAAAATGTTGATTGACTGAATGAATCGTCAACAATCATAGTTTCATATAAGTCGTCATCCAAATATTGTTCTATAATCTGTTTACCACTCGAAATTTCAAATTTTCCAGGATATTTTTCTAATAAATCGTCAGTGCCAGGATCCCCTATTTTTCTATAATTTCCAGTTTTTGGATTTATATAATAAAGTTCATTTTCCAAATATATTTTAGAAATCTTAGTACCATCAACATAAACACGATTAGGTTTTTCTTTTTCAAGATATTTGGTAATGTATTTCAATCCCCAAGATTTAATTTCAGAGTTAATGGCTTGAGCTCTACGTACTGCATGAGCAATATCAATGATATTGAAACCCCAAATAATATATTGATTATATGACTCAATTTCATTTGCTAATTTTAGTACACTTTCTTTTTTAGTAATACCTTTGTGGGTAAAAACTTGAGTTAGTTCATTAATGTTAAGTCCAACAATTTCAGATCTTTTAATAATAAATGGAAAGTCAAAAAACGCGGAGTTATATCCGCCTATAATAGTTGGTTTTAATTCCCGAATAATTTCAAAAAATTCTTTGATACAATTTTTTTCGCCATCGGGTCCAAAAGCGGAAATTGTTTTTTTAAAACCACGATTATCCTTAATACCTATAAGAATGATTTTATCGGTTTCAGGATTAAGTCCAGTGGTTTCAATATCGAAGACCATTCGATAAACATCCGAATATTCATCTATACCTTTAAATAATCTTTTCTTTTTCTGAATTAAATATTGTTCAACTGGCGTTAAACAAACAAAACTTTCTTTAAATTTCTCGCCCCAAGGATCAATTCCTCCTTGTTTGAAAAAATTAATAAGATTACTATAACTTTTCAGACTTTTAACCAAAAATTTCATACCATTTTCAAGACGTTCATTACCATAAGTTTGTAGTTTCTCAATGATAATTCCATGTTCATCCATTTTCTTTTTTTGCTGCCATTTTGAACCTCCATAAAAATTAAATTCGGTCAAATCACCAACCCATAAAAAAGATGTTAGTTTATCTTCTTTGATAATTTTACCACGTTTTGGATCTTGAATAATTTTGTAGATTCGATTACTAGGATAGTCGTATTCGACCCCAACAATGTATTGTTCGGGATCGGATCCATTTAGGAAGGTTTCGATTACTTCCTGAGAGATGATTTCATTTTCCATATTTTTTTTATTTTAAATTTGACATATTATCTTATGGTCATATTCATACCATAATTTGACTTCAATCAAAATATATGAAAAAAAAACGAGATAACAAAATCAGAATTTTTTAAATACGATAAAAGATTCTAAAACGTTTTTTTATTAAAAAAAAAGTTGTATCTTTGATAAAAATTATAATATTATGGAAAAAACATTAGACGATAAAAAGTATTCTTTTTTTTGGGGAGGATTTTTTAGCAATTGGTATCCGTCTACATTCAATATCAACGGTATTACGTATAATTGCGGGGAACAGTATATGATGGCACAAAAAGCAAAAATATTTGGAGATATAGAATCCGAAAAATTAATAATGATAACCCAGAATCCTAAAGAACAACAGGCCATAGGTCGGCGCATTAAAAATTTCGATTCAAAAAAATGGGACGAAGTTAAATATGAATTGGTTAAAAAAGGTCTTAGGGAAAAATATAATCAAAATATTGTATTAAAAAATTATCTTTTGGAACGTAAAGATTGTCTAATCGTTGAAGCGTCTCCTTATGATAAAATATGGGGAATAGGATTTGACGAGCACGACGCACTTGATAATATTGATAACTGGGGTGAAAATCTATTAGGGAAAATTTTGACAGAATTGGCTAACGAATAAATTAAATAACATTAATATATAATTTTTCTCTAATAGGTACGATTAATTTGTTATTATCTTCAAATACAATAGTAACAATTCCCTCGAATCTACCTTTTAGTGAAGTATCGGATTCGGTAAATTGGTAAATTATATAATATTCGTCTGTGGTATAATTAAATTTCTTTGTTAATGTTGTAATATTACATGGAGCGTTCAATATTTGATGTTCACCGTTTTTAACATCAATCATATCAAATGTTATTGTTGATGTCTCCAATAAGTCGTTAAATGACGACTTATCATTCTTTCCATCGTCGATTAATTTTAATTTTAACACTGGCTTTGTCGATGATTGTCTTATGAAAAATTCCATTTATTTTAATGCTTTAGTATCTTATTTAGTAATAAATATCTACTTTATTTTTTATTTAACGTCAGGCTACTTACCAATTAAAGCAATGGATTTATTATTAAAATCTATATTAATTAGTTTCATAATTTTACTTTTATACATTATAAAAAAATATTTTTATTTTTTAAATGTTTAATCGTAAAAAACTTATACATCACTTTTTATGATTTCCACGGAAAATCTGTTCTGATTTCAATAACAGGTTTTGGCGTTGGTATATATTCGACCATTTGTTGAAGCCTAATTTTAGACGATTCAAAATTCTTAGAAGAAGTAATCCATTTTATATCATCAGGAAACAATGCTGAGTAAGCTTCAGGTGCTAACTCATTTGTAGAAATAGCTGTTACCAGTAATGGCTCAACAGTGCCTGTATTTGTATCTGTGGTGTTTGGAATAGTGTGAACTGTCTGATAGTCAGTGATAAGGTATTTGGAGCCAGTAGATAGTTGATTAGCTCCAATTAGGGACATTAACTGAGCATAAGTTACTTCTGTAACTCCTGATACGCCTGAGTTAGAGGAAATATTCTGTAAAGTATCACAGAACCTGGAAATAATAAGTTCCAGATTTTGTCCTGCTTCTGTATCTATACAGCTCAGACTCTCTCCTCTATAAATAATGTCTTTTGCACTATGTTTTGTAGAACAAACTGAAGATGGTTTACAGGGGGTGCAACTTATGTTATATGTAGTAGGCATAAATTTTTAGTTTTTAATTTTTAGTTAATTGTTATGCATTTGCTGCTACTGTTTGTAAAATGTTACTACCATCGTAGTATTTTAAGTATTTCCCTCCTACACTATTTGTGAATAATTCTTTATTATAAGATTGATAAACATAAGTTGCTAATGAGAAATCTATCCCTCCAACACTATTGAAGTAATTCCCAACTGTATTGCTGTAAAAGCTATCCCTAACTGTATTTTTGGAGAAGTTATTCCCAACTGTATTTTTGGAGAAGTTATTCCCAACTGTATTGGATTGGAAGCCATTCCCAACTGCATTGCTGTAGAAGCCATTCCCAACTGTATTGTATTGGAAGCCATTCCCAACTGCATTGCTGTAGAAGCCATTCCCAACTGTATTGCCGTTGAAGCCATTCCCAACTGTATTGCTGTAAAAGTTATCCCTAACTGTATTGCTGGAGAAGTAATTCCCAACTGTATTGCTGGAGAAGCTATTCCCAACTGTATTGGATTGGAAGTTATCCCCAACTGTATTGCTGTTGAAGTTATCCCTAACTGTATTGCTGGAGAAGTAATTCCCAACTGTATTTCTGTTGAAGTTATCCCCAACTGTATTTCTGTTGAAGTTATCCCCAACTGTATTGCTGGAGAAGTAATCCCCAACTGTATTGCTGGAGAAGTTATCCCCAACTGCATTGCTGGAGAAGTTATTCCCAAAAAATACTGAGTTAGAATTAAAGATTAACGAGCTGTTATTTAGTTTAAATTTATTCTGATAAATATTATCAAAAGTACTTTGTACACCTGTAATTGTTGGGGCTGTTGAAAAGAAATAATAATCTTTAAAGTTAGCTGTTGTTGGTATTTTCAGTTGAAAAATACTGTCAATTAATAGCCAACTAAATTCAGCATAATTCTGATTAAATCCTATTGGTGAAATATACATAAGATTGTCCCATTCAAATCTTTTCCATTTTGAATCGTCTGAAAATAATCCATCAGCATCACTTAGTTTAATATAAACTTCAACTGTTCCTGTTTTCTTTACAACCGCACCTTTAGTATAGTTTGTATTTCCAGTTGCATGTTCAGTTGTAACATTCATTTGATACCTTCTAAATTTTACATTTCTGTAATCAAATCCTATATCATTTTGTTTAAGTGTATCAATTCGCCTGTAAATATAACCTTTGGTACAACCTTGTACCATTGTTTGATTATTCTGAATATCATAATAAATTATATCCTGTGGAAATAAAGTACTATAACATTCATTCATCAACCTGTTAGTTGTTAATGCTGTAACTAACAAAGGTTCTACCTGACCTGTATTAATTGCATTTGAAGACATTATCTGACCTTGCTCATCCCACGTACCTGAATTTGGTATTTCGTGAACTGTTTGATAGTCAGTAATAAGGTATTTATTACCTACAGATAATAGATTAGCATCAATTAAATCCGTTAAACCCTCATAAGTAATTTCTTTGACACTACCCACAGATGTTCCTGATGTACCACTCGTGCCCGCACTTCCCGATGTTCCTGATGTTCCGCTCGTGCCAGAGCTTCCCGATGAACCTGATGTTCCACTTGTACCAGCACTTCCCGATGTTCCTGATGTTCCACTCGTGCCTGCGCTTCCTGAAGAACCTGATGTCCCACTCGTGCCAGAACTTCCCTCTGATATTTCATCTTTTAAAACGGTTTTTAAATCATCTAAGGTTATGTTATATGTTGTCCCCGAATCTACAACAACGGTAATACCTGATAAACTTGGTGTTACTATAGATGGTAATTGTGATATTTTTTTTGATCCCATATTTATAAATATATTAATAAAGTAAAAAGTTATTGTCCTCAGTTAAAAAATAATCTCTATTTTCAGATAAAAGGGCGTTAGACGCAAATCCTGCAAGATTATCGTTATATTCATAAAGTAAAATGTTATTGTCCTCAGTTAAAAAATAATCTCCATTTTCAGATAAAAGGGCGTTAGACGCAAATCCTGCAAGATTATCGTTACATTCATTTTGACATTCAGTTATGTTAAAATTGTGTTTTATTTCGCTCATATAATGATGTTTAACATGTGCGAAATCTAATGGCTCCTCATAATATTGAAATTTTATCAGATTAAATTTTGTATTCCCGTCATGTATGTCTACTCCTGCAAGATTATCGTTACATTCATAAAGTAAAATGTTATTGTCCTCAGTTAAAAAATAATCTCCATTTTCAGATAAAAGGGCGTTAGACGCAAATCCTGCAAGATTATCGTTACATTCATAAAGTAAAATGTTATTGTCCTCAGTTAAAAAATAATCACTATTTTCAGATAAAAGGGCGTTAGACGCAAATCCTGCAAGATACCCAGTTGTCCCACCACCCAAAATTTGATAAATTCCATTTGATGAATTTCTTTGCGACGGAATAATTTCTTCCCAATTTTCAATTTTATAAATTGGTTGTCCATTTAAATAAATTTTCAATACACCCAATCTGTTATCACGCTCTTTAGACCACAATCGGCTTAAAGTTTCAGTCATTCCACTAATTTGCTCAGTCGATCCGCTAATTACATTTAACGGATTTGTAACTGTCCAACCTGTAATATAATCGTTTATGCCCCCTTCATTTTTTAGTGAACACTCATAAAATTCTTTATAACGTTCGAAAACTATTGTAATGTTAAAATCATTTAACGTTCCATTTGTACATAAAGTTGGCGTTTCACCTGATGAAATATAATAAGATTCTGTGTATCCCGAGTCACAATATCCGGAATAACGATATGATTCCCACATAATTTTACCTTCAGAAGTAAATGAAAATGATAAATTATTATCCACAAAATTTAATGGATTTAATTCATTTACAATTCCCCAATAATAAAAAGTTTTACCTTCTTCCCAATTTTTATTATCCCTATTAAAAACAAAATCTAATGTCCATCCCTTTTCAGTTCTTCTTCTAACCGTAAAATTACAGGTTTCTCTTGTGTATGGAGTATTTATATTGACACTCCAAGGTTTAACATCGTTCAATGGTATATCCAAACAAGTGGAATCAATTGTCAAACTATTATATATTATTAGACTATTGAAATCTAATATATTTGCATCAAAATCATCTTGAGTTGTTGATAGTTCATAGTCGTAATATTCAGAACTATCTAACTTTACATCCAATTTTGATCCAAAAAATTTTAAAATGTTTTGTGTATTCATATTTATAATAAATATCTTTACAATCATTTGATATTTATATAAAAAACTAATTATGAACGAATTTTTAAAAGATATTATTACTGAGGCCTTCAAATCTAAAAAACAACAAAGATATTTTTATACAAAGGCTGGTGATGAATCATTACCAAAAAAAGAAAGAAATAAATGGAAAAAGTGGTCTAAGGAATTTTCTGATAAAACTGATTTTGAAAAACTTCCTGAAGTCGCTGAAACTGAAGGCGAAGTTGATGAAATTGTTGATTCAATAGGAAACATTTCTAGAAGTAAAATTCCTACAGACGCAAATACAAAGGGGATAACTCAAAAGAAAACAACCGATCAAGTTGTTAAGACTGGCGCTGGGTCTATGGGTATTCATGGTGTACATGGCACACACACATCTTTAAGATATTGGGCAGAATCGGATATGAGTAAAACACTAGGATACGATGCCACAATGAAACAAGATGCAAGTAAAAAAGAAGCTGAAAAATATTTTAAGAAAGAATTAGATATGGACGATGATGAGGCAGAAGAAAGACTTGACGCAATGGGTTATGATCCGGAACTTCCTGAAGATAAAGTTAGATTGGTTGAAAACCCCAAAAAATTCATTGAAGAATATATTGAAAATATTCTATCTAAAAAATCGTCAAATAATGAATTGGTGCCAAAAGAAAAAGATTTAGCCGAAATAAATCCAATTGTATTAAAACAAATTAAATCTCTGAAACAAAGTCTTGAATCAAATGAAATATCTATTCAAGATTTAATTAAATTATTGAAAAATAATGAATAAAGAACTAAAAGATAGAATTTTTGAAGTTCCGATTGATATTATAAGATATATTAATCATACTTTAGCAGGATTAAATGGACAATATGATCATGGAGTTGAACGCGCAAAAAATATAGTTAACGATAAGACTGTAACATATGGACAATTAAAAAAAATCATTCATGAAATTAATAGAATGGATAAGGATGGTAAAGATAAGTTGAAATATGAGTTGTGCGGGGGTAAATTAATGGAAACATGGGCTACACCTTTTCTTCAAGGAGAACGCGATTTTATTAAAGACAAAAAAGAAGGAAGAAAACGTGCAGATAATATAAGTAGTATGACAGGTGAAAGAAAAAATTCTTATCTAAAAAAACACACAAAAAGTGATTTAAACTTCAAAATTCCAACGAATTTAATAAAAAGTAATTCGCATAAAACATCTGTTTCTCCAATAATTGATATGAAATTATTTGAACAAATAGAGAATATAAAAAAATTAATGTAATATGGCAACACAATTAGAAATATTGGCAAACCAATTCAGAAAAGAACATATTGTTAAAAACATTTATACCGATCAAGGTGAATATGGATCAGGACATAAAAATGCAATATCTGACGGTGATGAAAAAGGTAAAGGACAATTAAATGACAATGGCAATGTTGGTTCAGCAATCGATATACAAACAAGAACTGAGAATATGGTTAAAAATCCCTATAATCCATTAAAGGGTTATGGATCAACTAATCCCAATGCAATATCTGATGGTGATGAAAAAGGTAAAGGACAAATTGGCGATGTAGGTACTGTGGGTTCATTAACCGATATTCAAACAAGAACAGAAAATATGATAAAAAACGCCTATAAACCTAAAAAAGAATATGGCGTTACAAATCCAAATGCGCTTTCAGATGGTGATGAAAAAGGTAAAGGACAAAAAGGTGATAATGGTACTGTCGGTTCATTGATTGATATTCAAACAAGAACAGAGAATATGGTAAAAAACTCTTATAATTCTAAAAATGAATATGGTAGATTTAATCCTAATGCAATATCAGATGGAGACGAAAAAGGTAAAGGGCAAATAAATAATACTGGAACTATTGGATCAAAAACAGATATTTTTGGCAATGAAATTGGGCCTGGAAGGATTGATTTAATAGCAAAAAACACATATAATGGTAGTAAAACATATCCAGATTTTTAAGAAATGAATATATTAAAAATAATATTATCGGAGCAAAGATCTTTTGATTATAGGAAAGTAATTGCCGATGCGATAAAAAATAGAAGAAAAATTTCTTTTTATTATAACGGGCCACAAAAACCTAAAAAAGATTCAGTAAGACCAGGCCGAAGAATTTTAGTTGAACCAGTTACTTTAGGTCTCACAAAAAAAGGTAATATGGCGTTTAAAGGTTTTGTACAACCTCCATCAGTAACAAAAACAGGTTTTGAAAAACACGGATGGAGAACTTTTTTATTATATAGAATACATAGATTGGAATTAAGTGATGAAACATTTGACAGAAGACCTGATTATAAAGATACTGATGACAAATCGTTTAGTAAAGTTATAGCTAAAACTGATTTTACTAAAAAATCAAGAATATATAAATACGATCAGCCTGTTTATACAAAATTAGGAAGAAAACCGATTGAAAAAACTAAAGCGCCTGAATTGGAACCAGTAAAACCAACAACAGAACCAGGAGCAATTCCTGTTGAGCCTAAAGTGAAGCCAACGGTTGAACCGACAGTTGAGCCTATAACTAAACCTGAAATAGGGATAGAAAAAAAACCTGAAGAGCCTGTAAGAGTAGGTAAAGAAGAATTACCACAACCAAAAGTAAAAGAAAGCCCGCCTGTAAATCCCGAAGAAGATGAAGGCAAAGAAGAAGATAAAAACTTACAAGAACAAATAAATAGAATAAAATCTTTAATGTTTAAATTAAAAGTTTTATAATTATAAAAAATTGATTTTTATGGAACAAAGCGGAAAAGGGGTAATTTCACAAAATGAATTGATGAATAGATTAGTCCAAGCTAAAAAAGTAATGAATAAAGTAGACTCAGGAAGTTTTAAAACTGGCCAAGTTAATGAAGAAATTTTACGTTCAAATCCTGAAGATATTGATATGTCTAATTTACAACAATATAATCAAACGGCACATCTTAGTGAAGATGATATAAATTTTAATGAAGAAATTACCAATTATGGCGATATTTCAAAATTTAATGTTAATCAACCTTTAAATATTCAAAAAGTTAAAAATTCAAAATTACCAGATGCAATTAAAAAGGCCATGATAGAACATCCTATTCAACAACCAGATATTTCATTAAACGACGGTATCGATTTAAAAATAATTAAAGGGGCTAAAAGATTAATGGAACAAGAATATGGGGTAAAAAAGAAACCCATACAAGAACAAACATCAAAACAACAAACACAAGTTATGTCCAATGATTTAGCCAATACACTTATTCCTATTATGGAAAATATGATTAGAAAAGTTATGGACGAAAAATTAAATCAAATTTTAAGCGCTCAACAAACTCAATCTATCAATGAAAATTTAGTTTTGAAAGTCGGGGATTCTATTTTTAAAGGTAAAATTACTGGAGTAAATAAATCAAAATAACAGAATTGAAATGTAAATATATACATTTTGGATAGAAAATTATATTTATTTAGGAAAGTACAACTCAATTGAAAGAGATTGTACTTTTTTTTTTGAAAAAAAAAATGTATATTTTGATATAACACAACAGATATGTCAAAAATTAAAATTTTAGCAATTCCATCGGATGAACATGGTGTTGGAAAATATCGTATAAACGATCCTTATAATTTCATTAAAACAAATTATATTAACGATTTTGATGTTGATATTTTATATGAAATTCCCGTGAGCGATAACTTCTTTAAAAATTATGATGTTGTCGTTTTCCATAGTTTTATTCATAAAACCACTCATATAGATAACATTAATAGAATTAAATGGTTACAAAAACAAGGTATTAAAGTTATCATGGATACTGATGATTATTGGTCTGTCGATCAAAGACATCCGATGTATCAACAAATTATGAAAAATGAAATTAATAAGAAAAAAATAGAATTAATCCAATTAGTCGATTACATTACAACCACGACACCTTTCTATGCAAAATCAATAAAAGATAAGTTACGAGTAAAAAATATTTTTATTTTTCCAAACGCAATAAACCCCGATGAAGATCAATTTAAACCGACACCAATTAAATCCGATAAGTTACGTTTTGGTTGGCTTGGAGGATCGAGTCATTTATATGATATTGAACTAATGAAAGATGGTATTGATAGAATTTTATCGAGTTATAAAGACAACGTACAATTTGTTTTATGTGGATTTGATACGAGAGGGTTTGTTTATGAAATGGATCGTAAAACTGGAAAAACAATTCAAAGGTCAATAAAACCTGAAGAAACTGTTTGGTGTACATATGAGAAAATCTTTACTAAAAATTATTCAATAATAGATGAAAATTATAAAAATTTTTTATTTGAATTTAAAGACGGGGATTTTCCTATTCATGATAAACCATATATAAGAAGATGGACAAGAGACATTAAAACGTATGGATATAATTATAACTATTTTGATGTTTCTTTGGCTCCTTTAGTTAACACAACTTTCAATAATAATAAATCCGAATTAAAAATTATCGAATCGGGGTTTCATAAGAAGCCTGTTATTGCAAGCGACGTTATTCCATATAATACAATATTAACTAACGCATTTGAACAAGGTAATTTTATTGAAAAAGGAAACTCCTTATTAGTTTCACCAAGTAAAAATCACAAACAATGGGATCAACACATGAAAAAGTTAATTAACAATCCAAATTTAGTTGAAGATTTGGGGAATAAATTATATGAAACAGTAAAAGATAAATATTCTTTACCGAACGTTTGTAAAGATAGAGTAGAATTTTTAAAATCGATAATCAATTAAAAAAAAGTTGTAAAAAATTTGGTGGTTACAAAAATTTATAATATATTTATATTATCAAAATTAAAAATTAAAAATTAAAAATTAAAAATCATGTATTATTTAGTTACAGTAGGTTACGAATCAGAAACATTGGACAGAAATGGCGATCCAAGAATTCAAAAAGTGAATTATGTTCTTCAGGCAGAGTCAACAGAAGAAGTTACAATCATTATTGCAAAGTACAGAGGTGAATCTGCCCTATCAAGTAAAACAATGGCAATTAAAGAATTGAACATTGAATGTGTAATAGATCCGGTTATAACGCCACAATATTATAAAAAATAATGGAATTTTATAGTAAGGATATACAAATTTTGCGTCAATCGCAAATAAAAATAGCATTTGAATACCTCCAATCAAGAGGTGTTCAAGTGACTGTTAAAGAATTACATCAGGTCACTGATGTGTTTGTAGAACTCTGCTTACGTCCAATGGACGCAGATTTGAAAGATAGAGTAAAGGCTCTTGATAAATGGATTTCAGAAAAACAAAATGGAACAACAACAATCACTGGGTAAAGACGAAATTGTAAACTATATTGATAAACTTAAACAGATAGAAAAAGATTTATCAAATGACGAAGTTGAAGATTATTCATTTTTAGACGATTTAAACAACTTAATGGGTAAGTTGAATAATGAGTTCACTAATCAAAGCGTTAATCCAACCAGAGACTTAAAAATACGTGTAAAACGATTACATTCAGACGCGGTAATACCTACATATGCAAAATTTGGGGATGCAGGAATGGATTTAACTATAACAGAAATTAAAGAAGAATCCGAACATTCGATTACTTATGGATTTGGTATTGCCATGGAAATTCCCGTTGGATATGTGGGGTTAATTTTTCCAAGATCTTCTGTTAAAAATTACGATTTACTTTTATCAAATTGTGTGGGAGTAATCGATTCTGGATTTCGTAATGAAATTATGGCAACATTTAAAAAAATTGGAGATTTTATTAATGGAAGTTATAAAGTAGGAGAAAGAGGGGCACAAATTATTATTATTCCTATACCAAAAATTAAAATGATTGAGGTTGATAATCTGACAGATAGTGAAAGGGGTATGGGAGGATTTGGCTCAACAGGAAAATAAACGTCTAACACTACATTTTTTTGAAAGGTTTATTAATATTTATCAGTATTAATAAACCTTTTTAATTTTAATATTTTGAATCGAAGTAAACAAAACATTGAAACTCTTGAAATGAAGGGAACGAATAAAGATAAAATTCGTAAAATCATTAAAAAACCAAAAGAAAAATTTCTTACTAAATCCCAAAAAGAATACTGGGATGTGTTAGACAAAAATCAAATAACAATTTGTACGGGGCCAAGCGGAACGGGTAAGTCATATATTGCATTAAAAAGGGCAATAGACTTATTATGGGAACAAGACAATAAGTACGAAAAAATCATTATTGTACGTCCAGCCGTTACTGCTGAGGAAAATTTAGGTAGTCTTCCTGGCGACCTTGATCAAAAATTGGATCCGTATATTGCTCCGTCTTTTTATATTTTGAGTAAAATTATTGGAAAAGATTCTTTAGAAAATTTAAAAGAAAATAATTTTATTGAAGTATTTGCATTATCTTATCTAAGAGGATGGAGTATAGATAACACCATATTAGTTTTTGAAGAGTCAGAAAATGCAACCCCATCACAAATAAAACTTTTAGTTACACGCATCGGATATAATAGTAAATTTTTTATTTCTGGCGATATTGAACAATCTGACAAATTTAAAGATAAAACAAAAAGTGGATTATATGATGCTAAAGAAAGATTAAAAAATTTAAACGGAATAGGGGTTTTCGAATTTAAAAATGATGACATAGTGAGAAATCCGTTAATTTCTGAAATTTTAAAAAAATACGATTAATTTATCTAACATTTCTTTTTAACCCAATTAGAAGTTCTTTATGACGCCTACGAATAACATCATAGGCGTTATTATTTAATATGGTCAATTCTTTAATTGTATTACATGATTTAACTATTTCTAACAATTCATCATATACCCATTTTTTTCTGCGTGGTAAGTGATCATATAAATATGAAAGATTATTTAAATAACAATAATTATAAGTATTGTAATCACCATTTATAAAATCAATTAATGTATTATATTTTGATATCGTATTTTTAATATCTTCTATATTATATTCTTTTTTCTTTTTTATTAACTTATCAACGTCATCTTTCATTCCTAATTTTATGGCCGTGGTATAACAACTACCTGAATTATTTTTAAAATCTGACAATGTTTTATATTTATTAATTTCATTTATAATTAATTCTTTATTCCATCTAAAATGTTTCCCAAATTTTTCGTCAAGTAAGTGTCCATAATTATGCCTTTTCATATACAAATATAGAGGATTATTTTTGTTAATTAATTCATTTATTGTTTTATACTTTCCGATTTCCTTTTTAAAATCTAAATTATCATAGTTTTTACGGCTGGTTTTCATATGTGAAGTAAATTGTTTTATTAATTTATTTCGACATAATAATGAGTAAATAGATTTTTCTTTTATCCTAAAATCTTTAATGTTATCATATTTTAGGCAAATTTCATTTATTTTATCAAGATTTGGTATTAAATCCTTGTAATTAATTTCTACATTTAAAATTTCTTCTTTTGATATTGATAAACCTGTCCATTTATTTATTTGTTTTATATGTAGACATAGTTGATCCTTTATATCTTCTTCATAGTTTCTATTATTCTCTATAATTGTAATTAATAAAATAGATTTTTGTTGGCATAGTTTATTTTTATTTATTTCATCATTTTTATGCCATCGTTTTCCGTCATATTCAAATCCTAATCTCAGTTCATTAAATAACACATCTATTTCAAATGGTTTTATTAAAATTCTATCATTATATTTGCATTTATTTTTAAATAATAATTCGGTAATTTCTTTTAAAATTAATTGAGGTGTACTGTATGATTTAGTTATCATATGACTACACACTTCGTTTAAAATTCCTCTATTTCGTGCAGTAACATAAGCCCCTGAATATTTTCTTCTAAATTCATCTCTAGAATTACATAATAAACTATATTTTAAAATATCTTCTTTTGTTTTATATTTTATGTTTTTTGACATATAGATAATTTATTTATAAATATAAAGAAATCCCATTATAAGTGAAATATTAAAAAAATATAATTAATATTTACTAAAACATTTTTTAATGTTATATTTTCTTTATGGAAATATATATTAGTATTGATGGTGTGTTAAGAAACACAATTCAAAAATTTGATTATCATTATAAGGAATTCTATTTAGATAGAGAAGAACTTCCAACGAAGACATTTATTAATGATGACGGTGAAGAAGGACATGAAATAGTTATCGATCCGTTTAATTATGGCGTTGATGGAGAAGTTAAAAACGATGATTTAAAGCAATATTATCGTTTTCAATCAGTTGACGAGTTTAATAATTTCCTTTATGTTGAATTCCCCATTGAAATATTCGGGCATGCTGGTGTGAGTTATCCCACCGCCATGTCCGATTTAAATAAAATGATATATGAAAATACTGGTCATACTTTCACCTTAGTCGGCGTAAATAATTTAAGTAAAGCAAAACCTTCAAGTTTATTTTTCCTATCCAAAAATGGCTGTTTAGCAAATAATATTAAATTTATTCCACAAGAAAAGATTGACTATTTGTGGAATAATTGTGATATTTGGATAACTGACGATAAAAAAGTTATTGATAGTTGTCCAAAAGATAAAATAGCAATTAAATTTAATACAACTTACAATGATTATTTTAGTCACGCATATGAAATAAATAAATTAGAAAAAATAGAAGAAACATGGTTAACTTATTTGGAAAAGATTACTACATTGACTTTGACAAAATCACTCAAAAATGTGAAGTCAAAAAGTCAGAAGAAAACGATGGCTTAGAAATAAATGTTTTTAAGTACGAACTCATTAAAATGTGTCTACAAAGGGTTTTAGAAGACGGATATGAAAATGATGACGATGATATGGGATCATTTAAAATGAGTAATCAATCAATATCGTTTAAAATTGCCTTACATACATTAATAAAAAACGAAATATTACTTGAATATAATGATGAAGAATGAAGAATTAACAAATAAACTATTCGACGCCTTAGAGAGAATAGAAAATAAAACGAGCAGTGTCTATTTTTTAACATATGACACAAAAAATAATCCAAGAGCATCGGTAAAATATATATATGATCTTGCATTAATTTTAAATAAAAACGGAATTAACACTAAACTTTTAGTTGAAGATGAGTCTTACACAGGAGTCGAGCATTGGTTAGGTGACGATTATAACGAAATTCAAAAAATCCCAATCAAAGGGGCTAACATTGAAGTAAACATTGACGATATTTTAGTTGTTCCAGAATATTATTCTAATGTTTTGGAACAATTAGCGAATATGAAATGTGTTAAAGTTATGTTAGTCCAACAAAAAGATTATATTTTTGACACCTTACCAATTGGTAGTAAATGGGCGGATTTTGGGTTTGATAAAGTAATTACAACAACTGAAGCATCTAAAAAATATATCATGGAATATTTTCCTGAATCTTTAGTTTATGTAATACCTCCTATTATTGGTGATAATTTTAAATTTAATAATAAAATGTCTAAACCATATATTGCTATAAGTTGTAGAGATAGAAATATACATAAAAGAATAGTATCGGAGTTCTATTTGAAATATCCCATGCTAAGATGGATTACATTTAGAGATATGATTCAAATGACTTATTTGGATTTTTCAGACGTACTAAGGGATTGTTTTGTATCAGTGTGGATTGATGACGAATCAACATTTGGTACATTTCCATTAGAATCAATGAAATCAGGTGTTCCTGTAATTGGAAAAATTCCTGATACGGAGCCAGATTGGCTAACTGAAAACGGAATGTGGACATATGATATTAATAAAATCGTTGAAATTTTAGGGACATATACACTGTCATGGTTAGAAGGTGTAAATTTAACCGATGAAGTTAAAGAAAAAATGAAAAACACTTTATTACCTTATGACAAATCAATTACTGAAACGTCCATTATTTCAATTTTTAACTCATTAAGAAATACACGTATGGATATTTTACAAAAAACATTAGATAAACTTACAAAAGAAGAAACAGAAGAAGTATGAAAAATATAACGATTATTTTACCGATACACAAAATTGACGAGAGATATAAAGAAATGTTTAATAATTCAGTAGAATCAATTAGTGAATTTTATGATGACATTAAATTATTAATTGTGTGCCCACCTCAAATTAAAGAAGAAATTTTATCAAACATTCCTAAACAATATGACTTAGAAATTATAGTTAACAATGATAATACTGATTTCTGTTCTCAAGTAAATTTAGGAATTGAAAATTGTACAACAGAATGGTTTACCATTCTTGAAATTGATGATGAGTTTAATAATGTATGGTTCACTTCAATGAATCAATATATGAAAGAAAACCCGGATGTGGATGTGTTCTTGCCTATTGTTAAAGATATTAATGTTGAAGGAAAATTTTTAAGTTTTACTAATGAATCAACATGGGCGTATGGATTTACCGCGGAACAAGGTATTTTAGATAACGAAGTTTTAATGGATTATCAAAATTATCAAATTAGTGGTGGACTTTACAAAACACAAACCATTAAAAATAACGGAATGTTAAAAAATAACATCAAACTAACTTTTGGATATGAATTCTTATTGAGGTTAACCCACAATAATGTAAAAATTATTACAGTTCCAAAAATCGGATATGTACATGTTAATTTTAGAGAAGATTCATTATTCTGGAGTTACAAAAACGATGACGCGATTAAATTATCTGAAAATGAAGTTAAGTTTTGGGTTGAAACGGCAAAAAAAGAATTTTTCTTTAAAGATAAAAGAGATATTACTTACTTAGACTCTTAATGCCAAAAAAAAGTGAACAAAAAAATTATTTTGGTGAAGAACAAGAAGATGCGGTATTAAGATATCTAAAATCAGAATCCGAAGAAGAAAAAAATAAGATATTCAATGAATATTTAAGATCTCCACTAATCATAATGGTTGAATCCATAATTCGCCGTTATAAATTACATAGAAAGGGAATTACTTTTGATGAAAATCATACAGATACAATGTCATTCCTTATTACTAAAATAGATAAATTCGATCCGGATCAGAATTTTAAAGCGTATTCTTATTTTGGTACAATATGTAAAAATTATTTGATGGGTTCTATTCAAAAAGACACAAAAGAAAATAACAAAAAAATTTCATATGAAGACATATCAACAAGTATAGACGATAATGCGGACTATTCTTACTCAATAGATAACATTAATATCGATTATCAAGAAATTATAAAAAATTTATCAAAATCAATAGATGAAATTATTATCACAAAAGAACTAAATGAAAATGAACTAAAATTAGGATACGCACTACTTGATATATTTAACAATTTTGAAAAAGTTTTTCAAATTGGAGATGGAAATAAATTTAATAAAAATCTTATATTATTATCATTACGTGATATGACATCATTATCTACTAAAGAAATTCGTTTATCACTTAAAAAATACAAAAAGGTGTATTATGAAATTCTTGAGGAATTTTTAAGCTAATATTTATAGAATATATGAAACCACGTAAAAATATAATATCACTAGATATTGATTCCGCTCTTGCATTAATGCAAGAAATCTATAATGACATTGTGGAACAAAAAAATACCGCATCTTTAATCATGAAAAAAATGTTAACATTTATGAAAGAAGCCGAAGATATGAGTATGATTGGGCCAGTAATTAAAGAACAACAAAAAATTCTTAATGAGTGTACGGAAAAAAAGATTTCTTTAGTCAAATTACAAAGTATATTACTTAAACAAACCGAAGGTGGTAATAAAGGGGGCTTTGGAAAATTAACATTAACTGATGAAGATAGAGAACTTCTTGAAAAGTTAGTCAATGATGATGACGACAATAATAATAAATCAACCAATTATACTACGTCATAATGAGTAAAGTAAAGGATAGTACAAAAAAAGTTAAAAGTAAAATTGATGCTATAAAAAAAATTAACGACAATCCTAGCGTTTTAACTGATTCATTATATGATAAATACTTAAAAGACCTTCCGTCTACAGATGAACTTTTCGGCAAAAAAACTGATGATTTTTTAAAAAAAAGAATATCTAAAAAACAAAATCATCAAAACATTTTTGAACAAATGATTGACCTTGTTGATACATTCATCAATAAAGGTGATACAAACAAACCTATTGGGGAATTTAAAAGAACCAATAAATCAATCGAAAATTTAAAAATTGGTAAACAAAAAATAAAAAAACACGCCCTAACTGCAGCAAATAGAACCTTAGATAATAGTAAAACTATTGTTTTGGATAATGTTAGTAAAATATTTTTTGCGGGGGATGGTATTTGTGGAACTAATCAAACGTTTGTAATTGATGATATAACAATTAGTCCTAAAGAAATCGATTTTTTAAATATCCTAACAATGAATCCTGATAATGGAATTGGAAAAATTGTTTATGAACCATTAAAAACAACAACGGATAAGATAAAATTTGATAGAGAATTATATAAATTATTTGTTCCATCAGAAACAATATACAATTTTATTAGTTTAAATAATAATAGTTTATTCGATATAAAATTTAAAAGTGATACCCAAAAATATGTAGTTAGTGGTTTACAATATGAATCTTTTAATACTTTTTTTGATGAATATTATACATCCATCACTTTTCCCGATATAGAACATATAATAAAAACTTCGATGTTATTTACAATACAGGGTGATGGATCTGAAACTACTTTATTTAACAAATCATTAGATAAACTAGAAAGATTATTACAAAAATTAATGTCAGTTTGCGGTAATCAAACCAAAAGAGACGTTTTACAAAATTTAAATCCAATTGATCTTTTCGATGAAACAGACGAAGACATTGAATATTATTTTAACTTTGATGACGTTGAAGGGATTGATTTAGATGCTGAAGACGCTAGACGTAGGGGTGTGTTAAAGTTCAGAGATTGTAATAATTTTGAAGTCCCAAAAAACACTACAATGATTGAAGATTTTATTTATTTTAGTGAAAAAGATAATATTGTCACCACACTCGATAACATCTTAAATAGAGTAGCTACAGATGCCTATGAGAAATCAGACAGTACAATTAGTCTCGAAAATTTTAAGTTATCAATGATGAACATGTTTATCTTAAATATACCAAAAGCTATCATATCATCTATTCTTACTCCAAAAATTTTTTTACCAATTGTTATAGCTTATAAGGCCATAAAAAATATAATAACCGATATTGACATTTATGATCTTATGAAAAAATTATCAAAGTTATTTTATAGTATAATTAAAGATTTATTTTGGTTCTTTATAAGGGAGTTTTGGAAATTAATAAAGCCCGAATTAATTAAATTTCTCAGTATTTTAGTTGCAAAAATAATAAAGAATAAGAATAAAAGATACCTTGTTATTGTAACAGCGTTAATTGCATTATTAACTAGAATTTTACAAAATGGAATTGATAATTGCGCGGACTTATTTGACGCAGTTCTTGTAACAATTAATGCCGCACTATCCGCTCCACGACCATTTAATATACCAGGTATTTTGTTGGGACTATCACATTATTTACCTGGGTATAGTGAAGATAGAGCGATATTGAACATTATGGAAAGAGTAGAAGCGTCAGGGATTTCTTTAGGCCCAATTTATGGGGAGCCGAATAAATTAGTTGATTTGATAGCATCAATTGTAAAGGGTAATTCTGAAGAAATGGATTCAAATTCATTTATTGCGGTATCAAATCAAGAAATAACTATACCAACACCTGTCGGCCCAATCACAATTCCCCCAGGTCTTTTAAGTAGTTCAGGAAAATTAATTTAATATGAAAAAAGAAAAATTAATAGAAATTGCTAATGATGCGGAAAATAAGTCTAATAAAGATTTGCATAATACTTTAGATGAACTTACCGTTGAATTTGAAAAAACAAAAGAACTAATTGTAAGTTTAACAAGACATTTGGATGTTGTTTCAGTGTTATATAATAAAGTTAATAATGAATTAAACAAAAGAGTTAAAAAACAATGAAAATAATTGACATTGCAATATGTACCGATAATATGGATCCTAAAGGGTTAAATAGAATAAGGGTTATAAGATATAGTGAATATAATGTTGGTGAAAAAGATCAAATAAAATTCACCAAATGGGGGGATAATGATCCATATTTAGCGTCTCCATTTTTACCAATCAACATAAATCTTGTACCTAATATTAACCAAGCCGTAAAGATTATTAATTATAATACTTCAAAAGAAACAATCAATACCGAATATATCGCGGGCCCATTTACAAAACAATTTGATTTGGATTCACAAACATTTACGCAACAATTACGTAACACAACTTATGGCACGTCAAATAAAGAAAGTGTTGATATCTTTAATCCAAACGGAAACTATGTAAATCCTAAATCTGAAAATTCATTTGCAAAACCTGAAGATTATTCTATTTCAGGAAAATATGGGTCTGATATTATTTTTAGTGAAAACGGTGTTCAAATTAGGGGTGGTAAATTTCTTTCAAAAGATGCCGCAAGCAAATCTATAAGAGATTTAATGACGGATTATCCTATTATGTCAAAAAAAGCATCGTCTCTTTATTTAAGAAAGTTTTCGAAAAAAATGGTATTAGAAGAGGATAAAATAGAAAATATTGAAAACTCGGTATCTACATTAAATTATATTGTCGAATATGAACTCGATAATTATGTAACGCCCACAAAGGCAAATATGTTTATTTATAAAGTATTAAAAAATTATGGTGGAATCGCCAATACAGATTATTTTAATTCGTCGACGCCACTTCCGCCCGAAAAAAAACTTATTAACGTTGAAAATGATAACGATTCACCAAGCTTAACCATAAACGTATCGGGATTGGATGGAAGAGAAATTGCATCGGAAATAAGAAATATCATATTTAAGCTACATGAAAAAAATCTAAAAGAAATCAATTCATTATATAGTGACGATGACTTACATCCCTTTTATTTTAGACCCACATTAAAATTTTCGAACACTATTTTTACAACTGAAGCTGAAAAAAAAATAAAATATGACGTATTAACAAACATTATCGTTTATTCTAATTTGGAATCAGGTTTAATATGGTCGAATTTAAATATTAAACCCCCGTTTAGAATTGTAACAACTTCAGAAATAAAATTAAAAAAACAAAAAAACTCATCTGAGCAAACATTCGGAGCATTAACTTCGGATAATATTTTTTTATTGTCAACGGATACAAATCAAACAGAAAAGACAATTGATTTTAACAACATTGATTTATATTCTTTAACCCAAGAAGATTATATTTCAAAAATAGAACCGAATAGTTATTCTCTCGTTAGAGGAGACAATTTAATAAAACTTCTTAAATCGATGATAAAAGTTCTTGTCACACATCAACATCAACCAACCGCCCCATTTACACAAAACGGATATCAAGATTTTGACGACCTTCAAAAATTAATATATACAATGGAAAATGATTTATTAAATAAATCAATTAGAATTAATTGATATTTATATTTAAAATAATATTATGTCATACTTCCGTTCGTATTTTGAAAAAAATAATACAATTATAAAAAACAACAGAACCAATACATCAAAAAATCCAACAACAGAAATTTTTTATGGTTCTAGCTTTTCGAAATTTATCTTTAAAATTGATTTTACGGATTTAATTTCTAAAATCAACAATGGAACTTATGTGCTATCGTCAGATACAAAACACACGTTACATTTAACTAATACCATTTTTGGCAACGAAACTTTTCTTGGGGCTGAAAGAGGCACAGGAAAAGAAAGAACAACATCTTTTGATTTAATTTTATTTAAAATCCCGGAAGAATGGGATGAAGGTGTTGGGTTCGATTATGAAAATGTTGATATTAATTTGGGTAATAAAACATATGACATTAGACCGTCAAATTGGTTCAGTAGAACAACACAAGATGATTGGTCTGTTTCCGGCATTTATTCAACAAATCCAGATATAATTACCACAATACATTTTGATAATGGTAACGAAGACATTAATGTTGATATTACAGAATATGTTAATGATATTATCAATGGTAACACAAATTATGGATTAGGTTTAACATTTCCTGTATTATTTGAATCATTAACATCTGAATATGACCAATCAGTTGCTTTTTTTACAAAATACACACAAACATTTTTCGAACCATATGTAGAAACATTTTTTAATGACACGATAAATGACTTCAGATATAATACCGTAACAGAAGATATTCAGAATCTTTATTTATACGTAACTAAGGGTGGTAATTTTATTGATTTAGATGAATTACCTACAGTAGACATTTTAGACCGATTAGGGAATGTTATACCAGGTTTAAGTGATTTATCTACCATTAAAGCCAGAAAAGGTATATATAAGGTAGAAATACAAATTAACGGATCACTTTGTCCTGTTAAGGCCTTTTTTAGTGATAAATGGAAGGGTTTAATTATTAATGGAGTACAATTATCAGATGTAACCCAAAAGTTTATTTTAAACCCCTTAAAATCAATTTATTCAATAGGAGAAAACCCAATTGATACTAAAAAATACACAATACAATTTTCAGGGATTAAACAAAACGAAAAAATAATACGTGGGGAAAATAAAAAAATAGTTGTTAGTTTTAGAACAATTAGTGCCTCTAACCTGAATTATACTTTTGACGATGTATATTATAGAATGTACATTAAAGAGGGACATACAAATGTCATTGTACATGATTGGACATTAATGGATAAATCTAACGAAAATTCTTTCTTTTTAAATACCGAATACTATATACCAAGAGAATATTATATTGAATTTAAAGCAAGAATTAATTCGGAAGACTTATTCTACAAGGAGTCGATAAAATTTGAAATTGTATCTGAAAAATGAAGATATTAATTACAGAACAACAATTAAGGAAAATAGTTAACGAGGCTTTACCATTGGATGTCGCCAAGAAATATTCATCAATACAACGTTCATATTTGACATCTCGAAAAATAAATATGATATTTTCGGAAATTTTGAGGAATAACCCGGAAGCTAAAACAAGTAAAAGAGGCGATAGAATATATATTCCATTTGAAACTGAAATTAATGATGAAAACATTGATAGTCAAATAAAAAATGATGTTGAATCAATATTATCCAAAAGCAATATTAAGATTAAAGATTATAAAAAAGGTATAGCTATTGAACCAAAATATAATAGAGAAGTGAAAATCGGTAAAGTTTTAAATTCAATTGGAGAAAACGATTTATTAAATAAGTTCGCCGACGATCCGTATCGAAAAAACACAAAGAATACTGAAAGATATGCAGTAATTTCAAAGCATCCATATGATATTGCTGGAATGTCAACAGATAGAGGATGGCTGTCGTGTATGCATTTATTTGATGGGGGGTATAGAGATTTTGTCGCAAAAGACGTTGAATTAGGAACAATAATCGCTTATGAAATAAAACTGGAAGATATAAACATTAAAAATCCAATTGGTAGAGTTTTAATTAAACCATATTCGAACAATATGGGGGACATTCATTATAGTGTTTGTGAAACAACATATGGGGAAGCCACAACCGCATTTCACGATACGGTGAGTGAAGTTTTTTCCAAATTAACCACAATTGGGGGTGGTAAATATACTTTTAATAATGAATTATATGCAGATGGTGATTTAGAAACTATTGAACCGAGTTTACCACAGAAAATTAGGAGAAATGGAAAATTTAATTTGGTAAAAAACGGTAAGTTAGTTGGTGATACGTGGTATCCGCATATAGGAGATTTTGACAATGGTTTTGCTATAGTTAGAAATTATAAAAATAAAAGGAATTTTTTTAATATTAATGGCGAAATAATAAGTAAAATATGGTTTGACACCAGTTCCGTTTTTGAAAATGGATTTGCCAAAATTGAAAACAATAATAAATATAATTTTATTAATGTCAACGGAGAAATAACATCTAAATTATGGTTTGATGACGCTTATAATTTTTACAATGGTCGTGCCGCTGTAAAAATTAATGATTTGTGGAATTTTATTAATACTAATGGTATATTAATAGGTAACGCATGGTTTGATATTGTAGATAGCTTCCGTAATAATCACGCCAAAGTTAAAATTGGTGATAAATGGAATTATATTAACATAAATGGAGAAATAATAAGCAAAAATTGGTATAAATTAGTTTACGATTTTGAAGGTGGATTGGGTAAGGTATTTAACGGATATCAGAAAAATTTTATTAATGCAAATGGGGAATTGATAAGTAATATTTGGTTTGATGATGCAAGTTCTTTTCTCAATGGATTCGCCAAAGTTACCGTTAATAATAAAGAAAATTTAATTAATCCTAATGGTAAAATAATTAGTAAAATGTGGGTTGATTCAATATGGCATTTTCAAAATGGTTTAGCAAGAGTTGATGAAAATGATAAATCAAATTTTATTAACGAAAACGGAGATTTACTTAGCAAATTATGGTATGACGCTATATATAGATTTAACGATGGTTTGGCTAAAGTCTTGAATAACAATGAATGGAATATCATTAACACAAATGGTGAATTAATTAGCAAAATATGGTTTGATGAAATCTTTTTTTATTCTGTAAATACGATTAGAGCTAGGAAAAAAAACACTATATATAAAATGGACAGAAATGGTAATTTAGAAAAATTAATCAGGGGAGAAGAAAAATGAAAATTTTAATAACTGAGGAACAATATAGATTAATCGAAGGTCACTACGTTGAATTGCCAACAGTTGAAGGCGTTCGTCTTGAGTTATATGAAAAAGATAACAAGTTACAATTGGATGCAATTATTGTTCCAAAAGGAATGAGAAAACAAGGTCTTGGAAGTAAGATAATGAAACAAGTCATCAAATATTCTGAAGAAGTTAACAAACCTATTTTTTTATCTCCTGATACTTCTTATGGTGGTTCATCTTTTGAAAGATTAGTTAAGTTCTATAAACGATTTGGATTTGTAAAGAATAATGATAAACACTTAGATAGTCATTATATGGTTAGATACCCAAATTCAAATGAGATAGATGCGGATTTATTTTAATAGAATATTACCTCAATACCACACTCTTTTAACATTATAAGCGATTTTTCTTGTTGTTCCGCCCATTTGTCTTTATTCTTTGTAGTACATTCGATTTTACAATGAACACTTTTAATTCCTGAATTAATAATAGCTCTTGCACAATCACAACATGGTAATCCGGATGTTAAATAAATTTCTGAATTATCTATTGATGTTCCGACTCTCGCGGCATTATATATTGCATTTGCTTCAGCATGAACCATGAAATAGTACTTTTCAGGTCTTTCCTGACGTTCTTTTAAATTATCGTTTAATCCCCTTGGAAACGAATTGTATCCCGTAGAAAGGATTTCCTTGTCCTTTCCTACGATAACTGCACCTATCTGTGTTGATTCGTCTTTTGATTTTAGTTTAACCTGTTCAGCAATTCCTAAAAAATAATCTGTCCAATCCATACTTATTTATCTTAAAAAGTAAATACTCTATTTTTTTATCAAATATACGTAATAAATTTTTAATAAAAAAAAAGAGGACAATACTTTGTCCTCTTTTTTTTTTTAATTTGTGCCTGAACTTCTAGATATAATTTTATTATCTTAATGTGTCAACTCCAAATACATTGATACCTTTAACGTCAATTGTTGCAAAATACCTGTTATTAACAAGTTTTTTAGCGTAACGTGTCATAATACCTTTGATTGGTGTAAAGTTGAAAGGATTATACATAGTGGGTGTCAATTGTAGTGGTACGTAAGGTGCATAAATGTAACCTGCGTCCAATAATGATTTACCTTTATGTCCGATCAAAATTTTGTTCGGTGGGAAATAAGGGTCACGATAAACCTGATAACGTCCAGCAAGAGTACCAATTTTTTCAATACCCATGTTATATTGGTCTTGTTCAGGTCCTGCATTAGATACGTGGAAATATTCAAGGTCATCGAATACTGCACTTACTTCAGAAGAAACAACAATCCAGTTAGCTCCACCACGAAGGGTAGTTTTGTGGATTTGTGCCGATAACTGGTTAATTCTTGTAACCAACGTTTGGTTCCAGTCTTTTTGTGTGTAACCCATGAAAGGACCACCTCCAACTGCACCATATTTCCATTCGTTATAATCCCATTTAGTATGCCAAGCCGCACCTTTACGAAGGTCACGTAGGATTTCACGGTCAACTTCAGCAGCAATTTGTTCTGATAACAACGAAGTTAATTCGGCCTCAGCATCGATGTTGTGGAACGCACTAACGTCTTGTGCAAGTTCAGGTGACCAAGTAGCTCTCAATTTACGTTCAGTAACAGATACTGTTACAGAAGCCAAATCGAAAGAAACTTCACCAAGTTCTTCTTCGAATTCCAAAGAAGAATATTGACGATATTTAACAACAAAGTCTGTTCCATCAAGTCTAACGCCTGTAAGAGGGCTAAATCCTGATTTTGGACTGTAAGTTTCAACGTCAACTGCGATATAAATAGTGCCATTAGCGTCACAAATATCATTATATTGACCTGTAATACCTGTTGATTTTTGTCCATATTCAACAATACCTTTACCGTATTTCTGTGTTACGATATGGAAAGGAAGTGTTGCACCTGATTGGATTATTGGAGAACTGATTTGTAATGATGCCAAAAATTCTTCTGTATCCATTTCATTACCGTTAGGACCTGAAAGTTTACCCGCTCCATCTGCGGCGAAACCTGTTACTTTTACGATAACACTAGAAACTGTATCGCCAGTAGCAACTTTTGCGATACTTTCCTTTCCATTACTGAAAGTTACTAAAGTAGCACCCGTAATGTATACATCTACGAAATTACCTTTTGAGTAGTCGAACAATCCTTGATCAGCGTTGTCGTTAGCTTCATAGAAGCGATCATACAAGCTTCTTTGTCCTGCACCATAACCATCTTCGGTTTTTCCGTTAGGATTTGGATATCCATAAGGTTGCCAGTGGTTATTTTGGTCGTTTCTATCCTGAATTTTTGGAATGAAGTAGAACAATTTACCAATAGGTAAGTTCATAGCTTGCACACTAACGATGTCGTTAGCCAAAAGTTTAGAGAAAACACGGCGAATGATAGGGAATACAACAGTTTCGAAAGAACCTGATGCGTCTGCTACTGCCGCTTCGTTAATAAGATAAGACGCTTGGTTTTCATATAACTGTGCGATGTTATCTTTTTGATGTCCGTCTAAGCCTTCAAGAAAGCCTAAATCGTCCCATTTTTTGATGGTATCTTCTTTGATAACTCTAAGGTGTTTTAACCCAATATTACCAACCATACCTGATTCTAATAATGCTCCCATTTTATAAATTTGTTTTGTTTTTTATTTTATTTTATTTTATTCATCAAATCTTTCATTCTTTTGAATTGTGGATTTTCATAAGCTTTTGCTTCTGATAACATTTCTTTGGATGAAGATGATGGGGTGTTAGAGATTTTTTCAACAACCGTTTCGGCTATTGGTTTTTTATTACTTAATTCTGTTTGTATTGTTTTATACAAATTTTTAGATTCTGTTAGGGTGGAAATTGAATCAAATCTCTTTAAAATATTCATTTTTTCACTTTTAGTTGTAGTTTGTTCAGTAAATAGACGAGTGGCATATGCCAAATTGGCGTTGAAAACCGCAACTTCGTTAAGTTTTTCTTTAAATAAAACTAATGCTTTTTTATATTCGGCATTTTGTTTTTTCAATCTTTTAACTTCTTCGTTCATTTGGACCGATCCAGCTTTGAAAACTTTTTTACTTTTCAAACCAGATCTGTTCATTCCGCCTTTATCTCCATGTGGATTCCATTTAGTTCTTGCAGCTTCTTTCATTTCCTCTTCAGGTATGCTTTTGTCACCACATTCTTCTAACTCATCATCACATTCTTCTTCATCGACTTCTATTTCGTAAACTGTTTCTTCCTCGGCAAGTTCATCTGTTTCATCTTCTTCAAAATCAGGAGTTTCGTCTTCTTCAAAATCAGGAGTTTCGTCTTCTTCAAAATCAGGAGTTTCATCTTCTAATTTAATTATGAATTCATCCGATCCAGTATTAACTTCGAGTTTATTGCCATCTTTTTTAACCACAATTCCGTCTTCAGGCTTCATAGCTTTGAAAACTTTTAATACTTCTTTATCTGATGCGTCTGTCAAATCTAACATGTCTTCTTCATCATTATCAGTATCTAAATCTTCATTACCAAATTCATTTCCTTCTTCGTCGGTTTCAAAATCAGTATCTTCAAAGTCGTCAGTTTCGTCGTCTTCTTCAGAGTCAATTTCTTCATCTTCGGAATCGGTTTCTTCATCTTCTTCAGATCCGGTTTCTTCTTCTTCAGAGTCGGTTTCTTCTTCTTCAGAGTCGGTTTCTTCTTCTTCTTCATTTTCTTCAGGAATTTTTAATTCCTCTTCTTCTTCTTCTTCTTGTTCTTTAAGTAAATCATTTAGTTCTTGTTTCATAGTTGATTCAAGTATACCTTTTGCATTTTGTTTTACTGCATCTTCAAGATTTTTTACTTGAAGTAATGCTTGTTCTAATAGTGAATTTTTACTCATTTTTTTTGTTTGTTATTTAAATAAATATTATGTTTTTTTGAAAAATCCTTTTTAACAGGGCTTTAAATCAAATAAAATTATTATCTGTATAAAAAGCTATCTAATTTTCCCATTAAATTTTTAATTTTATATTCTTGCGGATTTGTTTCTTCTATAGATTCTTGATAACGTTCTCTGTCTTCAAGGTCTTTAAAGACATATGCCCCTGGTGTTGAAGGTGAAGACACCAAGTCAAAACATACAAGTTCAAAATCTTCTTGTACGACATTTTGTCCCTTAATATTTTTTAATGAACCAACGCCACGAGAAGAAATTCCCAATGTTGCACCATTCATTAATAACATTGCAGCTTGGTCACCCTTACAACTAATAATACCCATTTTTTGCCATCCTGGCGATGTGTATAATTTTATTTTACCCATTAAAATTTTTCCTTCCCACCAAGTTTCGATAATAGAGTGTGAAACTCTATCTAAATCTATCAAACTAGAAGAAGGATGATTCAATTCGTTTAAGGCACCGCCATTTTGAATGATTTGTTGATATTTTTCATTCTCACGTTTTAAAATAAATTCTGGATATATTCTACCGTTCTTATTTGGCGTATCGTATTTTTGTAAGACAGCGTAAAGGATAATGTCTTTTGAAAAGTCCAAATCCTTCATTTCTCTAAGTATTTGTTTATTTTTTAAATCGTCGGGAGAAATATAACCAGCGTCATATTCCAATAGTATTCCATTACCAACCTCATTCGGTCCTAAAATTTTCATTTATAGTACATATTTTAATATAAATACCATAAAAATTTAAAATTACCACAAATATGAACAATTGACGTGTTTTTTTTATACTATTTTTTTGAAATTAGAATTTTTTTTATTATATTTTAAATAGACACCATAAAAAGTTATTATTTATGATTGAAGATGAAAGTAGGAAAGTATATTCCGTTAGGGGAATATAATAATGTAAAAATCGGATATGGAACAGTAGATTTCAAAAACCTTAAAACAATTTATTTAAAATTTAACTCGTGGGTAGAACCGAGTAATAATGATGCGGACTTTGATGATTTAATAAGTAAGTCGAGAAAAAGTATAAAGCATAAAATATATAAATTAAACAACAATAAATTTAAGCCACAAAGTATTGTAGATCTTGATATTAGAACGAATGGGGTGAAAATAAATAAAAGATCATTTATGAATTTAGATATCACCCTATTTGTTAACGAGTTCTTTGACGTAAAATCGAAATCTATTAAATCGGAAATGAAGGCATTTATTATAGAAATAATAAATGACGATCTTATGGATAAAAATTTATTTAATTTCCATAAAAATAAAACATAATCTTAGTTGATGGCATAAAAAAACCACCTAAAAAAAGTGGCTTTTTTTATTTAATATATTATTCCATATCTTTTAGTAAGTTTTTCAATTTATAAAAATTATATTTAGAATTTTCTGTTTCAATCACTTGTTTTTTAACAACATTTAACTTTTTAATCAATGAATCGTCTGTTGATTCTGATAGTATGCCTGTAATTTTACTTAAAATAGATTCTTTTAATGTGCTAATATTAGTTTCTATTTCTTCATTTGATAATGATAATAATAGTTTAAGTTCAATTTTTTCTTCTTCATTTAACGCTGTTTCATAATAAGCATTAAAATTATTCGTTAATAAGGTGTGCAATAGTTTTTCGTTTTCAGTAAATTCCGTAGACTCGTTAATTTTTAATTTCTTTTCTGTAGTTACAAACTCGATAATTTTTTTCTTAGCAATAAGTTTTTTATCAACACTTTTAAGTGAATCTATATCCAATAGTTGGTCTAATGCGTCGTAAATTTGGGGTCTCTCAACAACAATATCTTTTAATTTTTCGTCCAAGGATTTACACGTACTTTCAATTAATGTTTTTTTGTTATTCAACATTGAACTAATTTGTTCAACGTATAATTCGGCAATTGTTGAGTCTTCAAAATATTTATTTTCAATTTCTTCAAAAAATAAGTATAAATTCCTAAATTCCTTATCTTTTTTGATTATTGTTATAATTTCTTTTATTTCTGATTTATTACCGGAAATATATGATTCCGTAAGTTTCTTTAGTACCTTACTCTTAATCGTTCCTAATGTGCTCATTTTAATCGTTAATTATGTTATTTAGTTTATTAGTTATTTCATAAATATTGCGTTGAGCTCTATTCATATCAAATAAATCATTTAAATTTGTAGTTTTATTAAACATATTTGATAAAACCTGCTCTTTGGATTCACTCAAAGCACCTTCATCACCTGCGGGTGCTCCTCCTGATGGGGCTGGTAACTCGCCTCCTAAATCCATTCCACCACTGTCTCCTCCTCCTTCTCCAGCAGCTCCAGATGCTTCAACTTTTTTACGTTCTTCTTCAGAAATTCCATATTTAGAATCAACATCATCAAATACACCTGATCGTCTAATAATTAATTGCGTATTTGTTAATTCAAATCCCATAGCTCTTTCAATACGTTGTTGTTGTAAATCAAGAATAACTTCACTATCACTCATACCAAGAATATTTTTCTTAGCCCAAGTATGAGAAACTGGAAGAATACCCATTTGTGATTGGTCAGAAGTTGCATCCTTATATAAAGTAATTTTTTCTTTCCATTGCTCAATACGTAATAAATCTGATTGCGCCGACGGATTAGTTAATGATAAAGTAAAGTTATCTAATTCGTCTTCAAACCCCAATAGATAAAGATGAATTAAAGCAATTTTATTAAGCTCTTGAATCAAAGATTTCTGAATCCTATTAATAGTTCTGGCAAAACGAATATCCATTAATGCCAATGTTTTACCTTCACCAACAACATCTTCAAATCCAATAAACGCTTTTGGAACACGTAATGCCGCTAAAAGTTTCTTTTGAATATATTCAATATCTGCAATTTCACCTAAATTTTGAGCGCCTGGTAATGTTTCAATTGGGCTTGCCTGACCAGTGTCTCTTACTGGAATAAAATAATCTTGATCCACGGCCATTTGATTATATCTCATATCAACCTGACCATTTCTTGCATCTGCAACTACGTCACGTTTGAATTTATTTGCGACACGTTGTACATATGGTTCAATATCTTTATCATCCATATTTCCAACAAATACTTTGAACACACGTCTTTCGGGGGCTCTTGATGTTCTATAAATTAACATTGCATCTTCAGCAAGTAAAAGTTGTTTCCATATACGTCTTATTTTATCCAACATAGAAGTACCATAAGGTAATTTTCTATCATCGCCAAGTAATCTAAAATGAGCAATTTCCCATGATTGGAATTCAAGATCTTTATTTTTCCATTGGAATTTTAATTCTCTTGGAGGTAATTTAAGTTCATTTCCCATTGTCGGAGTTTTAGTTGCTGCCCCTTCAATACGCTCAATTTCAATATTAGGTAATTGTTGACATCCAATAACACCTGTTTCGGGATTAATTTTTAGATAAACAAAATTGTCTCCATATTTACAAACGCCTCTAGTCCACATTTGTAAATTAGTGTTAATATCAAGTTTGTTTTCAAATAAATCTTCTAATATTTCTCTTACTCTATCAGATTCCGAATAAATTGTTAGAATATGTCCCTTTTCTGATAATGTCGTGGATTCTTCAGCAAAAATATCTAATGCAACAGAAATTTCTGGAGTAAACTCCATAGATTCGTAATCATAATATGCGGCAAGTCTATTTGGTTCATAATAAACAGATTGATTATATAGAGATTGATCCAATTTTGTCCATTTATCGGCAATGAATTGTGATTGTTGTGCTTGTAACAAGGCCTTTTCATATTCTTCCCTACTATCGGCCTTTAATATCTGATCCTTGGTAAATTTAAAGTTAGGCTTATCTTCCGGCTTCGATTGATTCGGAAAGCCAAACATTTTAGTTAACTTTTGAAATACAGTTAAATTATTATTTTGTTCCATATATATAAATAAATATCTTTTTAAATATAACTTTTATTATTATTATTATAAAGCTTATCTTCTTTTACTAAATAGCCAAGAATATTCTTTATACGCTTCTTTGGGAACATTCGTCGGGTTAATCTGTTGATCATAATATGCTCTTGTAGGATCAGTTTGCATAAATCCAACAGGATCAAAAGTTGTTCCATATGAATAAAATGATTTATTTGGTTCGTATGTTCTTTCATTTACAGTCCATGATTCAATCATTGCTTTATTTTGGTTTTCTACTCTTTGTAATTGACTAAAAGATATTTCCCCAATATATAATGCAATCGCCATTGACATTATCGCGTCATCATGTGATCCTTTCATATGGTCTGGCCTACCATTCAAATAAACAAATGTATTTAATTCTGATAATAATCTTTCTGATCTAATAATAAATCCGTTTCTTAATTGTTCTTCAAAAGTGGCAACAATTTGAGTACGTTTATTATTGAAATTAATACCAGGTATTTTTTCTAAAGCTTTAGGATTATAAGTCCAAATGTCTTTAATATTAATTCCATCAATAAATAAATCTTTATAATTCATTTCTTGAAGTTTTCTTGATGTTGCGATACCCATACCGCCCGTAATATCAATGCCAATAAAACATTTATACAATACACCCCATCTATATGCAATTTCTGCTAAATTATCGGGAGGAATTTTACCTATATATTCTAAAACTTGTTCTCTATCATCAAAATCAATAATATTAATTGATGAAAAATCTTCACTATCCCCACGGCTGACATCAATTCCCATTATGTATCTATGTCCTTCTATTGGCTCTTTCCATTGCCAAAGTGTCCCACTGATATATTTTTCCTTTGGAACACGAATCATATTTTTTGCAATATTACTTTTAACTTCTTGTGGTATAACATCATCGCCAGATCCTAAAAAGTCACATTCGATTTCTTGTGCAATTTTACGTTTATCCCATTTCAATTTTCTGGACATAGTTTCATACCAAGGTGAATATGGCTTGTAACCTTGTTCGATAACTTCATCATAGTCATCAATTACTTCTCTATCTAAAGTTATTTCATCATCATTATAAAGTTCTCTATTTAACATATAATGAACCATATCATTAATTTTTAACCATTTAATGTCTTTAGCATATCGGTTATCTTTGTACCATCTTAAATCTGTAATATGAAAATTATTTTCGCCACGAATTGATTGATCATATATAGGATAATAAATTGGATCGTGTCCATTTGGCGTTGAAATTAATATGACTTTACCGCCTGTTGATAATGATGCCATAGATGCTGCCCAAAAATCCTCGCCAGCCTCAATATATGCCGCTTCGTCAAATATCAATATGGTTGGAGTATAACCACGTAAAGCATCTTTTGATGTTGCCACCGCTTTGACTTCGCAACCATTATTTAATTTATATCTACTTTCGGAGTTTTTATCAGGATCAAATCCGACATTCATCCAATCAGGCCATTGTCTAAGAAAATCTTTTATTTTGTTAGATAACTCTATGGCGGTATCACGTTTATTGGCGACGACTAATACTTTATGAGGATTTTCAGGCTTTGCGGTTTGTAATAATTTTGATAACCAAGCCGCGGTTACTGTTGATACCCCTGCTTGACGATATTTTCTTGTGATATTTTCATTATGTGTTTCATAATCATTAATAAGGGTAATTTGATCAGGAAACAAGTCTAATGGTACGAATTTTTTTTGTGTATTATCGTAAGTTTGTAGATAAGTTTTTAACGCATATGGAGTATCTTTTATAATTTTAGCATACTCCCTTAATTGTTCTATTTTTGTATTCATTTGATATTCATTATTATTATAATAAATATCGGTAAAAGGGCATAAAAAAAAGTGGTTTTAAAACCACTTTTTTTTATGTTATTAATTTAATTGGTCAGGACTAATATTTGTCCATAACCCTCGTTCTACTTTCATTCCCAATGTCGATAAGAAATTCATAATATCTTGATCATCAGTTTCTTCTACTGCTTCGTCTAAATCAGCATCAAAGTCTTCGTCTGTAACGCCATAATCTTCTTCATTAAATATCTTATTAACGTTTTCCATTAAAAGATTCATTAATTTAATTCCTCTTTCACTTTTTGAAATTACTTCTTTGAAGAATACTAAGAATTTTTTCGCTGGAAGTTCAAATATTTCACTCAACAAATAATTTTGTAATTCTACTTTGTTTTCATCAACCAAAATTTCTTGAGGAAATTGAGCCCTAAGTCGATCCCAAATTGCTGGGCCTAAACGTAAATCCCAAATTTCATTTTCCATTGTATCCTCTTCACTTTCTACTTCTTCATATTCTTTAGAAGTTCCTCTTGTACCAATTAATTCCATTGATCCTTTTATAAGTTCGTGAACTAAAATTGGAAAATTAACTCCCCTTGCATATATTGTAGGCGGTGTTGTTTGGAGTTTAACTTGTTCTTTACCACCGACCATTCCACCTCCGCCTGGCTGACCCATAGCGGCTTTCATCATGTCATCACTTATTTGCCAGTACAAAGTATCGTTAATTGACATTAAAATTCCATATAATTCAATTATTCTTTCTGATCCCGTAATTCTTTTAATTTCATTGGCAACAATATGGTACATATAATGTCCTCTTTTGGATGCACCCTGTATGATACTGTTGATCACACGTCTTTTAGCCTTTTCAATGTCAAGTGATTCGAGATTACGGAATAAATCGGCTTCAATTTCGACTTCTCGATCAGATATAACATCATTTTGATCACCCATGTCTTCTTCTTCTCCTTGACTTTCGTCACCTTGTGGAGGTTGTTCATTCCCTTCTCTGTTAAAATCATCAGTATCGATTTCCCCCATTCCAATAATCTTAGCGTCAAATTGAACCGCGCCTTCAGGAAGTCCCATTTCTTTTTTAACAAGATCTATTGCCAAATTTTCAAGTTCTTGTCTATGATTTTGTTCAATTTGACTAATATCGTTATGTGCCATTACCATAATTTGTGATAAAGCCGTCAAATTTTGTAGACCCGTGGCTCTTAATGTTGGGGCATTAGGAACATACAATCTTAATTTATCGACCACTTGTTGATATCTTTCAGAAGCCAATAATTCTTGAAAGTTTTCGTTCGGTCTTCCTGTTTCAGGATAAGGTACTTTTTCATGCGAAGTATCTCCCGCAGCTAATTTTGCTTGAATAGAACTTTCAGGCCTGTCAGCTGTTGTGAAATCCATTGCCATTTCTTGTAAATTTTTGTTTACCAAAGATAACAAATTTTTTTTAGATATCAGTAATTTACTCATTATTTTATTAATTTTTAATTATTTTTTTTGTCCAGGTTTAATCACGGGAATTTTTTTTGACTCTGCAACTTCAGACGGCATTACAGTTTCTGGATTAATTGCTTTTGGATGTGGATCTTTACGCGGAAATGGGGGTTGATATGGATTTTTTCTAGGTCTTTCACCTGGTCTAGTGTCGGGCTTCACTCCTGGTTTTGTTTTTGGCTGAGCAGGAGCCGTCATTGTGCCAACTTCTCCACGACTTTTAATCGCTTTCGCTTTTAAAAATCCAGGTAATTTATTATCATTATCAATTTCATTCATTTCTTCCATTTTACTTGAAATCATTTCCATAATTTCGCTTTTCGAAGTGAAAGGATGATAATGTTTTTTTGCCACATTTTCGACCCATTCATTGATTTCTTTACCTTTTTTACCAACGTCTTTACCTGATATTGATTTCTTCACAACTTCACTTTTTTTCTTATCTGTCGTTTCAGTTTTTTTACATTCGGAGCATTCTTCTTCTTCTCTACGAATATTTTTCCACATTGCATCTGCGGCGACAGCTTTAGGATCTTTTGCTCCACCTTTTTTTGCTGCAGCTTCAACATCTTTAAATTCTTTACCTTTTTTACCAATGTCACCGCCAGATTTGGCTTTTTTAACTACTTCACTTTTTTTCTTTGCAGATAATCCAGCGGAAGGTTTCTTTTCAGTCATTTCTTCTTCTTTTACAGTTCCATGTCCTAATTTTCCTGTAGTTTTTTTAACTGTCAATCCTGGCATCGGTCCTTCTTCTTTTACTGTTCCATGACTTAATTCTCCATTAGTTTTTTTAGATGTTAATCCAGGCATTTTACCTTCACATTCTTTTACTTCTTTTTTAGATTTCAATCCTGGCGTTGTACTTTCTCTGTAAATTGAAAAAGTTTCACCTTTTCTTTTAGCATCATTAATAGCCGTAGTGTTTGTGGATTTAATGTTTTTAACTCCCAAAGTTGATGTTGTTTGTTCGCTAAGAATTCTTGAAGATAAAGAAGCAAGTTGTTTATCTGAAAAATTGACAAGAGTTTTTTCTGAAAACCCTTCGGTCATCAATTGTTTTATAATTTCTGATCTTTTCATTTTATTTATTTTTATATTTCTGTTTTAATTAATTCAAAACCTCTTTGTGTCAGCTTTCTTTCTACCGACTCTATTCTTTCGCCAAATTTAAATGAAATTCTTTCAATTTCACGTTCCATATCATATTTTTCCCAACCTAATGATATAATTCCATCTACAGCATCAATAACACCAAAATAATCAGAATTTTGTATTAATTCTAATTCTAAATCTGTGTTTTTTAGTAATCCAACTAAACTTATATAATCAATATCGGGTGATTTAGAAATAGATGTAGATGCCGCAGGTATTGTAAACCAATCATCCATATCAATTTCAGTCATTTCACTAAAAATGAATTCATATTGTCTTTGATGTTTAAAATCAATTCCAATTTCATTTATATAAATTAATCTCATCTATTATCTATATTTTGATAAAGCGTCACTAATTGCTCGTGATATTTCGTCTATATCCAATTGAGGTCTTTGTTTAGGTTCATTTTTTGATTTACCTCTTAATTTTTCTTCCCAATTAATAATGTCAGATTCAACATCCGATTCATCATCGAATTCTTTCAAATCTATTTCATCATCTTTATATTCGTCTTCGTCATCATATGGATGAATACCATACTCCATTTCTCGACTTGATTGTTCATAATCTTCATCATCGCCAATATCTGAATATTGTCTAAGCATATGATCTGTTGAATCTTCATCATCTATTGGATTATTAATAAATTCGTCTAATTTAGACATAGCATCATCATCTTCAAACTCATTAAATATAGCATCATTTTCTTCAGCCATTTCTTCTTCAGGTGCAGGTTCGGCCTCTGGCTCAGGAACGGTTTCATCACCTGTTGGCGGAATCTCAGAATTTTCACCACCTTCTCTTTTTTCGGGATCAAATTTATCCGCAATTTCTTCAAAATCTTTGTCATCCAATTGATCCAAATCAACGGCAGATATAATCATATTAAGTGTATATTTTATATCGTCACTTTCAAGTTTATCTTTTTGATCTCTTAATTCTTGACCTAATTTTCCTGCAAATTTTTGGATTTCGGCCATATAACTTGAACGTAATTGATTTTTGTCACCCTCCGCAGATGGTTCATTTTCAGTTCCCATTGGAGACATTTCTCCTTCAGGTGCCGGAGACATTTCGTCTCCCATTGGAGGCATTTTTCCTTCAGGTGCTGGAGGCATTTTGTCCATAGATGGCTCGGCAGGCGCCGCTTCCATTGGAGGAATATCCGGAGTTTTAGTTTGTTTTAAAACATATTTAGTCGCTTCTTGTAATATTTCCTGACCTATTAAATAATCAAGACGTTTATATGCTTCTCCATATGATGAAAATTTATTTTTATTTTTCATGAACATGCCACCTATATATTCCAAAGAGTTTTCAGTTAACCCCTTTTTAACATAAAATCCGTCTTTTTCTTTAACAATACCATATACTCCACCGATTTTAGATTCAGTAACATATTCTGGTTTATCAACAGATACAGATGGTTTTGCGGTTCTGCCATAATTAGCAATTTCAAGGATTCTTTTTATTTTTTCATCCCCAGTTAATTTTTCACTTCCAAGTGGTCTTAATTCTTTCATTTGTATTTGAATTTATTATTTTCTTATTTACATATAAATACATTGAATTATCTAAAAATGTGGCTCATTGCTATTTAAAGATTAATTTATTGATTATATTATTAAAAATTATTTTTTATTTATTTAAAGATAAGTTTTTATTAATCAGAGATCTTTTTAAATTGAGTAGTTTTTCTATATATTTGTCTCTTCGTAATAATTTGAACACCAAATTTTCATATGAATATTCTCCTCCTTTATCAAGGCCGCATTTTCTGAACTTTTTTATTTTAATGCTAAGTTCATTAATTTTTTCTAAAATATCGGGTTCATCAGATTTTTTAATTAATTTATCTATTTTTTTTTGAATATCTTCGGCTTTATTGATAATTTTTATATCATCAATGTTTTGTGATTCTTTTTTGGGTTCAACTAACCATTTATTATGAAGCACAGAATATACACCAGAAGAAATGTGTGGTTCTTTTAAATCTTGGACATATATTTCGACATCATAATTTTTTATCCTAATATTATACTTATGATTCCAATAATCTTTTTTTGTATCGAAAAATTCCTTGAATATATTTCTGAGTAATATTTGATTTTTATCTTCAGTGCCAAATTCGTCCATATCTAAAATAATGTGTAAATCCACGTCAGAATAACTTGACCAATTGTAATTTGACAATGAGCCTGTAAGGACAATATCGTGTACGAAAAACTCAACACTCAGAGTATCAAGAAAATTATCACTAATTTTCAATAATTGTTTCCGTATATCATTATGCATAACAAAAGATTCCCCATCACGTTTGAAAATATCAGGTGATAAAGAATCTTTTGTTTTAAAAGATTTTACAATCTTTTCGTCTTCTTGTCTGTCTTCAATTAATTCTTCAAATAAACTCATTTAATTTTTTTGTAATTATAAATTTTTGCAATATTATTATTGAAAAATTTACCTTGAGACTCGGACATTCTTAATTTAGTAAATATTTCCCAAGGAACTTTTTCGTACTCATAAATACCACCAGAAATAAAAGTTACAGTTAATATACTAGCCTCTGTATCATAAGATGCCGATACTAGATTAGATGATTTAATATCTACGTTAATCATCTTTCCTTCAATTTTTTCAGAAATTATGCTCATATTTGTTATATTTTGGACCAATATATGAAAAATTTATTAATAAAAAAAATCTAAAATATAATTCTTGTGAATTATTTTTTATTTCTTTGCTCTTTTATGATATTTGCAACAATTTTTGTAATGTCGGATTCTTTTAATTTAATAACTTTTTCTCTTTTATTTTCATTTATATAATCATCAGTTCCATCATCATATTCATCATCATCATATTCATCATGTTCCCATTCAATGTTATCCTCGCCAATTTTTTCAACAAAATTTTTAACCCTATCATCGATAAATTTCATAGTATCAGGATATTTACGAATATTTTCTAATTTATCGAATAAATCGTGATATTCTTCATCATTTAAATCTCCAAAAAGTTCTTCAGGATCACGGATGATATAAATTCCATTCAGATTACTAATTAATTTTACGTCACTATTGTTTTCAATTTCCCAATCTTCATACCATTCATCCCCAGGATCTATTCCTTCTTGTTTCCAAGGAGCGTCCGGATCTGCGTCTGCGCCATCAGGATAATTGTAATTATCATACTCGTTCATTTCTTCTTGGTCTGGTACATTGTCTGGTTCTTCAATATTTTCAACATCTTCTGCTTGTTGTTCCATTGATCTAACCATAGATTTTGTTAAACTGTTATTTACTTCTTCACCAAAACGTTCCATGATTTCATTTTCATCTCTTAAATCAATGAATTGACCGCCAGTTAAAAATCCAAGGACATTTTTTAAGTTAATTGTTCTCCAAGCACTTTTTGATGCCAATTCTTTATCACCAGTTTCTTTTAACGTTCTGATATAAGCGTTAATGTCGATTACTCGTTTTAGATTATTATTTGATTCAACATTTGCCTGTTTTTCCGTTTTTTCTTTTTCGCTTGGAACATATGAACTTAAATATTTTCTTACACCCATATGTCTAACAGATCCATCTTTTTTGACGAAAGCGACACTAACAGTTTTATTTTTATCAAGAGCATTACGCAAAATTTCTAAATTTTCATTAGTTCTGAAACTTTCATAATCTAATTCATTCATTTCAAATTGTTCGTTAATCATCAATTCAAGAACTCTTTTAATTTGTCCTTCAGATAACTTAATTATTTGTCTTTTATTTACTTTCATGTTAATATTTTAATATATAAATATTAGACAGGCATAAAAAAACCTGGTTAAACCAGGTTCGTTTTATCTAATCTCAATAACCTTTTCTTTCGTCTCGGGGTCTTTTGTTGGTAAGTGAATTTTTAATATACCATTTTTTACTTCCGCAACGATTTTTTTATCGATTATATCATCAGATAAGAAAAATGATTTAGAAAATTTTTCGACAAAATACGTTTCATTATTTTCGTTTTCATTCTCATAATTAATTGTTATCTTTCTATCTTTGATAATAATTTTTAAATCATCCTTTGTTAATCCGGGAACTAACATTGTCACATTATATCCATTATCTGTCTTATCCACGAAAGATTTAGGCTTTGTTAAAACATTATTCACGGGATCAAAAATACTTTCCATTGTACTAAAAAATGGATCATTAAATAGTTTAGTCATATTCTTTTTATTTTAAAGTTTATTTATTATTTATATGGTATAATACAAAATCAATACCAAGATAGAAATCTGTCATTTTGTCAGTTAAAAAATATTTTCGATTAATTTTTACCATTCTTTTGTTTATTTCAAAAAATTGTAGTATCTTTGTACTAAATTATTGAAGTACAATTTGGATATATACCACCAAAAGTGTCGATGTTTATTTAATCACCCATTTTAATTCTTATAAAATGTGCTAAAGTGTATTTTATATGAATTTTTTTAATTATCTTTGTATTGTAAAATTTTAAAAAATAAAATATATGTCAGGAATAGATTTTTTTGAGGATGGACCAGTTACAAGCTCTAAAAAAAATAAAAAAGGATCAGATACACCGATTCTTGATAATTTTTCAAGAGACTTAACACAATTGGCGCGTGATGGGGCTATCGACCCTATAATTGGTAGAGAAAAAGAAGTAAAACGAATAGCACAAATTCTTTCACGTAAGAAAAAAAATAATGCTATTATCGTTGGAGATGCAGGTGTTGGTAAATCTGCATTGGTCGAGAAATTAGCGTTATTAATAAGTAAAGGAGAATGTCCCACTAGTTTAATGGATAAACGTATTGTATCGTTAGACTTAACATCGTTAGTCGCGGGTACAAAATATCGTGGGCAATTTGAGGAACGTATTAAAGCGATATTAAATGAATTACAAGACGTAACCAATGTTGTTGTTTTTATTGACGAACTTCATACAATGGTCGGGGCAGGAAATGCAAGTGGATCAATGGATGCCGCGAATATTTTAAAACCCGCATTATCAAGAGGAGAAATTCAATGTATTGGTGCAACGACGTTAGATGAATATAAAAAACACTTAGAAAAAGACGGTGCATTAACCAGACGATTCCAAAAAATAATTCTGAAAGAACCCACGCAAGAAGAAACAATTCAAATCCTTCATAATTTGAAAGAAATCTATGAAGATTATCATAAGGTATTTTATGAAGACGATGTAATTGAAAATATTGTAAAATTATCTGGCAGGTATATAACCGATAGGTTATTCCCAGATAAGGCGATTGATGTACTTGACGAACTTGGTTCAGAAAAACGAGTGACAACTGAAATACCAGAATCTTTTGAAAAATTGAAAAAAGAAGCTGAAGAATTAAATAATAAAAAAATAAATGTGGTTAAAGAACAAGATTATGAACTTGCTGCAAAACTTAGAGACGAAGAAAAGAAATTGTTAAAAAATCTTGAATCTGAAAAGGTGAAATGGTTGGAAAATATGAAAAATAATAAAATTCATATTACTGTTGATGACGCATATAAAATGATTACAGAAATGACAACTGTTCCTATTAGTAAATTGGATGGCACCGAATCAAAAAAACTCCTACAAATGGAAGAAATACTTTCGGAAAAAGTAATTGGTCAAGATGAGGCAATTTCAATTATTTCAAAGGCCATTAGACGTAATCGTGTAGGCATTAAAGACGGAGGAAGACCCATAGGATCATTTATTTTTTTAGGATCGACTGGGGTTGGTAAAACATACCTGGCTAAATCAATTGCCGAAATTTTATTTGGAGATCCCGAAAAAATCATTCGTGTTGATATGAGCGAATTTATGGAACGTCATAATGTGTCAAAGCTTATTGGATCACCTCCTGGGTATGTTGGATATGATGAAGGAGGTCAATTAACTGAAAAAGTTAAAAATAATCCTTTCTCAGTTATACTTTTTGATGAAATAGAAAAGGCACATAAAGATGTCTTCAATCTTTTACTTCAGATATTAGATGAAGGTCACTTAACAGATTCATTTGGCAGGAAAGTAAACTTTACTAATACGCTTATTATCATGACATCAAATATTGGAGCTAAAAAAGTGTCAGATTTTGGTAATGGAGTGGGATTTGAAACATCAACAAGTATAACACAAAAAGACGAAGTTAAAAAATCAATGATTAGAAAGTCATTGAAACAACAATTCACACCCGAATTTTTGAATAGAATAGATGATGTTATTATGTTCAATTCTTTAAATAAAGATGCCCTGAAACAAATTATCAATATTGAAATTAGTAGACTGGTTAATAGGTTAAAAGATAAAAATTATCTAATTAAATTCGATGATTCAGTTATTGAAGAAATTTTTAATCTTAATCACCAAGAAGAATATGGTGCAAGGCCAATAAAACGAATTATTCAAAATCTTTGTGAAGATTTTTTAAGTGATGAAATTTTAAAAGGAAATATAAAAGAAAATATTAATGTAAAAATAGTTTTTAAGGATAACATATTAAAGTTAAGTAAAAAATAAAAAATAAAAAATTATTTTTAAAAAATAATATATATTTATATACTTGAAAGTTTTCTTTGCCGATTATCTTTCGTTTTCCAGATAAATGGGGTTGAACCCATTAATGACCATAAAACCCCAACAACTCGTTGGGGTTTTTTTATGACGTTAATAATAATCCTAATCCTATAGTAATAAATGCAATAATCTCTATCCACCATGATCTGTTTTTTTTATTAAAGATTAGAAGTAAAATGGTAGATAAGATAAAGACCATTAATGGAAGCCAATTATGTCTTTCAAAACCAATTCCGAGTAAAGCAAATACAATACCAATAAACGCCCCTATAAAATGAATATAAGGTTGTATGTCATTTTTTAATTTAAACATAGTTGCAACCCCAACGGCACACAAACCTGCTCCTGATAAAAAGAAAAACTGTGGAATTTTACCATTTGTTTGAAATAACATTAAAAATCCTAATCCACAACAAAATAAGGTAAATAAACTATACCAAATACCACCTAAATCCCTAAGTCTATACCAAGATTCGGATATTGATTGTATTATACCAAATTTGCACATTATAAATGTCACATAAGATGTAAAAATTAAAACTTGTAAGATAGATATAAACATATAGTTGCTTTATTATAAATATTTTTGGTATTGTCAAAAAAAAATATTATATTTGTTTATAATTTTAAAAACACAAAATGACAAAAAATAAAAGAGAATATTTTAGAAAATTAGTATATACTACGAATTATGGATCGTTCAATGAATTTTATACGGAAAATAAATCTGAAATATATAGAACGATTGTTGACATTTTTAACGAATATAAAAGTACAGATAAAAAAGTATTAACTTTTAGTTTAAGTGCTTTAATAACAAACATTAAATGGATAACAGAATTTAGTTTTACAAAAGATCAGTTTTTTGTAATGAAACGGGATGTTCTTCCTTATTTTGAAGAAATGGAAGATTATGAAATGTGTGCCAAAATAATGCGCCTCGATAAAGAATTACTTGTTTAAACATTCGTTATGTTTTCATCTGTGGAATCAACACTAGAGTCGTCGATTGATATGTCTTGATTCAAATCATTATCTATGATATCCGAGCCACTATGTCTTTTATTAATGTATTTATCAACTGAAGAAATCCCAAATACACCTAAAGTTAAAATCAAAAATGATTCATACACATATTGGTGTATTATTAATTCTCTGCCCGCAAATCCAGAAATCAAATCCGCTAACGCAAATAAAAACATAATACAAAATGATATAAACCCAATAACGGTCTTTTCATTTATATCATTTCTATCTTTAAAAAAATTAATAAAATTCGTCATAAAATCATTTACTAATAAATATTCTATTTTAATTAATATTAAATAAAACAAAAATGAAAATTCAAATAATTATTACATAGCTATTTGAATTTTTTTTTATGACAACATTTGAAATAAAAGTAATATTAGATAAATTATATAAAGTCAATGATCTTTTAAGAAAAGAGTTTTCAGGTTTATATGTGGCTTCTCTTGGTAAAAACTACGTTAATTATGTTTGGGTTCGAGATTGTTATTATCAATCAAAGCCAATGTTAAATAAAACACCTGAAGCCTATATACAAACATATCATAGTTTACTTGATTATTATAAAGGATTAAATTATAAGTATAATAATAAAGTTGACCATTTAATAAAAAATCCATTTCCATTAGATAACATCAGATTTATTCATCCGAGATTTTATCCAAATTTAAAAGAAATCACGGGCGATTGGGGAAATTTACAAATCGACGCATTAGGTTATTTCTTTTTAGGTATAGCCGAAGGTTTACAAAATGGATTAGACATTATCAGAGATGAATCTGATAATGAAATTATTAATAAGCTTATAAATGTACTGGTAAGTATAAAATATTGGAATGTACATGATAACGGAATTTGGGAGGAAAATGAAGAAATACACGCGTCGTCATTAGGCGCCGTATTAGGAGGTTTAATTGCCCTAGAAGACACTGGATTTAATATGCCGCTAAAAATTTATCGAAACGGAAAAAAAAGATTAAACGATTTACTACCAAGTGAATCATTAAGTAAAAAAATCGATTTGTCCCTTTTAACGTTAATATACCCATTTAATGTACTCGACGATTATAACACTAAGATAATAATTGAAAATGTTCATAAATATTTGGAGAGAGAAAGAGGATTAATAAGATATATTGGTGATAAATATTATAACACAAATATCGATAACCCAATTGGAAACGAAGCGGAATGGACGTTCGGGTTCGCCTATTTATTTTTTTATTATGTTGATAAAAATTTTGATAAGGCAGAACAATATCTATTGAAATTAATTTCGCTAATCGATGATAATGGGTATATACCTGAATTATTTTATTCTAAAACAAATACACCAAATGACAATAACCCCTTGGGATGGTCAGTATCAATAACAATTTTGGCTATTGAAAAATATTTGGAAATAATTAATAATAAATAATTATTAAACCATAATATTGACAATCAACTAATTATAAAAAAACTTTATTTTTTTTTAAAAAAAAGTTGACTTTTTCTTTGTTATATCAATATTTATTTATATATTTGCATATAATTTTAAAACAACAAACAAAAATGAAACGATATACGTACATAACACTTCTTGGTACAACCGACAAAAAATGGGCGGATGAGGGAAAAGTATACATATCTGGGAAAATTTTAGTTTGAGCACATTAAAAATCTACTATATAATCACAACTAAAAGGATCTCGGATGTAAATTCGGGATTTTTTTATTTTTATATTGTTCTTAAAAATATTGAAAATGTATGAGTGGCAGAATGGTCATGCAGCGGTCTCCAAAACCGTGAGTTTACTCAACGTGGGTTCGAATCCTACCTCATGCGCAAGGTGAAAAAATAATCACCGTAAAAAAATGTTACAAAATGTTTGGCAATTTAAAAAATTGTTCGTACCTTTGTAACCGAAATAAAAATAAGGTCTTTGACATGTTGAAGTTTTAAATAAAAAATATAATTCTTTAATTAAGAATTATCATAAAGATGTCGCTGTTGACAAAATTGGAATAAGTCCCCACCCTTTCACGGTGGTCATTGTGGGTTCGAGCCCCATCGGCGATACATATGGAGTAGAGGTGTTATTGGAAACATCCTTGACTGTCACTCAAGGGATTGCGGGTTCGATACCCGTGTACTCCGCAATGGATGAATAAAAAATGGGTTGTGTAGTGTAACCTGCTTAGCACGGAACACCTGCAATGTTCAAGAGGAGTTGAAATCTCACACGATCCACAAATAATGTTCTTATAGGTTCAATGGTAGACTAGATGACTCTTAATCAGTGGGTATGAGTTCGAATCTCATTGGGAACACAAGAAAATGATTCCGTGGCCGAGATAGGAACGAGGCACTAGACTTTTAATCTAGGATACGAAAGTTGTACAAGGGTTCGAGTCCCTTCGGAATCACAAAATAAACGGGCTTGTAGTTCAATTGAACAGAATTTTTGACTACGGATCAAAAGGTTGGGGGTTTGAATCCCTCCAGGCTCACAAAATTGAGGGTGACGCATAAGTGGTGGTGCACTAGCTTGCCAGGCTGGAATAGAGTCGGTTCGATTCCGATTACCCTCTCAAATTTTTATCGAAAACCGATTTTTTACTCATAATATGATATTTATATATAAAATACATATTATGAAGTGGAATATGGAAGAAACTAAAAAGGCCATTGAATTACATAAATTAGGAAAAAGATTTGAAGAAATTGCACTAATACTGAATAGAACAACAAGAAGTATTGATCTTAAATTGAAAAGGAATGGGTTATATGCAAATAAAAAAAATACAGATGAAACAATAATTTGTAAAAATTGTGGAAAGTATTTTATTTCAAAAATAAAAGATAAACGAAAATTTTGTTCATCATCTTGTTCTGCAGAATTTAACAATAAAAATCGTATGAGAGTTAAAAAATTAAAATTTTGTCTAAATTGTAATAAACAATTAAATAGCCATCAATATAAATTTTGTTCAAATATTTGTTCAGGAAAATTTCAGACAAAATTAATATTTGAAAAAATTGAAAATGGTGACGAAACTTTACATTTTAATGCATACAAAAGATACTTAATAGAGAAAAACGGAGAAAAATGTATGAAATGTGGATGGAATGAAAAACATCCAATTACAGGAAATGTACCAATTCAATTAGAACATATTGATGGAAATTCTGATAATAATAAACTTGATAATTTATTATTACTTTGTCCTAATTGTCATTCGTTAACTCTAACGTTTGGTGCATTAAATAAAGGAAATGGTAGAGAACAAAGAAGAATAAAACGTAATGAAAAAAAATAGGTCTTGGGGAGTCCCTAAAAGGTATAAATAACCTGTCCCCATCCAACGCATCCTTCATATAGTTGGTTATTATTCTGGCTTTGTAACCCAGTCACATTGGTTCGAATCCAATAGGGTGCTCAAATTATTTTTTATTTTCGATGCAGATGTAGCACAAAGGTTAGTGTAGGAGATTTCCAATCTTCTGATGTGAGTTCGATTCTCATCATCTGCTCTTTATAATACCCGCGTAGTCCAATTGGAAGAGGCGTATGATTTAGAATCATAATGTTGACAGTTCGAATCTGTCCGTGGGTACAAAAATTTAAAACTATTATGAAAAAAACAAAATTAATTATTATTTTTTTATCAATTATTCTTAGTACATTATTATATAGTCAGACCGTAGGAATAGCGTCATATTACGCAAATAATTTACATGGAAGAAAAACTGCTAGTGGATCTAAATACAATAAAAACGAATTGACATGTGCCCATAAGACACTTAAATTTGGTACAAGATTGGTTGTTAAACATTTAAAAACAAATAAAGAAGTTGTTGTGATCGTTAATGATAGAGGCCCATTTGTAAGAGGAAGAATCATTGACCTGTCGGCACAAGCAGCAAAAGAAATAGGCATTTATGGAAAAGGATTGGCTAAAGTCGAAATAAAAAAATACATTGAAGATGTAAATTTTGAATATGATAAAATGACGCCTCTTTATCCGAATAAAATTATATTTCCAAAAATATCACCTTACGAAGATCCTTTAGAACTAAAGTTTAAAAATTACTCTAAATCTATACTAATAATATAGTTATAGAGGATAAAATAAACCAACAAATATTAATATGAAAAAAAACAAACAGAAATTGTAATAATTGCGGTAAATCTGTTGCCACATCAAATACCAGTGAAATTATTTTTTGTTCCAAAGAATGTATGGATGCATATTCAAGATTAAATAATAACGAATTTCATAATGAAAGTAAAATTGTTGATAAAGAAAAAAAAATCTGTGAAATATGTGAAAATGAATTTAATTTAAATATATTACGTGAAGTTAACATTAATGGTAAAAACAAACATATTTGTGGAAGTTGTTATAAAGGATTAATTCATTTTTCTAATAATATAAAATATTTAGAAAACGCTATAAAATTTTTAAAATAATATGAAAACAAATGAAAGGGCATCTATCTTCTAGTACAAATAATAGAAGATATGAAAGCAAAAAAAATTATGGATGAAACTACGAATCGTTATGAATATAATAGAGTTCGTAAACGTTATTTAGAAGGAAGAGAAATTGATTGCAGTTATTGTAAATATCATAAAGGCGATAATTGTGATCATAAGTGGTACGGAAAAAATTCGTCCGGCGATTCTCTTAGATATCCAAATTGGAAATTAGTGTCCAAAAATAAAAAACAATGGATAAAAAAACCAATGAAAATTAAAGAAGTGATAACCACATATCGTAATTATATTGAAATCACTTTTTAAAGGAACGGGTCTATTGAGCAACTGGTTGGCTCGCTTGACTGTAAATCAAGTCTTAATCGCTTGGGGGTTCGAATCCCTCTAGGCCCACTTACAGGTTATAAAATAAATATTTCGGGATAGCCGCGATGATGGTGGTATCGTGACAGACTGTAAATCTGTTCCCACAGGGTAAACATTGGAGGTTCGAATCCTTTCTATCCCACTTACGGCTCATAATTTGACAAATATGAGCTATAAATTGAAACAAAATGAGCTTAAAAATATTTTTATAAAAAAAAGATAATGAAAGGAGATAAAGAATTAAACAGACTTTTCAAATCATTAACGCCTGAAGTGTTAGAAGAAATGAAACAAGAACGAATTGAAGAAAAAAACAAATTGACATCAGAATGGCAATTAGGTTATTATGTCGGTAACTATATTGTTTATCGTTATCTTCCATCAATAAGCGTCGAGAATGACACAAGAAATGTAATATCAATGTCATCGGAAGATGAAACTGAATATAAAAAAACCGATGAAGATTGGTTTAATAAAAGATCATTAGGTAAAGAAGCAAATGAAGAATGGGTAATTTTTCAAGAATGTAGAAAAAAATTATTGAAAAAATACCTTCCTAATCCATTACAATGTCATTTAGGATTATTAAATATAACTAATATGGAAGAATTTAAAGATGGAATTATGACTTCATTATGGGATTCAGATGTTTGTAATTATAATATAGACCCAGATAACATTAAAATTTACGACGATGATGATATGTATTTTACTATAATCGAATTAGGGTTAGATAAAGACGATGGCATAAAAAAATAGGTATATTTATTTAATATGAAAATATTAATAACCGAACAACAATTAAAAACTTTATCTGAAGTTAGATATTTAAGGCCTCCAAATTATATGACTAAAAATTATGGAGACGAAAAACCAATAAGTGATACTGAAACAATTAGGGTATTTCACGGATTTGCCTATTTTAAAGATTTAGAAACTATTTTGAAAAACGGATTATCCGGGAAAGAGAACGCCAGTAGAATATATAGTTTTGAATATGGTAATAACCCTTATGGATTATTTGTTTCAATAGACTTCAATTTAGTTGCCAAAAATTTTGCGCATGGCGGCGTTATTATTGAATTTTCAACAAAAGTATCTGATTTAGAAGCCCCCGTTTGGGTTGGTGGCCGAAGTTATTTTGTTCAAGGAGAATACACTAAATCGTTTAAAGACTTAGATGAAAGAGAACAACAAAGGATACTTAACAGACAAAGAGCGGGCGAAAATCCATATGAGGCAATATCCAAATCGGATAGACCTGAATTAGCCGAAACGTTATTTGAAAATTATGAAAGACAAGCGTTATATATTGGGGATTTAAATCCGAATATGATAAAATATATATGGTATAATGAAAGGATGCATAAAAATAGAATGACTGACGGGAAATGGAAAAGATATAAAAGAAAAGATTTTGTAAATAAATTTAATATTAAAACTGAAAGAGGTAGATATGATTACTTTTTACCTAATGAAGATTTTTCTATTGAAAAATTATTAAATAATTTGAACTATGATAAACATCACAATGAATATACCGAAGATCAATTTCTGTTCTATGCTTTAATAAACGATGAAGGGTATCGTTTAAAACAAGATTTACATATGTATCCTAAGCAAATAAAACAAATTATGGATCTAAGAAAAGAAAATTATTTTCAAAAATTCATCGAAAATCATAATAAAGAAAAATAAATTTGATTATATGAAAAATACATTTTATGGATATTAGGTTTAAATAACTTAATATTATGAAACCATTTAAAAAATCAAAAATTGCAAGAACAACGACTTGTAGAAAAGAGTACAACATTATAACTAATCTTGATTATTTAGATCCTTATTGGGATGAAGGTATTTCTTTATATCCTATGTTAAGAAAAGGTTTTAAAAATTCAAAAAAACGTCTAATGAGCTACCAAGTAAGAATGTTTCGAACTTGGAAACACAATAGAAAAACACAATGGAAATGACGGATAAATCGTGCATTAATTATCAAATTAGGGGTTAATGCATTATAATGAACAAAAGATTATGTATTATATTATACAGGAAAAATTATTTAAGGAAGAAAATTACGATAATTTGATAAGGACTATTGAAAAATTTGATCTATCATATGAAATTGTAACATTACTTCCTTTTGTTGAAGATTTTGATTTTAAGACTGATAGAAAAGATGTATTTCCTTTCGGAGCAGTAAAAATGTCAAGAATTTCAAAAAAATACGGATGGTATCCCGGATCAACATTATGTGAAAATCATGATTATGAGGTATATAGTAGACATTATAAGGATAATCTTTTAAACTATGATTCAGAAATTATAAATTTTGGAGATGAAAATTTTTTTCATAAGGAAATATTTTTCGCTAGACCGACACTAGATACTAAAGTTTTTACAGGACGTGTTTTTGACATGGAACAATGGGAAAATTTTAGATATGAACAATTGACTAATGGACATTCAACAATTTTAGACAAAAATACTAAGATTCAAATTTCTTCAGTAAAAAAAATACAAAAAGAAATAAGATTCTGGATAGTAAAAGGTCAAATTGTTACCGCTAGTCAATATATGTTAGGTAATAGATATTGTTTAGATGATATAGTTGATGAACCCGCTTATGATTTTGTAAATAAAATGATAAATTTATTCGAAATTAATGAAACGTTTGTAATGGATGTCTGTTTAGTAGATGGAAATTATAAAATTGTTGAATGTGGATGTACAAATAGTGCTGGTTTTTACAAAGCAGATATGCAAAAGCTAATAATGAGCTTGGAAACTTCATTTTCTTAAAAAAAAAGTGTAAAATGTTTTGTATTTTAAAAAAATTGTCGTATCTTTGTAACATCTAAATTTTTTATATTGAAAATAGAAGACGAAACAGTTCAGGTCCAGTCGGCTATTGTGATATGTAAGGAAAGTGAGGCTGGGATTCCTTCGCATTTAAAGTATTACTGAAAAATGTAATCGTCACAATTATATCTTCTTTTTAAAAAAAAAACAAAAATATTTTGTATTTTAAAAAAAATATTGTATATTTGTAATATGAAACCAACTGTTGATAACAATGAAGAAACGGAAGAATTATTAAACATGGCTTCGGGATATATAAATTATTAAAAAAAAAGTTCTTAAAAATTTGGTAGTTACAAAAATTTATAGTATCTTTGTAAATGAAAAAGATATATCGCGGTGTGGAGAAGTAGGTATCTCATCTGTCTCATAAGCAAGAAGTCCCGAATAGGGTTTACACAGGTTCGAATCCTGTCACCGCAACAAAATTTAAAACAACAACGTTCTTTAAAATATTGAAAAAAAAAGTAAGTAGTGATTGATAAGGGTTACTTCGCGTTTTTAGCTCATTTGGTAGAGCAAAAAATTGGGTTTTTTAGGTAGTGGGTTCAACTCCCACAAAATGCAACAAATACACTCTGTCAGACTTTCTCTTACTTAATTTACAAGGAATAAAAAAAAAATAAAAAAAAAGTTGTAAAAAATTTGGTAGTTACAAAAATTTATCGTACTTTTGTAAAGTCAAATAAAAAACAACAACGTTCTTTAAAATATTGGAAGATTTTATGAATGAGTACTTCGATTCTTCGGAATCTCGGAAAATTCAAGACGGCCGCCTATGGTCGTTAAATAAACTACGAAAGTAGGATAAAGTGGACAGGGTTGGTTATCTTGTCTGCGGTTTGATAATCGAAAGGTTATTGAGCTCGAGTAGGCAAGTGGAATATCATTTGACCTGAAGTAGTGAGGGTAACTCCGTAGCGAAATGGTTGGATGACATGGCTAAGTAGATAGTCAGGTTGAGTTCGGAAGAACAATAAGAATAATCCATAGAATTGTTGTAAAAAGTGTGGACTTAATCCCTTCACATCATTGCGGAATTCAATATTAAAGTAGGCTTAAAACCGAAAGGTATGGTATTGTACAGGTGGTGCTGTTATTACCCTTATATGTAACTTACCAAGGTTACATATCTGAAGTAGACTTGAAATATGGTGATAGGGATATCACATCGGGTAGTTTGGTATTTCGTTGTTCAAAAGATAATGAAGCCAGTGGTGAACCACTACCTGAACACATCTACACACCAAAACTTAAATTTACAATGTTTAATGTAAAAATTAAAAATAATAAATATAAGCGAAAGTGTTCACCAGTTACGGACGAAAGGTGCGTACTTAGTAATGGGATGTCCATTGCCACTTGTAATAGCCAAAATCAAGTGATTCAATTGAAAAATTTCTAACACCGCAAGTGTGAGTCAGCTCGGCAGGGTTGAAGAGACGGATTAGATTGAGAGTAGTTAGTAACTTTAAGAGTGGTTTACTTAAATAACCCGCATTGACTTGATACCATTCAAAAGATGGTGGATAATAAGGGAAACAATAATCCTTATAAAGACAGGTCACTAAAGGAGTAATCTCATCCAATAATTGGTCTTATAGTGTACGGGCACACTTTCCCTACGTGGATATTAACATCAAACAGGGAAGGAAGATATAAAGGTTCAAGTCCTTTATAGACCTCAAAAAATCCTTATTAATGTTGATAAGGCTCAAGGCTAAACGGGAGTGTGAAAAGAGATATAGTGGTTTTACAGAATCAAGCAATAGCCAACTGTAATAGTTGTTAAAAATATTAAAAAAAAAATCAGTAGTAAGTGATTGAGTTACATCGTAAATATTGGTTCGAATCCAATACCATCCGCCTAAATGGATAGTTAGTCAAATGGTTAGACGCAATTCTTGAAAAATTGTTACAAACAATACACTCACCACGTTTTCTCTGATTTAAATTATATGGGGGATTAGCAAAAAAAAGAAAACGCTAAGTTAGACTTTCTCTGGCAACAGTAGTAATTGATTTAGTTACATCGAAGGTAAAGCAATAATTATGTGAAAATTATGTCGAAAGACGTTGGAGGTTCAAATCCTTCATCCCCCACTAAGTCGTTTTTGTACTTTACTTATATTTATATTTTGTATATATTATAAGAAAAAGTACAAAATATGGCAAGAAAAGAAAAAAAGTATCATTTTATCTATAAGTAGAATTTTAATAAAAAAAAGTTGTTAAAAAATTTGGTGGTTACAAAAATTTATAGTATCTTTGTAAAGTCAAATTTAAACAAAAGAGTTCTTATACAAATTAGATATAAAGAGTAGTAACGGTAAGTGTTTCATCGTAGATCATTTGGTAGATCATCCGCCTTAAAAGCAGAAAGTAACTGGTTCGATTCCAGTCGTTAACAAAATACACTTCCAAATTTCTCTCTTTTAAAATGTTATGATTGGTAAAGCCTCTACAACAGAAATGTTGCACGTAACCAATCGATATAAAGTGGTAATGATATCGGTTACTTCGATAATTTTTAAAGCAAAAGAAAACAATTCAAAATCAGCCGTATCAAAATTTCCCTTTTTCAAACGAAAGTTTTAAAAGACCTGTTCATTAACTATAATAAGCAGGTTTTTTTATTACCTAATAAATAAAATTAGTGTTTAATTAAAAAAAAAGTAAAATTATGTCAAAGTACAACACAAAGGTTAAAACTTCAAATGAAGTGGTTAACAAACAAGGTGGAACAGGTATCAAATTCAAACCAGAAATGGAATTGATTGGCCTATTAGCCACAGGATTAGATGGACGTTTTTACGAAAAAGAAAATGAACGTGAATCACGTTTAATTCAATTGATTAAAGAAGTCGGAAAGAAAGACCCTGAATTAGTTGCAAAAGCATTAGTTTATGCACGTACTAATATGGGACAACGTTCAGTAACACATGTTGGAGCTGTAGCTGCATTGAATGTATTAGCTGGAAGTCCATTGGCCACTCGTTTCTTCACTAAACGTAGCAGAGACGAAAACAAAGGTGGTATTGTTTTCCGTTTGGATGACATGTTAGAAATTATTTCTTACTACTTCTTACGTAATCCAGGTAAACCATTACCAAACTCAATTAAAAGAGGTTTCAAAAGAGCATTAGAAACTGCAGATACTTACGAATTGGCTAAATACCAAGGTAAAGGTAAATCAGTTTCATTGATTGATTTGGTGAACTTAGTTCACCCAAAACCAAGTGAAAAAATGCAAGAAACTTTCAAACAATTGATGAAAGGTGAATTGAAACAATTCAACACCGCTGAAGATAAAAACTCAAAATCAGGACAAATTGTTGCTGAAAAAGTCAAATCAGGTGTTATTACTAAAGCTGAAGCTGAAGTTGAATTAAAAGAAGCTAAGGCAGAAAACTGGAAACAATTGATTGTTGAAGGTACTATTGGTTATTTGGCTTTGTTAAGAAACTTACGTAACATTGTTGAACAAACAAATGATGAAGTTTTCAAGAAAGCTATGGATATGTTAACTGACGAAAAACGAGTACGTAAAAGTCTTGTTTTCCCACACCAAATTGATATAGCATTTGAAGTGTTATTATCTGAAGGTAATTTCACATACTCAACACGTAAAAATGCGGTTTTGACCGCAGTTAACAAGGCATACGAATTGTCAATTCCAAATTTAACTGAATTATTCACATATGGTAGAACTGCGATAGTTATTGACTCTTCAGGATCTATGACAAGTTCAGTAAATTTAAATGGAAAACGTATCAATTCAAGAGCGATTGAAAAAGCATCATTAATTGGAGCAACATTGGCTAAAGGTATTGGTGCAGATCTATATCACTTCTCTAATAGATGTGAACAATTATCATATAATCCTTTAGATACTGTTAATACAATCAAACAAGTGGTTTTAAATCGTATGTACGGTGGTGGTACTGAATTTAACACAATATTCAGCACATTAAAAGGTAAATATGATCGTGTATTCGTTATCTCTGATATGCAAGGTGGCGATTCACTATTGAGAGGTTCTTCATACCAATCATATGTTAAAACAAATGGACAACCATTTATTTACTCAATTGACTTGTGTGGATATGGTACAACAATGTTCAAACAAAATGAAAAATTGATTAATCTTTTCGGTTACTCAAGTGATATTTTTGAAATGGTTAAGAAATCTGAAATTAACCCAGAACAAATTTTAAAAGAGATTCGTGCTATTCAAATCTAAGATGTGGGGGAAACCCCACATTTTTAAAATACACAAATAGTGAGGTAAGACTGGTAGGCTATTAACAATATGTTGAAAAATGTATTAGGACAATGACAAAATAACTAAACGAGTAGTCATTGGAAGGGATTTATTTGAAGCATCAAGTTTAGTGTAGAATAAATCGTGTAATTAATTGTGTATTTTTTTTTAAAAATTTGGTGGATTAGTAGAGTTGGGTACAATGTTGGCTTGTCACGCCAAAGGTCACGGGTTCGAGTCCCGTATTCACCGCAAAAACTAATGTACTTAAACTAACACATGTTATTAATTGGTCGTGGTTTTGGGTATTATCCCCAATGATTTTCGTAATTTTATTTATAATAATAATATTTACTGTTTTTTTAATATGGGATTCAAATAAATGAGAATAAGAGAAATGAATTTTTTAATACGTTTTTTTACGGGTAAATCCGTAATAGGCGTTACATTAGCTCCTTTTGGAATATACTTGAAGAAGGACTATCTTAAAGACCCCAGGATTATTAGGCATGAGTTAACACATTGGAAACAACAAATGGAAATGTTGATAATTCCGTTTTATTTATGGTATTTAATAGAATGGTGTATTAGGTTATTTATGAAGGGTAATGCATACCGAAATATTTCTTTTGAAAGAGAGGCTTATAACAACGATAAAAAAATATATTATTTAGATAAACGTAAACCTTTTGCGTGGACTAAGTATTTATTTAAAAAATGATATATTTATATATTAACAATGAAAAATTTTAGAAACATATCGAGACAATCTTTAATACCTAACTTATGTTTGGTTATAGGAACTCGTGTGTCAAATTTGGAATAAAGTATACTTGAAAATAAGTAATAAAAAACCTGAATTTTGACTAAAAACAAAGTTCAGGTTTTTTTGTTCTTTGAAATAATGGCCTAGTGATGAAATTGGTAGTACATGACAGACTTTGAAGTACCGCAAAATTTTATTTGTGTCGTGTTGGTTCAAATTTTATATTTTCTAATATTCATATTAAAATATGTTTATTATGAAATGTAAATATTCTGACGACAAAATAAAGGAGTCAGTTAAAGATAGTTTTTCGATAGCTGAAGTATGTAGACTATTAGGATTAAGACCTGTTGGTGGAAATTATAGAACTTTAAAAAATAAATTTAAAGAATTAGAAATTGACACTTCTCATTTTACAGGAAAGGGTTGGAATGTTGGTTTAAAATTTAAACCTTTTAAACCAATATTATTAGATGATATTTTATCTGGTAAAATTCAATATAGAAACTCTGATAGATTGAAAAAAAGACTATTGGATGAAAGTATAAAGGAAAGAAAATGTGAATGTTGTTCTAATGATATGTGGTTAAATAAACCAATAAAATTAGAATTACATCATAAAGATGGAAATAACACTAATAATAAATTAGAAAATCTTGAAATTCTTTGTCCAAATTGTCATTCACTTACAGACACATTTAGAAAAGGTAAGAGTGCTCTTTCTGAAAAGAGAGAAGTAGAATATCGTAAATTCAAGGAAACCTTACATAGTAATGTTGATGGCAATCTTGAGCCAAGCTTTCAATTGAAAGAAGGTGCAGAGACTATACACGATATACCTAAGTCTAAAAAAAATAAACGATATTGTGATAATTGTGGTAATGAACTTACTCACAATCAAAAAAGATATTGTTCGAATGAATGTTATTTTCAAACCATTAAAGGAAAACGACCAAATGTATTTGAATTATTAGATAAATTTAACGAATTAAAAAATTTCTCAAGTGTTGGAAGATTTTATGAAGTTTCTGATAATTCAGTAAGAAAATGGTGTGTATTTTATGGTATTTTAGATATGGTAAAGAAATAGTCCAGACTACAAACATATTAATATGGTAATGAAAATTATAGTAGTAAGAAAATCTGTTGCTCCGAAAGGGGCGTGTGGGTTCGACTCCCATCTAGGCTACACTTGAATGGTCTTGTGGCGAAATAGGCAGTACGCGATACTCTCAAAAAGTATTGGGATTAAATCCCGTGTCGGTTCGATGCCGACCAAGACTACAAATGGTTCTGTAATTCAATTGGAAAGAATAACTGATTCCTATTCAGTTTGTTAAGAGTTCGAATCTCTTCAGAATCACTTTATTCGAACTATTTTTTAATTAAATATTTACATTTAATTAAAGATCGATATAGATATAACGGAAAAGAATAATGGGGGTGTATCACAACAGTCTTCTAAATTGTATAGTGTAATTGGACGATGTGGGTTCGATTCCCACCACTCCTTCTAATTCATGGGTATGTGCTCGAGTGGCCAAAGGGAACGGTCTGCAAAACCGTAAAGTCATCGGTTCGAATCCGATCATACCCTCAAAAAATTTAAAAAAAGTTGTAAAAAATTTGGTAGTTACAAAAATTTATAGTATCTTTGTATTATCAAAATAAAAAATTAAAATTATGGGACTTTTAAACAAAATGACGGGAAGTAATTTAGTGGATGAAAAAGTATATTCACCTGTGAATGATATTGACATCCGGAAACATTTGAATGAGTCGGAAATTTGGAAAAACGCCTTTAAAAAGGAAGAGATAACCATAGAAGTGTTGAACAAGTATCCGAATATGTATGAATACTCGGTTAAGTTTGACGGTTTAACCCCCGTACAACTAACAGGTGTAAAACCATACAAAAGGTAATAAATGGATAATCGGTGTAAGAATGTGGGTTTTATTCCCACCTTCAACGCCAAATTAAAAAAAAAAATTAAAAAAAAAAGTTGTAAAAACTTTGTAGTTTCAAAAATTATTTGTATATTTGTATATATTTATAAAAACAGAATAGAAAGATGAAAAATAACATGAACATATCGCAATCATTTAGTATGAACCCGTCACATTTTAACGGAATTAGTATTAATGTGCAATCACCAAGGGTGAATCGTTCGGAAATTTTTTATATTATAAAGTAATATTCTTACTTGTATAAAAGGAAATCCGGACACACAAAATGTTCGGATTTTTTTTGTTCTTTGAAATTGATGGTAATATAAAACAAAAATGGAAGTATAAACCCCAGTTGGACTAAGGGGGACGGTCTTGAAAATCGTAGGTCGCTCAACACGGCGTGTCAGTTCGAGTCTGACTACTTCCGCTTTATTTAAATTGTTCTATGGTGTAATGGTAACACAACAGACTTTGATTCTGTATTTTATGGTTCGAATCCATATAGGACAACAAAATTTAACGGGATGTGATCCATTGGAGAGGTTACCTCACTTGGAATGAGGGTTATTGTGAGTTCGAGTCTCACTATTCCGACAAATATTGGGTAATGGGAAAGTTGGTAATCCGCTACATTTGGGATGTAGAAACCGCCAGTTCGAGCCTGGCTTACCCAACAAAGAATAGAAATGAACGGTAGAACGTAGTTGGCACTTACGCCTCGGACTTAAGCCGTGTGCATTTGACGATGTACATGTGGAGCGAAGGTCAAGCAATGTATCTGATTGGATATTCCAATAAAAACGAGGAAATTTTTTATTCTTTATTTATGGGTTCTTGGTATAGCTGGTGCGTACGATGGTCTGAAAAACCATAGGAAGTGGTTCGTTTCCACTAGAACCCACAAAAACAAAGGCGATGTAGCTCAGAGGCAGAGCGAAATCCTGTTAAGATTGGGGTCGAGATTTCGAAATTCTCCGTCGCCGCAAAAAAAAAAACATTTTAATCTTTGAACTCTAACTTTATTTCTATATATTTATTAACATATAAAGTAAATATAATGGAAAGTGATAGTAAAAAAGTTCGAATTATTGAATTAAGAAAAAAAGGTTATAATATTAATGAAATTGTAAATGAATTGGGATGTGCAAAAAGTACTGTTTCATATCATATAAATAAAATTGGACTTGGAGGTGTTAGGTATAAATTTTTAAATGATATTAATGATGACACAATAAAAAGAATAGTCGGACTAAGAAAAGAAAATAAAACATATAAAGAAATTTTAAAATTAATAGATATTTCCGAAGATAAATTAATTAAAATATGTCGAATTTATAAAGTGAACTATTCACCTTCAAAGTTTAAAAATAAAGATGTCAATGTTGAAGAAATAATTTCATATTATTTATCCGTAAATTCTTTACGAAAAACAGCAGTTCACTTTAATTTATCACGAGAAACTATAAGAAAATATATTTCAGATGATATTATAGAAACAAATAAAAAAAACAAAATTAAAGTATCTAAAACAGACGCAGTAATACAATGGAGAAAACGAGTTAAATTAAAACTTACTGATTACAAAGGCGGTAAATGTGAAATTTGCGGATATAATAAATGTATATCAGCTTTACATTTTCACCATAAAGATTCAAATGAAAAAGATTTTACTATTAGTGGTAAATCGTATTCATTTGAAAAATTAAAAAAAGAAGTTGATAAATGTGTTTTAGTTTGTTCAAATTGTCATTCTGAAATACACGATGGTTTAGTAAACATTCAAAAGATTAATGGGAATATAGTGTAATTGGATCAACACCCCACTCTTACAAAGTGGAAACGAGAAGTATAATCCTGGTTCGAGTCCAGGTATTCCTACAATTTAAAATAATTATATTGTGACGTGGATGAATGGTTGAGTCGCCAGTCTGATACACTGGGCCGAAAGGTAATGTGGGTTCGAATCCCTCCATCACCGCGTGATTAGACTGTTATAATTTCATAGACATTTCTGACAATGGATCATAGAAATTAAAAAATGGGATGGTTGATCAATAGGAGATCTTTTGACACGAGTTCGAGTCTCGTCCATCCCGCGACCCCATGATAAGACCCAATACGTAGTGGGCATACAATGTGTTACGTCTCGGTTAGATTGGTTTTAACATTGTTGGCATTCGGGAAAGACCGATAAATTATAGCTCCTTCGCTTAGTTGGTATTAAAGCATCTGGCTTACATCCAGGGGATCATCTGTTCGAATCAGATAGGAGCTACCAAATATATTGTGACGTGGATGAATGGTTGAGTCGCCAGTCTGATACACTGGGCCGAAAGGTAATGTGGGTTCGAGCCCCACCGTCACAACTTTAACGGCGGATCGTCTAATCGGTAAGGACGCAAATCTTATAAATTCGTAATCCCAGTTCAAGCCTGGGCCCGCCGACTTAATTTTGGAAGTTTGCCAGAGAGGTTTAATGGAGCAGTTTGCTAAACTGTGGTCGAGAAATTGGCCCGCTGGTTCGATCCCAGCAACTTCCGCAAATGTTGAAAGACATTTTATATGGAGTAATTGGTGTTAGTGGTTAGCATCCCAGGTTGTGGTTCTGGCGGGATCGGTTCGAATCCGATATTATTCCCAAATAAAATTCCAAGTGTTCATGGGAACTTTCTTCTCTCATAAGGAAGAAAAGATCGGATCGTCACCGATACTTGGAACTTTATTTACTATATCAAAAAAAATGTGTATCTTTTATTATTAAAACAAGATATATGAAAATATTATTTTTAGATCACGACGGAGTAATTTGTCTTAAAGATAATTTTGGAACAAGATTTAAAAAGGGGTTCCATTTAGATAATTCAATATTGAATAGATTCGACGATTTTGATAAAGAATCAATAAAAGTATTGAATGATATCATTAAACAAACAGATTGTGAGATTGTAGTATCTTCCGATTGGAGACATTTAGTGTCCATTGAAGAAATGGGTATGTATTATGAATATCACGGTGTTTTGAAAAAACCGTTTGATTTCACGCCATCAATAAATGATATTGAAATCCCCATCAATTTTGAATGGGAAAGGTTTTATGATTTAGAACAATCAAGAGGGATGGAAATAAAAGAATGGTTAAAAAAACACCCAGAAGTTACTCAATGGGTAGCCGTGGACGATATGAATTTAGGCCTTTATGATGAAACATATGGAAGCAATGAAATATGGGGTTTAAGTAATTTTGTTCTTACAGGATTTGATAACGAAGGTATAAAAGAAATGGGCATAAAAGAAAAAATAATTAAATTTTTAGAATAATGAAAATGGATTTCAGGACTTTAACTAAAAAACCAATTCCGGATGTCATCAAATACATTAAGGATTACTTATTGGTCAACAAAGATATCGAAATATTAATTGGTTGTGATTCACAGAGCTTTGGTACACATGCAACAGTTTATGGGGTGGTAATTGTACTTTATACACCTGGTCATGGAGGACATGTATTATGTACAAGTGAAAATGTGTCATATGAAAAAAACCGGCACGTTAGATTGATATCTGAAGTATGGAAAGCAGTTGAAGTTGCCGAATATTTAAAAGAAAATGATGTACCCGCGCCAAGATGGATAGATATTGATTTGAATCCAGACCCTAAATATGGATCAAATTCCGTACTAAGGCAAGCAGTTGGATTAGTTGAGGGTATGGGATATCATGTAAGATATAAACATAACGGAGTAATGGCCAGTTGTACTGCAAATAATTTAGTAAGACAACGTAAAAAAGTAAGATTGGCTAAGGTATAACTAAAAAGGGAATAAAGTTCCCTTTTTTCTTTACAAATTCTATAATATTACATATATTAAAAAAAACATTAATGAAATCAAATTGTTGATTAAAAATATAATAAATTAGAAAAAATAAAAAAAAGTCCTGTTATTCCAGGACTTTTTTTTTATTTACCGCTTTTTAGTTTTTCGTTTAAGTTCAGGATCGATATTTTTAAATGATAAATATCTATTAACCGAACGAACGGTATGATCCGTTAATTGATGCCTTTTTTTTGGATATTTCATGATATTTTTAAGAACATTTTTTATGTAAATTAATTGTTCTGCCAATGAATAGGTATAATAATTTTTAAAAATAACACCGTTTTTAAGAATAGGTTTTTCTTTTGGATTTTTTAATTGATCTTTTGTGTAAGTTAATTTTTCGTCAGTAAATGGATCGGAAAAATTGTCTAAATCATCTAATGTTAGATTTCCAAATGGAACTTGTTGTTTTGTGGATTGATATTCTTCCTTCCAATGGTTGAATTTTGGTAAAAAATCGCTTAAAACTAAATTTAATTTTGCGAAGAAATTTTCATTAAAAATATTACGTATTAAATGTTCTTTATCTTCTTCATTATCAGTTTCTTCATCTAATAAATTTAAATAATAATTCAAATCTAATTCTTTGTCAAATGATGTATCAACGGCATTTGACTTTCTACCTTTTGTTACGATAAAAGGATTTTTATTTTGTGTAACAACTAAATCTTTTCTTTTTTTATTGATAATTTTATTGACAAGATCCATATTATAACCAAATTGTTTAACAAAATCTTTTAAAACTTCTTCAAAGGGTTCTTTATTTATTCTAATAATATATTTATTAACTAATTGTGTATCAAAAACTTTGCTATCTTTTAAGATTTCTATAAAATTCTGTACTCTATCTGTATTCACTTCAGTTGGTGTTTCATTAATAATTGTTTTTATAACATTTTTAAGTTGATTTTCCGTAATTATTATTTTTTTCATAATCATATTCCAATTTTTACTATAAATACTTTGTCATTATAAAAAAAAAACGTATATTTGAACAACAAATTAAATTAATATTATGAAACAAACTAACGAGTCATCTTTTGATGATGTGATTAAAAATGAAAATAAATTAATTCTTATAGATTTCTGGGGTGAATGGTGCGGACCGTGTAAAATGATAAAACCCATACTTGACGAATTATCAAACGAATATGCCGATAAAGTTTCGATTTTTGGAATAGACGTTGATGATAATCCAAACATCACATCTTCACAAGGAATTAGAAATATTCCAACTATAGGGTTTTATAAGAATGGTGTCTTAGTTGACAGATTAGTTGGGGCATACCCGAAATCACATATTAAATCAAAAATTGAGGAATTAATTCAATAAAGATTTTGATAGAAATATCGAATGGTGGAGTACTGGCAAACCAGCCAGTCCTAAAGGGATGAAGAAATTCGTCCCTTTTATTTCTTTAATTAAAAAATTCTATGTATATTTTCAAAAAAAAAATCTAATGAATAAAAAAGAAGTTATTAGTGTTGTAATATCAACAAGAAAACGTGACGATAAGTATGTTAACGAAATTAAGAAAATTTTGTCCCATCCTAAGAGTGAAGTATTAGTTTATGAAAATGACAATCAATATTCTCTCCCTGAATTATATAATAAAGGTTTAGAAGAAAGTAAAAATGACATTGTTGTTTTTATTCATGACGATCTAATTATAAACGAAAAGAATTTAACTCCGAAAATCGTAAAATTATTTAACAAAAACCCAGAATTTGGTATAATCGGAATTGCTGGAACGGATAAGTTGACATCAGGAAAATGGTGGGAACATCAGACTTGTATGTATGGAAGAGTTGGTCATATTCAGAACAATAGACGTCACGTGAATAAGTACTCAAAACAGACGTTTCCTGACGTTCCTAAAGAAGTTGTGATAGTAGATGGGTTATTTATGATGGTCCATAAAAAACGTCTAAAACACACCTTTAATGAAGAATTCAAGGGGTTTCATTTTTATGATTTACCTATATGTGTTGATAATTTTATGGATGGGGTTAAAATTGGTGTTACAACAAAATTTGATGTAACTCATAAATCAATTGGAGAAGTTGATAAAAAATGGGAAAAGAACAAATATTTATTTGAAGCTCTTTACGAAAAGAATTTTCCTTTAGAAATTAATTAAAAATGAAAAAAGATAAAAAACACGAATACGGTTGCGTAATGTTATATTTTGATTTTCCATCAATGTTTAAAATACAAGATATAATAAATCCTAAAGATATATATGAGGAAGAAGACGATGACACATACGGATTAGAAGAACATCCTCACACAACCCTTTTATTAGGATTACATGAAGGTGTAACAGTTAAACAGATAAAGGGTGTTTTAGATAACTACATATTTGATAAGTGTGTTATTGATAATCCGTCTTTATTTGAGTCGGAAAACTATGATGTCCTTAAATTTGATGTATGGGGAAAGGGATTAAAAGAATGTAATAAAGATTTAATGGAATTTCCTTATACGAATAATTTTCCGGAATATCATCCTCATATGACGATTGCGTATCTTAAAAAAGGTAAAGGTAAGAAATATATTGAAACACTTGACGATAAAAACGCAAATAATTTTAAAGCAACGCCTAATAAGGCGGTTTATTCTATGTCAAACGGCATAGAAATTGATATTCCAATAAAATTTGGATAATTGTTTGGCATTTATTAATATTATACGTATCTTTGTATAAAATAATGGGGGTGTCAGGTATTGATTGGCATTAATATGGTGAATGGGCACGTAGTTGGATATCATCTACAACTTAAAAAAATGGTGGTAAAAAACAATAGGCAACGTATATCGTAGCATGGAAGTAGCTGGTTTACTAGCAACTTCTAAAGTGGCTGTAGCCTAAGAGGCATACAACACAAGGGGTCGGTGAACATATACCCAGCAACAGAAGTTTCAGTGTTAGATACAACCCGAAAATGTATCGGAGTAACGTTCAGAGGACTACTTCATTATAAGTGAACTCGACACAGTTTTTGATAACAATGTTAAAATAGGAATCAAATATTTGTTGGTTGTGAATAATCAAATAAACGTGTAGTCCATACATGGTATGATGAACAAGACGAGGATTCAACTTCCTCCACCTCCACCTAACTAACAGATAATCAATCGATTATCTGTTTGTGTTTATAATTTTCTGAAATTAATTTACATAACTCCCATACCATTTCGTCTGGCATATCATTTTTCATATGGTTAATTGATCTTGATACCCATCTAATATTTCCTTTGATATATCCTTTTGAACTATCTATTCTATCTAAAGATGCGGAATAAATTTGGTTAGTATTAATTTTCTTATATTCACTAATTATTAATTTAATACCTGTAAATTCACAAATTCCATTTTGTTTATCCCATTGTTCTTTTAAATCTTCTAATGTAATTCTAACTTCTATATTTCTACTTCTTTCTCTGTTTTTTATGTTTCTATAATGATATCTAAAATGTGTATATTCATCTCTTCTGTTACCCGAATATAAAGAAATGTCATTAACAATTTTATGACCATTTAAATTTTTAATATTATTTTTACCAACACATGTTCGTGAACAGAAGTTAGGTCTTCCTTTTTCTAAATTTCTTTTAATTTCACTAATTGGTTTTTGAAATATTTTGCCACAATTACTACAAGTGGCGTCGCCCATTTTTCTTCCATTATTATTCATAATTTATCTTTTAATATAAATATTGTGGAAATGAGTAAAAGTCGTGGATGTGGAATAAATAATAATGGTTATTATGCGCAAACAAAGAACCCTTTAGGGGCTCTTTGCCGAGATAAAGTTGAACAACCTCCTTTCGTTAGCCAGTTTATCCTCAAAATGGTGACCAAACCATTTTGAATCTAGTAATAAATATCATATAAAAAAGAAACCTTCGGTATTTCCGAAGGTTTTATTTAATTATTTTAAACTCCTAATTTTCCTGTAAGATTCATATTTTGGGTATCTACTTCAGGTTTTTGTTGTGAAAAAGTACCTGGGGGTTGTGACATTGGTTCAATTTGCGCTCGTTGATTTTCTTGACTTGATGTTTTACAAATTTTAGGAATATCTTCGTCAGTAAATCCATTACTATATCCTATATTTTCAAGTGCTTGTTGAGTTAATGTCCAGAATTTACCATCAGGATCTAAGCCTAAACATCTTTGAACTTGTGGTATTGTTGTTTTATTATAACATCCTTTAGTATATCGCCCTTCTTTACAATTACGATATCTGACAGTTTTTCTGCCTACGCCTCCAGCAGCAGAACTTCCAGTTCCACCCTGTCTATCCCAAGTTATATTAAGTACATCATTCACTCCACCTGCGGATGATCTCGCGGATGGAACTGCTGATGAACCACTCGCTAAAGCAACTACTTCATCTTTTAATTCCATACCTTTTACTCCTAAAGTTCGTACTCCAACTTTATTAATATCATCAATTAAATTGGCCTTTTCATCTCTATAGTAAAAGCCTTTAAATGCTTCTAAAGCCGATTTACCTTTATATGTTTTTCCTTTAAGTGCCGTCAAAACATTTTTTATACTTTCTAAATTATAAACAGCCACCCAACCATCTAAATCATCAACTACGGTGTCTATATAATTACCCATTTGTTCTTGTGAAATTTCATTTGAAGATTGTTCAGTAATAATATTTTTTATAATCGACATCATTTTTAATGATTCTTGTAGTGATTCAATATCTTTACAAGTATAATTTCCTCTTTTAGTATTATCAAATAAAATAATTCTTCCATTTGAATAAAGATAAATACCACCTGCCCTGTCGTATTCAGGAACGCCAGTTTGTCTCATTAAAAGAGCCACAGTTCCACTATCGGTTCCAGTAACAATTTCTAATCTATCTTTTAATTTCAATACACATGGGGGAAAACTTGATAAGATTTGCTCTAATTCTGTTGCGGATGATTGATCTTCGGGAGTATTTTCACCTTTGGTTGCAAAATAAGCAACTAATCCTCCACCGCCTAAAACGGCTAAAGAGCCTAAAATAGTCGCAGTTTTATGTTTTTTTACCCATGCTTTAACTTTTCCAGGATTGCTTACTTTTGTTTTTTTGACAGTAGGTTTGCCAGTTTGAGTAGTGAGTTTACCACCTTGATTTAAAGGTTTTCCTGTTACCCTTTCAACTGCTTTGTTGAATTTTACATCTTGTTTAGCATATTGTAAAATACGTTTACGTGCTTTGGCACTATATTGAGCTTTACCTAATTCTTTTTCTAAATTTCTAAAATCACCCCCATATTGTGCATATTTTCTTATAAAAGTTGCGTCACCAACAAGATCTCGAGCAATAGTGTTAATTATTTCCGATGGCGTACTTGGGGATTTCATTAATCCAGAGTAAAGTTTTCCAACCTCTTTCCCTGACATTGCACCAGTTCTTAACGCATTAACCAAATCATCGACATTTTTAATCTCCCCACCACGAGCATATTTTAATGCTTTATTTTCATTTTTAGCAAATTTCATCACATCCTCAAGAGATCCTTTTAGGCCTGGCATACTATGTATACCTCCAGATACTAATTTTATTAAATCATCAAGTGTTTGGGCACTTGCTTCGTCAATTTCTTTTTCAATCATATTTTCTTTTAAATTTTTACTATATGTCTTCATAACTAAATTCTGGTTTTATATTTCCTAATGAAAATTTATTTTTATTGCCTTTAGCCGCATATTCCATTCCACCCATAAGAGATACTGTATTTGTGGCAGATTTTGTTCCCGCACCAAGATTAATTGCCGTGTTTTTACCAAGAACTTTTGTTCCTAATTTTGTTCCTTGAATTGCTTCACCAGCTTTACCCGCTAAATTACCAGGAGTTCCTAATATTTTACCTAAAAACTTAGCTACCCAACTAACAGCTTTTCCAACAGTGCTAACAGATTTGCTTAACCATTTTCCCAGTGTAGGCATTTTAGATGACATATTTCCTGCCGCTTTAGTTATCCATCCTGAAACTCCACTTAACATTGTTGATAATTTAGATAGGAAAGCTTTTGCTTTGGGTGTACTTTCAATAAATTT